>ERZ772819.1612-NODE-1612-length-17874-cov-8.380044_pt1 | contig 17874 bp, 12 predicted proteins | sample MGYA00580860_ERZ772819 | MGnify/ENA primary metagenome ERZ772819 (study PRJEB29015, sample SAMEA2737683) | human gut metagenome | biome: human gut; feature: human-associated habitat; material: faeces | place: China | collected 2012 ...
TGGCGAGTGCGGGCATTATTAATGGCTATCCAGATGGGACTTTCAAAGGCCAAAAAGATATTACCCGTTTTGAAATGGCTCAAATGATTGCGAAGGCCATGGCTAATCAAGATCGCACCAATGCAGAACAACAAGCGATGATTAATCGTTTGGCAGACGAATTCTCTAACGAATTGAATAATTTGGGTGTTCGCGTAGGTCGTTTAGAGGACCGCACGGGCAATGTGAAAGTTTCCGGTGATGTGCAGTTTTTATTGCGTCATTCCTTTACGAAAAATGGCGTATTAGTAGGGCAAGGCGGTCAATATTACAAGCCATCTAAATTTGATATCCGTGGTCGTGTGCAATTTAATGCAAAGGTCAATGACCGTACCGATGTAGTGGCTCGTTTTAGAACGTATCAAATGGAATTTGGCGACGGTGATGAAATCTACTCCGCTCTTACCATCGATCGGGGCTATGTAAATCATCAATTTGGTAAATATACGTCTGTGAAGGTGGGCCGTTTTAATCAAGTCATCGGCAATGGTTTATTGTATGATGATACATTCGATGGTATTCAGTTCAACACGGGTAACGACAAGGTTCAACTTCAATTAGCCCATGGCTATGCGACGGCAGAGCATAATGAAACTCGTTTCTTGCCAGACCGTGATCAATATAATTATGCAGGCCTCAAAGGTACATTGAATAAGCATATCGATGTGGGTGCGTTCTACTCTCGCCATAGAAGAGATAAAACCGGTTATTATAATACATACGGTAATTTGTATGGTTTAAGCACGGATATGAATTTTAATAAACTTTGGGTTGGCGGTGAATGGGCAAAAGCAGTTGGCACCGCACATAGCCATGCTTGGACTGCGGGCATCGGTTATGGTAATTACAACGCCGCGAAAAAAGGTACGTGGGATGTAAAAGCGCAATACTTTAGCTTTGATCAAAACTTAGCATCCTATGGATCCAAGTGGAACTTCCCATTTGATGCCAATAATTACCATTGGGATTATAATGCGACACCACCATCTGTTACCACTACATACCGTGGCTTTAGAGGCTGGATGGCCACTGTGGACTACGCATTGCAAGACAATGTGAGTCTCAATGCATACTATGGATTCAAGAATAGAACACATCGAATCGATGGTTCGCTTAATGAATACTTACCAAACTACTACCGCGTTGAGTTAAATTACCAATTCTAATCTGACCATTGGTATAGTTCATAATTAAAACAATCCCCTTGATGAGTATTTAGGTACTTATCAAGGGGATTGTTAATTAGTAAAGGTTTGTAGAATAGGGAGAGCATGTATGAAGGAAAGTCCTTAATGCTACATTTTATATTCATGAAATTACTATGAAAAAATATTTTTATATGATACACTAACAATGTATAAATATTTTGATAATAATAACTTGTATTTAAAGGTTTATATTAGTTATTAATTGTTAATTTTAACAGTGTATAGTTGGTATGTGGGGTAAGATTATGAAAAAACAATTTACCGCAATGTTAGCAGCAACTGCTGTATTAGGTGTAACAACGGCATTTGCTAACAATCCATTTTCTGATGTGAGTGCAGATTCTTGGGCTTATCAAGCCGTATCTCAATTGGCTGCAGCTGGTGTTGTGAATGGTTATCCAGATGGGACATTCAAAGGGCAAAAAGAAATTACTCGTTTTGAAATGGCTCAAATGATTGCTAAAGCAATGGCTAATCAAGACCGCGCTAATGCAGAACAACAAGCTATGATTAATCGCTTGGCTGATGAATTCTCTAATGAATTGAATAACTTAGGTGTTCGTGTTGGACGATTGGAAGACCGCGTAGGTAATGTGAAAGTAACAGGCGATATGCGTCTTCGTTATTTGGGTGCACAAGAAAAGAATGGTCACTATGTAACTGATAGAACAAATCTTGATTCTCGTGATTATAGTCAACGTTCTTTATTCGATGCTCGCGCTCGTGTTCAATTTAATGCAAAGGTTAATGATCGTACAGAAGCTGTAGTTCGTTTGACTTCTGGTAACATTGAATTTGGTGATGCTCATAATCCAACTGGTGTAGGAGCTATTGGTGTAAAGCCTGGAACAGTAATGTTTGATCGTGCGTATGTAAATCATAAATTTGGTGAACGGGTATCTGCTAAGATTGGTCGTTTCCAACAAACATTTGGTAATGGTTTAATCTATGATGATACATTTGATGGCGCTCAATTCAATGCGGGCAATGATAAAGTTCAATTCCAAGTAGCTTATGGTTATGCTGTTGAAGGCGGCTATGCAACTGATGAATATGGTGAACGCACAATTACTAGAGATAAAAACTTCACTATTACATATGCAAGTTTAAAAGGTGAATTGAATAAACATGTAAATATTGGTGCATTCTTTGCTCGTCATAATATAGAGAAAGCCTCTAACAATGATATTCGCAACATGTATGGCTTCAGCACAGATATGAACTTTGATAAAGTTTGGGTTGGTGGTGAATGGGTGAAAGCCCCTGGCGTATCTCATGGTTATGGTTGGATGGCTGGCCTTGGGTACGGTGCATATAATCAAGCTAAACGTGGTACATGGGATGTGAAAGCACAATATTTCAATTTTGGTGAAAACATGGCTGCTCAATCTTCTACATGGCAAGTTGGCTATGATGATACTACTCGATACCTTGATAATACAGCTACATTTGTAACTAAATTACGTGGCTTTAAAGGTTGGTTAGCAACTGCAAACTACGCATTACAAGATAATGTAGGCTTAACAGCATATTACGGTTTCAACAATAAAACTAACAAGTCTACTGGTGATAACGATAAACTTTCTAACTACTATCGTTTAGACCTTAACTACCAATTCTAATCTGACATCGGTATAGTTCATAATTAAAACAATCCCCTTGATGAGTATCTTGGTACTTATCAAGGGGATTTTAAATTAGAACACGCCTGTAGTAATTAGTAAGATAGCCTGGTATAGTGTCCCTAGAATTAGAACAGGCGTGTTTTAATTTTTAGGATAGGTATTAAAGGGCTCAACCAATACTACAGGCCTGTACTAATTTTCAGATGAGATATTAATAGAACAAGGCCTTACCTCTAGAATTAATATATCTCCTCATGATATATTACAGATAAGTAGTATTCTTACGTTTATATGTATAAGGAGACACTCTATGTTTAGCTTTCAAAGTGAGTTATTATTACGTTTACAGCAACAATTTGTATCTGAACATGAGGCTGAATTCAAATCTATTGAGGCTTTGATAGAAGCATTTATGACTCAATATAATCGTGGTGATTTTAATGATACGATAGAAATGAAATTACGTGATTTATACGAGGCTGCAAAAGAGGCTGATACGACTGAGGAATCAAAGAAATTGTACAATAAGATTCTTGCGTTATGCCCTGACGAAGTAGATGCTAAACGAGAACTTATAGCCCTTGGATTACATCCAAGCTTTCAAATTCATCAGTTGAAACAGCTAGTAGAATCGTTGAAAAAACCTAAGAAAATGGATTGGCATATAATCGAGGCTCGTCCTTATATGCGCTGCCTCATCGACATGGGGATGATATATTTAGAATACAATATGTATAATGATGCAATTGCATGCTTCACCCCTGTTTTTCACGGGGACAAACAAGATCATTCAGGATTCCTTGTGTACATGATGGTTGCTTGTTGTGGCGCGGCCGACTGGAATCGTGGTCGCAAGGTGTATCAGCGCTATCTCGCATGTTGCGATGATATACAAAATGCATTTAATCAGGCTCCGGATATCATGTTACCGATGCATATGCTGTATATTTTATTGGCTTTACAGTGTGGTGAAAGCAAGGTTGCCCATGATGTATTAGCAGACCTTGTTGATGAATATGAAGATATTGAGTGGTTATTACAAGATGCAACACGGTGGAACGATTTTGTAGAAGACCACTTAGAGACCATTATGTATATGGTAGATCAAGTGATTAACATAGATTTTGACCCACGGGAATTGATAAGTTTATATACTGCTATCTCATTTTTACCGACTCAATTGGTGAGTTTTGAAAGTCCATTATGGCAGATTTTATTTGATGCGTATGAACGTGTTACTGGTCGAACTGTTGCGAATCGGTACTCTAATGATAGTTATATAGGAAAACACGAGTCCGCTCATATGAGTCCCGTAGAGGTTGCTAAAGGCGGGGCTGTGCGTAGCAATCCGGTATATGACAATATACGGTTTGGTGCACAGATTACACTTTCACAAGCCGGCCTATACACAGTAGATGATTTTAAAACAATTACTAAACAAGAAGTATTGATGCTACCGGGTATTGGTAAAAAAACAGTGGAACAACTAGAGCATAATGGTGTTATCTTTAAAGCCTAATATATTACCTATAGTATTGCCTATAATCAATATTAATAAATTATTACAGGGCTGTATTAATTTATAAAACATCATATATTTATTAAGTTCATTCGAATTTGACGATATATAATTATCTTTATAATATAAGAAGATAGTCAGACGAGTAGATCCGTCAGGCTCATCTCAAGAAACAGAAAAGTGATGAAATGGCCTTTCAGTTACCTAGCTATCCTAGGATAACGAAGGGCTATTTGTCTTTTCCAAGACAAATAAGAGCCACAATTTTCTTCTCATATTTACAAATGATAAACTATAAATTATAATTTAAGATAATTTATAGTTTGTTTACATTGTGAGAGTGAGAGGACTTTTATGAGACATGTAAGTAAAGCGAAGCTATCGTTAGCTGTGGCACTGGCGATTGCTGGATTTGTAATGCCTAATATGGTGGTAGATGCGGCTTATACCGCTCCGTATACTGATAATACAGATTTTGTAGCTAACAGTGATGATATGATACGTGTATTCCCAGAATACGATAAAAATATATCTTCTATAGTAGCGAATGGTGGTATGGTTATTATTGAAGACGGGTATTCTAATATTGGCTATGGTCATAGTGCATTTGCTACCAGTAAAAATGGTGGAGACATTAAATTGAAAAAAGGTGTATATAATTCTGGTAGAGTGAATACACCTGTTGCCCTTGCTCAAGGGGGCACAATTAATATAGGCGTCCATGATCATCACGGCGAATTTACGGGTGATAAAATATTCGTTGAAGGCGATGTTATAGTTAAACATGATCCAATTCATAGCTCAACCATTAATATCGGTATAGATGGTGAGGAATCCAATTGGTCTGGGCTAGCTTTCAATTTAGCTGATGAAAATGACAGAAAATATAATCATATCAATGTGTTCCTTGGTGAAAGAGGGAATTGGGAGTTATTGTATCAAGGTGGCCTTGATGGTACTAACCTTGATAGTAGTACTATGCCTAGCCGTGTACATCGACTCGTTGGTTCTACGAATCGAAATTTTCAAAATATGGTAGAGCAAAATGAGCATAATAAACTGTATATTGATAAGCTCGAAGGCCATGTGAATTTTATTTATGATCCTAATGATGAATATGCAGATACCGAAGATCCAGAATATACACCGCCAACCACAACATATAATGGTTTAACGGCCGATTCCTTCTGGGGTGGTGACATTCATATAACAAGTGCAGCCCCTAATGCTGGCGCTCATCTATACACTAGCCGCAAAGGATTAGACTTGTCTACTGAGGATAATGTAAACAAGGTTTTAGATAATCTTGCACATAAGGTGTATTACCATAACTATGTGACTGGTGAAAGAAACCTTGAAGGCACAGTATCCATTGCTTCTGAAGGTGCTGAATCTGGCCGTTTTAAGGTATTAACATCTGGTTATGCTAAAGAAGGTGCTATTACATGGCAAGCGGATCAAAATGGTCAAGGTAAATATGTGTACGGTAATACAACAGTAACACCTGCACCACAACCAGTGCCAACACCGGCACCACAACCGGCACCAGCGCCACAACCGGCACCAACGCCAACACCGGCACCGCAACCGGCACCACAACCAACACCAACACCGCAACCGGCGCCACAACCACAACCGGCACCGCAACCGGGACCAGCCCAATCAACGGCATATGATACTCCGCATATGCGTGGTGCTCGTTCTGCGATTATGAGCAATATCAACGGCTGGCGCACATTAACAAATACTTACCGTCCTCGTGCATTGCAACAAGGCGCAACAACAGGTATTTGGGCCCATATCGGTGGCGGTCAATATAGCTATGATGCACAAGGTATTGATACCGACACAACCTATACACGCATTCAAGGTGGTTACGACGCTAAAACTGGTAGCGGTTGGACCGTAGGCGGTCAAGTGTCTTACCTTCGTGGCCATGATGATTATGTGTTCAATGGCTCTGGCAAAGAAAAGGCCTTTGCTGTTGGCGTCTATGGTTTGAAAGAACTCGGCCGAGATCAATACATTCAACTTGAATCCCAAGTTGGTCGTGTAACGAATACTTTCACAGCTCGCAATGAAATCAATGAAGGTATTTCTGGAGAAACTAAGGCAAATGCATTCACTATCGGTGCTCGCTATGGTAAAACTGTGAAATTACAAAATGGTGTATACATCGAACCGCAAGCACAATTGAGCTATACTCACTTTGGTGGAGATAGCTTTAACGCAGGCACCATGCATGTAGACCAAGCTGGCGTAAGTAGTACTGCTGGCGGCCTTGGCCTTGAAATTGGTAAGACCTTTAGCGCAGGCAGTATCTATACTCGTGTCGGCGTTAACCATGCCTTCTCTGGTTCGGTAAAAACTACATACACAAGTGGTTCTACTGTGAAATCCACAGAACAAGACCTTAAAGGCACATGGACTGACCTTGCATTCGGTGGCCGTTATAGTATCAACGCTAACAACAGTATCTACGCTGATATTAGCAAAGGTCTATCTGGCGACTATAAAGCAGGATGGTCTGTGAACGCTGGATTTACACATAAATTCTAAGATATATCTACTTAAAGCAATCTGAGAATATAGTCTATATATAAAATAGCCCCCGAGTACTAATAGCTGTATATATTAGTACTCGGGGGCTTTCATAATGAAAGGCCATTTCATCACTTTCGTATTTTTTGAGATGAGCCTGACGGAACTACTCGCTTGGCTATCTTCTTTTATTATAAGGAAAATTATATATATCGTCAAATCCAAATGAACTTAATAAATTATATAGTGTCTCCAGTATGGTGTCTCAAGAATTAGAACAGGCGTGTACTAATTCTTGAGACACCATATCAACTTCATCCTAGTAATTACTACAGGTCTCTACTAATTCTTAGAAGAGGTATCAAGGGGCTTGTCCCATAGATAGTCATAAATTAATCATTTTGTTAGTATAACTTATATCGTATAAATAGTAATTTAAATTATTTTGGGAGAGTTTATGAGGTTTGAGAACATGAGAGAACGACAGAGTAATATAGAACTCCTGCGAATTATTGCCATGATTGGTATCGTGATGCATCATTTTTGTGTGCATGGTAGTTTTACCTTTACCCCTGATGTAACCGTTAACAAAATATTCCTTCAATTTTTCTCCCTTTTTGGCAAAGCAGGTGTGGCCGCCTTTGTCATCATAACGGGATACTTTATGATTAATGCAAAATTTAAACTGCATAAGTTTGCAAAACTAGTAGGCCAGATTTGGTTTTATAGTTTAGCTATGCTTGGGGTTGCTCTTGTTTTAGGTTTAGATACGGTGACATCAACAAATATCATCAAATCATTATTACCCATTGGTGCTATGAGTTGGTTCGGGCAGAACTTTTTAGTCCTCTATTTGTTAACGCCATTTATCAACCCTATCATACACCGTTTACAGCAGAATTACTTAAGACTGCTTTTATTAATCGGCCTGGTTATTTGGTTCTTAACACCGACCATACTGAATCTATTTCCTCAATTACCACATACGACCTTTGGTTTTAAACATATATTTTCGTTTGTCTATTTTTACACCATCGGTGCTTATATTAAGTTATATGGTGAAAGCATCACCCAAAAGACAGGTGTTTTAGTAACTTCCATTGGTTTGGCAGGCTCCACACTAGGGATTATTCTAGTTGATATATTGGCGATGATAAATCCTATATATGTAACACAAACCCTTTATTTTTCGCTGAAGGACTACGGTGTATTCCTGCTCGCTATAGGATTAGGTGCATTTATTCTTTTCTTGAAATCGAACATAGCTTATCGCCCTTGGATTAACACAGTAGCGGCAACGACCTTTGGTATTTACCTAATACATGACAATGGCTTATTTGCTCGTTATATGTGGGACCATATTTTTTATACCTATCAGTATTATGATTCTTTACTATTACCTATATATGCGGTATGTGTAGTAGCAATCGTCTTTGTGGTTGGTATGAGTATAGATTATTTGCGAATTCAATTTCTTGAGAAACCTCTGATGAAACACATTACACCCATACTTGAGCAAGGGCAAGAATGGGTGCAAAGGCATCTAGACTAATCTTGCATTTTTTATACACCATTGATATAATTTTGTAAACTGATGTTCAAAATTCGCTGTTTTTGAACATCAAAATAAGAAAATGTGGTATGAAGTACAAAATTGCATTATTTTGAACATCATAGATTATATAGTATAGAGGCAGATAGGAGGGATAGCATGAAATTTGAACCAATGTATAAGATATATTACAAAAAAGGTGAAGATGAATGGAAACGTATACTGGATAATAGACGTTGTTCTGAGAGTTCTATTGTTTTACCGATAGCTATTCATGAATATAACCGCCGTCATACTTATACGGCTTTTTTCATGTATCATCCTGAATTAGTGAATTTGCTTCTATCTATCGAACAGAAAAAACATGAATTTGTTAATTTGGCACAACGTGTGCCTCTAGTTATGTTATGGCATGTTATGAATGGCTTTTTATCTAGTGAAATTAAGGCGAGTAATGATATCGAAGGTGTACGCAGTAGTCGGCGTGAAATACAAGATGCCATACATAATATAGATAATAAGAAGTTACGTTTTTCTAGTATTATCACAAAATATAAAACCATTTTAGAGCAGCCTAGGCGTTTTATATATACCAGTAGTTCAGATATTAGGCGATTATATGATGATATTATACGTGATGAGATTTCAAAGAAGAATCAACCTGATGGAGCGATTTTTAGAAAAGATTCTGTAGATATCGTAAATCATCAAGATAAGATAATTCATCGTGGTACATTGCCTGAATCTAGTATTATTCAAGAAATAGATCAAGCTTTAATGATTCTTAATAATGATGATATACAATTACCTATACGTGTTGCGATATTTCATTATTACTTTGGCTACATTCATCCATTTTATGATGGTAATGGCCGTACAAATCGATTTATATCTACAGCTTACTTAGCAAAACATTTTCATCCTCTGATTGCATTACGCTTATCTGCTGTTATTAAAAATAATAAAAAACAATATTATGATGCTTTTAAAATGACAACAGCTGAAATTAACGGTGGTGATATAACGAATTTTGTTATGGAGTTTATATCTATTATTGAGAAAACAATTGATGATGCGATTGCTCTATTAGACAAACGTATAAAACGTTTAGAAGATGAGCGTATAAAACTGAAAGCATTTTTTGAAAGTCATCAGATCACTGATCAAGTATTACAAAATATATACTTTTTGTTATTAGAGGCTCGTTTATTTTCCTTAGGGGCGGGTATTAGTAAAGCTGAGATTCTAAAAGCTTGTAATAAGAGTAGAGGCACAATTCATAATAGGTTCAAACAAATTCCGAATAAATACCTCGATACGGTAAAACAAGGACGTACTGAGTCTTATATGCTTAAGACGAGTATATTGGATTAGTTTTTATATATGATAAAGTGATATTTCATATTGACCTAGTAAAATATGGTATAATAAGTTGTTAAATCGTATACAATCATTTTATACATATGAGGAGGCCTCATGTTACAACGTATGTGTGCAGCTATATTGTTTGTAGTAGCGCTGCTTATATCTGTTATACCTAATGCCGATGCACGTCAAGATATATATGCTTTCACCTATAATGGTAATAATTGGTACGTGGATCGTGATTCCATTGACCGCAGTAAACCGGACGGCTTGCTTCATTTTACGGTGTATACCATGATTGGTTTGCGCTATGATGTGGCGAGCGGTAGCGAATATTATAATGCTGATGTATATTACTATGATCAAAAATTATCTACCGAAGGTGGTCAATTACTATATCGTAACCCTGGAATCTTGGCGGCAGCACGGGTGGCACGTCAACAACCGGATGCGCCTAAACAAGCACCAAAGGCAGTAACGCAAATAGCGCAAACAGCGCCTCCAGCTACAGTAGTAAAGGCCTTGTCTACGCCGCAAGAGGTGGCTGTACCAAAAAATGGCCCAGTACAAGTTAATACACAGGTGCCAATTACGTTCCCTGTGAAAAAGGTGGCGGCCAAAACGGTGATGACGAATCATAAAACACCGCATCAAGGACCAACTGATTCCCAAGATACTACAGATACAGAGAATCATCAGTAGGTTAAATAAAATCAACTGCAAGTCAAATAGAATTAATTGCAGGTTAAATAGAATCAACTGCAAGTTAGTTATATGCCAATTGAGAATAGCTTGATTGGATATACAGCTAGCTTGCAGTTTTTTTATAGTTAGAAGGTTGTCGTTCTCAAATTGTATGCATTATTTTTGGCTAGTATACAAAATTTGCAAGTCAGCATTTTAATGAGGCATTAATGAACTATATAGTATATAATAGATTAGAAAATATTTGAGTGTTAGGATGGACGATTCTATAACTGGGAGGAGATAGGATCATACTACATCTATATTGAAATTGAGCTTGCAACAGAAAGAGAGAGCGATGAAGCAGTTCGTTAAAAGGTTTATATGTGGTGTATTGCTAGTAACAACGGTATGTGCTGTGGCCGGATGTTACAAAGATGAAGCAAAGACCGTAGCGGAAGAACGTACACCTACAAGTTTTAGGGCTATAGCCGCAACCAATGCATCGGTCGAGGATAAGGCGGATTTAATGGTGAAAAATATGTCTCGCGAGGACAAAATCGGCCAATTGATTCTCATGGGCCTCGACGGTACCACATTAGATGAGCCTCAAAAAGAAATGATGCGCAAATACCGTGTAGGCGGTATTTTATTAGATAATAATAATATGGAATCCAAGGAACAACTACGGGCTTTCACAAAAGGGATTCGAGATAATGCAAATATTGCGAGCCTAGCGCCTCCGTTCATCGCGATTCATCGGGAACGGATGCCTTATCGCCCTAATGTGATGATTCCTTGGGTGGAACCTAACATTATCTCTAAAAAGGGCCTTGATGCGGTGGGTAGCCTCGCGACGCGTACCTCCATCGAGATGCGCGACCTTGGATTTAATCTAAATTTAGGGCCCATGGTAAATACACATTCCTTCTATTCCTATACACAGGATCTCGACCGGGCCGCACAGATTGGCGAATTGATTACGAAGCGATATGCGGCGAACCAAGTGTTCACGGCGTACCAATTTTTCCCAGGTGGGGCCGATTTTACCGTGCCTGGCATGCGAGTCGATGTATCGAAGGACGCACTGATGGACGATGATACGCGCGTTTTTGTGCAGCTGATCCAATCTACGGCACAGGAGCGACCTATGATTATGGTGAATTCTGTGAAAGTCACCTCTATGGATGCAAAAAATCCCGTTAGTTTGTCTAAACCGATTATCACCGATTGGCTGCGCGGTGAATTGGGCTTTACTGGCGTGGTTTTATCCGATGATATCGAAGTCGGTGCGGCCATTACCGGCATCGCCGTAGGTGATTATGCGGTACGTACCATCAAGGCTGGTGGCGATATGGTAGCCGTGTGTAAACACTCGAATCATATCAAGGAAATTCATACCGCCTTAACACAAGCCGTAGAAGATGGCACTATTACCGAAGCAGAACTCAATGCTGCGGTGCGGCGTATCATGATTATGAAATTTACCAACAATCAATAAAACTCTTTTCTCTTTTTGATATGTATCCCCTTTACTGCTTGTTCAGTGAAAGGGGGACATATCATTTGAGGAGAGAGTTTTTTTATGTGTAAATGATGAATTTATTATATATTTGTTAAAATATATAAAATATATTTTATAGATTATTTAGATTATGATATAATAGGTTCCTAAGGACTGAATTTAAGGGAGGTGAGATCTTATATGAAGTGTGTGAACCATGAGGCGGTAATTGATTCCATCATGGAACAATACGAGAAGGCCTGTATGGATATGAGTGTTGTATACGGGCCTTATAGCGTAGGAAAAACCTATATTGCAAAGGAACTGCAAAACCGATTAACGTCGAATCATGTGGTTTACTTGCTAGGGCGATTAGCGAACGAATCCGTTCATATTCGATCCATTGAGAGAGGATTGGATATGCCATCTGGGTCATTTCGCACCCTAGAGGAGGCTTTGCGTAGAGTATTTCAAATGAGCGTTGATAATCATATGATGTTTATTATTGACGATTACCCGGCTCTAGTAGATACGGCACCACAGGTGCCTATCCTATTACGGGAATTGATGGAAACCTATCGGGACTATGGCAAGATGTTTGTACTCCTCATGGGGACCCATGTGGACGAATTAAAAGGGCGAATCTTGGGCGAATCTAGCTTGATTGCCCCATATATTCATAGTCACTTTAAGGTAGAACCTTTCACCCTTGATGATGTGAGAGCATTAGGGTGGAACTATACCGATGAAGATCTTGCGAAACTATACCATGTAACAGGAGGTATGCCAGGCAATCTAGTGCATATCGACCCTACTGCATCCGTAGATGATAATATTGTGCGTCTATTCTTTAGACCAGAAGGCGCCCTATATATGGAACCGCAACGACTACTCATGCGTTATATTCGTAACGCTGGGGCAGCCAATGCCATTTTATATGCACTAGCACAGCTAGATAAACCATTCTATACAGAGTTGTGCCATGCTAGCGAACTGAAAAGTGGTACCTTTGCGACCCGTATGGCCGACTTGTTAGACATGGCCATTATCGGCCGTCTCCAAGGGGGCAGCCGAGGTCCATTGCGCTATTCGGACTATCACTTTGTGAATACCATGTTCCAATTTTGGTTTGAATACGTATTCCCTTACATGGAGGACATTCATTGTGGGGATGGGCAGCATGTCTACGATACCATGGTGAAACCAGTATTCGCTAAGAATCTATCATTGGTGTACTAACTAAGTCTGGATTATCCTGTTGAAAGCTGTATATTAGCGCTAACAAAGATCATATAATCTGCGAAACAAGTAAATTCATATAATTGGCGTACTTCATTGAAAATGCGTTGAAATTTTATACAAATACATATTCGAAAACAAAAATTCCGCTGTAAATCTATGCATTTTCAGCGGAATTTCTTATTTGTCTAAATACTCACTTGGGTGTATATTTCAATTGAGCCTAGGCAGAAAGGAACGAATATGAATATGAAACATGTGGTATGTCCCCAAAAGGTATTACAAGCGGTGACAGACCTTAGTTTAGTACGCGTCTGCCAAGAACGCCGCGTATCTGTGCTCAGCACAGAACGGGCGGTGTGGCCCATCGAGGAACTGACCATCGATGCAGCACAAGTCGAACTATGCCGTCGCTATCGGCCACTCATCATCAGCTATGCGAATCGATATAGCACCGAAGCACTGACGGACGATGTTGAATCATTTCTGTGGATCATCTTTATCGAAGCCATCTACAGCTTTCATACATCAGGTAAGGTACCCTTTTCAGGGTATGTGAAAGCCGCCATTCGCTACGGTTATCTGAACTTTTACAAGCGGTCCGTTCAGCAATGGAAACGGGAATTGACCTTGCCGCCCTGCACGGGTGACGATGTATCTGAGCTGGCGATGGACCAATTTCCCGATGAGGTAGATATCGAGCGAGACATCGTTGGCACCTCCAATGAGGACGAATTGCGCACTCGTCTGTGGACTGCATTTCAAAAACTACCGGTAGAACAACAAGAATTATTGTATGCCTTATATAAGGATGGTAAAAGCTGTGTCTCTATTGGTTGTGAATCGCACCAGTCGAGGCAGGCTGTGCAACAACGCCATCAAAAGGCCATCGACCAATTGCGATATTACATGATGGTGGCAGACAACAAAGAATTGGATATCCAAGATATGCAAAATATGCATAGTTATAAGTAGCTTTAAAAAATCTAAAATATTTTTTAATTTATATATTTACAGCTTGTAATTATAGGTATACAATTAACTCATAAGTGCTGCTAAAGCACATTTATATAACACGTGTTATTTATACAATTTTACAAGAGGAATTCCTTAGTTTTATTACTCATTAATCTTAAGAAAGGTTATAATGATGCATAATACAGCGTATCAAACGGTAAGTAATAAAGAATCAATTTCTTGTAATCCAAATGCGATATATGGCGATGTAGCTCACCATATATGTTGCTTAATTCCTGTTTACATAGATGGTGGTGACTGTACCGCATGTTACTATGTAGATGGTCGGCGTGATATCATTCACAAATCCATTAAAACGGTATTGCGAGAGATAGCACGACACGAGGGTGTTCTAGCAAACGGCATTCAATCAACGAGACGGTCAAAGCCTATGTATACGGACCCACGAACGTTAGGTCCTAACATGACATTTGCTTGCCTTAAAGCACGGAAACCAATTGCGCGCGATGTGGTGTATGGTTTATTCAACGTTATCATTCCATTTCAATACCATATTGAGCCAGGACCAGAACCACATACAACGTATATCATCATAGGAGACTTTGATCCTATACTCGTATTTCATTCCCCTGACCACGTGCAACGCAAACTACGGGATGCTTTGTTAGAGCATTTAGATTATACAAAACGGATACTTGCTAAATTGAGTACCTGCGGTAACCCTTATGTGGTGGCTGAAATCTATGGCGCATCGAGAACATTAGCGGGAGTATAGCAACACATTTTGAAAGTGTGGGAGGGACGTAATATGAATTACGCAACAAAATTATGTATTGTTTCAATGGTTAGTGTATTTAGTGTATCTTCTATAGGCCTAGTGCAAGCCGCTGATACACCTATCGTTTCAACTGGTGGTACAGCCTATAATATCGGCATACCAGGAGATTCTAACTTTACTAATTCGGACAATGTATCCCTTGGTGGACAAGCGGGTACTAGCAATGGCAATCCATATCAAAAACCTAACGATCCTAATGCAAAGGGCAATAATATCGCCATTGGTCGGACAGCATTGAATGGTTCTAGTGGTGGCGCCAATATTGCACTAGGTTCGAAGACCTTTTTAAATGGTAAGGGCGATTATAACTTCCTCGGTAATTTTGCCGCTGGTTTTAATTCGACCATATCCAATACGATTGCTATTGGTCCCTTTGCCGGCTCCGGTGCTACTGGTAATAAAAACGTATGGCTTGGCGCAGGTCAAGCTGGTGGTAGCCAAGGTAACAATACAGTATTGATTGGATCCAATTCTACAGTGGATGGCAACTTTAACTATGGTATAGGCCATAATGCAGTGTTAAAGGGTGAAAGCAATGCTGTTGTTGGCGCCTATAATCATGTAACGGCAAATAATACCTATGTACTAGGTGATCATGTAACGACAACTTTAGATAAAGCAGTTGTGCTTGGCAGTCATTCCACTGCTGAAAGTAGTGATGTGGTGAGCACTCCAAGCTACACTTATGCAGGTGGCACCGTTAACTTTGCCGGCACTGCACCGGTATCCACCGTATCCGTAGGCGCTACCGATCAAGAACGGACGATTACTCATGTAGCGGCAGGCCGTGTAAGTGCTGATTCTACAGATGCCATCAATGGTTCTCAATTATATGGTGCAAATCAACAAATCGATAATCTATATAACAAAATTAGCAACATTGGAAAAGAGGCCAATAAAGGCGATGCTCGTGCTGCGGCACTAGCTGCATTACATCCAATGCAATTTGATCCAGATAATCGAGTACAAGTGATGGGCGGTATTGGCCACTATAAAGATGCTAATGCGCTAGCTCTCGGTGTGGGGTATTATCCAAAGGAAAACTTGCTCCTCACAGCCGGTGCTACCGTTAATGATCACATCATGGCTAACCTTGGTGTATCCTATAAATTCGGTGAAAACAAAACGCTACAAAACATCTCTCCTGCTTCCTATAATGCTCTCGAACAACGGGTTGATACATTAGAGGCTCAAAATAAGAAATTACAAGAAACAGTAGATATGCTGGTAGAAAAATTAAATAATAGATAATATTGAGATGCTTAAATAGCTGTATAGTGTAAACAGATTTTTCATACAAACCTCAATACATAAGCGGATAGTTAATCCTTTGTGATTAGCTACCCGCTTTTTAATTTATTTAACTATCCTATAGATATATTAATTTTTATCATGTAATCATCATGAAGAAATGATGAGTTTTGAGAGTGGCTTATTGTTTTGTTATATAAGGGATAGAAGAACATGAACAATCGTAAACGTGGTGCAAATCTAAATGTATATGCAACAACTGTTGGTGATGTAGATAATAATGTAACTCGTCAAATCACATCTGTTGCTGCTGGCACAAATGATACTGATGCGGTAAATGTGGCTCAACTTAAATTGTTGCGTAACAATGTAGGTGGCGATATTACGAATATCCAAAACAACATTACAAACCTTAATGGCAATATAGCTCGCTTGGACAAACGCGTAAATCGTGGTGTTGCTGGTGCGGCTGCGTTGGCGGCCCTTCATCCGCTCGACTTTGATCCAGATGCTAAATGGGACTTTGCTGCAGGCTATGGTCATTACCACAATGGTAATGCTGCTGCACTCGGTGCATTCTATCGCCCTAACGAGGACGTTCAATTGAGCGTAGGTTCTACATTGGGTAGTGGGGAAACCGTTTTCAATGCAGGCCTTTCTGTAAAAGTCGGTGCTCATAGCAATATATCTCGTTCTCGCGTAGCCATCGGTAAAGAAGTGTTAGAACTTAAGAAAACCGTAGCACTTCAAAATGCACAAATCCAAAAATTAACAGCTCTCTTAAATGATATAGCAGGTACTCGCATGAAAGCAGACCACACTACATTATTCCCTGATGTGGCTAGTAACAGAATTCAGCCCTGAAATGGCTCTATTCCGCGTTGATACAGTGGCAAGAAATAGCCAAGGTCAACCAACAATTGAACGGGTTAGAGTGAATAAATAATAATACACACATAGAAAAACCGATACGAACTCTATTGACTATTAATAGCATTCGTATCGGTTTTATATTTCTAGCATTACAAAATGTAAATTAAAATTATAAATCGTAATATAAAATATCGTTTTTGCAATTCATTTGAATGCAAAGGACTATTGTGTTACACTTAACACAATAGGAGGTATCTTTATGAGCACTAGCAAATATATTCGGTTAGTATCTATGACGATAGATAACCTAAAGAATATTGAACACGGGCGTATTAATTTCATAAATACCAGAAAGGACTACAAATCGAGTCTATTAGGCATATATGGTCAAAATGGTTCAGGTAAAACTGCTCTTATAGATGCGATTGGCATTTTAAAATTATTACTTACAGGCCAAAAATTGCCTTCTACAATTTGTGACTATATCAATATATCCTCTGCCTCGCATACTTGTGAATTAAATTTTGAATTGCTAATAGAGGATAATCATAAGCATATTTTAGTAGATTACGAGGTTGAATTAGGCATTACCTCATCGATTACGGGTGAAAGCAATATAACGGATGATACTAGCGATAGAGAAAATCAAATTTGTATT
>ERZ772819.1618-NODE-1618-length-17822-cov-7.097315_pt1 | contig 17822 bp, 10 predicted proteins | sample MGYA00580860_ERZ772819 | MGnify/ENA primary metagenome ERZ772819 (study PRJEB29015, sample SAMEA2737683) | human gut metagenome | biome: human gut; feature: human-associated habitat; material: faeces | place: China | collected 2012 ...
GTGAGAAACGTCCCCAATGGGGAGATCCGGATTCCATGTGGTATCGGGAAAAGGGCTTTGGCAAACACGACTGGCTTTATTGTATGTTGCTGAATTTTGGAGGTAATGTTGGTTTGCACGGCCGGATGAATCAGCTGGTGAACGGGTATTATGATGCTTGTGCACACACTAATGGGAAAATGTTGCATGGAGTAGGAGCAACCCCGGAGGGCATAGAGAATAATCCGGTGATGTTCGAACTCCTTTACGAACTTCCTTGGCGTGAAGAACGCTTTTCTTCCGATGAATGGTTGCAGACTTACTTGAAAGCTCGTTATGGCAGAGAAGTTTCACCGGAAATAATGGAGGCTTGGCGTGCATTGGAACACACCGTTTACAATGCTCCGAAAGATTATCAGGGTGAAGGAACCATTGAGTCTTTGTTATGTGCCCGTCCGGGTTTCCATCTGGATAGAACTTCCACTTGGGGATATTCCAAACTATTTTATGCTCCCGATTCTACTGCAAAGGCAGCCCGGCTATTTACTTCCGTTGCCGACCAGTATAAAGGAAACAACAATTTTGAGTATGACTTGGTAGACATCGTACGTCAGAGTAATGCCGATAAAGGAAATGTGTTACTTGAAGAAATATCACAGAGCTATGACCGAAAGGACAAAGAGGATTTCCGCAAACAAACACAGCAATTCCTGGACTTGATATTGGCACAGGATCGTTTGTTATCTACCCGGAAAGAATTTTCCGTTTCCTCTTGGTTGAATGCAGCTCGTTCTCTGGGAACTACAGAAGAAGAAAAGCGATTGTACGAATGGAATGCTTCCGCATTAATCACAGTCTGGGGAGATAGCATTGCTGCCAATCAAGGCGGACTACATGATTATTCGCATCGGGAATGGAGTGGACTTTTGAAAGACTTGTATTATCAGCGTTGGAAAGCCTTCTTTGAGCAGAAACAGGCGGAGCTGGATGGGAAGCCTGCAGGACAGGAAATAAACTTCTATGGGATGGAGAAAGCTTGGGCAGAGAAGAGTAAGGCACAGACATTGAAGAACTAAATAAAAGCAAGTGATATATAAGTAATATGCACGTAATATATAGCCGGGTATGAAATATTATCCGGCTATATTTGTCTTAGAACCCTTTCATAAAGAATTTCTAATTTCATTGCTAATAGGAAAATTCTTATATTTGCTGCAACTAATACTTAAACACAATAGTTGCAAATGGAATTTACAGAAGAGCAAATACTGTTGAGAGCTTTGTCACGAGGAGATGAGAAAGCTTTTGAGGTTTTGTTTATGCGTTATTTCCCGAGAGTGAAACGTTTTATATCCGGTTTGCTTCAGGATGATATAACGGCCGAGGACTTTGCACAAGATATTCTCCTCAAACTATGGCAGAAGCGTGAGGAGATGGCAAAAATCGAAAATCTGAATGCCTACCTTTATCGGACTTCCCGGAATGCTGTGTACCAGCATTTACGACATATACTTTTGGTGAATGAATATGGAGAAAAGCAACAGGAGAATCTTTCCCGTCAGCAGAATGAGGGTGCGGGAAACATCGAAGAAAATATGTTTGCTGAAGAATTACTGTTGTTGATACAGCATACGGTAGAGCAAATGCCCGCCCAACGAAAAAGAATTTATGAGATGAGCCGTAAAGAAGGCAAAAACAATGATGAGATAGCGCAACTGCTTGCAATAAACAAACGGACTGTAGAAAACCATCTCACACAAGCATTGGCTGATATCCGCAAGATGCTGAAGCACTTTTATCTTTTCTAAATAAAACCACTTCTTATTGACAAAAACTCTTCTTTTATTCTCCTTTCTCAAAAAAAGTAGAAAAAATAGCTTTTAGACTGTGTGTGTATTCTATCTCGTGCATCTTATTAATAAACGGATAAAATCATGAAGAAGAAAAGCATATCAGAACTAATACATTTTTTTGTTCGCCATCCCTTGCAAAACTCCTTGCAGATGAAGTTTTGGCGTTGGCTGGTTTCTCCTGCTGATGCAGAAGATAAAGAAGAAGCTATACAGGAAGAGTGGATGAATATCATCGCTGAACCTGATGAGGCCACCCGGCATTCATGGTATGAGGTCCGGCGTAAAGCGGGACTTGCAAATCCGATAATAAAACCGCATTGGGAAATCAAACCACTTCTTCGCATTGCTTCTATGATATTAATTCCCTTATTTTCAGTGCTATTATCGTGGTATTATATAAATGATTATACTGATTCTTGCAAATTGGTAGAATATATTGTTCCCATGGGTGAACGGGGAGAATTGACTTTGCCGGATGGGACAAAGGTACAGATCAATTCGGAGAGCAGTATCATTTACCCGAAAAGCTTTCGAGGCGATACACGTACTGTTTATCTTTCCGGAGAGGCGAATTTTGATGTCCATAAGGATAAGAAACATCCGTTTATTGTCAAGACATCTTTGTTATCAGTTCGTGCTTTAGGTACGAAGTTTAATATACAGGCATATTCGGAAGACAGGAAAACGATTACAACTCTTGAAAATGGAAAAGTGCAAATCAATAACCTGCTGGCACCAGACAGCTGTTTTATTCTTACTCCCGGTGAACAACTTGAATACAATCACCTGACTAAGAATTATGAAAAACGAAAAATAGATGTGATGATGGCTTCCGGTTGGACACGTGGTGAATTGAATTTTGTCGATTGCCATCTGGAGGATATTCTGAACACATTGGGACGACATTATAATGTAGAAATAAAGGCAGAACCGCATTTATACACAAATGATTTATATACCATTAAGCTTAGAAAGGGCGAACCTCTTCAAGCAGCAATTCATATTGTAACAATGACCGTCGGAGGCATGGAAAGCAAGGTCACAGACAATAAGGTTGTGATACTGACAGCTGCTTCACCGGCGAATAAGAGTAAGAAAGGAGGTACCCATCCATAAAAAGGTTGGACAAAACTGATCCTTTTGTCCAACCCGAAATAAATACCGTTATCATTTAAAATTTTAGGAAATAGTGAACCTTAAATGTAGTATTCATTTAATATACAAAAGTATGAATTTTAATTCTTATTTTACTATAAAACATACCAGTAATTTGCGTATTTTATTGTTAACCTTATTCTTTATAGTCCCTTTGGGTACTATCTATGGGCAGAATCAGTTGATTACCATTGCCGGAAAAAACATAACTTTGTTGAAAGCTTTTAATGCTATTGAAAGTCAGACTCAATTAAGCATTACTTATAGTCGGACTAAAATAGATGTGAATCGGACATTGAGTGTTGATTTTAAGAAACAAAAACTCTCTGTTGTTCTGGATAAGTTGCTCGCGGGAACGGGATTTACCTACAAGATAGAAAAAGGGTATATCGTTCTGGTTTCTGTACCGGTAAAACAAGAGCAAACGGAAGCAACTTCGAAAAAGATACAAGGAGTGATTGTAGATACGAATGGAGATCCGGTGATTGGTGCCAGTATTCAGGAGAAAGGAGTAGCCGGGAAAGGTACAGTGTCTGATTTGGATGGAAAATTTAACCTGTCAGTTGCGTCAAATGCTGTATTACTGATTTCATATATCGGTTTTCAGTCTCTTGAAGTAAAGGTGGGAAATCGGACAAGCTTGTCTTTGGTATTAAAAGAAGATCATCAGTTGCTGGATGAAGTAGTCGTTATCGGTTATGGAACAATGGAGAAACGTGCTGTGACCAGCTCCATTACTTCCATATCTTCAAAAGATTTAGTGACTGGATTGGGAGGCTCTACCATTGCGACTGCTCTGAAAGGAAAAATCTCCGGTATGAATGTTTCCGAAACTTCCAGTCCGAATGCCTCTGCTAGTTTCCAGCTTCGTGGGGTAGCTTCCATCAATGCTTCTTCTTCCCCTTTGATTGTGATAGACGGAATTCCCGGTGGTGATTTGCGTTCTATCAGTCAAGAAGATATTCAATCCATTGATGTTTTGAAGGATGCCTCTGCAGGTGCTATTTACGGAACAAGGGCAGCTGGTGGTGTCATTCTCGTGACTACCAAGAAAGCGAAAGAAGGTCCTATCACATTATCATATACAGGCGAGCTGTCCACCGAACAAGTTTCCAGAAGACCACAGGTCCTGGATCGCGATGCTTTCGTGAGGTTCGGTGTAGGAACAGATTTGGGAGCGTCTACCGATTGGTACGGTGAACTTTTAAATGAGGGAGCACTTTCCCAGCGCCATGTTGTCACCCTTTCGGGAGGGGGACATACAGCCAGAATATATGCCACTATTATGGCACAGGATCAGAAAGGTATTGCGATAGGCGATAATCGTAAAGATTATTCGGGACGTATCAATGCAAACTTTAATCTTCTCAATGACTTGCTGGAAATAGGCTTACATACAGAATATCGTGAAGCACATCGGGATCAGCGGAGCAGTAGTTCTTGTTTCGACATGGCATTGAAGATGAATCCAACGGAACATGTTTATGATAGTACTAGTGAAACAGGCTATAATGTATTGGTTGGTGGCAGTGAATATTACAATCCATTAGCGGAAATTATGCTCAAGCAGACGGATAATGTTGATAAATGGCTCAAGGCGGATGCTACGGTAAAGCTCAATCTGCCTGCCGGATTTTCGGCACAAGCCACTCTCGGCTGGGAAGATCGCCAGTATCAACAGACGCATTATGTATCTGCATTACACAGAACGTCTTTGAATGGAAGTTATAAAGGAAAGGGATTTCACGGATATAGTAAAACAGTCAATGTTTCTTTTGAACCTACCATTAATTTCATGCGTGTTTTTGCAGAAGACCATACGGTTAGTGCGGTGGCCGGATATAGCTATTGGGAAAACAATTCTGAAAACTTTGATATGTCTAACTTCGATTTCCCTGTGGATGGAGTAGGAGCTTGGGATATGGGAACAGGCAGCTGGCTTTCTGATGGAAAAGCAGCTATGTCTTCTCACAAATATCCTCGTGAACGTCTTATCTCCTTCTTTGGTCGGGCGAATTATAGCTATAAAGATCGTTATATGGTTACTGGAAGTGTCCGTCATGAGGGATCTTCCAAATTTGGAAAGAATCATCGCTGGGGAACATTCTGGGCTGTATCAGGTGGATGGCGTATATCCAATGAAGCCTTTCTGCGTGATGTCAGTTTTCTTGATGACCTCAAAGTACGTGTCGGTTATGGTGTGACGGGAAATAACAATTTCTCTGCAGGAGCATCCACAGCCATGTACTCCTCCAATTCAATGTGGCCTTATAACGGTACATGGATCACTTCTTATGGACCGGCTCGTAATGTCAATAATGACTTGCATTGGGAAAAGAAAGCAGAGCTTAACATCGGTTTGGATTATGCGTTTCTGAATAACCGGCTTTTTGGAAAGTTCGATATATATAAAAGAAGAGTTTCCGGAATGTTATACAATATCAGTGTACCCAATCCTCCCGCCGTTTACGAGAAAACGACCATGAATTATGGTAATCTTGAGAATACCGGATGGGAGTTTGAGATTGGCGGAGTGCCTGTTAAAACGAAAGACTTTAACTGGACAACTACCATGCGTCTATCCCATTCTTCTTCCAAAATTACCTCTTTGTGGGGGAATAATACTTACCAGGATCGTGTAGGATTCCCGTCACCGGGAACGAACGGATCAGCCGGAAGAATTGAAGCAGGAACAAAGATCGGAAGCTATTATATCTGGAAATATGCCGGTATCACGGATAATGGAAGATGGCTTCTGTATGATAAGAACGACAATGTGATTCTTAGCGATAAGAAGACCTATGATGACAAGCGGTACATCGGTAATGCTATTCCTGCATTGATGGTATCATGGGATCATACCTTCACTTACAAGAACCTCTCTTTAGGTATCAACCTGCGTAGCTGGATCGATTTCGACGTGTTTAATACCATAAATATGTACTATGGACTTTCTGAAGTAGCAGGCCAGAACGTTCTTCGCAATGCGTACATTGACAACCGGCACATCAAAGAAGTAAAGCAGCTTTGCGATTACTGGCTTGAGGACGGCACTTTCTTAAAGATAGACGCCATTAGTCTGGGATATTCTCTTAACATGAAAAAGTGGCAGAAATATATAGATAAGATTGATCTTTACCTGACCGTCCGGAATGTGGCATGTTTCACGAAATATTCAGGACTTAATCCGGAAGTGAATGTCAACGGACTGGACCCTGGTTATGAATGGTTTAATAATATTTATCCTGAAACTCGTAGATATACCGTTGGTATGAAAATCCAATTCTAATATTAAAGTACCTATAAACTAATAAAATGATATGAGACGAAATATTTTAATCATTATCTCCTTCCTCACCCTTCTGGTGTCATCCGGTTGTACAAATCTGGATGAGAAGTGGTATTCCGAAGTCACTCCGGACACTTATTTCACGTCTAAGGAAACTGTTTATTCTTTCTTGGTACGCTCTTTCACACATTGGCGTTGGTTTCACGGATTCGACCGTGCCATTCTTCAAGAATGTACAACAGATGAGATGTGTGTCACACAAAAAGGAATACATTACAATGATGTCAGATATTCCCAACTGCAGCATCACGACTGGACACCTCTTCACCCCAACAACGAAGAAACCTGGCGTGGGGTAGGCATGGGAGTGGCAATGGCTTTAGCTTGTAAGGAAGACTTATCCGGTGTGGATTATGTATCACTGGGCATGACGGAAGAATTGAAAGCAGATCATCAGATGCAACTTCAGACATTGGTTGCCTATTTTTATCTGCGGGGACTTGATTTCTATGGGGGTATGCCTATTTACCGGCGCTCTACTACCGAGGAAGTTCCACGTTCCACTGCACGCGAAACCTTTAATTATGTGGAAGAACTGTTGCTTGCCGCTATTCCCAAATTAGAGAAAAAAAGAGCAGATATGCTGGAAGAAGGCTATTTACGTCAAGGAACTGCCGCCGCCCTTCTTGCTCAATTATATTTTAATGCGGAAGTCTACATGGGAGAGAACCGTTTTGCTGAATGTGCGCAGGTCTGCCAGGATCTATTAGATGGCAAATACGGTTATTACGAATTGGAGGAAGACTGGTTCGGTCCTTTCACTTTCGACAATAATAAATCTAAGGAAGTAATGTGGTCTGTTCAGTCGCAATATGCAAAAGGCACTTTGTTTCAATGGCAGTTCGAACGCTATAATCATTATAATGCAAAGAACTATTTTGATCTAAGCGGCTATTCTTCTACTAATGGTATGCATCTTCAGCCGTCTCTTAAACCCAATGGCGATCCCTATACGGATAAGCTTGGGCGACCTTTTGCCAAATTCAACAATAAAGATCTTCGTAAAAAATTGTACTTGTATAAAGGGAATGGAAAATACGAAGGAATGTTCCTTTATGGAAAATTACAGCGTACATCAAGAAGTGGTACAGAGGTGAAGTGTACGGGACTGTACGAATATCCAGGTGAGGTTCTTGAATTTGTCGATCAGGTGGCACAATTCAAGAAAGTGAAAGATGGAGAATATTCTTCAGTGAATGAGCTTCCCTCCAATATAAGTACCGGGGAAGAGAATTCCGGAATACGTTTGTGCAAACTACCGGTTCCCGACAATATCGACAAAACCATTGCTTTTAATCCGGATTATCCGGTTATTCGTTTTGCTGAAATCTATTATATGCTTGCTGAATGTAAATATAGAAGCGGCTATAAAAAAGAAGCAGCCAATCTTTTCAATGAAGTGCGTAAACGCAATTTCGAGAATAAAGCCGATCCTGATCCGGTGACCGAAACGAATATCGACAAGTACCGGATTCTTGATGAGTGGATGGTCGAGTTTCTGGGTGAACAGCGTCGTCGTACCGATCTTCGTCGTTGGGGGTTGTATACAACAGGTTCTTGGTGGGATCATAAACCTACTAACGACGATCATTATGAGCTTTTTCCTATTCCGGAAAAGTCAATTTCTGTCAGCAATGTCTTGAAGCAAAATCCGGGATACGGAGGCGGCAATGAAATGACTAAAGAAGAAGCCGGTATCTATAGTGTGAAACAAATCGATTAATCAACTATTAAAGAATAATATAATGAATAGCAAGATATTTTTTTTAGGAGCCATCATGTTGCTGCCTACATTCGCAAGTTGCCAACAAGAAAAGCCTTTTCCTGATGATGCAGTAGATAAAGTGTATGAATACCTTCCGGAGTGGCAGGCAGGTTATTTGGATATTCATCAGATTAGTACCGGAAGAGGTAATGCAGCCTATCTTATTTTTCCGGATGGGACTACCATGTTATTGGATGCAGGAGATTTAGGAGTACATTCAGGCACACAGGAAATTATGAAAGCAGTGCCTAATGATTCTAAGCGGCCTGCCGAATGGATTGCTCAATATATAAAACATTTCTCATTGCCATTAAAAAATAACGGAGCACTTGATTATGCCTTGCTCACTCACTTTGATACGGACCATATCGGACAGAATGGAAAACTGGCAATCGAAAAAGTAGGACTGGATTACAAACTTACCGGAATCACTCATGTTGGTAATCTTCTCAATATTTCCACTTTGATAGATCGTGGTTATCCTACTTATGATTATCCGACAGCAGCTAAAGTCTCTGGTGCTCATATCTCAAACTATAAATTATATGTTGCCGCTCGTGACAGGGAAGGTAAAAAGAATGAGGGATTTGTAATAGGAAGCAATAGTCAGATCAAACTCTTGAAAGATCCGGGCTCTTATCCTACATTCGAAGTACGTAATATCGTGGGTAATGGTAAAATTTGGACAGGTAGCGGAACAACAGCCAAAGAGCTTGTGCCTTCTACAGCCTCTTCAAGTGAACAGTTGAACGAAAACCGTTGCAGTTGTGGAATTCGTATCACATACGGTAATTTTGATTATTTCTCCGCAGGAGATATTCTGGGCGTAGAAAAAGCACCGGAATGGTTTGATATAGAAACGCCGGTAGCCAGATTGCTCGGTGAGACGGATGTGGTTGTTGCCAATCATCACGCTTATTCTGATGCTATGTGCGATACCTACATTTCCCAAGTGAAACCACAAGTCTATGTAATTCCCGTATGGGATTACTATCACCCTCAACCGGCAACGTTGAGCCGGATGCTGTCTCAAACTCTTTATCCTGGTGAACGGTCGGTTTTTGCTGCCGGTATGGTAGACAGTAACAGGAGCAGACTGGGTGAAGACGGCTTGAAGATAAAGCCTGCCGGACATGTTGTTACGCGTGTTTATCCGGGTGGAGAGAAGTTTCAGATCTTTGTATTAAATGATCGGAATGAAGCTTATGAGATACTATATAAAACAGGTGAGATTAAATCTAATAATTGATGAACATGAAAATTAAAGATTCAATAGTCTGGACAGCTTTTCTGGCTGTGATGGCAATCATAATGTTTCCGTCATGCTCTGACGAACATGAAGCCGGTATATTGGAAATAACAAATAATGAGATTATTCTTCAGGCGGAAGGTGAGCCGGTTCAGGTGGAGGTGAAGTCCAATACCGAGTGGCGAATTGATTTTGTAGAATCAACCTGGTTCTCTACGGATATACGTGGAGCCCAGTCATCAAGAACTTATTTCACTGTGACTTATGATGAGAATATCAGTGATTCCGAACGTTTCTGTGATATTCGTGTGTTTACGAAAGATGGTAAGACTGCGGATGTAATCAAGATAAAACAATTATCCCGTTATCCATTTATTGTTCCTGCCAGTGATAAGATGGAGCTGTTTACTAAAGGAGGTGAATATGAAATGGAAATCTCTACCAATGTGCCCGAAACGGATATCGTTATTACGCCAACGGTGAACTGGGTGCAGGAGTATAGGATAAGTGATGGAAAGCTTTATTTTAATACGGAAACAAATTCGCAATCACCCCGTACAGGAAGTATTGTGTTGAGTTATGACGATCAGTACCAGCGTAAGGTCACGGCTACCATTAATCTCTCGCAAGCATATTCTGAATATGCGAATGCGGAACTTGTCAGTTATCCAACCGTACATGGTTATGCTGTCGGTGGAATTACTAACAATGTATATGTTGAAGGAACCATCGTAGCCAATGGCACTTCGAAGAACTTCCCGAGCAATCGCTATGTCATTCAGAATGAGGCAGGAGAGACAGTTGTGTTTGAGTCCGAATCTTTAATTACGTTTGCACAATTTGCCAAAGTGTCATTGTGTCTGAAAGATGGAATGATAAGAGAAGAATCAGAGGGTAGCTTTACTTATAGACTGATTAGCGGTATCACTGCTGCCCACGTAATCAGCTCGGAACTTTCTACCTTCACAATTCCTGAAAGAACGATTGCTGAACTTACGGATAATATGGTATTTAGTCTTGTGACCCTGAAAGATGTCGAGATTGCATCTCCGGTAGGTGCATTCACTAATTTCAAGACTACTGACCCGGGAGCTGCCGATCGTAAGATTAATAAAAACTATTGGGTAGAAAAGTTCCCTGCATATTACAGATACTATCCGACCTGTATAAGAGATAAAAACGGTTCTAATACATATATGCTTACTGCGTTTGAAGCTCCTTATGCTCACGAAACACTTCCTAAAGGTTCGGGAAGCATAACAGGAATGGTGGCGAAAGTGAAACTTACAAATTTCGATATCTCTGAAAGCCGGTTATGTATTCTTCCGCTTAACAGAGAAGATATTAACATCAGTGATATAAACGAGATCACTTCTGTGCTTGTAGAATGGGATTGTAATGTACCCGATTGGAAAGAAATAGGCTCTTCTACTTTTACGGATTACCATCCTACGGGTGGCGAGGCATCGCAGGCGAATGCTCTTCTTAGCAAAGACGGAAATAAATATTTCCAGCAAACCTATGCAGACTACATTCTGGGATTCCAGGATGATTTCAGAGGAGATGTTAACCTTAACACGACCGATGGATACTATGGTCGTATGCGAGGCGGTGCTTTTAATAGTAAACCGTGGTCTACAAGTTCATATTTCTACGTAGACAAAATATCGACAGTAGGTATTTCTACATCCTTGTCTCTTCAGGTTGAAATGAATGCAAGTTGGGGAGGTGGCCCTGTTGCAGTGGTTGAATATGCTTATTCGATGAATGGTGAATGGATTAAAGTAGATAATTCAGAGTTTACCATTCTGGGACAGTTTGATAGAACGGCTGCAGGTGGACAGACGGAGAAGAACATTCCTGGTTATAAAGTCTATGACTTTAAGTTGCCGGATGCCTTGTTGAACCGTGATAATATTTGCATCAGATTGCGACCGGTCAGACTCCCGGCAGGGGTATCCAGCTTCATGCCGCTTAGACTTGCTAATATCTCAATCAAATACAACAAATAATCAATAGGGAATATATATAAAATAATCGGAAGCAATAAAGGACATATCCTGATTGCTTCCGATTATCTTTTTATATGTGGATCTTGAACGATCTCTATTCAAAAAGAACGATATCTTATTTCTCCAACAATTCTTCTTTATTTTTCCAACAAATCCTTTAAGAAGTCGTCCAACTCCTTATCCAACCCTTTCAGCAATTCATCATTCACCAGTATGGTATCGTCGTCAATCAACAGCAATTCTGCTACGGTTTCTTTCTCTTCATCTACCAAAACGAAAGAATAAGGTTTCAGAATAGTCACTTTGTCGAAATCTCCGGCATCCTTCATTCTGCAAAGAATGTTGCGAAGAGAAGGTTCCACGTTTTCAAGGAAATCATCCCCTTCATAAGTAGCCCATTCTTCGATCATGATGTTTGCCAGTTCTTCATCATCATCGTTGTAAATATTAAGTTGTCCCGATGCCTGATCCGGTTGGAGATGGATATCGGTTACAACTGTTTGTTCACAGCTACATACATATTTAGCGACTGCCTTTTGGATAGCCGATTCGATAATAGATAATGATTGTTGGCTCAATTTCATGGGTTCCTTCTTTTTATAAGTTCAAAGGTATAAAAAAAATAAGATTTGATACACAATTTCCTTAAAAATCATCATTAAATCGGCTCATTTGCAATTTTAACTTGGGTAATTGAGCATTTCTCTCCTTTAGTTCAGCTAAATACAAAGTAGTAAGATAATAATTCGGCACATCATCAATGGTAGCTTGAGGGCTATCTGTGATGTTCTTTTTATCTATTTTTTTAGCTAGTTGTTGTGCCTTTTCTGCCCATTCTTCTGCTTTAGCCAAACTATCTTTCATTTCGTAGTAAACAGCAATGTTGAGAGCTGCCCGCATTTTTTTCTTTTGGTTCTTGGTACCTTCGAAAGCCTGACGCCAAAGTTCGTATGCGTCGTCCCATGAATTTTCGCGTACATAAATGGCAGCGTCACGCATAGGAACCGAACCACCAGTATAAAGATACCGTGTTCCTTTTTTCCAAATAGGGACAATATTTTTCACCGGAACCGTTCCTGCGAATGCTGCCGCTTCTTCCAGCATCTGCTTGTCGGGAATCATGCGAGTGGCGGCTTCTATGGCTGTACCTCCAAACTCTTCCCAAAAAATGCTATCATTAGGATGGAGCGTAGTCATCGGTCTGCTGCGTTCGGGAAGATAAACTTTCACCGTGGGATAAACTTTCACGTCTACCGCTCCTTGAAAGCAGTTGAACTCATCCAGATAACGGACAGTCTTTGTTGCTTTGAGTTGTAGGTTTTCCAGCGCAATAATAAAGTCCACTCCCAAGTTAGAAGCCAGTTGACGCACTTCCTCCTGGCTCAATGTACTTTCGCGGGCCAGTTTATCATTGGCGCGTAAGGCAGAATCACAGATAACCACCTCATCGAAGTAGTTCTGCTGTGCAATTTCTTCTGCCAGTGATTCAGTGGCTGCCTTAGGATCTCCATTGGCATAAGCCGTTGCACGACTTATCAATGGTGTACCTTCTTTAATTTTTTCAGTCTCTGTTATCAGTTTATTATCCGGGGCGTCGCTGGTGTTATTCACAATAGCTACTTTCCGGAGTTGCGGAGGAAAGCTCAAGTCGGCAGGTTGCAGATAATCAATGGGGATCTGTTCCAGACTCTGACAGCTACCCAGAGTCAGCAGGAATAAAACGATGAAAACCAGTGAATAAGATTTTGCCATAGTTTTGTTCTATTTAGTAATTTGAACAAAAGTACAACTTTGGAAGAATAAAAGAAAGTCTCAAACAGTTTTTAACCGTTTGAGACTTTCTTTTATAAGTTGAATATAGAGAGACTATGCCATAAAGCACATTACCCTACAATTTCCAACCTTTAATTTTTAATTATTAATTAATCAAAGGTTCTTTCCGTGGCAGTTTTTATACTTTTTCCCGCTTCCGCATGGACAAGGATCGTTACGACCTACTGTCTTCTCTGCACGAATCGGTTCACGTTTCTGCTGTTCACGAGTATCCTGACTTGCAGCAGCCTGCTGGTTCGGATCACTCAAATTTTCTTTGTTTTCGCGATACTTGCTCATATCCTGGCGTTGTTCGGGAGCAGCCTGACGCACTTCTACACGGCGTGCAGCTGATTCATCCGGAGCTTCCTGTACAGGAATTTGTCCACGCATCAAAATAGATATAGTCTGGTTATTGATCTTGTTCACCATAGCGTCAAACAAAGTCACAGATTCCAGTTTATAAATCAATAGCGGGTCTTTCTGCTCGTAGCTTGCATTCTGTACGGAATGTTTCAGTTCGTCCAGTTCGCGCAAGTTTTCTTTCCATGCTTCGTCGATTACGTGGAGCAAGATTGATTTCTCGAACGACTTCACCACTTCTTTAGATTCCGATTCGTAAGCCGCTTTCAGGTTACAAGAGATATTATACATCCGTTTACCGTCTGTAATAGGAATCAGGATGTTTTCGTACATGTGTCCCTGGTTTTCATATACTTGTTTGATAACCGGGTTAGCGATCTGTGCCAGACGTTCAGTTTTGCGTTTGAAGTTATCCATCGCAATGTTGAAAGTCTTTTCGGCCAACTTTTCTTTTTTCTCGTTACGGAATTCTTCTTCAGTGAACGGAGTTTCCATTGCTAATGTCTGAAGCAGTTCCATTTGGCAGCCTTCATAATCATTGTTTTCGATAGCATTGGCACAACGGTCCCAGATCATGTTCACGATGTCCATACCGATACGTTCACCCATCAAAGCGTGACGACGTTTTGTATAAACCACCGTACGTTGTTTGTTCATTACGTCGTCATATTCCAACAGACGTTTACGAATACCGAAGTTGTTTTCTTCCACTTTCTTCTGTGCACGTTCGATGGAGTTGGAAATCATCTTGTGTTCGATCATTTCGCCTTCCTGGAAACCGAGCTTGTCCATTACACTGGCAATACGGTCGGAAGAGAACAGACGCATCAGGTCGTCTTCCAATGACACGAAGAATACAGAAGAACCCGGGTCACCCTGACGTCCTGCACGACCACGCAACTGGCGGTCTACACGACGGGATTCGTGACGTTCCGTACCGATAATGGCCAAACCGCCCGCGGCTTTTACTTCCGGGCTCAGCTTGATGTCGGTACCACGACCTGCCATGTTGGTAGCGATAGTTACTGCGCAACTGAAACCGGCTTTTGCTACGATCTCAGCTTCTTTCTGGTGCAGCTTCGCATTCAATACGCTGTGCTCGATCTTACGCATGGTAAGCATTTTGCTCAGCATTTCGGAGATTTCTACCGAAGTCGTACCCACCAGTACCGGACGTCCTGCCTGTACCAGTTTTTCGATTTCTTCGATAACGGCTTTATACTTTTCGCGTTTGGTCTTGTACACGCGGTCGTTCATATCTTTACGTGCGATCGGGCGGTTAGTCGGGATAACGACTACATCCAGCTTGTAGATGTCCCAGAGTTCGCCTGCTTCCGTTTCGGCAGTACCGGTCATACCGGACAGCTTGTGATACATACGGAAGTAGTTCTGCAAAGTGATCGTGGCGAAAGTCTGTGTGGCAGCTTCTACTTTCACACGTTCTTTTGCTTCGATTGCCTGGTGCAATCCGTCGGAGTAGCGGCGACCTTCCATGATACGTCCGGTCTGTTCGTCTACAATTTTCACCTGTCCGTCGATAACAACGTATTCGTCATCTTTTTCGAACATCGTGTAAGCCTTCAGCAACTGGTTGATGGTATGTACGCGTTCCGATTTGATAGCGTAGTTGGTCAGCAGCTCATCTTTCTTTTCCAACAGTTGTTCGTTGGTCAGATTTTGATTTTCCAGTTCGGAAAGTTGTGCGGCAATATCCGGAAGAACAAACAGCGTCGGGTCTTCAGAGTTACCGGTGATCAGGTCGATACCTTTATCTGTCAGGTCTACACTGTTCAGTTTTTCTTCGATGACGAAGTACAACGGCTCAGTCACTTCGTGCATACGCTTGTTGTTCTGCTCCATGTAGATCTCTTCGGTCTTCAGCATACCGGCTTTGATACCTTGTTCACTGAGGAACTTGATCAATGCCTTGTTCTTCGGCAGACACTTGTGGCTACGATAAAGAGCAAGGAATCCTTCTTCCACTTCCTTCTTGTCGTTGGAGGCGATCAGGCGTTTTGCTTCGGACAGGTATTTGGTAGCAAGCACTTTTTGAGCTTCCACCAAGCGTTCTACCAGCGGGCGAAGTTGTTCGAACAGTTGGTCGTCACCTTTCGGTACCGGACCGGAAATAATCAACGGAGTACGGGCGTCGTCAATTAATACGGAGTCAACCTCATCGACGATGGCATAGTTGTGTGGGCGTTGTACAAGGTCTTTCGGGCTGATTGCCATGTTGTCACGCAGGTAGTCGAAACCAAATTCATTGTTTGTACCGAATGTGATATCAGCCAGATATGCCTGTCGACGAGCATCGGAGTTCGGCTGATGGCGGTCGATACAATCTACGCTGAGGCCGTGGAACATATAAAGCGGGCCCATCCATTCGGAGTCACGTTTGGCGAGGTAATCGTTCACGGTTACCACATGCACGCCGTTTCCGGTCAATGCGTTCAGGAATACCGGGAGGGTAGCTACCAGTGTTTTACCTTCACCTGTTGCCATTTCCGCAATCTTACCTTTGTGCAGAACGACGCCACCGAACAGCTGTACATCGTAATGAACCATGTTCCATGTCATATCGTTACCACCCGCTATCCAGTGATTCTGGTAGATGGCTTTATCGCCTTCGATACGTACAAAATCTTTTGTAGCAGCCAGATGGCGGTCGAATTCAGTCGCAGTTACTACGATTTCTTCGTTTTCTGCAAATCGTTTGGCAGTTGCCTTGACGATAGAGAAAGCTACGGGCAACACTTCGTCCAGTGCTTTCTCGTATTTTTCGAGAATTTCTTTCTCTATCTTATCTATTTGTGCAAAGATGTCTTCGCGGTCTTCCAGTTCTGTGTTTTCAACGCTCGCTTTGAGTTCTTCCACTTTTGCGCGTTCGTTAGCCGCCGACTCATAGATATATTTTTTGAGTTCTTCCGTTTTGGCACGGAGGGCGTCGTTGTCCAGTGCTTCAATCTCCGGATAGGCAGCTTTGATCTTTTCTACCCAGGGCTTGATTTCTTTCATGTCTCGCGTGGATTTGTTTCCGAAAATCGAGCTTAAAATTTCATTAAATCCCATGTTATATTATTTAGTTTATTATTATTTCTTGATTGTCTGCACGGCATTTTTTTCACTTTCCGGGAAAGAGGAACGGCATAAACCTGTTGCCAAGCTGTGCAGAGTGATTATAAAATCCGCGCAAAGTTACATTAAAATGCTGATTTATTTATGTTTTGCGCATGGTTTTTGTGAGGAATCTTTTACCGAAGATCGGTAATAGGGGCAGAAGAAGAGGCATTGGGAGCCCGGATGCGCATGAAATGAGCCAGTGTAGGCGCAATATGGTCAATGGTTACAGGGGTCTGAATAATGGCCGGTTTCACGGAATGTCCCATGAAGATCAGCGGTGCGGGGATATAGGAGTGGCGTACCACCTTGTTTTCATTGCCGTTTTCGCTGACAATGGTCCATCCCGGCAATACATCGATTACGAGGTCGCCGGAACGTTTGCGGTGATAGCCGTTACGTATTCTGTATATTTCCGGAGTCCATGAACCCAGGAGAAGCCGATAGGCGGAATATGCCTCGTTTACTCCACTGAACTGCATCAGGAAGTCGGCGGACTTTTCCTGCACTTCTGTCAGGTTCAGTTGCTTTTGTTCCAGTAGTTTATGGTTCAGGTATATTTGCTGGTCATGATAGGCTTCTACATATTTCCCTTCTCCGTAAGTAGCCATCAGAAACATGTTCAGCAATGCGGTGCAGCGGTTGAGATGGAACTCTCCGGTCGGTATTTTGTACAATCCCGAATCGGTTGATTCGCTGTCCGTATATCCGGTGGAAGTGACAAAAATAAGTACATTTTGCAGGCCTACTTTCTTGTCGAGCAGGTCAAGCAGGTTGGCAATGCTGCGGTCGAGGCGTACATACGTATCCTGAATTTCCATGGCGCACTCTTGTACGGACTTGTGTGCATAGTTGCCGGCATAGTAAGTAAGTGCTAATAAGTCAGTAATGTCATCCATGCCGACCGAACCTTTTCCGATTGCTTCTTCGGCGAGGGCGTTTACTTCATCGTTGACGAATGGGCTGGTGATGAAGCGGCGGAACTTATTGTTACGGTCGTCATCAAATTTATATTTGAATACCACATCCCGCCAATCTGGCAGAAAAGTGTACATGCCACGTGGAAAAACAGGTTCCCATGTGACACTGGAGATGCGGGAGTCGATGGCTTGGCGGTCGTTATATTGGCTTGCCCACCAGGGGAATTCGCCATAATAGGTCGTTCCGC
>ERZ772819.1619-NODE-1619-length-17822-cov-4.062532_pt1 | contig 17822 bp, 15 predicted proteins | sample MGYA00580860_ERZ772819 | MGnify/ENA primary metagenome ERZ772819 (study PRJEB29015, sample SAMEA2737683) | human gut metagenome | biome: human gut; feature: human-associated habitat; material: faeces | place: China | collected 2012 ...
GTCACGCAGGTGACGGGAAGTCACAAATTTTCCTTCCTGTCCGGCAAATGGGCTGTCGTTTACCATGAAGTCCATGGAAATCGTAGGCTCTGAAATCTTCTGGAACGGAATGGCTACCGGATTTTCAGGAGAGCAGAGTGTATCTCCGATGGAAATGTCGGAAATACCGGAAATTGCTACAATGGAACCGATGGTTGCTTCTTTTACTTCTACTTTTTTCAGACCATCGAATTCGTAGAGCTTACTGATTTTAACTTTCTGCTGTTTGTTCGGATCATGATGGTTGACAACAACCATATCCTGGTTCACTGCGATCGTACCGTTATCTACTTTACCAACACCGATACGTCCTACATACTCATTGTAATCAATTGTACTGATAAGAACCTGAGTTGGAGCTTCCGGGTCGCCTTCCGGTGCAGGAATGTAGTCTAAGATTGTATCAAACAGTGGTTTCATATCTTTCATGTCATCTGTCAGCTCTAAAGCAGCAACACCAGCTTTTGCAGAAGCATATACGAACGGACAGTCAAGCTGCTCATCCGATGCACCAAGATCAATGAGAAGTTCCAGAACTTCATCGATAACAGACTCAGCTCTTGCTTCTGGCCGATCGATTTTGTTGATGCATACAATAACAGGAAGTTTTAATTCCATTGCTTTTCTGAGAACGAACTTTGTCTGTGGCATAGCACCTTCAAATGCATCAACTACGAGGATAACTCCGTTTACCATTTTAAGGACACGTTCTACTTCGCCGCCGAAATCAGCATGTCCAGGTGTGTCAATGATATTAATCTTTACCCCGTTATAAGTAACGGCAGTATTTTTAGAAAGAATAGTGATTCCACGTTCTCTTTCAATATCGTTGGAATCCATGACACGTTCCTCAACGGCCTGATTTTCACGGAATACGCCGCTTTGCTTTAATAATTCATCTACCAGTGTCGTTTTACCGTGGTCAACATGGGCGATAATTGCGATATTTCTTACATCTTCGCGTTTTGTCTTCATTTTATAACATCCTTTTCTTTGAATCTTCACTTGTAAACACTTCTAATTTAATATATACAACTTTATTAGTCTACCACATTTTTGAAATTTTACAAGAGTTTAAAAAAGTTGTTCTAAATTCTGTACTTTAAGCATAGATTATTAAAGACCATAGGAAATACGTTTTAGAGGAAGGAGAACTTAAAATTATGTCAGATAAGATTATTGAAAATAACCAGGTGACGATTATGGGAGAGATTGCTTCAGATTTTACTTTCAGCCATGAGGTATTCGGGGAAGGATTTTATATGGTAGAGGTAAAGGTGAAGCGTCTGAGCAACTCAGAAGACCGGATTCCACTGATGATTTCGGAGCGTCTGATTGATGTGACAAGAGATTATACAGGTGAGTATATTATGGTGAATGGTCAGTTCCGGTCTTATAACAGACATGAAGAACAAAAAAATCGGCTTGTATTATCTGTATTTGTAAGAGAGTTGGAGTTTATTGATGAAGAACTGGATGGAGCGAAGACGAATAGCATTTTCCTGGACGGCTATATCTGTAAACTTCCGGTCTATCGGAAAACTCCACTTGGGAGAGAAATCGCTGACCTTTTGCTGGCGGTGAACAGACCATATGGAAAATCAGATTACATACCATGTATCTGTTGGGGAAGAAATGCGAGATATGCTTCTGCATTTGAAGTAGGAGAGCATGTGCAGATCATAGGCAGAATACAGAGTCGTACTTATATAAAGAAGTTATCGGATACGCTGACGGAAGAGAGAACCGCGTATGAGGTATCTGTAAGTAAACTGGAATGTGTGGAAATATAAAAAATGGGCAGGTCAGAATGTTCGCAACTTGTTTAGAAGTATAGTCTTTCATTGACATCCCTTGATAATGATGCTAAAATTTCAATTAATAATGAATCATGACAGATAATTTAAAGCGCATGAAAAGTCAGGAGGAGTACGATGGCTATATTTACTGGAGCTGGAGTGGCAATTGTCACACCATTTAATGATGATGAAGAAAGAAGTATTAATTATGATAAGTTAGATGCACTGCTTGATTACCACTGCAATAATGGAACAGATTGTATTGTAATCTGTGGAACAACTGGCGAGTCTGCAACAATGACAGAAGAAGAACATATGCAGTGCGTAAAGTTTGCAATTGACAGAGTGAAAGGCAGAATCCCAGTTATTGCAGGTACAGGTTCTAATTGTACACGTACAGCAATTGATATGTCTAAGGAGGCAGCAGATTATGGTGCAGACGGATTACTTCTTGTTACACCTTATTATAATAAGGCCACACAGGCAGGACTGATCGCACATTATGAAGCTGTAGCAAAAGAAGCGAAGGCACCAATTATTATGTATAGTGTTGCAAGCAGAACGGGTTGTAATATTGAGCCGGCTACTGTGGCAGAACTTGTAAAGAATGTTGACAATATTGTAGGTGTAAAAGAGGCATCTGGAAATATTTCCCAGGTTGCAAAGATCATGTCTCTGACAGATGGTAACATTGATCTGTACTCAGGAAATGATGATCAAATCGTACCATTGCTTTCTCTGGGAGCAAAGGGAGTGATTTCGGTTCTTTCTAATGTAGCTCCAAAGGAGACGCATGATATCTGTGCGAAGTTTTTTGAGGGAGATGTGAAAGGAAGTCTGGACCTTCAGTTAAAAGCAATTCCGCTTATTGAGAAGCTTTTCTGTGAAGTAAATCCGATTCCTGTTAAGAAAGCAATGGAACTTATGGGAAAAGACTGCGGACCGCTTCGCATGCCATTAACTGAACTTTCACCAGAACACACAAAAGCACTGGCACAGGCCATGAAGGGTTTTGGAATTGAGTTGGCATAGAGATTTTTAAGAATGGCAGTAGGAATGATAATTACAGATAAAAGGATATCCCGGGTGATATCCTTTTCTGTCATGTAAAAAGACAAGGAGGAAAAATATTATGGTACGTGCGATTATGCATGGCTGCAATGGCAAGATGGGACGTGCGATCACCACACTTGTAAAAGAAGATGCAGAGGTAGAGATCGTGGCAGGAGTGGATGCATATACGGAAGTTGCAAATGAATATCCAGTGTTCGATAGTATCGAAAAGTGTGATGTAGAAGCAGATGTTGTGATTGACTTTTCAAATGCAAAGGCAGTAGACGGACTTTTGGATTATTGTGTAGAAAAACAGATTCCTGTTGTTCTTTGCACAACAGGACTTTCAGAGGAACAGCTTCAGGAGGTAGAAGAAGCATCCAAGAAGGTAGCAGTTCTTCGTTCTGCTAATATGTCACTTGGAATCAATCTTTTGATGCAGCTTTTGAAAGAAGCGACAAAAGTATTGTCTCCGGCAGGTTATGATATTGAAATTGTTGAGAAGCATCACAACCAGAAATTGGATGCCCCAAGTGGAACTGCAATCGCTCTTGCAGATTCTATCAATGAGGCGGCAGATGGACAGTACGAGTATGTCTATGACAGAAGTCAGGTCAGAAAGAAACGTGATAAAAAAGAACTTGGAATATCAGCCGTGCGCGGAGGTACAATTGTTGGGGAACACGAAGTACTCTTTGCAGGAATAGATGAAGTGATTGAGTTCAAACATACAGCATACTCCAGAACTGTATTTGGAAAAGGTGCTGTAGAGGCTGCAAAATTCCTTGCCGGAAAAGAGGCAGGGAAATACGATATGTCAGACGTAATATTAAAATAATATTACGAGGAATCTTGGGGCAGATTGCAGGAATGCAAAGCACAAAGCAATCCGTAAATATTATAGTTGGAAAAAACAACCATATTATATAAAGGAGAGGTTATGAAAGATTTAGAAGCACGTTATTTGGAGAGACTTTCTCAACTGTATCCGACCATTGCAAAGGCATCAACAGAGATTATTAACTTACAGGCAATTTTAAATCTGCCAAAAGGTACGGAACATTTTCTTACGGATATCCATGGGGAATATGAAGCATTTTCCCATGTTCTTAAGAATGGATCGGGAGCAGTTCGTAGAAAAATTGACGAAGTCTTCGGAAATACTATGAGTAGTAAGGATAAGAAGACCCTTGCTACTCTTATTTATTATCCAAGAGAGAAGATGGAGCTCATTAAGAAAAAAGAAGAAAATATGGAGGACTGGTATAAGATTACGTTGTATCGTCTGATTGAAATCTGCAAGCGGACTTCAAGTAAGTATTCCAGATCTAAAGTCAGAAAAGCTCTGCCTCCGGAATTTGCTTATGTCATTGAGGAATTGATTACAGAGAAAGCAGATGTTCTGGATAAGGAGTCCTATTATAATTCTATTGTAGATACGATCATCCGGATCAAACGTTCCGAAGAGTTTATTGTGGCTTTGAGTGAATTGATCCAGAGACTTACTGTAGATCATCTGCATATTGTAGGAGATATTTATGATCGTGGGCCAGGCCCGCATATTATTATGGACAAGCTGATGGGTTATCATTCTATGGATATCCAATGGGGAAATCATGACGTACTCTGGATGGGTGCGGCAGCAGGACAACAGGGCTGTGTTGCAAATGTTGTTCGCATCTGTGCAAGATATGCAAATCTGGAGATTTTGGAGGATGGCTATGGAATTAACCTTCTGCCGCTTGCTACATTTGCACTGAACACATATCGGGATGATCCATGCAGCTGCTTTGAACTAAAGGATGATCCAGACTATGACCCAAGTGAAACAATGCTGAACATGAAGATGCATAAGGCAATTTCTATTATCCAGTTTAAGATAGAAGGGCAGATTATCAAAAAAAATCCTGGATTTAAGCTGGAACACCGAAATCTTTTGCATCTGATTGATTATGAAAATGGTTTGATCGAGTTGGATGGAAAAACATATGAACTTCTGGATAAGAACTTTCCGACGATCGATCCAAAACGGCCATATGCATTGACGGAAGCCGAAGAAGAGGTGCTGGATCGTCTGACGCAGGCATTTGTTAACTGCGAAAAATTACAGAGCCATATGCATTTCCTTTTAAGTAAAGGTGGATTATACAAAGTATACAATAACAACTTGTTGTATCACGGTTGTATTCCGCTGAATGAAGATGGAAGTTTTAAGTCAGTAAAAATATACGGGCGTTCTTACAAAGGAAAGGCACTTTATGAGGTGCTGGAAAGCTATGTGAGAAAGGGATTTTATGCCATTGACGAGAAAGAACGAAAGCGTGGGAAGGATATGATGTGGTATATCTGGCTCAGTGAGAATTCACCGCTGTTCGGTAAGGACAAGATGGCAACGTTTGAGCGATATTTCCTGGCAGAAAAAGAGACACATAAGGAGAAAAAGAATCCTTATTATGAATTTTTGGAAAATGATAAGGTGGTCGACCGTATTTTGAAAGAATTCGGACTAGAGCATTCCTTTAGTCATATCATCAATGGTCATATGCCGGTAAAATCCAAAAATGGAGAAAATCCGATGAAATGTGGAGGCAAAGTATTTGTTATCGATGGAGGATTTTCAAGAGCATATCAGAAACAGACCGGAATTGCAGGTTATACGCTGATCTATAATTCTTATGGTATGATTTTAAGTGCCCATGAGCCGTTTGAATCGAAAGAATCAGCAATTGAAAATGAAACAGATATTCATTCTGATACCATTGTGACAGAAATTGTATCAAAGCGCCAGTCTGTTTTAGACACGGATGTGGGAAAAGAACTGGTAGAACAGATCCATGATCTGGAATTTCTCCTGGAGGCATACAGAAGCGGCCGCATTGCAGAACGACTGTAAAATAATGTCAATCTCTAAAAAGGTATAGAAAACTGTAAAATGCAGATATTACTATCAGCAAGTGAAGTATTTGCATGTAGAATTCTATACGGAAAAGGAGACAAAAATTATGAAACGGTTAAAAAAGTTATTGCTGATTATGATGTGTGTTGGTATTCTGGTTTCAGTTACTGCCTGTGCAGGAAATTCAAATGATAATGGAGCAGGGCAGAATGATGTGGTGAATGACAATGGTGCGAATGACACGCAGACTGGCGATAGTGCCATGGACAAAATCGGTGACGGCCTGGAAGATGGGATTGACGATGTCTGAAAAGGCGTAGGCGATGTAGTCGATGATCTGGATGGCGATGGACGGTCGGATAACCGGAAAAACACAAATAATAACACAGTGAATGATGCGACGACTGGTAATGACAATGTAAACGACAGATAATAAAAAAAGGTAAAATAAGAAGACAAGGCCACATTTTTTCGGGGATAAATGGATTTGTCCCTGTGAGAGTGTGGCTTTTCTTTTAGATAAGGAAAGGAGTTTTTTCATGCATTTCAGACCTTGCATAGACATACATAATGGAAAAGTCAAACAAATTGTAGGCGGTAGTCTTACTGATCAGGGGAATCAGGCAAAGGAAAATTTCACGGCCTCTGAAAATGCGGATTATTATGCAAAAATGTATCAGAAAGACGGACTTATAGGGGGACATGTGATACTTTTAAATCCGGTATCTTCAGAATATTATAGAGAAACGAAAGCGCAGGCAATACTGGCACTTGGCGCATATCCAAAAGGACTTCAGGTGGGCGGTGGAATCCATGCCGAAAATGCAGAAGAGTTTCTGGAGGCGGGGGCAAGCCATGTGATCGTAACATCTTATGTGTTCCGCGACGGGAAGATAAATTGGGAAAATATGGAAAAACTTAAACATGCAGTGGGGAAAGAAAATGTTGTCATTGATTTGAGCTGCAGGAAAAAAGAAGACGGTTATTATATAGTGACAGACCGCTGGCAGAAGTTTACGGATGTAAAACTGACACAGGAAGTTTTAAGGGAAATTGCCGGATATTGCGATGAATATCTGGTGCATGGTGTGGATGTAGAAGGAAAATCAGCAGGAATTGATGAAGAGCTGGCAAAAATTCTTGGAGAGTTCGATATGATACCAGTGACTTATGCAGGAGGAATCGCAAGTCTTGAGGACATTGAACATTTTAGAAAAAAGACGGGTGGAAAAGTGGATTTTACAATAGGAAGTGCGCTGGATCTTTTTGGAGGACATCTTCCATATGAGCAGATTAAAAAATATTAGTATAGAATTTATGCAGCTTAGTTCGCAACAAGAATGCGAGAGAATTCTTGAATGATGAGAAAATATTTCAAGTGTGAACAGTTTGAAAACACTTTGTAAATTGGTTGAATTGCATTCTTGATAGTGATAGAATGGATACTGAGTAAATTTACGGACAAGGAGTAATGTATAGATATGGGCTTATTGCAAAAAATTTTTGGAACACATAGTGAAAATGAGTTAAAGCGTATCTATCCCATTGTAGATGAGATTGAAGCGTTGGGGCCGCAGATGGAGCAGCTTTCCGACGAGGAGCTTAAGAATAAGACACAGGAATTTAAGAGCCGTCTGAAAGACACAGAGACACTGGATGATATTCTGCCGGAGGCGTTTGCAGTTGTGCGTGAGGCGGCAGGACGTACACTTGGCATGAAGCATTACAGAGTACAGTTGATCGGAGGAATTATTCTTCATCAGGGACGTATTTCTGAGATGAAGACTGGTGAAGGTAAGACACTGGTCTCTACACTTCCGGCTTATTTGAATGCATTGACCGGTGAGGGGGTGCATATTGTAACAGTCAACGACTATCTGGCAAAGCGTGATGCTGAGTGGATGGGACAGGTTCATGAGTTCCTGGGACTGACTGTCGGAGTGGTATTGAATAGCATGGATAATGATGAGAGACGTGCTGCATACAATTGCGATATTACTTATGTAACGAACAACGAACTCGGATTTGATTATCTGAGAGATAACATGGTTATTTATAAAGAGCAGCTCGTTCAGCGTGGACTGAAATATGCTATCATCGATGAGGTCGATTCCGTATTGATTGATGAGGCGAGAACACCACTGATCATTTCCGGTCAGAGTGATAAATCTACCAAGCTATATGAAGCATGCGATATTCTTGCGCGTCAGTTGGAAAAAGGCGAGGCGAGTGGTGAATTCAGTAAGATGAATGCCATTATGGGCGAGGATATTGAAGAGACTGGTGATTTTATCGTCAATGAAAAAGAGAAGAATATCAACCTGACAGAAGATGGTGTAAAGAAAGTTGAAAAGTTCTTTCATATTGAGAACCTGGCTGATCCGGAAAACCTGGAAATCCAGCATAATATTATCCTTGCGCTGCGTGCACATAATCTGATGTTCCGTGACCAGGATTATGTTGTAAAAGACGATGAAGTACTCATCGTTGACGAGTTTACCGGACGTATTATGCCGGGACGCCGTTATTCAGACGGACTTCATCAGGCAATCGAAGCAAAAGAGCATGTGAAGGTTAAGAGAGAAAGTAAGACACTGGCAACCATTACTTTCCAGAACTTGTTTAACAAATTTGAGAAGAAAGCCGGTATGACAGGTACGGCTCTTACTGAGGAGAAGGAGTTCCGTGAGATTTATGGAATGGATGTAATTGAGATTCCAACCAATCGTCCGGTTGCGAGAAAAGACTTGGAAGATGCCGTATACAAGACAAAGAAGGAAAAATTCAATGCAGTATGTGATGAAATTGAGAAAGCACATTCAAATCATCAGCCAGTGCTTGTTGGTACAATTACAATTGAGACTTCTGAACTTTTAAGCGGCATGCTCAAACGAAGAGGAATTAAGCATAATGTATTGAATGCGAAGTATCATGAGCTGGAGGCTGAGATCGTGGCGCAGGCAGGTATTCACGATGCGGTTACGATTGCAACGAATATGGCCGGTCGTGGTACAGATATCAAGCTGGATGATGAGTCAAGAGAAGCCGGTGGATTAAAGATCATCGGTACTGAGCGTCACGAATCCAGACGTATTGATAACCAGTTACGTGGCCGTTCCGGACGTCAGGGAGATCCGGGAGAATCCAGATTCTACATTTCTCTGGAAGATGACCTGATGAGACTGTTCGGTTCTGAGAGACTGATGCAGGTGTTTGAGGCGCTTGGAGTAGAAGAAGGCGAGCAGATCGAGCATAAGATGCTTTCCAGTGCGATTGAGAAAGCTCAGCAGAAGATTGAGAGCAATAACTTTGCAATTCGTAAGAATCTGTTAGAGTACGACCAGGTTATGAATGAGCAGAGAGAAATCATCTACGAAGAGAGAAGACGTGTGCTGGATGGCGAGAATATGCGTGATTCCATCTTCCATATGATTAACGATTACATTGAGAATACTGTAGATGCTGAAGTTTCAGTAGATCAGGACTATGAGGACTGGGATCTGATTGAATTGAACCGTGTAATAGGAGCGGTCATTCCGATGGCACCGGTGACACCGGATGATGTCAAAGGCATGGGACAGAAAGAGCTGAAGCATCTGTTAAAAGAGCGCGCAGCAAAAGCATATGAAGCAAAAGAAGCAGAGTTTCCGGAGCCAGAGCATATCCGTGAGCTGGAACGTGTCGTGCTTTTAAAAGTTATTGATGCAAAATGGATGGATCATATTGACGATATGGATCAGCTCCGTCAGGGAATCGGTCTTCAGGCTTACGGTAACCGTGACCCGAAGATTGAGTATAAGATGCTTGGATATGATATGTTCGGCGAGATGACTCAGGCAATTACAGAGACAACAGTCAGAACTTTGATGCATGTAAGAATCGAGCAGAAAGCTGAGCGCGAGCAGGTCGCAAAAGTAACTGGAACCAATAAAGATGACACAGCTCTTCGTGAGCCGAAGAAGCGGGAAAACAAGAAGGTCTATCCAAATGACCCTTGCCCATGTGGAAGTGGTAAGAAGTACAAACAGTGCTGTGGAAGAAATAAATAACAGACAAATCTAAAAAGGGATGAATCTCCCGTTGCGAAAAGTGACGGGAGAAATGTCGTTATGCAGTAAGTTAAAAATATAAAAAAGAAAGAGGTGAGGCAGTGTGATTGAATTAGAACAGTATAAGGGAATTATGAACTCCTATGAAGAACCTCTTGCCGAAATGAGGGATTCACTTTGACATTTCCGGCAAAGAGAACAGGGTTGAGGAACTGGAACGTAAGATAGAAGAACCGGGATTCTGGGATGCGCCGGAAGAATCACAGAAGATCATGAAAGAATTAAAAGATCTTCAGGAACATTTGAAAGTGATCCATGCATTATATTCAGAATATGATGATATCTGCACACTGATCGAGATGGTTGATGAAGAGGAAGACCGCTCGATGGTGAAGGAAATAGAAAAGGATATTGCTCATTTTGAGGAAGATTTTGAAAAACTCAGAATTGAGACATTGTTATCTGGAGAATATGATTCCTGCAATGCGATTATGACATTACATGCCGGAACAGGCGGAACGGAGGCATGTGACTGGGTGAACATGCTGTACCGTATGTATACCAGGTGGTTTCAGACAAAAGGATTTTCGGTTCAGGTACTGGACTATCTGGATGGAGATATTACCGGAATAAAAAATATTACATTTGAAGTAGTTGGAGACAATGCCTATGGCTATCTGAAATCAGAAAAAGGTGTACATCGGCTTGTGAGAATTTCGCCATTTAATTCAGCGGGAAAGAGACAGACTTCTTTTGCTTCCTGCGATGTGGTGCCGGATATTGAAGAAGACATTGATATTGATATTTTAGAGGATGATCTGAAAATTGATACCTATCGTGCAAGCGGGGCTGGCGGACAACATGTCAATAAGACATCTTCTGCAATCCGAATCACGCATTTGCCGACAGGAATTGTAGTTCAATGTCAGAATGAAAGATCACAGCATCATAATAAAGAAAAAGCTATGCAGATGTTGAAGGCAAAATTAAAGCTGCTGCAGGAGCAGGAACAGGCAGAAAAAGTATCAGATATCCGGGGAGAAGTAAAAGACATCGGATTCGGTAATCAGATAAGGTCCTATGTTATGCAGCCATACACGTTGGTAAAAGACCACAGAACGAATGTGGAAAATGGCAATGTTACGGCGGTTCTTGACGGAGATCTTGATATGTTTATAAACGCCTATTTAAAATATGTATCAGGCGGTGAAAAGGGAGGAACGGTATGATAAATATAGCAGTGATGGGGTATGGTACAGTTGGTTCAGGTGTCGTGGAAGTTATTGATACCAATGGTGAGCGCATTGCCCAGAGAATCGGGGATGCACTGAATGTAAAATATGTGTTGGACATCAGGGATTTTCCAGAAGACCCGATACAGGAAAAAGTAATTCATGATTTTGAGACAATTATCTCTGATGATGAGATCCAGATCGTTGTGGAAGTCATGGGAGGAATCGAGCCAGCGTATACCTTTGTGAAAAGAAGCCTTCTTGCCGGAAAATGTGTCGTAACTTCCAATAAGGCACTTGTGGCAAAGCACGGTGCAGAATTGCTTTCTATTGCAAAAGAAAAGAACATAAATTTTCTGTTTGAGGCGAGTGTAGGAGGTGGTATTCCGATTATCCGTCCGCTTAATTCTTCACTGACAGCAGATGAGATTGAAGAAATTACCGGAATCCTCAATGGCACGACGAATTATATGTTGACGAAGATGTTCTATGAAGGAGCAGATTATGCTTCTGTATTAAAGGAAGCACAGGATAACGGATATGCAGAGCGAAATCCGGAGGCAGATGTAGAAGGATACGATGCCTGCAGAAAGATTGCAATTTTGTCATCTCTGATTTCCGGTCAGCAGGTAGATTTTGAAGATATTTACTGTGAAGGAATTACAAAGATTACAGTAGAAGATATGAGATATGCAAAGGCTATGGGAACTACAATCAAGCTTTTGGCTTCCAGCAAGACACATGCCGGAAGACTTGGCGCGATGGTCGCACCTTGCATGCTTTATCCGGATCACCCGCTTTACAATGTAAATGGTGTTTTCAATGCAATTTTCGTTCATGGAAATGTCTTGGGAGATGCGATGTTCTATGGAAGCGGGGCAGGAAAACTTCCAACGGCAAGTGCTGTTGTATCCGATGTTGTGGAAGCGGCCAAGAACCTGAACCGCAATGTGATGACTATGTGGAAAGAAGAGAAACTCCGTCTGGAAGATAAATCTTCCATGAAGAGACGATTCTTTATCCGTATGAAAGGGAACGTGGAGGAGAAGATTGAAGATATCCGTTATTCCTTTGGGGATGTTGAAATCGTGAAGGTTGACGGTCTGGACGGAGAGTTTGGATTTGTGACTCCGATCATGATGGAAGGTGATTATGATACAAGAGCGAAGAGTTATGAAGACCAGATTCTTCATATGATCCGTATTGAAGATTAGGGAAAGGGAGAAACTATGCTGATCGTTAAAAAATTTGGCGGGACTTCTGTTGCCAATAAAGAACGAATATTTAATGTGGCAAGACGCTGCATTGAAGACTATAAAGCAGGGCATGATGTGGTAGTCGTGCTTTCTGCGATGGGAGATACAACAGATGAGCTGATTGAACTTGCAAATTCCATCAACCCAGATGCAAAGAAGCGTGAGTTGGATATGCTTTTGACAACAGGAGAACAAGTGTCAGTATCATTGATGGCTATGGCTATGCAGGCACTGGATGTGCCAGCGGTATCTCTAAATGCATTCCAGGTTGCGATGCATGCAACATCACGTTATGGAAATGCAAGATTTAAACGTGTAGATACTAAGCGTATCAGACATGAACTGGATTCCAGAAAGATTGTGATCGTAACAGGATTCCAGGGTGTGAATAAGTATGACGATATTACAACACTTGGACGAGGTGGTTCAGACACAACTGCAGTTGCGCTTGCTGCGGTACTTCATGCAGACAAATGTGAGATTTATACAGATGTTGATGGAGTCTTTACAGCTGATCCGAGAATTGTAAAGAATGCAAAAAAATTAGATTTTATTACTTATGATGAGATGCTGGAGCTGGCGAGCCTTGGAGCGAAAGTACTTCACAACCGTTCAGTCGAGATGGCAAAAAAATACAATGTAGAGCTGGTAGTCAGATCTAGTCTCAATCAGACAGAAGGAACCGTAGTAGGGGAGGGAACAGGAATGGAAAAACTGTTAGTAACAGGAGTTGCAGCAGATAAAAATACAGCAAGAATCTCTGTAATCGGAGTAGAAGACAAACCAGGGACAGCTTTTAGTGTATTTGATACATTGGCAGCCAATAACATTAATGTAGATATTATTTTACAGTCTGTAGGACGCGAGGGAACAAAAGATATTTCCTTTACTGTTGCTTCGGATGATCTTGAACATGCGTTAGAAGTTCTGGATAAGAATAAAGAAAGACTTACGATTAAGGATATTACATACAACAAAGATGTGGCAAAATTATCTGTTGTAGGAGCAGGAATGATGAGCAATCCGGGAGTTGCATCCAGAATGTTCGAGGCGCTGTACAATTCCAGAGTCAATATCAACATGATTTCAACATCAGAAATTCGTATTACAGTACTCGTAGCTGAGAAAGATATTGACAAAGCTATGAATGCAGTACATGATGAATTTATCATGGAAGAATAACAGATGGGATCTCTTCCCAATCTGTTATTCTTCCTGATTATTTGAATTTGCAAGAAAGCCGGTAATAATCTGTCTCACTTCGTCAGAAGCAGCACGAAAAAGAAGTAAAAGCTTTAGCTCTTCATCGGTGAGATAGATGATATTATCGGATTTTTTGCATTTAATATACGGAATTTCGCCCTCGGAAATTCTATCGGGCTGCATGGAATACAGAGGAATCTTGTAGCCGTTACAGAATAAAAGTTCATCAATGGTAATATGATAAAAGTCAGCAATTGATTTGAGTAATTCCAGATCAGGGGTGCGTGTGCCACGCTCGTAATTGGAATATGTCTGACGAGAAATATTCAGATATCTGCTAAATTCATCCTGCTTAAGATTACTTCGCTCACGCAGAATACGAAGATTCTCGGTCAATTGGATATTGGCCATTGATGTTTCCTCCATTGAATCAAAAATATGTTTACATCATAACAATTTGTTCAATAAATAAAAGAATATGCGCCGAAATGTGGCAAAATAAGAAAAAGCAACAATGTGTTGCTTTTAAATAAAATTAACAATATAATCAGACTATTTTAAACTAAGAGTACTGTTGTGATATTCGCTGGAGAATGTAACATCTGTTCCAAACCATTTTGGTGGTGTGAAAGAGAGTGCCGAAGCTTCATCTGGAAATTCTACTTCAGCCAGAAGCAGTGGAGCCAGATCGTCTTCAAAGACATCTAATTCAATAGTTAGAGAATCATTGAGTGGAATCATATAACGTTTTTTTCTGATGAGACGTCCGTCAATCTTTGTGAGCAGATGCTGATATGAAGCTTCATCAAGTGGCAGATTATATTCTTCCCTTGCCATGAGACCTTTTGATTTATAAGTGAGTTCATGTTTATTATTGTCCTTCCGGATACGAATAACCGGATCCGTGTTCAGATAAGCCTGTTCGATGTGACGACAGGGATAATCCTGATAATCTTCCGGAAGAGTATCAATAAGATATTTGCGTTCTATTTCCATATTATAATACCTCCATGGCATAATCATAATTCAGTTTACACAAAAAGTAAACAGTGTTACTATTAAGAAAATGAGTCAAGAAAAATAAGAAAAGGAGAGATCCGTTATGAAATTTAGTATGAAAAAAGTAACTGTATTATTAGCAGATGGATTTGAAGAGATTGAGGCTCTGACGGTAGTAGATCTGCTTCGAAGAGCAAAAGTGTATGTGGATACAGTATCAATTACAGATGATTATACAGTGCGCGGAGCACATGGAATACCTGTGCAGACAGAGGATCTGATCACAGAGATTGATTTTAAAGAATCCGATATGATCGTGCTTCCGGGTGGAATGCCGGGAACAACGAATCTGAAAGAAGATGAGAATGTCAGAAAGGCAGTTCAAGAAGCATATGACGACGGAAGATATGTGGCAGCAATTTGTGCGGCACCGACAATTCTCGCAGATATGGGACTTTTAAAAGGAAAGAGAGCGACTTGCTATCCAGACATGGAAAGTGAGATTGAAGATGCATATCTGACCGGAGCACCAGTAGCAACTGACGAAAATATCATTACAAGTCAGGGAGTTGGAACTGCAATTGATTTTGCACTGAAACTGATCGAAGTGCTTATCAGCGAGGAAAAAGCAGTAGAAATTGCAGATTCTATTGTATATCAGAGATAATTTATGAAAACCTTATAAAAAAACGCAATATCCGTAAAATCGAACTGGATATTTGGAAATGTTTGTGATATACTTCTTGAGTGAATGCAATGTAATATGCCCTTTTGCGGATTGCCCATGCAAGGGGGATAGAAATAGGAGGAAAAGGGTAAATGAGTTTACAGGTAGAAAAATTAGAAAAAAATATGGCGAAACTCACAATCGAAGTTTCTGCTGATGAATTAGAAAAAGCACTTCAGAACGCATACAAGAAACAGAAAAATAAAATCAGTATGCCAGGATTCCGTAAAGGAAAAGTTCCGCGTCAGATGGTTGAGAAGATGTATGGAGCAGATGTATTCTATGAAGATGCAGCGAATGCTCTGATTCCACAGGCTTACTCAGAGGCTTATGATGAGTGTGATCTTCAGATCGTATCTCAGCCGGAGATTGATATTACACAGATCGAGAAAGGAAAACCGTTCATCTTCACAGCACTTGTTGCTACAAGACCGGAGGTTACTCTTGGAGAGTACAAAGGACTTGAGGTAGATAAAGTATCTACACGCGTAACACAGAAAGAAGTTGATGCTAAGATCCAGGAAGAGGCAGGAAAGAACGCAAGAACAGTTGCAGTAGAAGGACGTCCGGTTAAAGACGGAGATGAAGTTGTTCTTGATTTTGAAGGATTTGTTGACGGAGAAGCATTCGAGGGCGGAAAAGGAGAGAACTATTCTCTTACAATTGGTTCTGGAACATTTATTCCAGGATTCGAGGATCAGCTTATCGGAGTAGAGGCAGAGAAAGAAGTAGAAGTTAAAGTTACATTCCCGGAGGAGTATCACGCAGAGAACCTTCAGGGAAAAGATGCTGTATTCAAATGTACAGTACATGAGATCAAAGAGAAAGAGCTTCCAGCGATTGATGATGAATTCGCAGCAGAAGTATCTGAGTTTGATACATTAGATGAGTACAAGGCTGATGTAAAAGCTAAGATTAAAGAAGAAAAAGCTAAAGAAGGAAAAGCAAAAAAAGAAGATCAGGTAATCGCAAAAGCTATCGAGAATGCAACAATGGAGATTCCTGAACTTATGATCAAGACACAGGCGCGCCAGCAGATGGATAATTTTGCTCAGAATCTGATGTCACAGGGACTGACAATGGAGCAGTATGCACAGTTCACAGGAATGACAGCAGACAAGATGATGGAGCAGATGCTTCCATCAGCAGAGAAGAACATTAAGACACGTCTTGTTCTCGAGGCAATTGCAAAAGCTGAGAATATTGAGATTTCTGACGAGAAGATTGATGAGAAGTTAGCTGAGATGGCTAAGTCTTACGATATGGAAGTTGAAAAACTTAAAGAGCTTGTAGGAGAGGCTGAGAAACAGCAGATGAAAGACGATATGGCTGTTCAGGAAGCAATTGATTTCCTTGTTGAGAACGCTGTAGAGAAATAATAAGTCACTGAAATATAACAGGGAGGCATATGTATGAGTTTAGTACCTTATGTCATTGAACAGACAAGCAGAGGAGAGCGTTCCTATGATATCTATTCAAGATTATTAAAGGACAGAATTATATTTTTTGGAGAAGAAGTTACAGATGCATCAGCGAGTGTAGCAATCGCGCAGCTTCTTTTCCTGGAAGCAGAGGATCCGGAAAAGGATATTCATCTGTACATTAACAGCCCGGGCGGATCTGTATCTGCCGGTCTGGCAATCTATGATACTATGCAGTATATCAAATGTGATATTGAGACAATCTGTATCGGTATGGCAGCAAGCATGGGATCATTCCTTCTGGCCGGAGGTACAAAAGGAAAGAGACTTGCCCTTCCAAATTCCGAGATTATGATTCATCAGCCATCTGGAGGAGCTCAGGGTCAGGCAACTGAAATTCAGATTGCAGCAGAGCATATCCTGAAGACTCGTGAGAGATTGAACCGGATTCTTGCAGAGAATACAGGACAGCCGCTGGAGGTCATTAGCAGAGAGACTGACAGAGATAATTTTATGTCCGCTGAGGAAGCCAAAGCATTTGGATTAATCGATGAAGTAATTACAAGACGATAGGGAACAGATATGTTCCCTATTCTTTAATGAGGTGTAGAATATTGGGAAGAAATGATGATCAGATAAGGTGTTCATTTTGTAATAAGTCACAGGCTCAGGTGAAAAAATTGATTGCAGGACCGAATGATACTTATATCTGTGATGAATGTGTGGAAGTATGCTCTGAGATTATAGAAGAAGAGATGGCATATGATGAGAATGATTCCTGGACTCCGTTTTCAGATATCAATCTTTTGAAACCGGAAGAGATCAAGGAATTTCTTGATGATTATGTGATTGGACAGGATGAGGCAAAAAAGGTTCTTTCTGTTGCTGTATATAATCACTACAAGCGTATTATGGCACAGAGAGATCTGGGCGTCGAATTGAATAAGAGTAATATACTGATGCTTGGTCCGACAGGGTGTGGTAAGACACTTCTTGCCCAGTCACTTGCAAAAATTCTGAACGTTCCATTTGCAATAGCTGATGCAACAGCTCTTACCGAGGCAGGATATGTAGGAGAAGATGTGGAAAATATTCTTCTAAAACTGATTCAGGCAGCAGATTATGATATTGAACGTGCAGAATATGGT
>ERZ772819.1620-NODE-1620-length-17796-cov-39.353475_pt1 | contig 17796 bp, 18 predicted proteins | sample MGYA00580860_ERZ772819 | MGnify/ENA primary metagenome ERZ772819 (study PRJEB29015, sample SAMEA2737683) | human gut metagenome | biome: human gut; feature: human-associated habitat; material: faeces | place: China | collected 2012 ...
AAAAGGAGGGGAGGGGTCCCAGCAGCTATCCTTTTCCCATAGCTGCTCTGTTGTGTGTTTCGTTGTTGCGTTTCGTTCTCTATTTTTTATGGCTGTCTTTGTTTTGTCTTTGCTTCTTTGTCTTGTTGTTTTCTGTTTTGTTTTCGTCTTTTTTATTGCTGGTTTTTTGTGTTGTTTTGTCTCGTGTTTTGGGCGCGTGGTTTTTTTGTTTTTTTGTTGTCTTGGCGTGTCGTGTTTTTGGTTGTGCTATTGTTTGGATTTTGTCCGAGGGATGTGAGGAGGGATTGTGTTTGAGGGTGCCGTGCTTGATGGTCTTATTGTTCAATAAAAAAAGCCCCGCAATCTGCAGGGCTTGTTCATGTTATGGTATCACTCTACTGTGATGGTGAGCGAGTCTAGCTTTTCTTTTATGGCTTTCTCTACGATTGCCGCGATTCTGTCGGGGTCTGCTCCTTGGTTTGCGGCGAGGGCTTTTACGGCTTCGGTGAGTGCGGTGATTTGCATGTCCATGATGTGCGTGTGCGCGTCGATATATCCAAGCCTATCTCCGAGTTTCGCGGTGGTGCCGTTGTATTTCACGGGCTGTTCGGTAATCAACTGGCCCATGTTTGATGCGTGGGTCTTGTCGTCCCACTTGCTAAGGCGGTGAATTTCGTTGTTCGCGCCGTTTGCCGCTGTGTCGATGCCTTGCATGCGGTCGCGCATTTTGACGCCGTTCTGATTGAAATTCCATACGGCTTCGGCGATGTCACTTGCGGTTGCCATGTCGTCATCTCCTAATTCTGGTATTGGTTGGTTTTCTATGTCGCCGCTCCATCCGAGCGGCACGTATCCGTATTGGCGTATCCATTTGGATATGCTGTCTTCGTGTGGATGCCCGATGCTGCTATCGGTGGTGTACATCGTATCGCCTTCGAGGTGTAACGCGATGTGTCCGTAGGGATTGCCGGGTTGTGAGAAGTAGATGGGCGCGCCGTATGGTGCGGACGCTAAATCGCTTGTGGGATGCGGTTCACTGCATCCGTTCCATGCGGCTATTGCGCTAGCGTATCGTGGTTCGGCCCCATAGGCGTCTTGGACGTGCGCTAGGCAGTATCCATTATAGCCTGTGTTGAGGACCGACCGTGCGTGCTCAACGGCTGCCGGTGGTGTTCGTATCATCGTTGTTTTCCTCCTTATTATAATCGGTGAAGACTTTCATGAATTCCGCTTGCGACAGCTGGGGATTGATTTTGCCGATGTTTTCGACTATGCTGGACAGCTCGATGAGAGCGATGCCTATGGTGACTATTGGGGTCAGTGCGCTGTGAAAACCGATGTCTATGTGCTTCATTTCGAAGTCAATGAACCATGCGATGAAGAACACGCAAAGATAGGCGAATTTATGGCCAAGACCCTCCCGCATTTTCGTGCTGGATAGATTGCCGTGCATTATGGCGCCGATGATTCCGGTAATGTAGTCTGTAATGGTGAACACGAGTACGGCTAGAATTTCGTAAAATAAAGTTTCCGTCATCGTTTCCTCACTTTCTTATGCCTGACTGTTGTAACAAGCCGCCAAGAATCATACTGAATTCCGCCTTGATTTGCGGTGTCTCAAACCGTAGCCGGCCTACGCGATAAGCGTTTAATATCTTTTGCGTCATATCATCCGAACGTTTGAGCATAATGCAATCACTGTCGACCAGCCGATAATCGAACGTAAAGTCGCGGGTGATTTTCGGCTGTTTCTTTGTAATGATATACAATACCTCATCGGCATCGCTTAATTGTTGATATACGTTGAAAATACCGTATTCGGTGGTTCTCAGCGTGAACGCATAACCGGCGTTATTGAAGTCACTGATGAGGGTATTGGCGTTATCCATAAAATCATTGTCGATTGCATAGTTCGCATAGTTCTCGTCATAGTTGCGTAGGAACGTACCGAATTTCGATGTGGCGACCTTGGCGCTGAATCCGCCGTAATCCGCCAATTCGACCATGATGAATCCGTCACAATAGCGCTGGTATTGCGTGTGGTTGTCAAGTTGTGGCTTGAGGTTGATATTGAAGGCGCTGAAATATGGGTTGGCGAGGGTTACGGCGTTGCTGCACATGATGACCCTCACGCGGTCGTTCCACCTGTCGACGGTATTATAGAATTCTTCAAGCGCCGTGACCTCGCCGCCGAGATAACGCATGTTATCGGGGAATATCTCATCGAAGATAATGGTCCGTACCTTGGGGTAGGCGACCGACTTGACCTGACCGGCCTGACTGAGGGCGATGAAATACCCCATGATGTGCCATGTCGGGCGTGTCTTTCCGTGCTTGTCGGTGGTGGCATCCCTATCGTCCAGCCAGTGGCATTCCGCCTGATTGCCGGACACCCTGAACTCCAAATCCGGGTATTGTTCCGCGATGTCCGCAAACCACGTGCCTTTGTTCTTCTGTTCCTCCGCGGTGCGTCGCAGATAGATGAATTGCCAGCGTTTTTTAATCCAGTCACCGATGACCAGTTTCTTGGCGCCATAGGTCTTGCCGAGACCGCGGGCACCGATGACGAACATCCATGGCGCGTGATATGATAGCACGTGTCCATAGTCGTAGTAATCGCCTTCGTCTAACAGTCTTTCCATGTTATCTATGATACCATATGACATCGACGACTGGTGGGCATCCACCGGCCTATCATCGCACTAGCCGGCGATGTATCTGCGTATCTCCCATCGGCTCGCCATATTCATCTCACCGGACGCGGCGAACAGATTCGGGCCATTCCCCGGCCCCCCATGCGATAATGTTTCGTCCTTGCCGTCACCGGTGAACATTTCCACATGGTCCCATGACTGCGTGTATGCCCCCCAGTCCAGCAACAGCAAATCGGCGGCGTGTGCCATGCGGATGGCGTCGGATACGCTTGTGTCAGAGCTACCGCATACGCGCGTACCCTTGCCTGCCATCTGCCCCGTCCATGTACCCACGTCGAGACCCAACACATCCTGATATGCACGCCAACAGACCGAACTGCAATCGCCATACCCGCTTGAATCCGGGTCCAACCGTCCTGCCCCCTGCGAGTAAGCGTATTTGCCGATTCGTGAACTCAACCATTCCACAACCCTCGCCGCATCCTTGCTACCGCTGCCCGAGCCTGAGCCGCCGCCAGTCTGTCCACCGCCCGGCTTAGTGGATTCGGAAGTCTTATATACCCATGTCTGCGCGGAGCTTTTCATGAAGACGGAAACGGCACTCCCGCTGTAAAGGATAAGGTTGTCGCCTTGCAATTGTATCCATGCGGTGCTGCCGGGCTTTCCGTCGATACCGGGTCGGTCGCCTCCGGGCGTGTCGGACGGTTCGGAGGTTTGGCCGAAGTCGGGCGGCGCGGAAGTGCCATCCCATGCGTTCAGGAGGTTATATGCGGTGGTGTACCGATTGCGGTATTGCCCCAGCACGCCGTCCGCCAAGATTGTCGTGTAAATCAGCTCAAGCGTGGCGGTGGCCGAGCATGACGCGAGTACGCGCTGCGCCTGTGCGGGCGACTGGTGGTAAGCGCACGCCCACATGATACGCTCTTTGACATTATCGGACGGGAACCCGAAATTGGTCATGGTTGACTGGTACCCGTCCCAATCCGCCTCCCATTGCGCCTCTTGAAAAGCGTGGTTTTCGTCGCGCTGCGCCCACGTCTTCCACGCATTGCCTTCGGCGGTGGATAGGTAGCGCGATGTCCAGTTGATGGTATTGGCCTGCACTTGCTGGGCTAATGTGGGTGCTGCCGTAGCGAACGTCGTCCATCCGTCCGGGTCTGCGGTGCGTCCGCGCTCCAAAAGATTCCGGGCACGATTGCCATACCATTGCATCATGCCCATAGTGATTGCGTCAACGTAATTGCACGCGCCCCAATCGCAATTGCTTTCCACGGTGCCGATTACGTACATCGCATAATATGCCGTATTGTCCATAATCATAGTATACCCCGCCCGGTGTACCGAGCGGGGTATGGTTCACGTGGAACGCCGTCATTCTTGGCCGATAGGGCTGAAGCTCTGGGGTGTAATCCAGCAATTGCCGGACAACGTACCGCCGCCGACGACGCCGGTTATGGCCAGATCGCCATCGTCCAAGTGGGCAAACGCCTGCTGATTGCCCGCATTGCCCAGAATCATGATGAAATTATCCCCAAGGTCGATGAACTTCGGCAGCTTCGCAATGGTACCGGTCGGACTGGAGGCGGTGAACTTCGCAGTGAGCGTCACCACGCCGCCCGAGAAACGCCAGTGAAGCTTACCCGAACAGCCGCCGGTCATAGGCACTTCGCCGCAAAGCTCACCCGCGCTCGGCTCGCAATCGCCCGCAATGGTCGAGGCGAGAATGCCGGCGATGTAATTCGCGCCGTCCTCATTGTAATGGGGGTCGTTCTTGTTGGCGAACCAATCGGGATGGCCCATGCCGAGCGTCCACGTCCATGGATGCCATGCTAGGCCATTCGCCGCCGCCGCCGATGCGATGCCGTTCATCGCCTGAGCGTTCGCATACGGAATGCCCGCATTGTCCCAGAGGAAAATGGCGTGGGCCGAAGCGTTCGGAAAATTCCGGCTCACACGCGACCCGGTACCCAGCAGCGCGTCGAAGACGCCTAACGCCGAACTGTACGTGTCGCCGGTATCGTTCCTACCGCCGCAGACCACCACGTACTTGACCTTCTTGCGGGCGTCGACATCCATTGCGGAAAGCGCCTCGCTAGCGAGAGTAAGGAACGTCTTGCCCCCGTCGCCCGCCTTGCCATAGCCACTGGCGTTGTTGGCGAACACATGTAGGTTGAGTCCCAGCTTCGACGCGACACGCTGGGGGATACGCTTGCTTTCGGCGAGCGCGACACCTTGCGGCTGATAGCCGGTGCTCACACTGTCGCCAATCCACACCAGCTCGGTAAGGTCGGTGGTCACGGCGGCGACGGCGTTCACTGAGGTCTGCGCGGCGGCGGCCGTCGACTTCGCCATACCGGCGTCGTCCTTCGCCGCGGTGGCGGTGGAGTTGATGCTCGCCGCCGTACCGGAATACCCGCCTAATTGCAGATAACGACCATCCGACTCGCCCTTGGTGTACACGGAGCCGGCATCCACCTTGCCTGCGAGGGCGCTGGAATCGGCCTTGCCGTTGATGGTGGTCAGCAGATTGCGCGCCGTGACCGCGGAGGTGATGCCAAGTTCGCCGAAATAGCCGTCCAATTCGGTAATATCGGTCTTATTGGCCTGTGCAAGGCTCAAGGCGTCATCGGCTGTGGTCTTCGCCTGACCCGCCGCCGTGTTCGCATTGTTCGCCGCCGCCGTCGCCGTGGTGATATCGGTCGCGTTCCTGTACATCTGCGCATCGATTCGGCTCATATCCGCGGTGTAATCGCCACGCCATGACGGCTTGTCATCCGGGCTGTCGCCGAATTGGCTGAGATTATAATGAGGGGTTTTGTTGAGACTACTCATGGTGAGGTTCCTCGCTTTCAATACTACGGGCGGGCATGTCCACCCGGACACTATTATAATCATCGGAAGTGGGCGCGTCCAATTGCGTGGCGGTAAGACCCGTTTCCTCATACTGGCTCAATCCGTAATGTTGAGTATGTTTGGAAGCCGTCATGGTCGCACCTCGCCGTTCGCGAAGTTCGACACGGTCGGATTACGTTGGACGTAAGTGGCGTTCGCATCGAACTTGGTCAAGTAAATGTCAGCCGGTTCACCCCTCGGGAATGCTCTTGCCGTAGGGGAATTGGGACCGTCCCGGAAAATCCCCGGGTACGCAATTGTCGACGGCGGTGGCGCGGAGGTCATATTCGCGGGCGCTCAATTCCAAAGCGTCATACGTGGATGCTTCCAATTCCATATCATCATAATCGGACCAGAACAACGCATGATCGCGAACATTATCATACATGCCGTCAAGTACCGTCTGCAAAGCATCCTGCCTACCATACGCCGGCGACCACGCCAGCCCGGATGCCTGCGATTGCCCGATAAGCCGGATAAGCTCCTCACGGAGTATGGCCATCTGGCTGGTCAGATTGTCGGCGAGTTGCCGGATGGCGGCGTCATTGTCCGCAACCGACTGGTTCACCTGTTCGACCAGCGTATTAAAATCGGACTGCAAACCGTCGAGATTGCACCGGATGCATTCGATTAGCTGCAACGTGGTCGCCCCGTCACGGTAGGTGAACGGCACCGACGTCGGGATGCGCACCAGCGGATAGGCGCGCGGAACAAGGGCATTAACTGACATTTTTACTCCCATTCTCCATAGTTATGGTAGTTACTGAAAATGGTATCATACGAGCCCCACACCTGCATGAAGCACGGTTCAAGGCTCCTGATGACTTCCATGTCCACATTGATGACCGCCTGCCGGTATTCCTGAATCAGGCTCATGGCCGACTGGCTACGCCCCGTCACATGACTCAAACCCTTGGAATTGCTCGAATCATGCTGAAAATCAGTGGCACTCTGAGCGGTGGTGTGACTGGTCGAATCCTGCGAGCTGGACGCGGTGCCCAAACTGTCCGCCTGCGACTCGTTCGCATGGGAGGCGTAGCGCGAAAAATCGCCTACAACGCCGGTCTGCGGCACGTCGCTGTCGAAGCTCCTAGACGTGGTGGTGCTGCTGTTATCCGACTTACTGGTGCTGTTGCTGGTCGAATCCTGCATACTGGACGCCTTGCCGGATGACTGGGATTCGCTGCCGTTCTCACTGTCCGTGGTCATGTCCATGGAATCCAACGGATTGTATTCCAGGTCCAGCGTCCTGTAGCGTTCGTTGAAATAGGGCATAATCTCCGCCATCGTCATGCCCAGATAGAAGACGAACTGCTGCGCGGTCTCCTGTCCAATCTCCCGCAGTGCGTAATGGCGGACTATCTTCTCATTCAATTCCGCGCGGTGAGATTCGTCGTAAATCGGGTAATAGTCAGCGGACAAGTGCAGCTTGGCGTCCGTGTCATACCCCATGGCGACGAGATTGCCAAGGGTCTCGGTGTACTCACCGGGCGTCTCCATCGCATAGGCACTAAAATCCTGCATCACAACACACCTCCGATACCCGCGTCATATGAAACGGGCATATCGACATCCGTCGTACCGCTTGCGCTTGAATCAAGCGCGTTGGGCACGCCGGAGCTTTGCGCATCCGCATACTCGACCCACACGTTCAACTGCGGCCACAATCGGTTAATCTCGGTCGCCGCCGTCTGCCGGGCTTTGAGAAAACTCAGACGGAACACGTCCACCTTCTCATTGGCCTGCGCCACCTCATCCGAAATGAGACGTTCCTTCTTCTCCGTACCACTGGACTGGATGCCCAAATATCCCAGCACCTCGTTGGTCACCTGCGCCTTTTGCTGGATGAACTTGTCCAACAGATACGGCGTGGTGTTGGGCCACGGCTGGAACATGCTGCCGGGGTCCAACGAATCGTAGCCGATAATATAGTCCTGACCGTCCTGCCGCTGCTGCAGCATGTTCTGGACGGTGAGCTTGGTCCGGGGGTCGGCGGTGATGATGGTCGGCAGCTTCAGGCTCTCCAGATTCACGTCGTACGCCTTGTCGATGTCCGCGAGACGCCGCGCATACTGCCATAGGATGTCCTTGAACGACATGCGCATGCGGTTGTCCCAGATGGGAATGCATTCACGGCCCGCCTTAAGCTGCCTGTAATGGTAGTTGACGCCCACCGGCTCGAAACACGTCGGATTGTTGTATACGTTCAGTCGGCCTTGGTATCCGGCCTGAGTCACAAGGAACCGGCCTATGCGCCCGTCCTCGAAGAAGAGGGCGCACCCGTATTCGCACAGACACATTTCAAGCCATCGTTCGTCCACCGTCGGCGGCAATCCACGCCAGCTGAATCGGTTCAGCGCCAGCTCTTCCAACAGATGAAAATACATGCAGTCGAGGCCGGCGGCACGTGCCTTCGCATAATTGCCGCGAGGGTGCAACGCGCCGCCGACCCGGTTCTTCTTAGACCTACTCATGACACCATCATATCACTCGTAACCGATACCCGGCAATGGGTCATTGTCCGCCCAATCGGTCACGCCGATATACTCGGGCCTATCCCACACGGTCACGCCACGTTCGAACATGCCCTTGATGGCCAATCGCGCCTGTTCGGGCAGCGTGCCCCGAACATAACATTCCTGCATCTGCCAGTACGTGAACTTCTCCATGCATTGCAGACTTGAGGGCGGGGTGATGAACCGCTGGACGAAATACCCGAACCGCAGCATGAACTCCCCGACGCTGCGCAACGCGCTGGGGGCGCACGTGCGGAAACGTACCAGCACGCCCATGATGCCGTTGGCGAGGTTGAACGAATCGCCGCCCGCCGCACCGCTCGTGGTCGGTGGGGTCATCTGCATTTGCTGCACCTGCGCATTGATTCCCGCTATCGTGTTCTCATAATCGCCCTCGGCGAAGCGCGTGGCCAATCGATAGTTCTGCCCGGCCATAAGGGCGCTGGAAGTGCCCTGAATCTGTTGGGCGCGTTGCGCGTACGAGTTCGCCTGTGAGGTCTGCGCCGCATTGGTCGCCACGCTGTTGGCCGTGTTCGCCGCCGCCGTGTCGTTGGCGATGTCACGACTGGCGCGCAGTCCCGTATTGGTGATGCCGTTCTGTACGATTCCGCCGACGGTGCCGCCGACCAGTCCGGCCACGTTCCCCGACATGAGCGCGCTGCCGGCATTGGAAACGAGCCCCCACGCGGTCTGCGCGTTGTTCTGCGATATGTTCAGGTCGGTCATGGCGTTGGTGTTCGCCTGTCCGATGGCCAGCGACTGGTTCAGCGAGTTGGCCGCGATGGCGTTCAACGCATTCCGGTTGGTGACGCCCAGTTGGGTCATCTCCTGCTGGGTGCGAATCGACGTGCCGGCCTGAGACAATGCGTTCGCGGCGCTCATGGTCGCCTTCTGCTGGGCCCACCCGGCCGACTGCTCGGCGTAGGCGCGGCTGTAGGCACTGTTGGCCATGGCAAGCGAGGCCCCGTTGTTCACCACCATGAACTGGGGGAAGTTGGTGATGCCGAAGCTGACGTTCAGCATCTCCCCCCCGTCAATCGGCAACCCGGCTCCGTTACCGGACGGGGAGTCGACCGTAGCCGCGCCAGCCGTATTATAATCCACCGGGTAGAAGTTCAGACGCGGTGACGGCGGCGCGTAATTCCATGTTTCGCGGATGACCAGATCATCGGACTGGATGTCCTCGGGCCGATAGACGACGTTGGAGCCGTTCAAGCATGAGCATTCCACGATGCTGTACGGGTAGCACCGCAGTTTCCTCAGATTGCGATACCGGCTCGGAATGTTGAAATTATCGCGAAAGTTCCTGATGGAGACGATGTCGTCATACCGGTTGTCGCTCCTGGCCTCCCACACGAACGTGTATACGTGGCCCTTGATTATGCCGGCCATGCCGTTTCCGAAGAATTGCGTCACTTCGCGACCCGCGTCGGCGACATAGTCGGCGCTGATTTTCGGTATGGCGTAAATCGCCGTGATGCCTTGAGTCACCCACGGGAACGAACTGCCCGCCTGCATGACGCGCGCAAAATCGTCGGCGGTATCGAAATAATAGATTCCCGCACCATTGGATTGATTCTCGAATTGCGAACCCTGCGCGGTCTTCAGCGACGGCTTCTCGGCGCTGCCGCCCGACGCCACAAGGTCGGTCGTGGCTACGACGATGACGCCGTAATCCAAGGTCGGCGAATTGAATCCGGGCTGCGCGGGCTTGCTGGATATCAGCGCCTTGTACAACTGGGAGGAGACGACGGTTTCCGCACCGGTATCCAGTCCCTCCGGCAGCGCAAGCGTGGTACGCCCGTAATCGTCCCACTGACGCTCGTTGGCCACGCCGATATGCCCGCGCGTCACATAACAGCTGCCAAACGTCACATCATGCTGAAAGCTCTGCCACACATCCAGCATAAGCGTGAGCTGTGTGGTGTGCGCGTTGACGTATTCCACGGATTCGATGAAATAATACCATGTCCGCGGAGCTTCCAGCTCGGGATAATCGTTGACGGCGACAAGGTAATTGTAGTTCGACGCCTGATTGAATGGCACGTCGATGCGTACGGGCGCGCCGAAGATATGCATGGTGGCCGAACGGCATTCCATGCCATCCAACCCGTCGAACCATTCCCGCTGCGTCTCGCGTGAAGCGAACCGCACGATATCGCGATAGCTCGCATCCCACGGCACGTGGCAAAGCTTCAACATGGTGTTGGGCGTCCACTCCGCCCACGAAAAACTGGATTCCACGTAGGGATTCACGTCATCAATCATCATCGTCCTCCGGTATGACAAGACCCGGAACGCTCACGTGGGTCACGTTCCGGGTCTTGACTTGCATCACACCGTGAGAGAGTGTGGCTTAAGCCACACTCCCATTATATCACTTTCCGCTGACCACGGTCACGCTCTGCTTGCCGGACACGCCGAACAGCGTGGCGGTAATGCCGGAGGTGCCGGCCGCGACACCGGTGACGGCACCCGACTCGGACACCGTAGCGAACTCCGGCATGGCGGAAGCCCAAGCGGCCTGCATGGTCACGTCAGCCTTGCGTCCGTCAATCATGGTCGCCACGGCAGTCGCCCGTACCGTCTTACCCGCAGCCACCGCCGGGACCGTAACGGCAATCGACGCGATAATGGACGGATTGAAGCCGATGACGCCATCGCCGACCACCGACACGTCCAATGCGGCGGACACGGTGCCCGGCACCTCCGGCGTCTTGGGGCTGGTGTACAGCGCGGTGGCCGTGACCGGGATGATGGTATTCGGTTCGTCAAGGCCGACGACCAGCACGCCGGTAGGCGAGATGTACGTGTAATCACTCTTGGGCTTCGCGGTATCACCGATGGCATACCTGACCGCATCCGAACGGAACGTAGCCGTGCCGTCATTGGTGATGGCCGTATCCGCGGTGACCTGCACCGCGCCGCCACGAGCCACATCGACCGGAGTCTTCGAACCACCGCCGTACATGGCCAGCTTAAGCTGGAACGTCGGCGCCTTGGCCGTGGTATCGGTCGGGGCCACCGTGTCCGCAGAGGAACCAGCGCCGGTCCAGAACATCACGGCCGGGGCGAAGCCGGACACCGAGACGATGTGCTGGACATGCAGATAATGGTTGACCGAGTTGATGTTCACCGGGTTCGTCTGCTGGGTCATCTCGTTGATGACGGGAATGTCGATGAGGAACTTATCGGTGGTGAGAATGGCCTGCACGCCATCCATGCCGAACCGGTCCTGCGGGATGACGATGATTCGGTCAATGGTCGGCTCGGCGTCCGTCCGCTGGAACACCGTGGCCAGACCCTGTACGTCAAGCGCCGACTTGACCTCGGGCGAGCAGAACAATACGAGCTCGTCGGGGCGGGCGAACGTCGGCATGTGCCGCGCATTGTATCGCGTACTGACGAACTTCAGCGTATCGGCCCACGCGCGAATCTGCCTCAGCATGTCGCGCGCGTCGGTTTCTGAACTGCCCATGTTGTTGAGGTCATTGGCCATATGGACACGCCAATAGCCGCCGAGCTTCGCATACTCGACGAACTGATGACACATGGCCTCAAAAAGGTCGACTTCGGCCGCGTTGTAGCACGAGGTGAGAATCTGCGAGGTGAGCGACGCCAGGCCGTTTTCGGACGTAAACGCACGCTGCAACGTCCTGTCGTCCGTGGTGGCCGGATACCAGTGGGCAAAATCCAGCCGGTGATACAGCGAATCGACGTCGACCTTCCACTTGCGGAAGTTATCCGCGCCGAGATATTCCGCATTCGGGTCGTACACTTGCGCCAACGGCATGCCCACGGCAATTTCCTGCCACGTATCGCCATACGCCTGCGAGGCCCGCTGGAAAACGCTCAATGGGTTGTTCCACCGCCATGTGTTGACGTACGTGCCACCGATACGGTTGACCAGCGCCGAGTAGAACTCGTTCTTAAGCTGGGTGCTGGACATGAGCGTGGCCATCTGCCTGTCCATGTTCATCTGGGTAGCGGAGGGCATGCGCCGTTGATATTCAGGAGACGCCTCGTTACGAATCATGTTCAGAATCTGGGCGTTGTTGAATTCGGTGAGCGGCCTGAGCTGCTGCTTCGGCGTCACCACGGGGGTAGTTGACATGATAATGCTCCTTTGCTAATGGTTATTCTTCGTAGAGGTCGTCGAATGTGCTGTAGGTGCCGTTATAGTCGTCGTCGGTCATCTCGGACGGTTCCGGCTCCTTATCGTCGTCGGGGCCGTCGTTCAGCATGTGTTCGGCCGCCGTGTCCCGCATCGCCTCAATGGTCTTCGACAATTCGGCCACGGTCGCTTCGAGAGCGCTGAGACGGTTGGCCATGTCGGCGTTCTTATCGTCTCCCGCGTCCTCCGGTTCGCCATCGTCCTGAGCTTGAAGCTCCGGGTTCGGCGCATTGTCGTCGGCGGTCGCGTCCGGCTCGGTATCGGGCGCGGTGTCCGGCTTGTCATCGTTTTCGGCGTCGTCCATAATCACCCCTTAAGGTTAATGGCCCGGCAGCAATCACACCGCCGGGCCGGGTTGCTAGGTTGTGCGGGTTCCCTCGCCGTCAATGGGCGTTGGCTACGCACGTCTACATCCGACCGAATCGCCTTACCGATTGCCTGTCGGTCGGGCCATCGAATCAGCTTGGGACGCACACCCCGCTACCGATGATTATAGCACGAAAGTATGGCCACTGTCATTACGATGGCGAGACCCCGGCAGAAACCGGTCATAAGAGATGGGGGCGGCGCGATGCACACCACTCAACCGCATCACTGTGCCGCCGTCTTCCTCTACGCCGCAATATTTGCGATTGCCGAGAATACGAAGTTTTTCGTAGGTGTGGTCGTTCTTCCATGCGCCCAGCTTCCTGTCGTCCGTTTTGATTCCCGTGGGCGCATCCAGCCCCTCCAATATCATGCCGTCCGTGTCGGCGTAGAGCACACGTTCGGCGTTCGCATTCATTGCACGGGAGAGTATCTGCCGCCCGTAAGCGTTGACATAGGCGGCGGTCGGCAGCCATGCCAGTGAGTTGGTCGACTCGGGTCGTTCCACGGTAAAATCCACTCCGCCATCCGTGGACGGCTTCGGATGCAGCATGGGCCGGTAGAGCGATGCCCCGAACTTCCCTACCAGCGAATTCAACAGCAGTTTCGCCATCTGCCTCCGTTCCCCGGTCGCGGTCTGCTTTACGCGAAACCACTTGTCCACATACTCACGGTAGAGGCCGTGCGACTTGCGGAATTTCCAGCCGCCGACATAGTCCCACACGTGGACGTCATAGTTTTCCGCAAGCGTCTGCCAATCCACATCCGTGACCGGCATGGTGACGACACCGAGCGTACTGTCCAAGCGTTCGCCCTCATACCCCCATACGGGCAAGATGTTGGTGAGCGTCGACGTCTTCCCCGTCTTCAGTTTTGCGTCAAACGCGACGACATCGATATGCAGCGGATAATCGTCATCATCTCGATATTCCCCGTCATACCATACGGGGGCACCTACCGGCATGGGCATATCGCACATGACGCTCGGATAAAGACTGTTTACGTCCCAGCTCCTGCAATCCCGGTATTCACCCGGCTTGCTGTGTACTATCGCCCCATAGTAGGCGGGACGCATCCGGCGATAATCCTTCTTGTCCAGTGGTGGAAAACGGCGTTTGAACCCGGCATAATCCCCGTCGATATAATCGGTCATCGCCATGGACGCTATGGTGGCGCCCCTGAGATTCAATGCGGCGCATTCCTGCGCGATGTTCCACGTGGTTTCCAAGTCGGAGGCTCCCCCGAACGTCTCACGTGAGACGTTTAACCCATCATCGCGCGTGATATTGCGCACGTCCAGAAAATCCACGGTGATGCCGCCCATACGCACGCGGAAACTGTAGAAGTGGCCGCGAATGTTGAACGTCCCCCATACGCCGTCCTTGCTGGGGTTCGGTTGCAACGGAAGACGTTTCAGTAGTTCGGCGGCTATGGGCTTGATATCCTGCCATCCGTGGGCACACCATACGCGCGTATGATAATCGAGCATGGTGAGACGGATGACGGCAGAGGCCGTTAACGATTCCACACCGTCATCCGTCAATAGCGTTGCACCGTCTGTCGCCGCCGTTCGACGCTCTTTCATAACTCCATCCTTTTAGTGTCGTGCTGCGCTGGTCATCCATTCGTCGATTCGCGTTTCCACATCACCTGCATCCGCTTTGGTCTCCCATTTATGCGCCTTATCATTATACCACGTCGCTTCACGCACCACGGCGCTAAAATTCGTGTTGTTCATCAGCCAGCGTTTTTGACGGTCGGACAAAGACGCGAATTTTTGCGCTACACTGGAGTCGAATGCCTCCAACTGCTGCTCGACTCTACCAAAATCCGTAGCCCCTTCGCTCTCGGGAATCCACTTGGTTCCCGCGCGTAGCGGCGCGCGTCCTACAAGCCCGGCGTACTCCAATATCTCCTGTTCGAGTTTCCCGCGGCCTCCGTCTCGTATCATCGCGCGCGCATGGCTTATGCCACGTTCCGTCCCGAATACGTTCGCTCGGCTCCGCGTGAGGTCGTCACGCGCTGAGCCGCCGACCGTATGAGTGCCCAGTACGTCGAACGGTGATTCGCCCGCGCGTTCCATCTCACGCACTTCGCCCACGGTATAGTAGGCCATGCTCAGCGCATCGAATTGCTGAGCACGTTTGATTTTCCGCCGCGCCTCAATCCGGCGGCGCTGCTGCTGACGCAGCGTCTTCCGCCGTTTCGACGGAGCGTTGGCTATTTCCGCATCGGTAATCAGCGGTCGTACCGCCATCTCCCTGTCGAGTTTTGTAATCCGCACGTCGGGCACGACTTGATACGGTTCGTCATCCCGCGCCCTCAAGGCTTGCTGTTGTTCCCCGAATTCCTGTCCGATACGTCGCGTGACCTGTTCAAGCTGCTGGGCGCTGAGCTTTCCCAAAAACGTTTCCGTGATTTGCTTGGGGAGACGTCCGGTACTGTAGTCCCTTACCGCTCGCTCCTGACGTACCTGCGCTGACCTGATTGCGGCATTGCGTTTCAGATTGTTGGCGCGTCGGTTGGCTTTGCGTTTTGCCACAGCCTCTCCTTACGAGTGTAAAACACCCCCCCCCGCCGCAAGGATGGAAACGACGAGGGAGGGTGAGTCTGGCGGCAACATCCCCTATAGGGACATTACCATATTATCAAATAGTGTGGACATTCACGTTACTTGCGCTTGTTCTCGGACACCAATTCGAGGTCGAAGAACTTATAGCCGCGGCGGCTCTTCTTTTCCACCACCTTAAGGGCGAGGGGCGCGGTCCACGTGTCCGGCGTACCGAAAATGGCGAACAGATTGCCAAAAGCGTGCGCCAGCGCGGGTGAGGCGGCGGCGAAGTCACCCTCTTCTGCGTGAATGACGACGCGGGTAGAAGAGTTAATTTCGCCGGTTTCCTGATTAGCGACCTCGATGGCCTGTGCAAGCACGTTGGTGACGTGCAATGGTTCATTAAGGTGTTCGTCAACCTTGTCGGCGGTCTGCATGGCGTTGTACAGCGCCATCTTACCGTCCATGGTAGTGGTGTCGAAGAAGTGGGATACGGCGTTAGTGCCGTTCGCAGAAAAGTTGTTGCCGTTTACTACAGTCAGTTCGTTGTCAGCCATGATTATTACCTTTCCATATAGGGGTTATTACTTATTTTACTCAGAGATGACATCATCTTCAACTACGTTGCCGTTCACCGGCCCCGGATAGTCGACAATGGTATCATCTCCAAACTCACAATTAGCCCAATAGATTGCCTCACCCATGCGCGTCTCCTGCGCATGATATTCAGCGGACATGGGCAGCATGTCCTTGTTAATCTTACGGGCCTTCTTCATTGCCATGTCAGCCGTACGGCACGCGCCATCTACGACCACTTCGGCGTCAATAAGTTCACCGTTTTCGCCGCGCGTGACGCCATGCACGATACTGTAATGCTTTGCTCGCTTAATGTATGCCATAATTATACCACCTTATTGTAATGTTACTGCTGTTGTGACATTCTTGCGATGTCTGTATCAGTATACCGCGATTCGGTTAAGTTGTCAAAACAGCGACACGCGATTTTGACGATTGTCTGAGCGAATTCAATGCCATCCCAGACTTTGCACATCTCATAGCATGACGCGCCCTTGACGTGGCAGACCGCACACCACGCCACCAACGCCGGGGCATAGATGACACCGCCCAGCATCTCAATGTCCTGAGTTCGCGCTAACGCGCCAATACGGGACGTATGCGGGGACAACGACAGGCAAACGTCTGCCGCATGTTCGAGGCTGTCAGCAAATGCCACCTGCGCCCCTTGAGGCTCATAAAAGTCCTTGAGCAGTGCTATACTACGGCATAATGTCTCCCAATCGCCCTCACTTCGATTGTATTCGCGCAAGTGCAGATTACGGCGACGGCCACGAATGACACGACGCACACGGTCATCATTAAGCACGTCGTCATCAAACCAGTTCGTACGTTTTTCGCTGTTATCAAAATTCAAATTCTTCGAACTCATCATTAAAACTCCAACATATCTCCAACACTATTATAGCCGTCCATCCACATCACCCTCCACAGATAACCGCTCGGGCAACGTTTTGGCGGACTATAAGAACCATGCTTGCCCTTCACGCCCGCACGAAACGCGCGTAAACGCCAATAACCATCAGCATCAGGACAATCGCCACACGTCCATGAATGAATCCACCCACGAAAATACACGCTAATCCCTATCCAAGAGTGGCGTACGGGCAATGTCGATAGCATCCAGCATAAGACCAGCAACTTGAGAACTATCAGCCGCGTCATATGCGCACGCCGCCATGCAGTTATTAGAACCAGCTAAAGTACAGAGCCTAACAGTATATCGAAGCTCATACCGATGATCGAGAGGACAATACCACAGACGCACACCACCGCCTGCAAACGGCGACGTAAACACGGCAACCTTCATATCACGCATACACATGTTCAGAATCCTTTCACTACTAAAACCAATACAAAAGCCACACATACACCAAGCACATCCAAAAAACAATAAAGTTTATAAGTAACATTATACCAGCACCACCCTTACCATGCCAATCATAGCATTATCCGTATCGAATGTTGCGTTATCAATATCCACGCTCACATCCATACCAGAATAGGCGGCACGAACGTGGGATAATACACCATCCAGCGACGCCTTCAGCGACGTCGCATGAAACATGCAACTAGGTTTCACACAGTCAGGCAAAATCTCAAACACCTGAAAACCATCATCAGTAATAATAAAAAACCACATATCAGCATTCCCCTCCAAGTTCGACCAAGTCGTATCTGTCACCCTTAACCGCATCAAACCGGCCGAGCTTAAGACCATAATCCGCAAGATACTCATTAGCAGAAGCCTCCCAATCAAGACCACAAACGGCTCCGCAAATACCAGTAACCCTCTCAGCATCAACATCATGAAATAAATCATAATCATCGCCAACACAAGGGTCAAAATACCAAGAATAATCACCAGTCTGTTGCCATGCGCCCCAACCAGTAATATCGTCAGCAAATATCAACGACGTCCAACCATCGTCACCTATAACAGCAACCAAGTTAGCCGGTATTTCTCTACCGGAGTGAACGTCAAACCCTATTATATTCATTTTTATTGCTCCTTTCCCTTGAACTTGATAATTACAGTATAGCACAACCAAAAACACGACACGCCAAGACAACAAAAAAACAAAAAAA
>ERZ772819.1625-NODE-1625-length-17777-cov-5.791051_pt1 | contig 17777 bp, 15 predicted proteins | sample MGYA00580860_ERZ772819 | MGnify/ENA primary metagenome ERZ772819 (study PRJEB29015, sample SAMEA2737683) | human gut metagenome | biome: human gut; feature: human-associated habitat; material: faeces | place: China | collected 2012 ...
GCTTGCCGCCCTTGTCTACCGCTCCAAAAAGGAGATTGAAGGGCAGGTGCGCATCGTGACCATTCCCGGTGCGGATGCGTTCGAGTCGGCAAAAAGCACCAGTTTTTCCTCTATCGGCTTGCTTCGGCAGGAATCATACCAAATCGGCAGCAGCGTTTTCTGCAAAATGTATTTCAGATATTGTTTCAGCGCGCTCTTTTTAGTTGACATATCTTAACTATTTCCTCAAGAATTTCTTGTAGATCTTGCCCGTCAGCGACTGCGGCAGCACGAAAAGCGCAAGCTGCGCCGCGCAGGGAATTATGAAATCGCTCAGCCGCGAGTAGCCCGAGCGGAATATCCGCCAGCGCACCGATATAAAAGAGCGCGTGTTGCGCCAATTGCGGCGGCGGCTGAGGTTTGCGCGTGTAACGCGGTAGCGCACCAGCACCTCGGGTATGTTCGCACCTACTGCCCCCGAAGCCAGCATTTTCACCACAAAATCGTAGTCCTCGCAGCGGCGCACTTCCGAGTAGCCGCCCGCTTTTTCAGCAGCCGACTTTTTGTAGACCAGCGTCTGATTATTAAAAGGATTGCGGCGGCGGGCGTAAACGCGTATCTCGTCGTTGCTTTCGGGTGTGCTCTTCACGGCGATGGGCTCGCCCGTTTCGGAGTCAAATTCCTCGATGTACGCGCCGCACATATCAAGCTCAGGGTGCTCCGCCATCAGCCGCAGCTGACGTTCGCAGCGCTGCGGCAGGGCGATGTCGTCAGAATCCATCTTCACGATGTACTCGGTATCGGCGGCTTTGAGCGCGGCATTCGCGCACGCGCCTACGCCGCTGTTTTTATCCATTTTCAGCACGCAAAGCTGCTGAGGGCAGCGCTTTTCAAACTCGGCTACCACGCCCTCGAGCGCCTTGCCGAGCTCGCCGTCGCAGACCAGTATCAGCCTGCGGCAGGGGTGGGTCTGCGAAAACATACTCTCTAAGCTGGCGCGGAGAAACTCCGCCTTTTCGCCCGAGTATACTGACATCGAAACCGTGTACTGCGGCAATTCAGCCATTTTGCAGACCTCCTTTAAACTAAACATATCATTTTAATTATACTACATATTCTTATAAATTGCAATGTATATTATACACAAAAAATCAAGCATTCGCGGCGGTTTGACGGCATAAACGCAAAAAAGCCCGACGTATCTCGCCGAGCCTTTGCCGACAGCTGCTCTGCCGACCTGCAATTCTGTTAAAGTGAGCGCGAACATCTGTCATTTACCGGATCAGGAAGCTATATGGTTGAAAAAGCTAAGACTTGCTGCTGATAAACCTTTCAGAATTTCCGTGAGTTACTCTTTTACAGCGCCCGATATCAAACCGCTGTAAATGTATTTTTGCAGGAACAGGAATACACCAGCGTAGGTATTACGCAGATGACTATTCCCGTGAAAAATAACTTTTGTTGTAAAGTATGCACCTGCGGCGCGCGGAGTGTCGTCAAGGCTCTCTATCATCGCAGAGACGGAGATTTACGCCATATGCTGTGAGTCAACGTTTATCGTGGTGATGGTGAGGGTCGCAGCCCTCGGAAATGATTTAATTATCGCAGCCAAGCGCCGAAATGTCTTGCAGAAAGTTCAGCGTCAAAAAGTAAGTTTCATTTAGTTAAGGCTATTATTTTCACCAGTGCCGAAAATCTCTAAATTATTGTATTTCGCCCATTCGTCCTCGCCAAGCTCGCCGCCCGCGGCTATCAGCCCCGTACACTCGTTCGCTGAAGCGGCAGAGTCAAGCGTTTCGCGGTGCTTCGGTATGCCGCCGCCCGCCGCGCTGTAAAGTTCCGCAAACGCCCCCACCCCGCCGCGGTGCATTTTCTGCTGTAAACTCAGCGGCAGCGAATTGTAAAAAAGCATCGCCCTGCTGTCAGATTCAAGTAATTCGGATAGATCTTTGTAATCATTCATCGCTAAAACTCCTCTCTTTTCAGCATATTTTTCCCTTACCGCCGCGATTTATACCTTGTAAATCGTGCGAAACTGTGGTATAATAGCGTATATGACCACAAAAAGGAGTTTTAAAATTTGCAAAATATAGCGATAATGCTTGCAGGATACATCATATCAATTTTCTGTGTGCCGCTTCCGCGCGTGTGCTCAGGCAATGCAGCAGGCATTTTCGGCGGTGTGCTGCTGTTTATATATACCGTATATTTCCAAAACGTGAACGCCGCCGTCTGCCGATTTGCGCAAAAAGGCGCGCCGCAGTTCGCGCTGGTAGTCCTGACCTGCACGCTCATGCTGATCGCGATAGTCTATTTTACCAAACTCAGCATAAAAATGTATATTGCTCAGCGCCGCCGACCGCCGACTTCCCTGCCCTGCACCGTTATCGTGCTCGGCTGCCGCGTAAAAGGCACGCGCCCCACGCGAATGCTTCGCCGCCGACTCGCCGCTGCCTACGATTACCTGCGCGAAAACCCGCGCGCCCTCTGCATAGTTTCGGGCGGACAAGGCGCGGACGAGCAGATCAGCGAGGCGCAGGCGATGCGCGACTACCTCGTCGAACTCGGGCTTGAACCCTCGCGAATTTTCATGGAGGACAGTTCGCGCGACACGATGCAGAACCTGCGCTTTTCGCTCGAGATCATCAAGGCCGCCGACCTGCCGCAGACCATCGCCGCCGCGACCGACAGCTTTCACCAGTACCGTGCCGCGATGCTCGGCAGACGGCTGGGGCTTTCGCTCTACGCCGTTTCCGCCAAGACCGAGCCGCGCTACGCCCCGACCTACTGGGTTCGCGAGTGGTTCGCGATAGTGAAATACACGTTTTTCAGCCGCGGTTAAATTCACACATGTACAAAAAAGCGGACTTGTTTTCACAAGTCCGTTTCTCAGTTATGCCTTGTTTTTATGCTTTTTTCTCACGCTGATAATTATCGCCACAAGCGCCGCCGCACCTACAACCGCCGCTATCGCCGCAGTTGAGCGGCTGTTCGCGGTCTGCTTTTCATTTGAGATCGCCGACTTTTCCATGCCGCTGTCGTTCAGCATTCCTCCGTCTGGATCGCCGTTTTGCAGGACGGTCATACTGCCGTACTCGTAAGCGTCGAAGCCGAGCGTGCCGGAATGTACCGTAAATTTCAGCTTATGGTCGCCCATCCCCAGCCCGTAGCGCCGCCAAAACGCCTGCTTCGAGCCGCTGTTGACCGTGATCTTATCCGCGACCACCTCGCCGTCAAGCTCAACGGTGATGACCGCCTCGCTCGCCGTACCGATTAGCGCAGCGCTGTCGCCATCAAATTCAAATTCAGCCGTGCTTCCGTCAGAAGCGTATGAAGCGGTGCGGTTGTGATTGGTAAAACTATCCATTGTGTTATGTTCCCAATCGCCGTCAAATTTCACACTGCTGTCCAGCTCGTCGCATCGAACAACGTAGTTCGTCATGTCGGCGGGCAGCACCGCAAGCTCGTCGAAACTGTTTCGGTCGTAGGAGCTGAAAAGTGCCGCTCTGCCCGAGAAGACCGCCGCATTTTCCAGCGTTACCGAAGCCACCTGCACCCCGTTGGCCGCCGCCGTGAGCACATCGCCCTGCGCCGTAACTGTCAGAGTATGCCATAGTGCGGGATCAAATTTGTCCAGCTTGCCCTCCGCGAGCGTTTCGGAATTGCTGCAAAGCCGCCAGTCGCCCGTGCGCACAAGTTCCAGCCGATAGCCGCTGCGTGAAAGTTTCGCCGAAGCGTTGATGTACCGCAGACCCACGCCCGCGTAGCACTCCTCATCGCCGTTTTCGTCAAGCTTCACCTTCGCGCTGACGGTGTAATTCGCCCAAGTGTCGTCGCCGAGCGTGGTGACCGGCTCGGGAGTCATGCCCCACTCGATCCCGCGCAGATCGTCCGTGATCTGCTGAGTCAGCACGTTGCCCTCGTCCGTCTGCTCGACCTCGAAAGCCCCGCCCAAGTCGGTAGTATAGCGCGGCGCATTTCCGCGATCTTCCAAATAATCCTCAGCCTTGTCTGCGTACTCAAAATCGTCCGAATATGGCAGAGCCAGCCGCTCCTGCGGGGTATCGTCAGTGAGGTCAACGGGCTGGACTTCCAGCGTCGAGATAGTAACCAGCGAATACGGCTTGACGGATAACTGGTATACATAGCCATCAGAGGACTTTTCGGGCTCTATTGCCATGATATTCTTTAGATAATTCTCGTCATAAGCGCCATCGTCCGGCCCGCGCGTTTCCCATACCTGCACTGCGGAAGCAGCATGATCAAGATTTTTCACCGTAAAAGTATAGTTTCGCTCGATGGACGTGTTGTTCGCCAGTACCGCCGAGTAGTCGCCGGTTTCCGGATCAGCGAGGGTCACGATGTTGTTCGTCGTTTCGGAAAGCACATGGTTTTCCTCTTTACCATCGCCCGCGCACGCGCTCTTCACAAACTGCCAGCCCTTTTCGGTGAACAGACTGAACTGCTCGCAGAGGTACATTCCCGCGCCTGCCTCCAATGCACCCGACCACGGCTGATTTGCCGTCATGAGCTGCTTCGGATAGTAGGTCGCGCCGCTGTAATACGCAGCTACAGGCGGCTGAAACTCGTACATCGTGTAGCCGCCGTTGGGGTACATATTTATGATGCGACCCGCCACGTCGAGCATACTGTTCACGCCGGAAATGCCCGATCCGTCGGCAGTAGCGGCATATTTTGCCTCGCCTGCTGGCGGCAGACCCTCGCTGTACCAAAGCTCCTTGCCGTACTTGACGCGGCATTTCAGCGTGTTTTCGTCCGCCGTCGAGGTGTAGTGGATGCCGATGACGTCGACCGCGTCCATCAGATCTTTGTCCTCCAGCATCATCGAAGCGAGGTCGTAGCGCGCGTCTTGGTCGGCGGCAACTATCTTAATATTCTTATACTCATACGGCGTACCCTTTTCCGAATGAAGCGTGTTCGCGAAGTATTTTATCCACCCTGCGTCGATAGATTTTTCGTTAAAATTCGGCGCAACGTAGTCAAATTCCAGCCCGTAAGTTTCGTAAGCTGAGTCCAGCGTCTGCTTGAACCACTTGTACCTCAGCTCGCGGACGCCGTCAACGCCTTTGCCATTTTTTATAAAAGCAGGTGCACCCCAAGAGAGCAGTTCTAGCGTAACGTCGGGGTTGATAGCCTTAACGTCAGCCGCCAGTCTAAAGCCCGCGCCGCGCCTAACATTGGCAGCATCTTCCTCAGAGCGCATCGTGGACGGCTCAGTACCGCTAGAAGAGTTGACATCTGCGCCCATTTCAATCTTTAAATGGGTCATTCTGACAGCTCCGTTCGGGTCGAACAACCAGTTCAGCAGCTTTTGATACGCCTCGGGCTGCTCGTCCATGTAGTCCAGCAGCAGCCGCGAAGAATTGTTCGCCGATATGTAGCCGAAACCGCGGTAAGCGTCATTTTTCGCCGTGTCGCAGGTGTTGCCGTCGATCGTGACTTCAAAAACGCCGCTAGGTGCGACGTTTTTCGTCTTTGAGGACTCCGCCGATACTCCTCCTGTCAGCGCGGAAGCAGCAAAACAGAGAGCGCATAATGCGGCAGTCAGTTTTGTTTTTTGCATAAAATAATCAATCCATTCATAAACAAACTTTCCTATTTGTTTATCTTCCTCGCCTTTTACTTCTCTATATTTTCAGTTTCATATTTTTATATTTTCAGACGTTAAAACGGAACAGAACTATGTCGCCGTCCTGCATAACGTACTCCTTGCCCTCAGAGCGCACCAGACCCTTTTCCTTAGCTGCCGTCATCGAGCCGCAAGCCATCAAGTCGTCGAAGGACACTACTTCCGCGCGGATAAAGCCCTTCTCGAAATCAGAGTGTATCTTGCCCGCCGCCTGCGGAGCTTTCGTGCCCTTTTTGATCGTCCAAGCCCTAACTTCGGGCTGACCGGCGGTAAGATAGGAAATAAGTCCCAGCAGCGAGTAGCCCGCCTTGATGATCCTGTCAAGACCCGACTGCTCCAGACCGAGATCGGAGAGGAATATCTCCTTTTCTTCGTCAGTCATGTCAGAAATTTCCGCTTCGAGCTGCGCACATATCGGGAAAACCGCCGAGCCTTCCGCCTTTGCAATCTCGCAGACCTCGTTGTAGTGCTCGTTTTTCTCAACACCGTTTGTGAAATCCTCGTCCGAAAGATTCGCCGCGTAGATAACGGGTTTCAGCGAGAGCAGCGGGGTCTCTTTCAGCCATTCGCGCTGCTCGTCGGTCATCTCAAAAGCGCGCGCCGCCTTGCCCTCCTCCATGAATGCCTTTAACTCCTCGAGAAATTCCACCTGCGGCGCGAGCGATTTGTCGCCCTTCATCGCCTTTTTAGTGCGGTCAAGCTTGCGCTCGATCAGCTCAACGTCTGAGAATATCAGCTCGAGGTCGATGGTCTCAATGTCGCGACGTGGGTTGATGCTGCCGTCAACGTGGATAATATTGTCATTTTCAAAGCAGCGAACAACGTGCACGATAGCGTCCACTTCACGGATATTTGCCAAAAACTTGTTGCCAAGTCCCTCGCCCTTTGAAGCGCCCTTTACCAGCCCCGCAATGTCAACAAATTCCAGCGTGGCAGGTGTAAACTTCTCGGGATCATACATATCGCGCAGCTTTTCCAGGCGGACATCGGGCACGCTAACTATGCCAACATTTGGTTCAATTGTGCAAAAAGGGTAGTTCGCGCTCTCAGCACCGGCGTTAGTAAGCGCGTTAAAAAGTGTCGATTTGCCAACATTCGGCAGACCTACCATTCCTAATTTCATTTATATCTTCCTTTCAAAAAAACGCAAAGGCGGTCACACGCCGCCTTCGAACGCTTTTTTTGTAAATTATTCACATTCGCAGCATTCGCACTCGTCGTCGCAGCAGTCGTCAAGATAGTCCTCGCCCTCGTAGCTGACATTGTTGCTGCCGATGGTCGTGGTCTTGTTCTTGCGCGGAGAGATTAGCATTCCGACGATCACGCCGAAAAGGAACATCGAGATCGACATCCAAAATGCCTCGTCCTTAGATACAAAAGTATCCAGTTTTTTCTTGATCGTTCCGATGTTTTCACTCAGTTTTGTGGTAATCATTTCAAATTTTTCCATGGTAATTTCCTCCTATAAGCTTATTTATTGTTACTGTATTATACAGTTATTTCATTCTATGGATTTCAAGGACTGCGCCATATCAATATTCCGCAGCCTGAAATACAGCGCTCCGTTCACTATGCAGGCAAAACCCGCTGTCAACAGCGCGCCGATGATGTACGAAGCCGCGTTCAGTTCGCGAATGAACATCACCGCCTCGACCTCCACCGTAACGACCACGAAATAATGAAGAAGTTTGCCAAGCCCCAGCCCGATGATTATGCCTATCGCCGTCGAGATAACGCTTTCGCGGTAGATGTACGCCGCAGTTTCGCCGTCGTAAAAGCCCAACACCTTCACCGTTGCCAGCTCGCGCATGCGCTCTGTAATGTTAATGTTTGCCAAATTGTACAGTACCGTCGCCGCGAGGAACGCCGCGCAGACTATCAGCAGCAGCACTATCGCGTTCATGCTTTTGATCGAGCGCATAAAGCTTTTCGCCGAGTCGTCCTTGAAAGTCACGCCAAGTACCCGTTCGTCTGAGATCAGCTCGCTTTTCACGCTCTCGTTGCTTGCAGAATTATCCGTATTCAGCAGTGCAATGTTATCCTGCGGCTTTTTGCCAAACGCCTTTTCGTACTGCGCGTCTGTCATAAATATGTAATTCAGCGCGTAATTCTGCATTATCCCGCCGATCTCCGCTTCGTATCTGTCGCCGTCTGGGTCTGTAAAGCTTATGCTGTCGCCCTCGGATAGGTCGCACATATCTGCCAGTTTTTGTGTTATCACAACGCCCTTTTCTGGGTCGATGTCGCTGCCGTCGGGGCGCTTCATCTGCACATATCTGTCTTTCAGACCGTCCGCCGCGATTATCGTCGCCGAGTAACCGTCGCCGCCGTCCGCTTCTACCGCCATGGAAAACGCCGCTTTGCTGTATTTCACACCATTGCAATCCTCCACAGCCTTGTATGAGTTGTCAAAATCCGTATTCAGCGCCACTATCGCCGAATAGCGGAATATCTCGCCAAACTGCTTGTCGATTATCGCCGATACCGAATTTTTCAAGCCGAAGCCTGTTATTATCAGCGCCGTGCACCCCGACACGCCTATCACCGTCATGAAAAAGCGCTTTTTGTACCTCAGCAGATTTCGCACCGTTACTTTCATAAGAAAGCTCAATTTGTTCCAGATTGCGGGCGCTCTTTCCAGCAGCACTCGCCTGCCTGCCGCGGGGGCTTTCGGGCGCATTATCTCAGCGGGCTGCGCGCGCAGTTCTCTGCGGCATGAATACGCCGCCGCCGCGCAGGTCAGCAGCACCGAAACGCACGCTGCCGCCAGCATATACGCATGTCGGAAAGGCGTTGCCGCGCCGGGGATATTGTACATTATGCGGTAGGTGCGGATTATCAGTCTTGGAAATATCTGCAACCCAGCCGCCGCGCCGATACAGCTTCCCGTCAACGAAGCCAGTGCGCCGTATATCATGTATTTTGCCAGAATATGTATCTCACCATATCCCAGCGCCTTGTAAACGCCTATGACCGTCCGCTGTTCCTCCACCATTCGCGTCATGGTCGTTAGGCAGACCAGCGCTGCTATCAGTATGAAGAACATCGGGAATACTTTGGAAACGTTGTTTATCTTTTCGGCGTCGTCGCGGTAGCCCTCGTAATCGCTGAGGTCAAAACGCGTTTGGTTGTAAAATTTCAGCTCCGACGCATTTTCAAGCTGCTCTTTCGCCGCCGCAAGCTCGGTTTTCGCCTGCTCCAGCTGCTCAGAATAGCCTTCGCGCACGCTGCCGTCTGTATCGCCGATAAGCGCCGCCAGCATATCCGCCTTTTCGTTGGTCTGCATGAGCTGCGATTTTATCAGCACTTTCTGAAAGCTCTTTTCCTGCTGAGCGTATTTTTTTTGCAGCTCAGCGGCCGCCGCGAGCGCCTTTTCATGCAGCGCCGAAAGGCTGTCCACGTCGGTGGAGAGCACGCTTTCCAGCGTTTCTATCTCGCCCTGCGCATAGTCGATCTTTTGCTGAGCCGAGTTTTTCATGCTCTCGTACCGCTGCGAAACGCTCTCTTCAAATGCTTTTTCTGCCGCCGCTCCGCGCTTTCCCGTCTGCTTTTTGTACTCCTCCGAAAAAGGTTCGTACCCGCTCATGCCATCGAGCCGAACGTACAGATCGGTGTAATAATCGCACACAAAGCTCTCTTCCGGCAGGAAAATATTGCTGTTTACGCTGCCACTGCCGATGGACGCATGGTCTCGCTCAAAGCCGATGTACAGCGGCGAGATAACCACGCCGACTATCTCGAAAGTGTCGCAAGCCAGCGTATCGGTCACCTTTTCCGAGCTGTTCGGGGCTTTCAGCGTTATCTTTTCGCCTATTTTAAACGTATCTGGCGCGCCGATCTTCACTTCAACCGCACACTCGTTCTTCGCAGTCGGCAGTCTGCCCTCCTGCAAAACGGGCGCGTTCAGGTCGTTCACGCCTCCGCTCTCGACGTTTGAATTTATCGAGATGGCTTTGAGAACAACGTTGCGCTGATCGTAATTGTAATAAAATTCCTTAGAATACCCCGCGCACGCGCCCTCTACTCCCTCCGCCGAGCGCACCGCCGCTATGTCTTTCGACTTGACGCCGATGTTTGAGCGCAGGCGCAGATCCATAAGTCTGCTCTGCTCAAAGTAGTTTGAAGCGGTGAGTATCATATCGGGGCAGGAGGCTTTTATGCCCGTAAAAAAGCCGCAGCCCAGCGCGATTATAAGGAATACCGACATAAATCTGCCGAACGAACGCCTTATCTCGCGCAGCGCGTCTTTAAAAAGCGCCGTCATAAAAGCGCGTTATTCGCCGAACATCTCTTTTGAGAGCTTGCCGAGTATCTCGCAGCCCTTTATGATGTTCTCATCGGTAGGCGTAGAGAAGTTCATTCTGAACGAGCGGCTCTCGTCATCGTCATTGATATTGAAAGCCGTGCCGGGAACTATCGCCACCTTGTAGTCCTTTACCGCGGTGGTGCAGAAATCTACCATCTGCTGAGTAGTAACGCCCTCGGGAAGAGTGCACCAGATGAAGAGTCCGCCCTGCGGGTTAGTATGGGTGATCTTGGAAGAGAAATTCTTATCTATCTCGCTGAGCATAAGGTTGGTCTTGTGCTCGTAAACGCGGCGCAGCTTAGCCAGATGCTCATCGAGGTCGTATTTTTTGAGGAAGCGGTAAGCCAGCATCTGCGACCACATAGTAGAGTGAACGTCGGCTACCTGCTTGCAGACTACTATCTTCTGCACAATGTCCTTGTGCGCGCAAACGTAGCCTACTCTGATTCCGGGTGAGAGTATCTTAGAGAAAGTGCCCGAGTAGATAACGCTGCCTTCGGTATCGAGGGTCTTTATGCTCTTAACGTCCTCGCCCGCAAAGCGGAGATCGCCGTAGGGGTTGTCCTCGAGGATAACAGCGCCGTACTTCTTGCAAAGCTCAAAAGCTGCCTTGCGCTTTTTCCAAGACATGGTGTTTCCTGTCGGGTTCTGGAAGTTCGGGATAAGGTAAACCAGCTTTACGCCGCCCTCTTTCAGCTTTTCCTCCAGTTCGGCAATGTTCACGCCGTCGGTTTCAAGGGTAACGCCCTTGAGGTCTACGCGGTAAGATTTGAAAGCGTTGAGCGAGCCGATGAAACTGGGCTTCTCAGCCAAAATAACGTCGCCCTCGTTGCAGAGCACCTTGGCGGAAAGCTCGTTGGCCTGCTGCGCGCCGCTTGTTATGATAACTTCATCGTACTCGGGGTTAAAAACGCCGCGGTCTTTGAGTATCTTCTTTACCTCGTCGCGCAGAGGGGTGTAGCCCTCGGTAAGGCCGTACTGAAAAGCTACGGAAGGCTCTTCTGCGAGCAGCTCTTTAGAAAGTTCTTCCAGTTCCTTAGCGGGCAGAGCCTCGGGTGCAGGCGAACCTGCGGCAAAGGAAATCACCTGCGGGTCTGCCGAATATTTCAATATCTCTCTTATAGCGGAAGCCTGTAAGTGAGATACTTTTTCTGAAAACTTAAATTCCATGATATTTTCTTCCTTTCAAAAAATTATACAATATAATTATAGCACATATTCGCCGCGATTGCAAGGGCTGGGCGGATAAAAATGCGCAAAAAAAGAGCGGCAAAGCGCCGCCCTTTAAGAATTTTTCAATTGTCGATCATCAAGCGTCAAGGTAGCTGTTTGCAGGGGAAGCAGAAGCAGTTGCCGAAAAGTCGCTGTTGTCAGTGCCTGCTATCTGAGCGTTGAAAATAAGGTTGTAAAGCTCTTCGCCGAGAGTAGTCTTTAGCGATTCGAGCCATGCGTCGCCATTCATCGAAGAAACGTACTGGTCGAGCTGGTCGTCGTCGCTGATGTTGTACATCGTGCCGCTCGGAACTGTGATGTCCGAAGCGTCGGTCTCCTGCGCGGTGATCGCGATAGTGCCGAGGTCGGTATCGTTAGCGCTCAGAGCAATGTTGGTGTCGATGTTCGTGCCGCTGTTGTTGAAGTCGTATACCATGCTGATATTGTCGCTGGAATCGGTCACATTTATGGTAATTTTACCTGTCAGCGAATCTTCGGCGGCGGTGAGGTTATCATATGTAGCGGTAACGTTAGTAGTTTCGTCCGAATCGTTCATGGTCATCTTTACAGAGCCGTTGATGGTATCGCCGTCGATGTCAACTGCGCCCGCCGCAACGAATTCGTCTGTGCCGTCGGAAGTGAACTTCCAGTCGAGTATCATCTGCTTATCAGTCGAGTAATTAACTATCTGATAGCTGTCGTCGCCGCCCTCGGCTTTAAAGCCTTGAACTTCGTCGCCGTTGTAGTAAACGTCGAAAGTAAGAGCGCTGTCGTCGCCCTCGTCGATGCTTGTCAGCAGTCCATCCCACATAGAGTTGTAGTCGTCCTCGGAAAGACCCGCGCTTGTCATAGCGCCCTTGAGCGTTTCGTCAGCCTTAGCCTTGTCAGCCACCGCCTGCGCTATCTTCTTGCCGTCCTCTTTGGTGATGGTGTAGGTCTTGGTGGTAAGGGTGTAAGATTTTCCGTCGATCTCGCCGGTCTTGTCAGCGCCGTCGGTCGCTTCGGGAGCGTTTTCCTTGATGGTGTCGCCGTAAGTTTCGAGGTCGGTGAGCAGCGCGTCGAAATCTATATCCGAAAGCGCGTCTACGTTCAGATCTGAAAGACCCGCCGCGGGAGAAGCCATCATGTCGGCAGTGTAAGACGAAGCCTCGTAAGAATCGTCGGAATCGTAATCGTCAAAATCATAGCTGCTGTAATCTTCGTCAAAAGCAGTGCCGGTGCCCGCCGCGGAAGCGTACTCCTGCACCAGCGCCGCGAGGTCGTCAGCATTGCCCGTAAGGTAAGCGTCGGAGAACTCAGGGATCTGGAAATAAGCAGTTTCGTTGGCGTTGTCGATGACCATATTAGCCGAGATAACGGAATTTGCGCCGTAGTTGAAGCCGTAGTTTACGGAAGTCATTTTGTCCTTCTGCTTAGCCTCTACCGAAACGGAAACATCGGAAAGCGGGGTGCTGAGGCCTACGGTATCGCTGACGCTCTGTGAGGGCTTGTAGGTCACCTGTGCGGTGTAAGCGCCGTTGTACTCGCCCTTTGCGAGCTGCTGAGCCTTATTGAGCTGGGCTTCGATATTCTTAGCCGCTTCGTCGATGGTAACTGCGCCCGACTGGCTGCTTTCGTCAGCCGTCTTTGCCTTGCCGTCGCCGCTGTCCTTTACAAATTCAAAGTAATATGCCGCGCCCGAGCCTACTACCGTAAGCGCAAGAACGCCTGAAAGCACGGGGGTAAGAAAAGATTTTTTCATCATAGTAAGTGTCCTCCTTAAATGAAGTTATATACTTTTGTTCCTGTTATTTTCTTTGAGGTCTGACAGACTGCACGAAAGTTCACCAAAACAGTAAAAATATCGACAAAAAGAGTTCATACAATCTACCATTTTAAATATACCACACTTTCCCGAGTTTGTCAAGCGTTTTGGCGCGCAAACTGCCGCTTTTACCAAACTGTAATCAAAAAAAATATCCCGCGCCGCCGAACGCAGCACGGGATATTCGCTCACTTCAATTTCTCAAATTCAAAGCCCTCGTCGCGTATGCCGTCGATGACCTCGCCCAGCACCTCGGCGTTGGTCTGCGATACCGAATGCAGGAGGTAAACAGCGCCCTCGTGCGCCGCGCCTATCAGCTTTTCCTTAGCCTGCGCGGGGTTGGGCTGGGCGTTCACATCCCAGTCGGCGTAGGCGAAGCTCCAGAGCATCGTGCTCAGCCCGCAGTCCTTCGTCACGCTGAGCGACTGCTCCGAAAATTCGCCCATCGGCGGGCGGAAGAGCTTCATCGTAACGCCGAAATTCTGTTTCATATATTCCTGTAATCCCTCTATCTCCTGCCGACATTCCTCTACCGACAAGTCGGGCATAGAGTAGTGGCTTACCGAATGGTTGCCGACGATGTGCCCCTCGTCTATCATGCGCTGTACCAACTCAGGGTTGCGCTCGGCGTAGTCTTGCAGCAGGAAAAATACCGCCTTTACTTTCTTCTCTTTCAGCGTGTCGAGTATCTGCGCGGTGTAGCCGTTTTCGTACCCTTGGTCGAATGTAAGCAGTATATTTTTCTTGTCCTCGCGCAGCGCCTCAGCCCCGTATTTTCCGTAGTTTGCGTTGAAATCCAGCGCACCCGTCGGACGGTTCTTATCGTCCAGCTGAACGCCCTGACCGTAGCCGTGTTTTTCGGTCGAGAGCGCGCCGCCCTGCACCGGCTCTACCGCCGCGCTGTCCATAGTTGTGCGGGCAGTTTTTTTCGCGGCATAGGTGCTCTCCGCCGTGTTGCCGCTGCGGTCGGCGGTATCGTTATCGGCCGCCGCACAGCCCGCTGCGAGCATCACCGCAGCTGTCATGAGCAGGCAGATCTTCTGTTTCATATTTTATCATTCCTTTCGATGGTGTTACGCTTATTATTCGCCATCGTCCTGATTTTGATTAACGGAAAAATCTGCAAAAAAAACAGCGCAGCCGAAGCCGCGCCGTATAATTTATAGCCTGCATTTGAAATTTTCGTAGCCGAAAGTTTTTAGCGTTTCAAAGCTGCCGTCCGTTTTCAGAAGCAGTATATCGGGCAGCGGCATACCGTTGAATGTGTTGTTTTTTACCATTGAGTATATCGCCATATCGCCGAAAACCAGCCTGCTGCCGACCGTCAGCGGCTCGTCAAACGAGTATTCGCCGATGAAGTCGCCCGAAAGGCATGTCTGCGAGCCTAGGCGGTAATCGTGCGCCTTTTCGTGCAGCTCGCCCGCGCCCGCAAGCGGCGGTCGGTATGGCATTTCGAGCACGTCGGGCATATGGCAGGCCGCCGATGTATCGAGTATCGCCGTCGGCATATCGCAGTTTACGATGTCGAGCACCTCAGTCGCCAGCCAGCCCGCGTTGAGCGCGAAAGCTTCGCCAGGCTCTAGGTATACCTGAACACCGTATTTTTCCTGCATATGCAAAATACACCGTTCCAGCCGCGGAATATCGTAATCTTCGCGCGTGATATGGTGTCCGCCGCCGAAATTCACCCACTCCATGCCTTTTAGATAAACGCCGAATTTCTGCTCAAAAGCCGCAATCGTGCGCTCTAAGTCGTCGGAATTTTGTTCGCAGAGGGTGTGAAAATGCAGTCCCGAAACGCCCTCCAGATCCTCCGCACGAAAATCGCGCAGACGTATACCCAGCCGTGAGCGCGCCGAGCATGGGTCGTAGATCTCGTGCCCCTCCTGCGTGGAAAGCTCGGGGTTCACGCGCAGACCTATCTTCTTCCCCGCCGCGAGCACTCTGCCGCGGTATCTGTCGAGTTGTGTGAACGAATTGAAGATGATGTGCCCGCAGTTCGCGATTATCTCGTCGATCTCGCTTTCGCGGTAGGCGGCGGAAAAAACGTGGTTCTCCTTGCCCATCTCCTCCGCGCCCAGCCGCGCTTCAAACAGTCCACTGCAAGCCGTTCCGCTGACATATTTGCCTATCAGCGGGTAGAGCGAATAGCAGGAAAAAGCCTTCTGCGCCAGCAATATCTTGCAGCCGGTGCGCTTCTCAACGCCCGCCAGTATCTCCAAATTGCGGATAAGCGCCGCTTCGTCGATGATGTAGCATGGCGTTTTCAAGCCGCTTTCCGCAAGTATCTTGCCGACTGAATTTGATATTTCCGCCATGTTTTAGTCCACCAGCACGGGGTCGAAGTCCTCTTCCCATGGCAGACCCCACTGGTTCAGCGCTTCCATGAAAGGATCCGGGTCAAACTCCTCGATGTTGTAAACGCCCGGCTTAGACCACTTGCCCGTCATTATCATCATAGCGCCGATCATCGCGGGAACGCCCGTGGTGTAAGATACTGCCTGCGAGCCTACCTCGCGGTAGCACTCCTGATGGTCGCAAATATTGTAAAGATAGTAATTTTTATCCTTGCCGTCCTTTTTGCCGCGGAAAATGCAGCCGATGTTCGTCTTGCCGACGGTGCGCGGGCCGAGCGAAGCGGGGTCGGGCAATACGGCTTTGAGGAACTGGAGGGGCACTATCGGTCTGCCCTCGTACATTATCGGCTCGATAGAGGTCATGCCTACGTCCTCGAGGCATTTCAGATGGTTGAGGTAGCTCTGACCGAAAGTCATGAAAAAGCGTATGCGCTTTATGCCCTTGATGTTGAGCGCCAGCGACTCCAGCTCTTCGTGGTGCAGCAGATACATATCCTTTTCGCCCACGCCCTTGAAGTTGTAAACGCGCTTTATCTCCATCGGCTCGGTCTCTACCCACTTGCCGTCCTCGATGTAGCTGCCCTTTGCCGAAACTTCGCGTATGTTTATCTCAGGGTTGAAGTTGGTCGCGAATGGGTAGCCGTGGTCGCCGCCGTTGCAGTCGAGAATGTCGATGTAGTTTATCTCGTCGAACTGGTGCTTCATGGCGTATGCCGAGAAAACGCCTGTAACGCCGGGGTCAAAGCCGCTTCCCAGCAGCGCTGTGATGCCCGCTTTTTCAAACTTCTCGCGGTAAGCCCACTGCCACTTGTACTCAAACTTGGCGGTGTCCTCAGGCTCGTAATTCGCGGTATCGACGTAGTGGGTCTTGGTAGCAAGGCAGGCATCCATTATCGTGAGGTCCTGATACGGCAGGGTTGAGCACTACCGCGGGCTTGTAGCTCTCTATCAGCGCTATCAGCTCGTCAACGTTGTCCGCGTTCACCTGCGCCGTTTCTATAACGGTCTTAGTGGTGGGGGCGAGCTTTTCTTTCAGCGCGTCGCACTTAGATTTCGTGCGGCTGGCTATCATTATCCCCTCAAATACCTCGCTGTTCTGACAGCACTTGTGGATAGCTACCGAGGCAACGCCGCCGCAGCCGATTATCAATGCTTTTGACATTTTCGATCATTCCTTTCCGATCATACGATCTATAAGATTTATACGATTTTTAATAACAATCCCAGTTGTAAATAACATCACTAAAATCAAGCTCTTTGAGCTTTTCTCTGTTTATGAAAAATCCGCAGATGCCCGAATCTCCCCACATTATCCTCCTGATTTCCTCGCTGTCGAGCTGCAAAAGCAGAAAGTCATGGCCGGTGTCCGCTTCGCGGGGGTCATACTGCGTAAATGCGGGGTATCCGCCGATCTTGTGACCAAAAGCTTCCTCGCAAAGCTTTTCATACCCCGCTATCTCGTAAGGGTCTATATCCAGATCTGCGAAAGATCCTATCTGCTTCGGCGGCTGAGCGGCGTTATAATATTCGCAGAAGATCTTCTCGAACCGCGCGTCATACGAGCTCATAGCGTTGCTTTCCAAAGTAAATTTCAAGCCGTATTCGCCTTTCACGGGCATAATGTTTTTATCGTCAAATTCGTTCTTTTTAAACTTAGCCTTTACCTCGTCCTCGGTAACGCTTTTGTCAACGTCTTTGTGATAGATCACCCGAAAAGAATCCTGACGGGTGTTGTCCTCGAACGAAAGCCCCCATAGGTCATCGTTCAGTATCCAGAACTGCAAAAGCCCGCTTTCGGGGAGATCTTTCAGCTTTACCTGCGAGCAGTCTATCTGCGCCAAAAGCCTTAGCTGTCTGCCGTTTTTGTCCTGCGGTATATCGCCCTCGTGCGGAACATAGCCCGCACCGCCGACTTTGCTCTCAAATATCGCGGGCTTCGTATCCGTCAGTTCAAGCCTAGCGCAGTCCGTCAAAGTATTTTTCCTAATCTCATCTATAGCCGCCCGCGCGGCTCTCAGCTCGGCTTCGCGTTTCGACGTTTCAGCCGATGTATCTGCCGCCGTATCAGCCGCGGCTTTATCTTTCTTCTTGAAAAAATCAAACAGCCCCATAATATCCCCTCATTACTTGCTGAAATACAGCAGTATCTCTCTCAGCAGCTTGCAGGCGAGCGCCGTAGAGCGCCCCGTTTGATCGTACACGGGCGAAAGCTCGTTGACGTCAAAGCCCACGATATTCAGCTTAGCGACCTCTTTTATCGCGCCCATCAGCTCTTTAAAGCTTACTCCGCCCGCTTCGGGAGTGCCCGTGCCGGGAAATTCCGAGGGGTCTATAACGTCGAGGTCTAGGGTAAAGTATACGGGCTGCTGTCCAATTTTTCGTACAGCTTCGTCTATGCCGTCGAAGTTGAATTTGTTCATGTATGTGTGCTCAGCCGCAAAGCGGAACTCCGCCCGCTCGCCGCTGCGT
>ERZ772819.1628-NODE-1628-length-17768-cov-6.813245_pt1 | contig 17768 bp, 20 predicted proteins | sample MGYA00580860_ERZ772819 | MGnify/ENA primary metagenome ERZ772819 (study PRJEB29015, sample SAMEA2737683) | human gut metagenome | biome: human gut; feature: human-associated habitat; material: faeces | place: China | collected 2012 ...
CAAGTGTTATAGTGGAAGCCAAAGCTTGGACACCATAATCATTTCTTACTGAACTATAACTAAAAAACAAAACAGACTACAAATAATGTAGTCTGCATTTTATTTTATACTATGTTCTTGATTCCACAATTAGTTTTATACCAGTTCTATCTTCTCCTTCTACTTCTACTTCAGCAAATGCTGGAATACAAACTAAATCCACTCCTGCTGGTGCTACAAATCCCCTTGCTATAGCTACGGCCTTTACCGCCTGATTTAGTGCTCCTGCTCCAATTGCTTGCATTTCTGCTTTGTTTGATTCCTTTACTAACCCAGCAATTGCTCCTGCTACTGAATTAGGGTTTGATTTTGATGAAATTTTTAAAATTTCCATTTTCTTTTGCCTCCTAATAATTTTATTTTTTGTTGCAACTTTTTATAATGGTATTTTACAATAACTGGAAAAATTTGTAAATAGTTTTCTGGAAATTTCTGGAAGTTTTCATCGCAATAAAATTATTTTTTCGACATTAATCGATTATTATCAATTATTGTATATATATTCTCTTTATTTCTTTTACTTTAGATGTTTTTTCGTCAATATCAAACACTACTGCATTTAATATACAGTCTCCTTCTGCTATTTTATATCTTTCTGGTAATGCTGTTTCAAATCTTTTAATTGATGACTGTATATTCATTCCTATCACACTATATTTGGGACCTGTCATTCCAATATCTGTTATGTATGCTGTTCCATTTGGTAATATTTTTTCATCTGCTGTTTGTACGTGTGTATGTGTTCCAAATATTGCTGTTGCCTTTCCATCTAAATAATAACCTAATGCTATTTTTTCTGCTGTTGCTTCTGCATGAAAATCTATAAATATCATATCTGCTTCATTTTGAATTTTTTCTATTATCTTTTTTGCTTCTAAAAATGGATTTTCTGTTAATATATTTATATCAACTCTTCCAATTAAATTCATTACTGCTATTTTTTTGCCTTTGCATGTATAAATGTTGTAACCTTTTCCAACAACACCTTCTGGGTAATTGGCCGGTCTTATTATTTTGGGGCTATCTATAAATTTGAATATATCTTTTTTTCCCCAAGTATGATTTCCCATTGTTATACAGTCTACACCCAATGATGTTATATCTTTAAAGTTTTTTTCTGTTATTCCCATTCCTTCTGCTGAATTTTCTGCATTTACTATAACGAAATCTATTTTTTCTTTTTCTGTTATTTGTTTTAAGCTTTGTTTTAATTTATTAATTCCAGCTGTTCCTACTATATCTCCAACTGCTAAAACTTTCATATTTTTTCCTTCTTTCTTTTTTCTTTTTAATTACTTTATTATAATACTATATATTTTAAAATTTATCAAGTTTGCATTTAATTTAATTTTATGTTAATATATATCTATGTTGTTTAATTATTAATTTGCAAAAGGAGGAATTTTCTATATGCAACATCCAGATGAATTATTAGTTTTGGTTAAAACTGATTTATTACTTCAAGAACACGGTTTTAATTCTTTACGGAATTATGTTTTAACTTTAGATCCTTATGAATTGGAATTATATGATGAATTTGACTTTAGTCCTGATGAAAATGAAATTATAACAAAACGTCAGTTACTAAGAGCATCATATTCTTATTTCAATATACTATGTAATAAAGTTAAACATGGCTATATTTTAGTAAGTTTTTCAGACCTGAAAAAAATGCTCAATATTCCTTTAACATCTGTTAAGAATTAAAAAATAAAAAAGTTGTGATTTATTAAGTCACAACTTTTTTATTTTATTTTGCATAGTCTACAATTCTTGTCTCTCTAATAACATTAACTTTTATTTGACCTGGATAATCCATTTCGTTTTCTACTTTTTTAGCTACATCTCTAGCTAAAATTGTCATTTGGTCATCATTAATTTTATCTGGTTTTACAATAATTCTAACTTCACGTCCTGCTTGAATTGCAAATGATTTATCAACTCCATCAAATGAATCTGCTATTTCTTCAAGATTTTGTAGTCTCTTGATATATGCTTCTAATGTTTCTCTTCTAGCTCCTGGTCTTGAAGCACTTATCGCATCTGCTGCTTGAATTAGTACAGCTTCTAATGTTTGTGGTTCTACATCTTCATGATGTGCTTCTACTGCATTTATTACTAATGGATTTTCTTTGTATTTTTTAAGAATTTCTACACCTATTTCTACGTGTGTTCCTTCCATATCATGATCTAATGCTTTTCCTATATCGTGCAATAATCCTGCTCTTCTTGCAAGTTTTGCATCTAATCCTAATTCTTCAGCCATTATTCTTGCTAAATTAGAAACTTCTATTGAATGGTTTAATACATTTTGTCCATAGCTTGTCCTATATTTTAATTTTCCTAATAGTTTTACTATATCTGGATGTAATCCTATTACTCCAGTTTCTAGAACTGCTCTTTCTCCTTCTTCTTTGATTGTTTCTTCTACTTCTTGTTTTGCTTTTTCTACCATTTCTTCTATTTTTGCTGGATGTATTCTTCCATCTTCAATTAGTTTTTCTAATGTTATTTTTGCAACTTCTCTTCTTAATGGGTCAAAACCTGATAATACTACTGCTTCTGGTGTATCATCTATTATTAAGTCTACTCCTGTTAATGTTTCTAGTGCTTTGATATTTCTACCTTCTCTACCTATAATTCTTCCTTTCATTTCATCACTTGGAAGTGCTACTATAGATACTGTAGTTTCTTGAGAATGGTCTGCTGCACATTTTTGAATTGTGTAAGTTAATAATTCTTTTGCTTTTTTATTAACTTCATCCTTAGCTTTTTGTGTTTCTTCTCTTATAATATTAGCTTTTTCGGCTGTTATGTCCTTTTCTACTTCTTTCAATAATATTTGTTTTGCTTCTTCTTTGTTTAAATTAGAAATTTTTTGAAGTTCTTTCATTCTTTCTTCGTGTAATTCTTCTATTTTTTGTTTTTCTTCATCTAGTTGTCTAACTTTCTTTTCTAATTCTTGTTCTTTCTTTTCAAAGCTATCTGAACGCCTTTCTAAGTTTTCTTCCTTTTGTATAAGTCTGTTTTCTTGTCTTTGTACTTCGCCTCTTCTTTCTTTAATCTCTTGGTCTAATTCTCTTCTACTATTTACGATTTCTTCTTTAGCCTTGATTATTTCGGCCTTTTTTAGATTTTCAGCTTCAATTTTAGCCATTTCAACTAATTTTTTAGCTTCTTCCTCTGCACTACTTATTTTAGATTCTGCAATTTTTTTTCTGTATGTTATTCCTATAGGTATTCCTATTGCAAATGAGATTAAGACAGCGGCGATAGTGATTCCAATATTCATGAATCTACACCTCTTTCTTATTTAATTTTCAATGTTCGAATCAAATATATATCTATTTATTTTTATTTAATATATTTTTTTCTACCTATTATATTTTATCTTTATTATGGTAAACTGTCAAGTAGTTTTGAAGATTTTGTATTACTTTTGTTATCTTTAATTATATCAATATTTATAAAAAACTGAAATAAAAAATATTTCAGTTTTCTCATTTTATTTTAAATATATATTAGGATCAACAGCAACATTATCTTTTAATATTTCAAAATGTAAATGTGGTTCATCAGCAATTTCAAAAGCTGCGGTATTTCCAACTGTTCCTAGTGATTGACCTTTTTCAACTTTTTCTCCTTCTACCACAAATTCTGATGTTAATAAATTAGAATATACTGTTTTAAATCCGTTTTCATGTTCTATTACTATTGTCATTCCATATCTTGGGTCATTTTTTATTGATTTTACTGTTCCTGCTTCTGCAGATTTTACAACTGTTGTTTTGTCTGCCTTTATATCAATTCCAGTATGTGTTGTCCATTCTTGTAAAGTTTCTGAATATATTAAACTATCTACTGCAAAGTCTCTTACTATTTCACCATCTACTGGGTTAGAAAATTTAAGTTCTACTGCTGTTTTTTCTGTTTCTTCTTTTTTATTTGGTTGTGTTTGAGTTGTTTGTGCTGATGTTGTAACATTTGTTGTATTTACTGAATTTGTATTTAATATATTTTTATTTGTGTTATTTACTGTATTGGCAGTATTTGTTGTGTTTTTACTTTCGTTTTTTATTTCATTTTTAGCTTCATTTACACTTTTTCCTATTTCTGTACTTGCACTTTGTGTGTTTGTGTTTGAATTCACATTATTTAATATACTTGAAAGTTGTTCACTACTTAAAGTTTCATCTTTTACTCTATCATTAAGACTTTTACTATAAATCAATAGTCCCAACACAATTACGGCTAATATTGAAACTCCTATTATCGCATATTTTATTATTTTCTCATTTAAATCACTGTTTTGATTATTTTTTCTAAAATCTCTTCTCATAAAATCCTCCTTAAATTTAATTCTATTACAATTATTTCCGGATTTTATAAAATTATACAATTTAAAGAGAATTTATATCTTTTATTTCTACTCCAGTATAGAAATGTTTTATTATTTCTTCTGCACTGCTTCCTTGTTTTGCCATTGCATCTGCCCCTGTTTGGCTCATGCCAACACCGTGTCCATAACCTTTTACAGAGAATTTTATTTTTCCATTGCTTTTGATTATTTCAAAATTTGTAGATTTTAAACCTAATATTGTTCTTGCTTCAACTCCTGAAATTTGATGATTTCCAAATTTTACTGTTTTTACTCTTTTACTTTCTGTATATTCTAGTATTTTTATTTCATCATCATTTGAAAAATCTATTGATATGTCTGAATATTTTTCTTTCAGTTTGTTTATCAGTTCCTCTTCAGAGAATTCTATTTCTGAGGCATATTGAGTATACCCTTCTTCTCCTGAAGTTTGTACACTTTGTAGGTATGGATACCCTGTTCCTCCCCATACATTTACTGGAATTTCTGTTATTCCTCCACTATTAGAGTGAAAAAAGGCATTTATGGGTTGATTATTATAGGTTATTATTTTTCCTGCAGTATTTTTTACAGCCTTTGATATCTTTTCCCAGTTGCTTTCTCTTTTATCTTCTGTCCATCTTGATAGTCTGTCTTCTTTTGAAATCCAAGCTTGACAACATGTTGAGCTATCACATATATCAGCATTTTGGTGTTTTTTATTTAAAATTTTGAAAACTGTATATGTTCTTGCAACTATTGCTTGTGCCTCTAATGCTTTACTGTCAAAGTTTGCTGGCATTTCTGCTGATACTACATTACACAAATAATCATCAATTTTTACTTGTTCTACTTCACCTGTACTGGTATGTAGTAAATTTATAGTTCCATATTTTTGATATTCGTATTCAGAAGTTGATGTATTTTCCGTTGTTTCAACAACAGTCTCACCAGAAGATTTATCTGTTGTTTTTTCTTCTCCTATATCATTTGTAGATGTTTTTGCTGTTCTATTTGTGAATATTGCTGGTAATATAAAACAAATAGTTATAAAACTTATCAAATAAATTAGAATTTTTTTCAATTTGCTCATCTCCATTTTTGTCTATATTTTAAGCAGAGGTTAATTTATTTTTCATTTTATCTAATACTTTTCTTTCTATTCTTGAAACTTGTACTTGGCTTATTCCTAATATTCTAGCAACTTCTGTTTGTGTCTTTTCTTTAAAAAATCTTAGTAAAATTATTTCTCTGTCTCTTTCATCTAATTCTTTTAGTAATTGTTTTATAACTATTTTATTGGTTATTATTTCTTCTTCATTTTTTCCTGTTGATATTTTATCTAAAATGCTTAATTTTTTTCCTTCTTTATCACTTTGGTTTGAAGTGCCTTCTATGGATTCTATTGAATTATTTGATTCCATTGCAATTATGATGTCATCTTTATCAACTTTTAGTTCTTTTGCAATTTCTTCTATTGTTATTTCTCTTCCTTTTGTTATTAAGTAATGTTTTTTTAATTCTTGTATTTTTACATTTAGTTCTTTTATACTTCTGCTTACTTTTATTGGTCCATCATCTCTTATAAATCTTTTTATTTCTCCTAATATGTATGGCACTGAGTAGGTTGATAATTTTACTTCAAAATTTGTGTCAAATCTTTTTATGGACTTTATAAATCCTATACATCCTATTTGATACAAGTCTTCTACTTCATAACCTCTGTTCATAAATCTTTTTACTATACTCCAAATTAGTCCGATTATTATCTCTTATTAATCTCTCCATTTCAAATTTATTTCCGTTGCTGAGCTTGTTTTATTGAATTAATATCATTTTCATACATATAGCTCTACTCCTATTTTATTCTTTTGTTATAAATTCAAAACTATCTTCTTCTTGAATTTCTTTTTCTTTTTTTATCTTTTTGGTTAATGTTATTTTAGTTCCTAATCCAACTATTGATTCAACTTTCATCGTATCCATAAAACTTTCCATTATTGTAAATCCCATTCCTGATCTTTCTAGATTTGGTTTTGTGGTATATAATGGTTCTTTTGCAATATCTATATTTTCAATTCCTTTTCCATTGTCTGAAATTTCTATTATTATTTCGTTTGAAGTTTCTTCATTCATTTTTAATTTTGCATTTATTTTTATTATTCCTTGTCTATTTTCATATGCATGTATTATACAGTTTGTAACTGCTTCTGAAACTGCAGTTTTTATGTCTGCCAATTCTTCTATTGTTGGGTCTAATTGAGAAGCAAATGCTGCTACTGTAATTCTTGCAAATGCTTCATTAGAGGCTTTACTTATAAATTCTAATTTCATTTCATTTTCAAATTGTTCTTTCATAATACTTTCCTTTTATATGTATATTTAGGTTTTTTGTGTTTTACCTATAAACACTTTTTAGTTTTCGTATGTTTCTAATTGGGCTATTGGTATTAATTTTAATATTCCGCTCATTTCAAATATTTTCTTTACACTTTGTGTTAAATTTGCTACTTCTAATTTTCCACCTAACATATTTGTAAATTTATATCTTCCTATTATTAAACCTATTCCTGCACTGTCCATGAAAGTAACACTATCAAAATCAAATATAACTTTTCTAGGCATATATCTTTCAATTTCATAATCAGCTCTCCTCCTTATCTTTTGTACACTGCAATCATCAATTTCTTCTTTTATTTTAAAAACTAAAAGCTTGTCCTTATCATAAAATTTAGATTCCATTTTTGCACTCTCCTTTTTTCTATTCTTGAGCTATTATAAAACTTTTTCCATATTTTTCCAAGAGTAAAAAAATAGAAGTTTTGTCGAATATACAGAAGTTTTCGACAAAACTTTTTTATTACTCATCTTCTATGCTTTCATCATACTCAAATTCATAGTTTTCTTCTTGTTCTTTATGCTCTTTAGCTTTTTTCTCCTTATTGTTCTTTTTTTGCATTTCTTTTAGAACTTTTTCTGTTTCTTCTTTTTTGTTATTTACCATTTTATTCATCATATTATTTGTTCTTTCAATTAAGTCTGGTACATAATCTAGTAATTTATCAATACTTGAAGAATGTGTTACAGGCATTAATTTCACTGAATTTGCTTGTATTACTAAAAATGCTACTGGATTTATTGTTACACCTGCTCCTGAACCACCACCAAATGGTAATCTATATTGTATTTGTTCTTCTTTTTCTACTTTTTTGTACTCATCTATTGTTTCTCCTTTAAATTCACTACCTCCTGCTGCAAATCCAAATGATACTTTTGATATTGGTATTATAACAATATTGTTTGATGTTTCTATAGGTTCTCCTATTATTGTATTTACATCTATCATATCTTGTATACTATTCATAGCCGTAGTCATAAGACCTTCTATTGGATGTTCGCTCATTTTTATCACCTTTCCTTTTTTTATTTACTATACATATTGTATTTATAATATGTATCATTTTTATTTCAAATATACCTGAACCTTCTATATTTATTAAATTTTGGTCTATATAAACTGGTGTGACTAAAAATGATTGTTTATTATTGTATTTATTTATTTGTTTGCTTAAAATTATCGCTAATAATGTACTTATTACTGGAATTACAAATGCTGTTAACGATGCATTTTCTGTTCCTATTGAAATTTTTAAGTTTATTTCTTTTATTTCGGTTCGTATATTTTTTAATGATGTTATTAATTCTTTGTTTATATTTGCTTTATTTTCTATTATTTTTGTTTGTTGTTCTTTTATTTTTTCTTTAACTTTTTGATTTTTTAATATTTTATTTATTTTTTTATTGTTTATTTTTATATTAAAAATTGGTAGTATTCCAAATGTATATATTTTTATTTTTATTTGATATTTGTTATTTAGATGTGGCTTTGTAATTGTTGAAAATTTTAAATTTTGAATTTCAAATTTTATTTTTGTGGTTATTATGATTAGTATTATTATTAGAAATATAAAAAGAAAAACCAATATATCACCTTCTTTTTTTATGGTGTTATTAGTTTTTCCTTTTTTTTGATATTTAAACTATTTTCTTTTCTTCTACTGTAATATCTCCAAAAATTTCTTCTTGACTAGTCTCTACTTTGTTTCTTCTTGATAATTCAAGTAATCCACTAAATGCTGTTACAACTTCTTGTTTTTCACGTTTTTTTAATGAGAATAACTTATTAAATACAAATTTCTTTTGTTTTGTTAATACTTTATACATTTCCTTTACTTTATCTGCAACTGTATATTTATCAACTAAAGCTATTTTTTCAATATTTTTTGCATTTTGATTTATCTTAACACTATTTCTTTCAACTAATGCCTTATATATCTCTGGTATTTTTTCTGATTCATAGTCTTTTTCTAGTTTTTGCTTTGGAAGTTTTATTTGTTCTTGTTCTTTATAAAATCTATTTGCATAGATTAGATAATTTTCTTTAAATACTTTACTAATTTCTTTAAATTTTTTATATTCAATAATTCTTCTTATTAACTCTTCCTCTGTTATTTCTTCTTCTTCCTCTTCTTGTTTTGGTAATAAATTTTTTGATTTCAAGTACAATAATGTAGATGCCATAACAAGAAATTCACTTGCTATTTCTAAATTCATTTCTTCCATAGCATTTAAGAATTCTATATATTGGTCTGTTATATCACTTAAATTTACATCATATATATTCATTTTATTTTTATCTATTAAATAACATAGTAAGTCTAGTGGACCTTCAAAATTATCTATTTTTATTGAATATTTTTTTGTTTCTAATGTTAGTATTGACATTGTTTTCTCCTTGTTTTTATTTATTGTTCTTCCATAGCTCTGTTTATATTTTCTGTTTTATAGCCTTTTTTTAATAAGTATTGTTTTATTTCTTCCATATCTACCGAAGTTGATTTTTTGTATATGATATTACTTGCTGATTTTTTTTCGTACTCCTCTAGTTCTTCTTTGTTTTCGTAGATATAGTCTTCTACATCATTTTTATTTAGACCTTTTGCTAGAAGTTTATATTTTAATTCTTTGATTGATAAATTCTTTAAAACTATAAAGTTATTTATTGTTTTTCTTATATATTCTCTGTCATCTATGTATTTGGCTTCTTTTAGGTATTCTATTATATCTTCTAATAAGTTTTCTTCCATTTCTTTGGAGAATTTTGTGCGTATTTCACTCTCTGTTCTTTTTTTGTATAAGATATATTTTAATACTTTAGTTTTTCCTTTATCAAATTCATCTATGGTATACATTTATTATTCCTCATCCTCAAATTCGCCATCTTCATTTACTTCTGGTAATTCTTCTCCTAAGCTATCTTCAAATGCTTTTGCAAAATTTGCTCTAACTTTTTCTTCTACTTCTTCTAGAATTTTTGGATTATCTTTTAAATATTTTTTAACATTTTCTCTACCTTGTCCAATTCTATCTCCATCATAGCTAAACCATGATCCACTCTTTTCTATTATGTCCATATTTACTGCCATATCCAAGATATTTCCAGCTTTTGAAATTCCTTCTCCATATACTATATCAAATTCTGCTTCTCTAAATGGTGGAGCTACTTTATTTTTGATTACTTTTACTCTAACTCGGTTTCCTTTTACTTCTCCATCTTGTTTTATGTTTTCTATTTTTCTTATGTCTAATCTTACTGATGCATAAAATTTTAATGCTCTACCACCTGTTGTTGTTTCAGGATTTCCAAACATTACTCCTATTTTTTCTCTTAATTGGTTTATGAATATTAATACTGTTTTTGATTTATTTATTGCTCCTGCTAATTTTCTTAGGGCTTGTGACATAAGTCTTGCTTGAAGTCCCATATGTGAGTCTCCCATGTCTCCATCTATTTCAGCTTTTGGAACTAATGCTGCAACAGAGTCTACTACTACTACATCTAATGCTCCACTTCTTACTAGGCTTTCTGTTATTTCTAAGGCTTGTTCTCCTGTGTCTGGTTGAGATACTATTAAGTTGTCTATGTCTACTCCTAATTTTTTAGCATATACTGGGTCTAATGCGTGTTCTGCATCTATGAAAGCTGCTTCTCCACCCATTTTTTGTGCTTCTGCTATTACATGTAATGCAAGTGTTGTTTTACCAGATGATTCTGGTCCAAATACTTCTATAATTCTTCCTCTTGGAACTCCTCCTATTCCTAATGCCATATCTAAGCTTAAAGCTCCTGTTGGAATAGCTTCTATTTCCATTGCTTTAAATTCTCCAAGTTTCATTACTGAACCTTTTCCAAATTGTTTTTCTATTTGGCTCATTGCTGCCTCTAAGGCTTTTTTCTTTTCTACATTTTCTGCCATTTTTTGTCCCTCCTTAATTTGAACTTTTGTTTGATAAATACTTTATATCATCAAATATTTGTTTTGTCAATATTTTTTTTAAAACTTTTTTATTTGTACCAATCTTTTATATTATAAAATTGATAAAACCAGTTTGGTTCTAAGCTTCCATGTAAGTTTGAATTATATGCAACTGTATATTTATTATTATACAAACTTATATATGGAATTTCAATTTTATATATTTCCCCTAGTCTCTTATAATTTTGTTTTATTTTATTTTCATCTGTTGTATTTTTAGCTTCATTTATTAAATTTTTAACTTCATCATTTGAATAGTTTGCCAAATTATTTTCTCCAAAAAATGTTGATAAATCTGGACTTATTGAAAGATTCATACTACATAAAATCATATCATAGTTTTTATTTTGTAAATAACTATTATATTGTTCATTGTTTGCTTTTATTATATTTACTCTTATTCCTTGATTTTCTAATTGTGCTTTTATGTTTTCTGCTACACTTACTCTAGTTGTATCTGTTGATTTTACAACAAAATTCAATGCTATTCTTTGAGTTTTATAATTTACCGTTTTTTGCCAATACTTATATTTATAACTCCAGCCATCATCAACCAATATTTGTTTTGCTTGTTCTAAATTATACCCTGAACTTGCATCTTGTTCTTTATATACCCAAGAACCATAATCAAGTGGAAAACTTGATTGATAATATTTGTCTCCATATATACTTGATACTATGTTAGATTTATCTATAGAATAAGCTATAGCTTTTCTTATATTTAAATTTGATAGCAATGCACTTTGAGTATTAAATGCTATAAAGTCGTGTTCTCTTCCTTTCATTTCCTTAGCAGTATAGCCAATTACGCCTATATAATCTGATAAATTGCTATTTTGGGTACTAACTAAATCTATATTTCCAACTTTAAATGCATTATATAATTCTCCTGCTGTTGAATATAAATTTATTGTTATTTTTTCTAAGGTTAATTTCTCATCTGTTTTCCAATAATATTCGTTTTTTTCTAATATGATTGCAGAAGATTGCACTTCTGTTACTTTATACATTCCTGTTCCAAGTGGTACTATATTAGGTGTAAATTCTTTATCACTATAATACTTACTTGATAATATTGGAAATGTTAAATTATATTCAAAAAACGGAACTTCTTGATCTAATATTATTTTTACTGTTGAATTATCTACTGTTTCAACTTTTATAACGTGTGCAACATTTGCTGAATAAATTGTATCTGAATCTTTTAATCTATCTATTGTAAATCTTACATCATCTGCAGTAAATTTTTCTCCATCTGACCATTTTACATCTTCCCTTAGTTTTATTAAATATTCTGTATCAGACTGTTTTGCCCATTCTTTTGCCAAACTTAGCTCTGCTTTATAGTCTGTTGATATTGTTACTAAAGAATCAAATATAATCTTTGATATATCTTGTATATTTTTGTTTTTGCTTAATATTGGATTAATACTGTCAAAAGATGCAACACCTAATTTTAATTCTTTTGTTATTTCTTCTGTTTTTTCTTCTATTTGTACTTGTTGAGTATCATTTTTTTTCTCATCATTTTTTATTTTTATAATTGCAAATATCATTATTCCTATAGCAAATATTATAAAAATGTATTTAGAAAAATTTGATTTCATAATCCACCTCTATCTTATGTTGTTATCATACATTAATTTTGTTATTTTTTCAAGTTCTTTATTAATATTTTTGAATTAATGTTTCTAAATAAAAAAATACTACTATTAAAATTATAATAGTAGTATGCCGATATTTAACATAATTATCAAGCTATTTGGTTTAATAAATTGGCTAAAAAAATCATTGAATTGTCTTCATTCAAGATAGTTATTGTAAAATATATACCTTTAACTTCTTTAATCTTGCAATAAACCAATCCAACTTTTCTAGCTTCATCTTCTACAATTCTTACTATGTTTTCTTTACTTCTCAATTTAGTTGTATAAAATGTAATTTTATATATTTCATTTACTTTTCTACAATCACATATTGGATTACATACTTTTTTACCTCTTATACATCCATGTAAATTTTCCTTTATCTTGTTTTCCATTCTACTGATATAAGATTGAGAGAAACCTAAATTTTTACCTATTTCATGCTGTTTTACTCCTGCACTTTTCAGCAATAATACCGTTCTTTCTTTTGCATCATTTAAATTTAAAATCCAATTTAATGCATTTTCTAGTACTTCATTTACGTCTCTATCTTCATAATAATTACTTTTATCAGCTATTATTTCCGATAACACTAATGTATTTCCATCTTTATCTTCTGATAATATATCATCGATTGATTTTACATCTAAATGTTTATTTTCCTTCCGTAAATACATTAAAATTTCATTTCTTATACACTGTGATGAATAAGTTGAAAATTTAACATTTTTTGTTTCATCAAATGAAGATGCTGCTTTTATTAGTCCCATTGTTCCCTCAGATACTAAATCATCAAAATCAACATTTGATGAAGAAAATTGCTTTGCTACATACCGTACTAACCCTAAATTATTAGTAACTAATTTTTCTACTTTTTCTTGCATTTTTCTTTCCCCCTCAGCTTTTATTAAATATCTAATTAAATAGTTACAACAATATATTTTAGTCTTTTTTATTGTTATATACATATATTATTTGTAAAAAACTGGAAATGTTTTACAAAAATTAGGAAACTATTTTTTCGTAAATAATATTAATTTATTAACAATATTACATTATATGCTAAAGTTGTGCACATACATAAAATTATTCCACAAAGTGTTGGTAATAAAAACGCAATTCCAGTCCATTTCCAACTATTAGTTTCTTTTTTTATTGTAAGTAGCGTTGTAGCACATGGAAAATGTAATATTGTAAATAACATTACATTCATTGCAGTAAGCATGTTCCATCCATTTTGAATTAATATTTGACCGATTTGAATTGTATCTTCTATTTTTACTAAAGCTCCTCCTTTTAAATAGCACATTAATATTATTGGTAAAACTATTTCATTTGCTGGAATACCTAATATAAAAGCTGTTAAAATGTAACCATCTAACCCCATTAATTTTGCAAATGGATTTAAAAAATTTGCAATTATTGTAAGTAGACTTTCTCCATTTATTCCTATATTTGCTAATAACCATATTACTAATCCTGCTGGTGCAGCAACTGATATTGCCCTTCCTAATATAAATAATGTTCTATCAAATATGGAACGTACTAATATTTTTCCAAATTGTGGTTTTCTATATGGTGGTAATTCTAATACTATTGATGATGGCATTCCTTTTAATATTGTATTTGATAATATTTTTGATATTATTAATGTCAAAAATATTCCAAATATTATAACAATAATAACTGCTAGTGTTGATAATATTGATGATAAAAATCCATTTCCTGCTGAATATGCCCCTGCAATAAATATTGTAGCTATTGATATTAAAAATGGAAATCTTCCATTACACGGTACAAAATTATTGGTTAGAATTGCTATTAGTCTTTCTCTTGGTGAATCTATTATTCTACAACCTGTTACACCGCAAGCATTACAGCCAAATCCCATACACATAGTTATCATTTGTTTTCCACTACAACATGCTTTTTTAAAAAATCCATCCATATTAAATGCAATTCTTGGAAGATACCCCAAATCTTCTAATATTGTGAATAATGGAAAAAAAATTGCCATTGGTGGTAACATTACTGCTATAATCCAAGTTAAAGTCTGATATATTCCATTTATTAGCATATTTGATAACCATTGTGGACAATGTATATAATTTGCAAAGTTTATTAATTTATTTTGTATTGAATTAAATAGATTGAATAATAATTCAGATGGATAATTTGCACCTACTATTGTTATCCAAAATATTAATCCTAAAAATAAAATCATTATTGGTATTCCAAATTTTTTTGATGTTAGAATTTTATCTATTTTTCTATCTCTTCCACTATAATCTCTATTTTCAAAACTACATACTTCTTGACTGACTTCCTCTGCTTTTTTTACTATGTTACTTACAATTTTATCTTTAAAGTTTTTATTTGTTATTCCTGATTTTTCTAGATTATTTTTTATATGTGTCGTACATTCTTTTATATTTTCTGCTTCCAAATTGATATTAAATTTTTGTTGAATTGTTTCTAAGATTTTTTCTTCTCCGTCTATTATTTTTATTGAAATCCATCTATACAATTTTTCTGATATTTTATTTTCTTCTACAGCTAATGGAATTCCTCTATAATTTTCTTTTTCATTTTCTTCATATGTATTAATTAACTCTTGTTCAAGTATATCTATATTTTCTTCAATTTGACTACTATATTTTATTTTTTTAGGATTTGGTATTATCTCTTTTTTACATACTTTATATATTGTATTTTTTAAATTTTCTAAAGTACGTTTGTCTCTAGCTGTTGTTCCTACTACTGGAACTCCTAAAAGTTCTTCTAATTTTTTTAGATTTATATGTATTTTTTTCTTTTTTGCTTCATCTAATAAATTGACACATACAATGATATTATCTGTTATTTCCATTATTTGAAATACTAAATTTAAGTTTCTTTCTAAGCAAGTGCTATCTACTACAATTATTGTTGCGTCTGGCTTTTCGAAACATATATAGTCTCTTGCTATTTCCTCTTCTTGTGAATTTGACATTATTGAGTATGTACCTGGAATATCTACAAGATTAAATTTTTCATCTTTTATCACAAGATTTCCTGTTGCATTTGCGACTGTTTTTCCTGTCCAGTTTCCTGTGTGTTGATGCATTCCTGTTAAATTATTGAATATTGTTGATTTTCCTACGTTTGGGTTTCCTGCTAGTGCTACTGTATATGTGTTTTCCACAATATCACCACCTTTATTTTGTTATTTAAATATATGTTGATTTGTTTAAATAATTACAATATTAAAAGAGCTTTCACACATTTTATGTATGAAAGCTCCTAATCTTTAATTAACGCTTGATAATGGATGAGATATACTTGTAATTAATATTCTCTGCGCTAACAATCCATTCATCTCCATTGCGAACTTCTCCGCCCAAACTCTTTAAGACATTAGCTATGCTTGCATTGATATCGTTCATCTCTGTTTTATCTTCTGGATATGAATGAACTACCATTAATGCTTTTGCCTTTTCATTTGGTGCAGTTGAATAAAGATAATGATTGTCTTTTATAAGCCATAAAATTACACAAACGACTAATTCCTCCAAAGCTCTTGCTCCGCCTTTGACTGGTGAAATCCAATCAATTGTAGGACAATCAAAACTCACACGTATCTCATTGCTACTCTCTGAATATCTAGGGTCATAATTATATCTTACCTGACCCCGAAATTTAGAGCTACCATCGTGTTCTACCTCGAGAATATCAAGATAGCAAGTTGGAATACTACCTGCGCTTATTGAAGCGACCCTTAAAAAGACTTTTCCTGAATGATGTAACATATCTTATTCCTCCTTAATATATAAAAGATGTTTCTATTATAGCATTTTAATTATGTAAAGTCAAATTTTATATGACAATCGATTAAAAATAGCTATTATTTACTTTACTCTCTTAACATTTTTTGTTTTCTTTTTCTAATTGTTTTAAACTTTTCTTCGGAGTAGGCAAATCTTCTGGCATAATTCCACCATTCTTTTTTATAATATCTCTAATATTGTTGCCAATGTTAGAGTGGGCTTTATTTGCATCTTTCTCAGTCTGTATAATATTTTGAGCAATAAGATACCAAGCGTATCTTGTTAATTTATAATCCTTGTGTTCTCTTTTTGACCTAAAACATATATAAACCATTTTGTTATCAACAACAAAATGGTTTATATCAATTAGTTCGTAATTTTTAAAAAATGTTATCATTAATTATTAATTAAAAAACTTTATTAAAAATTCATTAAAGTCTTTTTCGCTATTTATATTTTCTGATTTTTTTATATTAAATATTTGAGTTATTCCATTATCTTTTATTCCATAGAAATTGTCTTCATTGCTATATTTAATTTTAGAAGATACGTTTGTATCAAATTCTATTTTATTATAAAGTGGTTCTGCATCATAATGAACTTCAATTCTTTTATTATCTTCACTATATAAAGTTACAAAGCCTTTCATATAATTACGATAATTTGCTGTTGATGTTTTTGAATTTATAAGTTGAATATTATCAATAAACTTATAATTTTTAATTTGTTTATTTAAAACAATAGGTACATTTATAATTTTATCACAAATGTAAGGCTCTTTATAATCATCAATAGATAAAGCACTAAATAATTCTTTAAACCCTATTAACATTTCAGCTTTTCCTTTATTAATTGCTACTTGATATCCTACTTTTTCACCATCATCTACTTCAAAAAGACTATTGTAATGGGCATAAAATACTTTATCTCCTATTTGTTTAGCAAAATAATAGTTATATGAAGAATTTCCTTTTTCTTGGCAAGAAATAAAAACATATTCATTATTTGATTCAATAATATTTATATTTTCAAAAGATTGTTGTTTTTTTCCTCCACCTAAAATACCATTTTTAAAATCATTAACAAACTCATTTACATTTGTTGAACTACTTTCTTCAAATTGAAAATCAAAATAAGTAGAATCATTCTTCTCATAGTAGAAAGCTACCTCCATCGAACTATTTTTTAAAGTCAATCCTGAAAGTTTTACATTATCTTTTTGTTGAAATATTAATGTTGTTTCGTATTCTTTAAATGCAAATTTACTTGTTGCCTCATCAAAAGTATAAGTAGATTTTATATTTCTTGAATTATCTTTATAAACAACATTCTTGGTAATGTTAGTTCCACTATTATTTTGATTACCATTAATTTGAGTTTCAATACTTTGCTCACCTTTATTATCATTACTATTTTTAATAATAATATATACTGAAACTACACCAATTACTAATATTACAGCAATAATTATAATTAAAGCTATTAATCCTATTCCTTTCTTATTTTTCATTTGTTTTCCTCCTTTATTTTATTTATTATATAA
>ERZ772819.1644-NODE-1644-length-17656-cov-5.199307_pt1 | contig 17656 bp, 8 predicted proteins | sample MGYA00580860_ERZ772819 | MGnify/ENA primary metagenome ERZ772819 (study PRJEB29015, sample SAMEA2737683) | human gut metagenome | biome: human gut; feature: human-associated habitat; material: faeces | place: China | collected 2012 ...
TTAATAAATAATAATAAATTAATAATAACAGAGTAAGCCGTAATAAAGAGCGAAATACACAATTTTTTATGTATTGACGAAACATAAAAAATTATGTACAATAAAATTAGAGAACAATGTTATAAAAACATTAAAAAGGAGAAAAAACAAATGAAAAATATAAATAAAAATGAATCAAATATTCCAACATCAAAATACCAACGTTCAACCTCCAATTCCGCAATAACATTAGTCGCACTTGTTATAACAATAATAATATTGTTAATTTTAGCAGGAATAACTTTAAGCTTAACATTAGGAGATAATGGAATTTTTAATAAAGCACAAATTTCAAAAGAAAAAACAAATTATTCAGAAGCAGAAGAAAGTTTGAATTTAATGCTATTAGATATAAAAACAGAAATAATTTCTGTAGAAAAAAGAGATACTAAAATAAAAGATTTAGATAGATTAAAAGAAAAAGAAGATGTAGAAAAAATAGAATACATTAGTGAACAGACATCAACAGAAATAACAGATGTAGAAAATCCAACACATGCACTTGTAACATATAAAGGATATATATTTAAAATAGATAAAACTTTAAAAATAATATCTAAAATTGATAAAGAAGAAAAAGAAGAAGATAGTAAAACATTAGGATATGTAGAAGATGGACTAAAAGTACTATATGATGGAAAACAAAATACAAAAAGTGGACACAATGAAAAGAGTAATATATGGGAGAACTTAATAGAAGATGAAGATATAAAGAATAGTATGGATGGACAATTGCAAAATATTAATTTTACAACTGAAAGCGGATGGACAGAAAATTCATTAATACTAGATGGAATAAATGATTGGGTAAAAATGGGATATTTTTATAGTGAAAATATGACTATAGAAATTTGTGCAAAGCCTTTGGATGTTTCTATTGGAAAAGGTCAATATTATATTGATAATTTACAAAATGGTGGTATTTCTATAATAAAAGATAAAAGAGATTTTAATACTGGAGATATATATACTTCTGATTATAAAAAAGTATCAAATGATCAAGAGATAAAAATAAATCAAATATATTCAATGTCAACAGGTATAGATAATCAAAAGATGTATTTTAATGAAAATGAAAAATATACAAATATAAAAAATACAATAATATTAAAAGGTCCAGAAAATGATACAATGTTTGTATTAGGTACAAATCCAAATGGAACGATTGAAGATTTACTTGAAGGGGAAACAAGAACTAATATGGAGGTATATTCAGTAAGAATATATGATAGATGTTTAACACAAGAAGAAGTAAAGCAAAATTATGAAAATGATAAAAAAAGATTTAATATAAAAGAAAAGCCAGATATTAAAACGCCAGAATATGTAACAAATGGATTGGTAAGTCTATTAGATGCAGAAAAGAATACAAAATATGGACATAGCAAAAGAACAGCAATATGGCAAAACTTAGCAGGAACAACCAATGCGAGTTTAAAAAATGTAAATAATACATTAGAAAGCGGATGGACAGAAAATTCATTAATACTAGATGGAATAAATGATTGGGTAAATGTGGGATATTACTATAATAGCAATATGACAATAGAAATCGTTGCAGAACCACTGAATATAGTTGATGACAAAACTCAATATTTTTTAGCGAATGTGCAAAGTGGTGGAATTGGAATTTATAAAAATAGAAAGCGTAAAAATAGCAATGAGATATATGTATCTGGATATAAATATATAGTTAGTGAAAATGAAATAATAAAAAATAAATTATATTCAATGTCAACAGGATTTAATGGGACAGAAATGTACTTTAGTGAAAATGGTACAAAATATAAGGCGAATTATACTGGCAGTATTGGAAAGCCAAATTCGTCGACAGTATTTGCAATAGCAGTAGATCCTGAAGGAACAAATGATACTACAGGAAGCACTGAAGAGAGGTTTAATATGAAAGTATATTCAGTAAGAATATACAATAGATGTTTAACCGAAGAAGAAATAAAACACAACTATGAAATAGATAAAGCAAGATTTGGAATAAAAGAATAAGAGGTAAGGGTGGTCACAGGCTGCCTTTTCTTTATATTTTTATTTTATATGTAGGGAAGGATGCCTCTGTCCGCCCGTGTGGCTTTAAATAAATTGAATATTGACTAAACATAAAAAATTATGTACAATAAAATCAGAGAATAATGTTGAAAAGCATTAATAAGGAGAGAAAACAAATGAAAAAATACAATATTAAAACAATGGAAAAGTTTAAATTAAAAGCTGTAGGGGCGGATACCTCTGTCCACCTAAGAAAAATCAAAATAGAAATAATATAATAACATTCGACAAACGTAAATCAAACGTTGTAGGGGTCGGCGTCCCCGACGACCCGCAATCAAAATATAAATATATAAATAAACCAATGTCAAATGAGATATCAAAATATTATTATACATTTTTGAAAATAGAAAAAGACAATAAAACGGGTCGCCCTAAGGACGCACAACCCCTACAGGTGATAAAATCTAATTTTGGTATCACCCTAATTGCCCTAATAATAACAATAATTGTTTTATTAATCCTTACGGGTGTAACATTAAACATGGTAATTGGGGAAAATGGAATAATAAAAAAAGCAAATACTGCAAGTGAAGAAACGAACAAAGAATCTGCAGCAGAAAAACTTAGTTTGAAAATAACTAATGTACAAATTGATAGTTATACTATTAAAAAAAGAATGCCTACCTTACAAGAACTTGCAGATGAATTAGATGAAGATAGTGAAATTGAATACGTAAAAAAGAAAAATGTTGAAGTTGGAAGTTTAGCAAAAGTAGATATAGGAGATGCAACGTCAATATTAACAAAATTAAAAGATTATAAGTATGTATTTGAAATTAATAACAAGTTTCAATTAGCAAGTATTGATGGAAAACAAGTATCAGATAATATTATTAACGGAAGTTCAATTATAAATAATATAGAGATATCAGCTGGAGAAATAGGTGGAGAAACTGCGAATTTTAATATGAATATTAACTATAAAGATGGATATGAAGAAAATGATATTGTTGCATATTTTGTTGTAGTAAATGGTGAAGTAAAAAAATTATATACAACAAAACCAAGTATTATAGAAGACTTAAATATTGCTACAAAATATAGTATATATGTAATGACAGTAGATAGATATGCAGGGATTACAAAATCAAATACAATTGAAATAGAAACAAAAGACATGATAAGTCAAGAACTCGAATTTCCAATGATAACATCGAGTGGAATAAAAAATGTAATAAATAAATACAAAGATGGAAGAACGGAATATGTATATAATAAAAATAAAGAATGTACATCTAGCGAAGCTGTTGGTAAAAATGCATATGATGGAAATGAAAAAACATTATTTCCAGGAGGAAATGTTAAAAATACGTATATGTCTGTAGATTCTTCTGCGTGGGGAAAAAAATTACTAATTAAATATGAAACTTCATATAAAATGTATCATTTTTATGATTCAAGTGATAAAATATTAAAAGGTAATGATTTTAGAGATAATACAAAAATACTAGATATTCCAAAAGACGCAACAAAATTAAGATTGTATTTTAATGAAGGTGGAGGTATATACGAAATGTATGTACAAGATTAAAAAAAGAGATAATTTTTATAGATGTAAGGGTGGTCACAGGGCCTCCTTTTCTTATTGACAAAATAAGCTTTTTTATGTAAAATAGTATAGATAAAAAAATCGGAAGAAAGAGGATTATTTATGCCAAAAAATAAAGATGGAATATTTGACAATTTGGTATCGAAAACAAAAATATATTTAATTATAATAGCTGTATTATTTATAATTATTTGTGTATATAATAACAAACTAATTATACCAGGTATTATCTTATATATATGTATACTTATGTATACACGTTGGGCAGAAAATAAAAGAACCACAGAAATTTCAAACCATATACAAGAATTATTAATAACAATGGATTCAACTGCAAAAAAAACACTAATAAATTCACCATTACCATTAATAATAGTAGAAACAGATGGAAATATAATTTGGAGAAGTTCAAAATTTGTAAATGAATTTGCGAATATAGATATAAAAAATTATATAGAAGATTTAATAAAAGAAATAAAATTAGATATAGAAAATAACAAAGATGAGAAGTCAAGAAAAATAAAAAAACAAATAGAAATTGGAAGTTCAACATATAAAATTTTAGGAGAATATGTAAAATCTAAAAATAGCAATAAAAAACAAGAAGAAACTTATATGGCTATACTATATTTTGTGGATATAACAGAACAATTAAAAATAAGCAAAAAATATGCAGAAGAAAGCCAATGTATAGGTATAGTAACAGTAGACAACTACGAAGAAATAATGCAAAGAATATCTAATGAAGAAAAACCACGTATAATTGCAGAACTAGAGAAAATGTTATATTCATGGGCTTTAGAAAATAAGGGATTAATAATAAAAACAGAAAGAAATAATTTTGTATATATTTTTGAACATAAATATTTAGAAAAAATGCAAGAAGAAAGATTTCGAATTTTAGATTCAATAAAAGAAATAGATATAGAAGGAAGACTAAATTTAACACTAAGTATAGCAATATCAGATGAAGGAGAAAACAATTATCAAAAATATGAATCTGCTTTGGCAGCAATGGATATTGTTCTTGGAAGAGGCGGAGACCAAGCTGTTGTAAAAACAAATGGAAAGTTTAAATTTTATGGAGGAGTAACACCGGAAGTAGAAAAAAGAACCAAAGTAAAAGCAAGAGTTTTTGCTCATGCATTAGAAGAATTAATAAGTAATAGCAAAAATGTAATGATAATGGGACATGAACACGGAGATATGGATTCTATGGGATCTAGCTTAGGTGTATACAGATTATCCAAAAGCTTAGGCAAAGAAGCTTATGTAATAAATAACACTTATGGGCTTTCATTAAGTAATTTTATGGAATACTTAAAAACAGACGAAGAATATAAAGAAAATATATTAGATAAAAACGAAGCACTAGATAAAATTACGTCTGAAACATTACTAATAATTGTTGATACACATAAAAAAAATTATGTAGAAGTGCCAGAATTATTAGAAAAAACTGAAAAAGTAGTAATAATAGACCACCACAGAAGAAGTACAGACTATATAGAAAATGCACTGCTTACATTTCAAGAAGTATATGCATCTTCAGCTGCAGAGCTTGTAACAGAAATTTTACAATATACAGAAAAAGATGTAAAATTAAAAAATGTTGAAGTAGAAGCTTTATATGCTGGAATAATGATGGACACAAAAAACTTTACATTTAAAACAGGAGTAAGAACTTTTGAAGCGGCAGCTTACTTACGAAAAAGTGGTATAGATATTATTAAAGTAAAAAAATGGTTTCAAAGTGACTTTGAAACATATAATGCAATTTCAAAAGTTGTAGAAAATGCAGAAATAATAAAAAATACAATAGCAATATCAGTGTACAAAGAAGAAAAAGATACTGGAATAATGTGTGCAAAAGCGGCAGATGAATTACTTACAATATCTAATATTACAGCTTCATTTGTTTTAGGAAGAGAAAATAACAAAGTATGTATAAGTGGTAGATCTGTAGGAGATATAAATGTTCAAATAATACTAGAAAAGCTTGGCGGAGGAGGACATATAACTCTTGCCGGTGCACAAATGGAAGACGAAACAATAGAAGATGCTAAAAAACAATTAATAGAAAAAATTAATGAGTATTTTGACGAAAATATGTAAAAATTATTATATTTAATTTTAGCCAAAATAATGAATTAATCTAAAATTTCATCGAGGCTCCCCATTCACGTCCTTCTAACAAAATTCAAAGAATTTTGAAGAATGCCGGAAAGGTCCCCACTTGCCTCGCGAAATTTGATCTTAATTATTATTTTGTCTTTATATTAAATATTTAAAAGGAGGAAAGGCAATGAAAGTAATTTTAATGCAAGATATAAAAGGTGTAGGAAAAAAAGATGAAGTAATAAATGCAAGTGACGGATATGCACGTAACTTTTTATTTCCTAAAAAAATGGCAGTAGAAGCCAATACAGAAAATATGGCAAAACTAAAAGGAAGAAATGATTCAAAACAACATAAAAAAGATGTACAGAAACAAGAAGCACTAGATATTTCTAAAAAATTAGAAAATATAACACTAACTTTAAAAGTAAAAGCAGGAGAAAATGGAAAAATATTTGGAGGAGTAACTGCAAAAGAAATATCTGAAGAATTAAATAAACAATATCAAATAAAAATAGATAAGAAAAAAATAGATTTAAAAGAAACCATAAAAAATTTAGGAACATTTACAATAGATGCAAAATTGTATGAAGGTGTAATTGGCAAGATTAAAATAAAAATTATATCATTTTAAAAACATAATCATAATGAAATTTATTATAATTATGTTTTATACAAATATATTAATGTCAAACGTTGTAGGGGTCGGCGTCGTTAGGGCGACCCGCAAAAAGAAAAATTGTGTAATCTAAAAAACAGGAGGCAAAAATGGAACTAGGAAAGGTACCACCACACGATATAGAAGCAGAACAAGCGGTTATAGGAAGTATGTTAACAGATAAGGATGCAGTAATATTAGCAATAGAAAAACTAAAACCAGATGCATTTTACAGAGAAGATAATAAGCTAATTTATAGTGCAATTCTAAATTTATATAATAGAGCCGAACCAATAGATGTAATAACATTAAAAGCGGAATTACAAACAAATGGAGATTTAGAAAAAGTTGGTGGACTTGAGTATTTAGTTGAACTTCCAGAAAAAGTTCCTACAACAGCAAATGTCGAAAAATATATAAAAATTGTTGATGAAAAGTATGTATTAAGAAATTTAATAAAAACAGCAAATGAAATAATAGAATTAGGCTATGAACAAACAGATGAAGTAGAAGACATAATGGATAGTGCAGAAAAAAAGATTTTTAACATAATGCAAGGAAGAAATCAAAGAGACTATGCACCTATTAAAGATGTTTTAATAGATTCATTTGCAATGCTAGAGAAATTATATAATAAAAAAGGGGCTGTAACAGGAATTCCAACAGGTTTTATAGATTTGGATAGAAGAACAACCGGCTTACATGGCTCAGAATTAATTATATTAGCAGCAAGACCTGCTATGGGAAAAACTGCTTTTGCATTAAATATTGCAACAAATGTTGCATTAAAAGCAAATGTACCTGTTGCTGTATTTAGCCTAGAAATGTCAAAAGAGCAATTAGTAAACAGAATACTTTCAAGTGAGTCAATGGTAGATAGTAATAAAATAAGAACAGGAAAATTAGATGATTCAGATTGGGCAAAAATAGCAGAAACATTAGGTCCCCTATCAGAAGCAAATATGTATATAGACGATACAGCAGGAATATCTGTTATGGAAATAAGAGCAAAATGTAGAAAGCTAAAATTAGAAAAGGGATTAGGACTTGTAGTAATAGACTATTTACAATTGGTGCAAGGAAGTGGAAAAAGAAATAGTAGTCGTGAGCAAGAAATTTCTGAAATAAGCCGTTCGTTAAAAATATTAGCAAAAGAGCTTGATGTACCAGTTATAGCATTATCTCAATTATCTCGTAGTGCAGAAAAAAGAGATGATAAAAGACCAATGCTTTCAGACTTAAGAGAATCTGGAGCTATAGAGCAAGATGCCGATATAGTAATGTTTTTATATAGAGATGGATACTATGATGAAACAAGTGAAGATGGAAATGTAGCAGAAGTAATACTTGCAAAACACAGAGGTGGATCAACAGGAACGGAAAGATTATTATGGATGGGAGAATATACAAAATTTGTAAATATAGACCGCCATCATTAATAAGAAAATTAATCTAAAATTCCAATAAGATTGTAGGGGCATGGTGCTCTGTGCCCGCAAAAAGGAGAAAAATGTTAGAAGAAAAAATTTTAAATACAATAATTAAATATAAAATGATAGAATCTGGCGACAGCATAGTAATTGGCGTATCTGGCGGACCAGATTCTATGTGCTTATTACAGGCATTAATACAAATAAAAGAAAAAAATAAAATGAATTATAAAATATATGTAGCACATATAAATCATGGATTAAGAAAAGAAGCAGACAGTGAAACTAAATATGTGCAAGATTTTTGTGTAAAAAATAATATAGAATGTTTTGTAAAAAAAGAAAATGTAGAGAAAATTGCAAAAAAGCAAAAAATAGGAACAGAAGAAGCAGGAAGAAAGCTAAGATATAGTTTTTTTGAAGAAATAAAAAATAAAACAAGTTCTAACAAAATAGCGATAGCTCATAATTTAAACGATAAAGTAGAAACAATATTAATGAACATTATAAGAGGAACAGGAACAAATGGATTAACAGGAATAGAACCAATTAGAGAAAATACATATATTAGACCATTAATAGAAATAGAAAGAAGAGAAATAGAAAAATATTGTGAAGAAAATAAATTAGAACCTAAAATAGATAAAACAAATTTTGAAAATATATACACAAGAAATAAAGTTAGAAACTTGCTTATTCCATACCTAAAAAAAGAATTTAATCCAAATATTGTGGATGCAATAGATAAATTATCTAAAATATCCACAGAAGAACAGAATTATTTAAATAAACTTGTCAATAATATATATAGAAATTTGGCATTAGAAGAAAATATTAATAATGAAAAAAAACACAATCAAATTATATTAGATTTAAAAAAATTTAATGCACAAAATGTTGTAATAAAAAGAAAAATTGTTTTATATACTATAAGGAAAGTCTACGGAAATACAAACAATATAGCAAAAATACATATTGATGATATAATAAAAATGTGTGAAAAGAACATTGGAAATAAGTATTTAACACCACATAAAAATATAAAAGTATATGTAAAAAAAGGTAAAATTTTTTTTATGGCTTAGAATAGGCTTCCGTAGTAAAACCCTTGTAACACAACTGTTACAAAGAAAAAGTTTTGCAAAAACTATTGAAAATGAATATTATATATGTTATAAAATTTAAGCAAGAGAAATTAAGATGTTTGAGGTTAGAAGTTTGAAGTTGAAATATTAAGTCCAACCTCCAACATCTAACATATAATATCAAACTTAAGGAGGAATTAAAGTTGAAGAATGGTATAAAAACCTTAGCCATGTGGTTAATAATTGGAGTTATATTTGTAGTATTGGTATCTGCAGTATTAGATAACTCAGAATCCAAAATGACTTATTCTGAATTAATTTCTGCAATGGAAGCGGGAAATGTTACAAGTATTGAAATTAATTCAGATGGAAATAAAGCATTTGTAGAATTAAAAGGTCAAACAATAGAAAAAGAAGTAAATATACCAAACTTAGAAAGTTTTATGAATTATGCTAATGAAGGATTAGTAGCAGGAAACTTTAAATTAACAGAAAAATCTGAATCTGTATTAATTACAATACTTTCATTACTTTCACCATTTGGAATTGCAATTATCTTCTTATTATTCTGGTTCTTGTTAATGAATCCTGCAAGCCAAGGCGGAAACAAAACAATGTCATTTGGCAAGAGTAAAGCCAGAGTATTAAATGGAGCAGAAAAAGCAAAAGTTACATTTAAAGATGTAGCTGGTGTAGATGAAGAAAAAGAAGAATTAGAAGAAATAGTAGAATTTTTAAAAACACCAAAAAAATTCACAGATATGGGAGCAAGAATTCCTAAAGGAGTGCTTTTAGTAGGTCAACCAGGAACAGGTAAAACATTACTTGCAAAAGCAGTTGCAGGAGAAGCAGGAGTACCATTCTTTATAATAAGTGGTTCAGACTTTGTAGAAATGTTTGTTGGTGTAGGAGCTTCAAGAGTTAGAGACCTATTCGAACAAGCTAAGAAAAATGCACCATGTATAATATTTATAGATGAAATAGATGCAGTAGGACGTCAAAGAGGAGCAGGACTTGGTGGAGGACACGATGAAAGAGAACAAACACTTAACCAATTACTTGTTGAAATGGACGGATTTAGTGCAAACGAAGGTGTAATAGTAATTGCAGCAACAAATAGACCAGATGTATTAGATAAAGCATTATTAAGACCAGGAAGATTTGATAGACAAATAGTAGTTTCAGCACCAGATGTAAAAGCAAGAGAAGAAATTTTAGAAGTACATTCAAGAAAGAAAAAACTAGGAGAAGATGTAGACTTAAAATTAATAGCAAAAAATACAGCAGGATTTGCTGGAGCAGACCTTGAAAATGTATTAAATGAAGCAGCACTACTTGCAGCAAGAAGAAATTTAGAAGAAATAGGAATGAAAGAAATAGAAGATGCCATGGTAAAAGTAACTATGGGACCAGAAAAGAAATCTCGTGTAAGAAGTCAAAAAGAAAACAAATTGGTAGCATACCATGAAGCAGGTCATGCTGTAGTAAGTAGATATTTACCAACACAAGACCCAGTACATCAAATATCAATAGTTCCAAGAGGAATGGCTGGTGGTTATACAATGTATAGACCAACAGAAGATAAATCATTTATGTCTAAAACAGAAATGGAAGAAAATATTGTATCATTACTAGGTGGTAGAGTTGCAGAAAAATTAATATTAGATGATATTTCAACAGGAGCAAGTAACGATATAGAAAGAGCAACAAAAATTGCAAGAAGTATGGTAACAAAATACGGAATGAGCGACAGAATAGGTGCAATGATGTTAGGCTCAAGTCAAGAAGAAGTATTCTTAGGAAGAGACTTTGCACAAGGAAAAGAATATTCAGAAGAAACAGCATCACTAGTAGATACAGAAACAAAAAGAATAATAGATAAAGCTTATGAACAAGCAATAGACATATTAAATACACATATCGATAAGCTACATGCAGTAGCAAAAGTATTATTAGAAAAAGAAAAAATAGAAGGCGAAGAATTCGACGAAATATTCGCAGAAGAAAATTAAAAAAAAGCAGGAGACTATCTTAGGTCTCCTGCTTTTTTTAGGTATGGGCAAAGATATATATTTCTGTTGTTAATGTCAATACAAAAATGTACAATTTTTCAAATTTATTGATGCACAAAATTGTACATTTTTAAATTTGATTTTTTGTACATTCTTATATTATCATTAACATCTAACTTCCAATCTCCAACCTCAATGCAATTAATAATTTACAAATAGGGCGACAGGGGCGTCGCCCACTACGCTCTCATACAATATAAAAATGTCCTGAAAATTATTTTCAACCTGTCCCAGAAGTGACAAAAAATGTAACTTTGGGTCTGTCCCTAAATGCGACAAAATGTCGGGTGGGGGACTGGTCCAAAAGGATAAATTACTACGGAAATAGGCAAAAATTTGCATTAATTTCTAAAATGTTACTTTTTGTAACATAAAATTAAAGCAAAAGTAATAGTAAAGAAACAAAACATGTAAAATGAATAGCCCTAGAAGGAAAAAAAGCTATTTTATAACAACTGTAAAAAGGTGGTATTGAAATGAGTAATAAAAAATATTAAATTATTAAATGAAAGATTAGCATATAAAAGGGAGAAGAATTATGAAAAAGAAAAACTATAAGGAAGCTTTGCTTTGGGCAATAATTATAATTTTAATGGTGTTTATAATAGCTCTTGATGCAATATGGTTTAGAGAAAATCATATTGAAAAAGTAAATCAAGAAGATAGCCAACAAGCGACCTATGTTGAGGTGTATTTTGATTTTAATGGAGGAACAGGCAATACATCATCAAGAAGTATGAGTGGTACATATAATTTTGATGGAATTAATGCAACAAGAGCAGGTTATACCTTTGCAGGTTGGATGTATAATGGAGAGTATGTAAACCATGGAGATACCTTAAAAAGCAATAGTGATCATACTTTAGTTGCTCAATGGACTTCTGCAGATATAAATGTGCAATCATCTGAAGATGTAAATACATCATCAACTGTAGGGATAAATACACAATCATCTGAAGATACAGGAGTTCAGGTAACTTTGAATTTTAATACAGGATATATTGATAATGGATCTAGTAAAGATTATGGACCAAGAGTTGTAACTATGTATGATGTATATAATATACCAACTTTAAATTTAGTAAACCCCGGTTATACTTTTAAAGGATGGTTTTATAAGGTAGATGGAGCACAGATGACTTATACTGTATCTACTGGAGATACATTAAGAAGTAATAGTGATCATGCTATTTATGCAGAATGGAAAGAAGATTCAAGCTCAGATGGAGATTCAAGTTATATTACAGTAACACTAAATTACACTGCAGCAAATAAAACTTCAAGTTCTAAGGTACCGATTCGAGAAAAATTGACTTATGGAGATTTTTTTGCTGGAACAATGCCAGATATAGGAACTTCTTGTAAGGTTAATGATGGAACTAGTACAGGACGTACACTATATCTTTATGGATGGAGGGTAAATAATTCAACGTCAGGTAGATTTGTAAGTCAATGGGATGAACTTGTAAGTTATGAAGATCAAACACTTTATGCACAATGGGCTTATATTAATTTTTCAGGTAATAGTTCCGATACGTTTTATGTCACATTTGATTACAATGATGGAACAAACAAAACAGAAAAACAAAGTTTTTCAATAAGTAAAAGTGAGGTTCTTGAATCCGTATTTTTTTACTCGTATAAAGATATGCGAATTACATTTCCAACACCCACAAGAGCTGGATATAAATTTTTAGGCTGGTATTATTCCGATTCATCGTTAACTAAAGAAACAGACTATCCAAGAGCTTTTGCAGACCACACATTAACAGCTAAATGGGAAGAAGCTCCTGTTTACAAGTTTACATTTGATAAGCAAGGAGGCTCAGGAGGAGCAGATGCTATATGGGATTTTTACGAGCAAGCATACTATAAAGATGAAGCTTGTACAGATATGATTAGTTCCAGTAATCCAATAAGTATACCAAGTAGAAGTGGATATATATTTGGAGGATATTATACTCAAACAAATGGTGGAGGAAATCAAGTAATAAATGAAAGTGGAGTTTTAGGTACAGGTGCTTCTCATTGGGCAGAGAATAAAACCTTATATGCAAAATGGACACCAATAACCTACACAGTAGCATACAACGGAAATGGAGCAACAGGAGGAAGCACAGGAAATAGTAGTCATACATATGACGTGGCTAAAAACTTAACGGCAAATGGATATGAAAGAAAATATACAGTAACATATAATCACAATTATGCAGGAAGCACAAATACTAGCAAAACAGCAACATATACCTTTAATGGATGGGCAACAGTAGCAAGTGGAGCAAAGGTATATAATAATTCACAAAGTGTAACAAATTTAAGTAGTACAAATGGAGCAACAGTAACTTTATATGCAAATTGGAGTTCAACGAGTGTAAGTTATACACCAACAAGAACAGGATACATATTTGGAGGCTGGTATAAGGAAGCAGGTTGCACCAACAAAATATCAGATGCAACTTATACACCAAGTTCAAATATAACAGTATATGCAAAATGGACACCAATAGCCTACACAGTAGCATATAATGGAAATGGAGCAACAGGAGGAAGCACAGGAAATAGTAGTCATACATATGACGTGGCTAAAAACTTAACGGCAAATGGATATGAAAGAAAATATACAGTAACATATAATCACAATTATGCAGGAAGCACAAATACTAGCAAAACAGCAACATATACCTTTAATGGATGGGCAACAGTAGCAAGTGGAGCAAAGGTATATAATAATTCACAAAGTGTAACAAATTTAAGTAGTACAAATGGAGCAACAGTAACTTTATATGCAAATTGGAGTTCAACGAGTGTAAGTTATACACCAACAAGAACAGGATACATATTTGGAGGCTGGTATAAGGAAGCAGGTTGCACCAACAAAATATCAGATGCAACTTATACACCAAGTTCAAATATAACAGTATACGCAAAATGGACACCAATAAACTACACAGTAACTTATAATAGTAATAAACCAACAACAGCATCAGGAACAATAACTGGAAGTACAGGAAACAGTAATCATACATATGATTCTGCTAAAAACTTAACAACAAATGGATATACATTAATAGGATGGACCTTTGCTGGCTGGAATACAAAAGAAGATGGAACAGGAACAAGCTACACGAATGGACAAGAGGTAACAAATTTAAGTAACACAAATGGAGCAACGGTTACTTTATACGCACAATGGACTGCAAATAAATACACAGTAATCTATAATAGCAATAAACCAGCTACAGCCTCAGCTTCAGTAACAGGAAATACAGCAGATAGTACACATACTTATGATATAGAAATAAGTTTAACCAAAAACGGTTACTCATTAACAGGATGGACCTTTGCAGGATGGAATACAGCAGAAAATGGAACTGGAACAAGTTATGCAGATGAAGCAAAAGTTGAAAATCAAACAGCAACAAATGGAGGAAAAATAACCCTATATGCACAATGGACTGCTAATAAATACACAGTAACATATAATAAAAACAATGCAACAGAATTTAACGGTGATACAAGTAAAACAGTCACATATGACACACAATATGGAACATTACCAAGTGTAAAAAGAATATATTCAGTAGTGTTTGCAACAAATGGAGGAACCCCTTGTGTAGATAAAACTTCAAGATACAATTTCGAAGGATGGTATTTAGAAAACCAACAAATAATAGAAACAACATATGTTCATACTCCAAAGAATCATGAATTAACAGCAAAATGGTCTGGAGGAGAAATTGAATTACCAGATACAATAAAAGAAGGATGTAATTTTGAAGGATGGTACAATGAAGCAGGAGAAAAAGTAGGAAATGCAGGAGAAAAATATGCTCCAATAAAAGATGAAACCTTATTTGCTCACTATACAGGAAAAGAATACACCTTAACAGTAAATCCAAATGGAGGACAATGGAAGGAAAGTACAAGTAAACAAAATATAGTAGGAAGAAGGGGAAACACAATAGTACTAGAGAATCCAATAGCACCAGAAGGAAATAAAGTAATATTTATAAAAAATAATGGAACAGAAGACGAAACAATAATACAAAGCAGAACCTTCTTAGGTTGGGAAACAACAGGAGTAGGAACAATAAATGGAAATCAATACACCTATGGAGCTGGAAATTCAGAAATAACTGCAAAATATTCAAGCAATGATGAAATAAAATTACCAACAGCAGAAAAAACAGGATATACATTTGCAGGTTGGTACAGCGATGAAACCCTAGAAACAAAAGTAGGAAATGCAGGAGATAGCTATATACCAAAATCAAATACAATACTATATGCAAAATGGAATACTAATACAAATACAGAATATAAAGTAGAATATTACACAGAAAAACTAGATGGAAGCTATGAATTAAATAGCGAAGAAAGCTATACAGGAACAACAGAAAGCTCAGTTACAGCAGAAATAAAAGAAATTGCAGGATTTGAATTTGATGAAAATAACAGTAGTAATATAAAACAAGGAAATATAAAAGCAGATGGAAGTTTAGTATTAAAATTATATTACACAAGAAAATCCTACACTATAACCTTTAATGTAAACGAAGGAGAAGAGCTAAAGCAAAATACAAAACAAGTAAAATACGAAGACAACTATGGAAATTTACCAGAAGTAACAAAAGAAGGATATACTTTTGATGGATGGTATGATTCAAAAATAGATGGTAATAAAATAACAACAACAACTAAAGTAGAAAAAACAGAAAATCATACTATTTATGCACATTGGAAAATTAACTCATATACCTTAACAATAAATCCAAATGGTGGAGAATATAATGGTTATACACAAAGTTCAACATACACCCAAGAATATAACAGCACAAAAGAAATTGGAACACCAACAAAAACAAAAGCAGGTTATAAAGTAACCTTTGTAAATATTGGAGGAGAATCAGTAGAGCCAATAATACAAACCACAGAATTTGATACTTGGAAATTAAATGGAGTTGGAAAACTTGAACAAATTGATGGAAAAACAATATATACATATGGAGCAAAAGATAGTACAATAACAGCAAATTATACAGGAAAAGATATAACACTACCAGAAGGAATAAAAGAAGGACACAAATTTAAAGGTTGGTACACCTCAGAGGATATAAAAGTAGGAACAGCAGGAGAACAATATAAGCCAAATAATGATATAACATTATATGCTATATATGATGACGAATACTACGACGTAACAATAAATCCAAATGGAGGAGAATGGAAAGGAAGCAAAGAAGCTCAAAAAGTAGTTGGAAAATATGGAAGCAGCAAGGTTATAATAGATCCAAAGGCACCAAAAGTACATACAATAAAATTACATATGAATGATGGAACAGATACTGTAAAGGATTTAGAGCAAACTTCAACATTTGAAGGCTGGGAAATAGATAATGGAAATGGAACATTAATAGGAAAAACTTATAAATATGGAGCAGGAGAAGATACACTTACAGCAATATATACAGAGAATGATGTAGAATTACCAACAGTTACAAGAACAGGTTATACATTCGAAGGATGGTATAAAGATAAAGAAGGCACAGAAAAATTTGGAGAAGCAGGATACACATATACTCCAACAGAAGACGGAGAACTATATGCAAAATGGACAGCAAACACATATACAATAACTTTTAATGTTAATGATGGAGATAAATTAGAAAATAATACAAAAGAAGTTATATATGGTGAAAAATATGGAGAATTACCAACACCAACAAGAGCAGGATATACATTTATGGGATGGTTTAATTCTGTATCAGAAGAAATTACAGCTGAAACAACTGTAGACATAACAGAAAATACTGTATTAACAGCAAAATGGACAGAAAGTGAACTAACAATTACATTTGATGTATATAAAGGGCAAGTTGAACCATCAAGCAAAAAAGTTATATATAAACAAGAATATGGAACATTACCAACACCAACAATGGAAGGATGTATATTTGAAGGCTGGTATGATTCACAAGAGCAATTAGCAAATAGAATAATAGATACAAGTATAGTAAGAAAAACAGAAAATCACACTTTATATGCAAAATGGAAAGATGTACAAGGACCAAAATTTATATATGATGAAAGCAATGTATACGAAATAGAAGTACATAGTGAAATACCAGAATTTAAAGTAACAGCCACAGATAACTATGATGATGATGTAGAAATAACAGTAACTAATAATATTCAAAAAGATATTGTTGGAACATATGAATATACAATTACAGCAACAGATAAAGCTGGAAATACAACAACAGAGAAAAAACAATTTAATGTTGTAGATACAACAAGACCTATAATAAATGTAAAAGATGATGTAAATAAATATGAAATGGAAGTACATACTGTAAAACCAGCATTTTTAGCAACAGCTACCGATAATTATGATGAACATGTAGATGTAGTAATAACAGATGATATAAATGTAGATGTAGTAGGAAGTTACACAGTAACTTTCACAGCAACAGATACAAACGGAAACGTAGCAAAAGAAACCAGAGAATTCAAGGTAAAAGACACAACAGCACCAGTAATAACACCAGATGATGAAAACAATGAGTATGAAATGGAAGTACATGGAGAAAAACCAGAATTTAAAGCAACAGCTACAGACAATTACGATGAACATATAG
>ERZ772819.1645-NODE-1645-length-17654-cov-4.047900_pt1 | contig 17654 bp, 19 predicted proteins | sample MGYA00580860_ERZ772819 | MGnify/ENA primary metagenome ERZ772819 (study PRJEB29015, sample SAMEA2737683) | human gut metagenome | biome: human gut; feature: human-associated habitat; material: faeces | place: China | collected 2012 ...
GATCTAGTCCTGTTCCAGATGGTGAAACTTTGTAGGTAAATAATTCTTTATTATAATAACAATTTGTTAAACTTGCATCCCCATGCATATTATCATTATTACCAGCTGTTCCACCACCTGCAAATGTTCCTAATCTATTGATAGTTACATTATTAGTATTAACAATACTTTCTGCAAAATAGCAATTAGTAAATTTACATTTTAAATGATAAGAACTAGTATAACAATCTCCTATTATACCACCTATATCATATCCTCTTTCATCTGTAATTTTTACTCTAGAATAACAGTTTTTTAGCTCTTGTTTAGAAGTTACACCTATTCCAATACTTCCAATTATTCCACCTGCTGAATATCCTTTTTTAGTTAAGTAAATCTTTCCAGTACATCCAATCTTTTCTAGTGAAAAATTATTAAGTGTTTTCCCTATTAAGGATCCCCCAAATTGACTATTATTTATCTTTACATTAATATCTTTCATAAGCAAATTTTTTATTATACAATTATCTCCTATATTACCAATTAATCCTGCATAATAAATATCTGTATTAGTATTATATAATGTATAATTTTTTAATGTATGTCCTTTTCCATCTAAAGTTCCACTAAAACATTTTCCATCTGTTTGAGATATTGAAAACATCTGGATATCCATCGCTATTAGTGTCTGCTGTATATTTATTGAAGTTTTCTTCAGTTTTCCAACTTTCTTTAGAATAAAAATCTAAATCTTTTTCTATTGTATATTTTCCTGTTAAGTCTGATTGTATTTCTAAAAATTCTTCCCAATAATTTATTTCTACTATTTTTTCTGGAGTTGTTTGTGTTATTTCTGTACTTGACTTTTCATTTCCTATATATGCTTCTACTTTTATTTTGTATTTTGTTTGTGCTGTTAAATTTGTTTTTTCTATAGTTAATTCGCTTGTTAAATCTTGGCTTGTATAATTTTCGCTACTTTTTGCTATATAATATTTATATTTTATTCCTGATTCTTCTGGATAATTATTTTTTACATGTATTTTTAGCTGATTGAATTTTAAATCTAATATTTCTATTTCTGGCTTCTCCAAAAATTTAGATATTTCTACGGCTTTTTCTGCGCTATATTCATTATTATCCTTTTTCGCTTTTATTTCATATATATATGTTCCATTCGGACTATTTGTTTTATCTGTTGTAATTGTCCCTGTATATATATGTGTTTGTTCATTGTATGTTCCTTCTACTATTCCATTAGATTTATTTACTACATTTACTTCTACTTGTGCATCTTTAATTTTTTCTGGCAATTCTACTGTAAAATCTACTTGTGCTTTTGCTCCTTCTGTTTCAACAAAATGGTAATCTTGTGTAACTTTATATTCTTTTATAATTGGTTCTATTTCTTCTCCATTTCCTTGTATTTTTAATTCTGGAATATGATAAGTATTTCCGTTATATACAAATCCTTTTTTTCTATATACTTTTCCAGTTTCTATATTTATTACATATTCATTTTTTACATTAGAGCCTATTTTTTTCATATCTATTTCATATATTTTAGCTTCACTTATATCATTTATATTTTCGAACCCTATTATTGTTTTCTTTAAAGAACCTTTTATATCTGTTATTTCATTTCCCTTTATTGGATATTTTTCCTGTAAATTTTTAAAATTTTTGTTGTAATTTTCAAGTTTAATATTAGCTGTATATAATTCTGTTTCTTCTTTTACTTGAGAATATTCTGTTGTAAAACTTGCCCAATTTGCTTTACTAAATATTCCATTTTCTCTTATTACCATATTTAGGGTTACGCCGGCTAATATTAACAATACAATTATTGTTATTATTAAGGCAATTAAGGTAATAGCAGTTGAGGCATTTGCATAAATGTCCCTTTCACATATTTTATTTTTGTTGTTTTCTAAATTATCTGTGTGTGTATGTGTGTACAGCCACAACGTTTTTAGCGATTTGTTTCATGTTTTTTTCTCCTTCTTTTGTTTTTTGTTGGCACGGAACACCGTGCCTCTACCAATTAAATTTTACTCATATTCTACATTAAAAGATTTTTTATTTCAATACTTTTATTAATATTTATATTCTTTATCAAGTTTATCATTTAAATATAATTTTGAAATTATTTTTAATTCTCTTATGCTTTCTTCTGATACTTTAAATGAATATAGCTTTTTGGCTGGTGCTAATATTGCATATTTTATTGCATTTAATGTTCCTTCGCTTATTTCAACTGCACTTTTATCTTGTTTTCCACATGTTTCGCATTTTAGTCCATTATCTCTTAAACTAAAATATTTTATTTTTTCTTTTTCTCCACAGTTTATACACTTTTCTATATGTGGTTTAAATCCTAATATGCTTATTAAACGTAATTTAAATATGGACATTACTAAGTCTAAATTTTTATCTGTTTCTGAAATTACATATACTGTATTTAATAGTAATTGAAGTATATTATAGCTATTTTGATTTTCAGTTGTGGTATCCTGTATTAATCTTGTAATTTCTGCTACATAGTTTAGTTTGTCCAAATCTATTCTAACATTATAAAACACTTCTATTGTACTACACGAATTTATATTATATGTATTTGCCCCTTTATATAAAACGTATTCTCCAAAACATAAATATTGTGTACCTGCAAGAAGGCTACTTTTAGGCCTTCTTGCTCCTTTTGCTGCACATGAAATTTTACCTAAACCTGGTGTTAAAAGAGTAATCATTTTATCATAATCACCCATATTATGTTCTGCTAATACTATTCCCTTCGTTTTTATTGTTCCCATTTTCTTCCGCCTTCATATTTTCTTCTATTTGTTCTATTGCTTTTAATTCAATGAATGTATCTATATTTCCTGTATTTTTAAATGTATTCCACGCTATTTGTTTAATCATGAAATCATCTCCTTTATGTTATTTATCTTTTGTAAAAAGAATTTTTTTATTCAAATTAATTACGTTGTATAATGTTAATTTTATAATTTCTTGTAATACCTAATGCTGCCGAGGAATTAAATAAATTTCATTATAATTATGAGGATTTTCATTGCGGGTCGTCGAGGACGCCGACCCCTACAACGGTTGACAATTATATTTGTATAAAACATAATTATAATAAATTTATGAAATGACGAATGCAATTGGAGTGTTATTAGAAATTGTTTAATTGTAGCAAAGGAGGAAGCGATGGCTTGCGCAGCAAGAGCAGCGAGAGGCTCGTTTGATACAATTTTATAATTTCTTTTAATACGTAATGCCGCCGAGGAATTGAATAAATTTCATTATAATTATGTAGATTTGTATTTTAATATTCAGGCGGACAGAGGCGTCCGCCCCTACAACGTTTGACGTAATTCTTCATCATAAAAATATTATTTCTATAAAATATAATTATAATAAATTTATTTCATTTTAAATTTATTTACAATGCTTTCTTTTTCTTGCCAATCTTCTTTAACTTTTACCCAAATTTTTAAATTAATTTTTATTCCAAGCATTCTTTCTAAATCTTGTCTTGCATATGTTCCAATTCTTTTTAGCATTTGTCCGCCTTTACCAATTATTATACCTTTATGTGAATTTCTTAAGCAATATATAGTTGCTTCTACATCATATATTTGCTCTCCTTTGCTGGTGGTTCTTTCTTGCATTTTTTCTGTTTCTACATATATTCCATGTGGTACTTCTTCATCTAGCAATTTTAAAGCTTTTTCTCTTATTGTTTCTTCAACTAATTGTCTTTCTGTTTGGTCTGTATATTCATCTATATCATAATATGCTGGACCCGGTTTTAAAAGTTCCTCTATTTCATTTAATATTGCATTAACTTCTTTACTTTTTATTGCAGATGTTGGTATAACTGCTTTAAAGTCATATTCGTTTCTATACATATCTATGACTTTTAGCAAATTTTCTCTTTTTATTAAATCTATTTTATTTATTATTAATATCGTTGGTTTATGTGCTTCTTTTATTTTTTCTAGAATTATTTTATCGCCTTTTGGAATTTCATTTCTTGATGCATCTACCATAAATAAAACCACATCTACATCTGTTACTGCTCCATAAGCAGTTTCTAACATTGTTTCTCCTAATTTTGTTTTTGGCTTGTGTATTCCTGGCGTATCTATAAAAATTATTTGTGAATTTTCTCTATTTATAATTGCTCTTATGGCTGTTCTTGTAGTTTGCGATTTATTGGCAGTAATTGCAACTTTTTCTCCTGTTAAAGAATTTATTAATGTAGATTTTCCTACATTTGTTCTTCCTATTATTGTTACAAATCCTGATTTAAATTTTTCTTCCATATATTTTTCCTTTCTTTTGGTTTATTATATACCGTTTTTATTAATTTTTTTGTAGAAATTTGAGATTACATACAAAAAATGTCTGTCTTACTTTTTTATTTTGTAAGCACAGACATTTTTATTTTATTATTCAAATGTAACATTTGCATCTATTGGGCAAATATTAAAAAATGTATTTCCGTCATTTACTTCTATTTCTTTTCCATTTGAATCTTTGTATATTGTTTGTGATTTTCTATCTGATTTTTCACATGTTATTTCAATAGCTTTACCATTTGTTATGTAATAACCTTTAAAAGTTCCTATATTTGATAAATTTTGTCTGTCCTTATTTTCACCGTCATTTAATACTGTATTTTTTACAAATGTTATTATTATATTTTTAGTTGTAATACTTTCATTTGTTTCAAAATCTGTTTGTTTCGTTCCTCTAGCATATCTTGTATATGTTTTGCTTGCTTCATCATACACATAACTTGTTGTATGTAATTGTGAGTATGGTATTGTTACTTTATTTGCACTTTTTCCATTAGTTAATTCTACTTCATTTTTAACATAATTTAATACACTTTTTTTACTTGAGGTTAATTTATAATTTTTATTTTTAGCAATTTCTTTTAATTTTGCCGTACTTGTTAAAACATTATGTGGTGATGATTTTTGTTTTATTCTCCAAAAGTCTTTATCACTTTCTGTTATTCCATTTATATTGTTAACACCTAAAGTTTTTATATCGCTTTCTGCCTTTGGGCTCCAGCCATAATGAGCATAAATTGCATCGTTTTCTAAAGCATAATCTAGGAAATAATGTCTTGAACTTCTAACAGGTCCTATTTTTTCAACATCTTGTCCTTTAAATACTGCCATTAATCTTGTTTCTCCACCTTCAACTATTATTTCATAAATAGCATATGCTTTTTTTAATCCTGCTTGTGGCCATGCACCTTTATGGTTATCTATCATAACTGCTATCGGTCTTTGATTTCCTGAAAATATTTTTATTCCGTTATCATCTACTACTTCTGTTATTGTTTCATCTTCATTTTCGTTGTTTATTGCAACTTCGTTATTATCTTTATTTTTTGATAAAACCATATAACCTAAAATACCTGCTGCAATTAATATTATTAGTATTGTTACAACTACAAATATTTTCATTTTTTTATTATCTTTTTTTCTCTTTTCTTTTCTACTCATTATATCCCCTTTTATAAAATTTATTATCTATTAATTTCTAATTTTGATAGTATATTTTCTTCTTTTTCTCTCATTTCTTTTTTCTCATTTTCTTCCATATGATCATATCCCATTAAATGATAAAAACCGTGAACTGCCATATATGCAAGTTCTCTTTCAAAACTATGTCCATATTCTTTAGCTTGATTTTGCACTTGCTCTATTGATATAATTACATCTCCTAAAACTTCTTTCATACCATTTAGGTCTGTATTACAAACTATTTCTATTTCATTTTTTTCAAACATTGGAAAAGAAAGTACATCTGTCGCTCTATCTATATTTCTATATTCTTTATTAATTTTATGTATATTTTCAGGATTTGTAAGAGTAATACATATATATAAATTTTTTAAATTTTCTTCTTCAAAACATTTATTTATTACTCTATTTAATACCTTTTCATATTCTTTATTTTCTTCTATGTCTAAGTATTCTACTTCTAAAACTTCCATTTCTACTTCCTTTTCTAACTTTTTATTTTATGCAATTTGTTTTTGTTTTGTATAACTGCCAAGAGTTTTATAAGAATTTTTTATATTTCTCATTGCTCCCATACTTACTAATTTTTCTTTATAGAATTTTATAATTTTTTCATATCTTAGAACATTTCTTGCTTCGCATATTTTTTTTAAATCGTTTCTAATGAATAATATTTCTTTTTGTTCTTGATAGTCTTCTGGATTATTTTCTTTTAAAGTTTGTAAAGATTTATATTCATTCCAAAACTTTTTATAATATTCTCTTTCTGATGGTTTGTCCCAGTAAATTTTTGTTGATAATAATCTCATATTATAATCTTCTATTAAATCTATTAATAGTGCATATGCAGATTTTTTCTTTTGTTCAATACGTGTATCTACTATTAAATCTCTGGTTTCTTTTAATAATTTTATATAGCATTGTTCTGCAACAATTAATGGAAGGCTGTGTGTAAATAATTGTCTGCTTATTCCAAGTAATATTGCCTTTTTTTCTATTAATTCTTTTTGGTCTAATTTTCCAATTGTTAAACCTTCAAATTTTTCGTATTCGTCCATTATTTCTTTGTAAGTGTTATTATTATCATTTTTTATTTTTATTGGTAATATAGTTCCTATATAGTTTTCTAATGTATTAAATATTTTATTATAAATTTCTTCTCTATCTTTTGCAACTAAATTGTCTGCAAGTTGTACTGAATAGTGTTTTAATAATCCTTTATATAGTGTATCCATCTTTGCTGAATAAAATTTTTCGTATTTATTTAGCACTTTTTCTTTATTTTGTGATTTTAAATTTTCATAATCTAAATCTATTAAATATTTTTGTTTTCTATATTTATATTCTAAATATTCTGTTTCTTTTAAATGTGTTACTTCATAATAATTTGCTAAAGCATTTCTTTCAAATTCTGTAGCCGTATCATTTTTTACTTTTTTGTAAACAGAATCCATTATATATTTATCTATAGATTCTAGATACAATGCATATGTATCTTCGTATTTTTTTCTTGAAGTTTCATCGTTATCTTCTTCATTATATAAGTATGCTTTTATAACATTATTTCTTTTTATGGAAATCATTACGCTATTAAATCCAACTTTTGTTGGAATAAGCAATTTACCTATAGTATTTGTTATTTTTTTAAAAAATGTTTTATCTGTTTCTAAAACTCTAAGTCCTCTTTCCATGTTCATCATCCTTTCAAAATACTATTTTCTCTTCAGTGCCTATATTTTCTAATACTTCATATATAACTTCTACTTCAACATATTCGTTTGTTGTAACTACATTTACAGTTTTATTTTTTATATCTTCCGAATTTGTTATTTGTTCATTTAATTTATCTTCTGCTTTTTTTTGTGCTATATTTTTTGCTTCTTCTTCGGTATGTTTTTCTGTTTTTTGAATTGTTTCAAAATTGTTACATTCTGTAATGCTTACGGGTAGATAAAAATCAGAAAATATTTTTATTTTTTTGTCTGTGTATATTGTATCATAATTTTCAAATTTGGAAAGAGTTTTATACAAATTTATTTGAAAATTATTAAATTTTATTTGATATCTTTTTTCTTCATTTCCAGTTTGTTCTTTTTTCTCTTCGCTAAGAAAAACTTTTTCTTTCTCAGAATACCATACTTTTGCAGTTATTTTTCCAGATCCATGAACATATCTTACTCCAGTGTATTTCCCTTCCATCCATCCTCCAATTAATATATTGCCTTTTTTTACCAAGTCACCTTCTTTTACTACGGCTGTACCTTTTGTAGCTTCCACTTTTTCTATAATTGCATCTTTGTTAGAAATTATATTGCAATATTCATCATTATTTACTACTTGTGGTTTTTCTTCTGTTTCTACAATTTTTACTATAACATTCGTTCCTCTTATATTTATTCCTATCCACGAAATATCATTTCTTTTTAGTCTTATTGTATTTATAATTTCATTTTTATTTATATCTTTTTTTAAAGTTCCAACTTCTAGTCCTTGTTCTTTTAATTCTTCTTGCATTTCCTGTTTTGTTATTTTTTCATTTCCTATTATTTCTATATTCCAAACAAATTTCGAAGCTCCAATTATTATTATAAGCACTACTATAAGCCCTATTGCAAATATTTTTCTTTTTTTATATTTATCTAAGAAAAATGGAACTCCTTTTTTTCTTTCTATATGTATTCTGCAATTTGTTTGTTTTGATATTTCTTTAATATTTCTAAAATCTTTTATTGAAATATTTGCGTGCATAATACTTGCTTTTTCTCTTTTCATGCCCCAAAGAAATATTCCTTTTTGTTTGCATATATTTATAAATCTTTCAATATAAAACCCTTCTACATTTATACGTATATATCCAGTTAATTTATTTAATAATATTTTAAAGAACAAGTTTATTCCTCCTCATCTGTCGCACTTTCAAAATCTATACTTTCTATTTTTCCGGTTATTATTAAATCTTCATCTGTCATTTCGTTCAAACTTAAATTAAAGCCATTTATATTTAAAACTCCTATTGTAGTATTTAATCTTACAAAAAAATTTTCATATTCCAAAATTCCTTTATAATTTTCTACCATTATTTTTTTAAATCCTATTATTGTAACTTTAGGTTCATTGTTTGTTATTTCTTCTGGAAATTCTAAAATATTATTTATCTTAGCAGTGTGATTTTTCTTATTTTTTCTCATTAAACTTCACCTCAATTATTTTTCAAATTCATTTAATGGCTTTATTTCATACCCTTCATTTTTTGCCTCTTTTATAATATCCCCTAACACATTACAATTATCTTTTGAATTTCCATGTAATAGCATAATTTCTCCATTATGAAAATTATTTATAATCATCTTTTTTGCATTTTCTTCTCCACTTTGATTATTTTCTTCCCAATCTTTATATGCAAAACTCCACATTACTGTTTTATATCCTAAATTATTGCATTCATTTAGAGTTCTTTCACTATATTCTCCTTTGGGTGGCCTTATATATTTCATTTCATATCCAAATTTTTCGTAAATTGCTAAATGCAAATCCATTACTTCTTTTTTTATTTCTTCATTTGATATATCTGGCATACTTTTATGATTTACTGTATGATTTCCAACTATATGACCTTCATCTATCATTCTTTTTACTAATTCCTCATTTGTATTTAAATAATGCGCAGTTATAAAAAATGTTGCTTTAACATTATTTTCTTTTAAGGTATCTAAAATTTTTTCTGTGTATCCTGCTTCATATCCCTCGTCAAAAGTTATATATATGTATTTTTTCTCGCTATTTCCCATACAATAGCCCTCATATTTATTTATTAATTCTGCATTAACTTTCCCTAAATCTGGTTGTTTATTATCTTTTTCTCGTTTTATTCCCCACCCAATTTTTTTATTGCTTAAAGTAGTTTGAGCATTTGTTTCAACAGCTTCTTCACAATCATTTTCTGTCATAAAAACACAAAAAGAAAAAATTAAAATAATAACACTACAATAAATAAAAATAGACTTTTTATTCATATCTTCTCTCCCCTCTTTTTTCTAATGTATGTGTTATTTTTTTATTTTATTACATATTTAAAAGCGTAAAAATAAGACACAAATTAGTGTCTTGTTAAAATATATTTTTTATAAAAATATTAATTTACATTTTATGGTAATATTTCTATGGTTCCTATGTAATTAGCTCCAATAGATTTATTCCATATATCTTTATTTGCAAATTGTATGCAATTATAGTTATTATCGTTTTTTACATTACCATATTTAGAAATTCTTATATAAACTTTCCAATTTCCTTGGCTAATTTCTTTTGGTAATACTTCGCTAATTTGCAAGTTTGTTGTTTCTTTTGAGTTCCAACTTGTAACATCTATATTAGTTGGAATTTCATATACCTTTCCTTCTTTTTCAAGAACAAGGCTTGTTTTTTTATCATTTACTACATTTGCAAATCCTACATTTTCTATTTGTAAATTTATTTTTAATTTTTTGTTTTTTTGTAGTTTATTTGTTATTTTTGAATTTCTTAATACAAATCTATATCCTAAGTGATTCTCCACATATACATATCCTGTTTGATTTTTATATACTAAATCTTCTCCGTTGTATTTTTCGTTTTTCCACATATCTAATACATTATTATTCCACTGCGAGTTTAAGTATGTAGTATGTGTTTTAAAACCTTCTTTAGATATATAGTCTGTGGTATTTAAAGCTTGTCCTGTGGCACTGTTTGCAACTACTTCTCCTCCATATAATGTATGCAGAGCTTGTTTTTCCAACCAAGCTATTTCTATTTTTCTATTTTGAAATGTTCCTAAATCGCTTTCAGAACCTAAGTATCCATCATTATATAGTCCTATTCTATAACTATCTGTTCCTTTTTCACTTATATCTTTATCTAAGTTGCTTCTTTCTATTTTTTTCCATCCTGTATAATATACTGGTGTTCTAACTCCAATTTTCATAGTATTAGGAGTTACCTTTAAAAATTCATCTATTGCCTTGCTTACATTTTCTACTGTGCATATTTTACTTGAATGCATTTCTCCCCATGGTCCAAAAAATCCTAATTCTACATACGAAATAACATCTTTGTTATTATTAAAAATTGGCTCTAACTGAGCTATGTGAGTTAATATCATTTCCAAACTTGGCTCTAAATCTTTTTTTCCTTCAAAGTTATCGTATGCAAATCTTATAATAACATTTCCATTGTTTTTCTTTATATTTTCTAGTGTAGCATTCAGGCTTTCTAACATATCGTCTGTAAATTTTAAATCCTCATTTTCTTTATTTACTTTACCTGAAAATTCTCCAATTCCTACTCTTAAATGTACTAAATTATTTTTTGGAGAAATAGGTGTATTATCTGTTGGTTTCATTTTTATAAATACTGGTGTGTAAAAACCTCTTTCTGGATTTTGTATATTTTCTAAGGTTTCTGTATAATCTATATCATTTACATCTACTAAATTGCTATTTTCTTCAACTTTTTTTGTTAAAAGAGATACATCTGTTATATTAATTTTTCCATCATCATTCATATCTGCATTATATAATTTTTCATTTTGCAAATTTGTTGTATGTATTAAATGTAATTGCAATAATTTAACATCCTCGTAGTCTATTTTTGAATCATCATTTAGTTGACCCTTTATGTTTATTGTAGAATTAGTTGCATATATGCTTCCAACTGATTGCATTCCTATACAAAAAGTTAATATTGTTATAAACAATTTAAAAATCTTTTTATCAATTTTTTTGTATTTTCTTCTAATAATTAAAGAAATTATTATTAATATTATAATTGCAATTAAAATTATTATTTTGTTATTGACTTCACCTGTTTTTGGCAATATTCCTAGAAACACATTGTTTTCTTCATTTTTTTCTTCTGGTTCATTATTATTTTCCTGATTGTTTTCATTCGTTGTAGTTTGTGAATTGTTTATATTTTCGTTATTATTTATAATATTTATTTTTAAATTTGTTTCAGTTATATTAATGTACTCTGTTCCTTCTGATGCAGTTATATCTTTTATTTTTATATTTGTTTCTTGTATACTCGTTTGTTGTTTTACTTTTAAAGTAATTTGTAAAACATCCTTAGTATCCTCAGTTTCATTATTCTTTATAGCTATAAATTCCTTTGTATTATTGTTGTATTGTAATTGTCTCCAATTATTTAAAGTTTTAAAATCTTGCTCTTTTACTTCTTCAAATACTTCACTATCATATTCTAAAGTAGCTTTATATGCATTTATATTTGTTTCGTTATATGAAAGAGTAACTATAATTTCTTCTCCAGTTTTTATAGTATTTTTATTACATTTTAAGCTAGATATGTTTTCCATGCTAGCATTTGAACAGTTGCATATACAAATTATAATTATCGCTAAAAATATAGAAAAATTAATTTTTTTCATAAAATCTCAATCCTTTTTTTATACTGTTAAAATTATAACACAATAAGTATAAAATTATAACAACTTTTGTTGTTTAACTTTACTTATGACATTTTTCTACAGTATTTTTATCAATTTTCTCTATTTAACTTACAAATATTGACATTTTTTAGATTTTACTTTAATATGTAAAAAAATAATTTTTCAGGCATAACTATTTTTTGTTTATGGAGGAAAAGCTTATGTTAAAATTTGCAGTATGCGATGATAACATAATTATTTTAAATAGATTGACAAAAATGTTAGAAAATATATTTCTAAAAAACCATTTATGTGCTGAGGTTGTACTATCTTCTAATTCATCTAAAGAATTAATTGAATATACTAATTCTAATAATTTAGATGTTCTTATTTTAGATATCGATTTCAAATCCGAATGTTCTGGCTTAGAACTAGCAAAAAAAATTCGTAAAAAAAATAAAGATATGTATTTAATTTTTTCTACTGGTCATTTAGAATATGCTTTAATTGCATATAAATTAAAAACTTTTGACTATCTCCCAAAACCTGTTACTCCCGAACGATTAGAAGATACAATTAATCGCATTTTCGATGATATTTCTAATGATACTGAAACTAACTTTATTACTATTGGAAACAGTAAAATTTTAGTTGCTCAAAACGAAATAGATTATATTCAAAAAGATGGAATGAAAGTTATTTATCACACACATAAACAAACATATGAAGTTTATTCATCCTTTTCCAAAATCCAAGATACTTTGCCTAAAAATTTTGTAAGATGTCATAAATCTTACATAGTTAACACTCAAAATATTGTTAACATTGAGTCTGATAGCAATACTATTTCATTTGCTTCTAACAGTAATTGTTATATTGGACCAAAATACAAAAATAATTTTATGGAGGTTTTTACACATGCAAATTTTACAAACTATTTGGACAGCTTTAACAACTGAGAACGAAGGACTAGTGAATATACTAAATATACCTTTAAGTTTTATTGAGGCATATATTTCAATGGTAATTTTTACTACTTTTTTTAATATTAAATCCACTATAAAAACAAAACTATTATATATCTTTTCTTTTTCCATATTAGGATATTCTGCTTCGTAAGCCGCTGGCTCCGCTTCTGCCGCATAAGTGGTAACTGGCTGCATAATAGAAGAAATGATTGTCAATGCCGAGAGAAATCCCGATACGATTCTCTTTGATTTCCCTTTCATTCGCTAAGTACCTCTCTTTCTTTGTTTTTTGCCATTCTAATACTGTCCTGTTTCAAAAATTTTTCCTAAGTTCCCATATCTCTTTACCTCCTTTTTTACTTGTACTGCCCATAACAGTACATGAATACAGGGAAATCCCTTAAGCGGAACTTCCCTGCATGGTATCTACTGTTATACAGCCCGTAACCGGACTGTTTTTTTATTGAGCGTTTTTCCTGTTCTCATCCTGAACCCGTTCCCTGCTCCGGTTTTCTTTCCGCAGCGTTTTCTCCGAAAGGGCGGGCAGAATGCCCACTCCATGCCGGGTATCTATTCAGGCAGGCTATGAAATTATCAAGGTACATATAAAGGGATTTTTGAAATAAGAAAATACCCTCTCACTAATCGCAGGCTGGAGAGGGTAAAAATTGACCGTTTATAGAAATTTTTTGTTATATGGATTTCAAAGAATTGTCAGTGTGTTTTCTATCGCAACAAACACCAGCATTATTAAAGAGAATTGTTAAAACAACACTAGCGTATTTGATACAAAAAACGGGAGAGAACTGCATAAAAAACAATTCTCTCCCGTAATCATTATTCACATTAATTTTTAATTAGCCCAATCAAGATATGTAGAATCAACCAATATACCTCTACTTTCCTTAAATGTGTCTACCAATGTACATTCTTTAGTATTCAGTCTCTTTTTTACATTCATTATATGAATATAACGTATTAAGATAATTATGGTATTTTATAGAATCAGTTTCTATTTCACCAACATCTATTCCATGAAGAATCGTAATATACATTTCAAGCATGGCACAATTACTATATAGTCTATCCGTATCATTATCATACACAACACAAAGAAAAGGTTCTAATGCATATCTGCTATGAAAATACAAATAGAAACTATGGCTTATTTCATTGTCTTTAACTATATAAATATCTGACACATTTAAATTTTTAATTGGTAAAGTTTCCAACGTGGCACGTGTTATAGCGTCCATCTTTTGTATGGATACTTTTTGATATAAAACAAATTTTTTCATAAGAATTTCAAGAACATCTCTTGTTTTCTTATACGGTTTTACAATGCTGTTATTATATTCTCGTTTTAAGTCATTTATAAACGATTCTGTCTCTGGATTTATTAAAACTTTTTTACACATCAACCCATCCACCTATTTCATTAAATTTAATCCAATAATCTTCGTTGTAAAAATAGCATCGGAGATTATTTGTTGAAATATATACACTTTCTTCAGTGTCAGGAATCACGCAAGTACCTATTGAACGATATCCTTGTGTTGCAGATAATCCATCAATAAGAAAACCTTTACTATAATATTGTGAATCACCTACAATATATAGGTTATCAGCCCTTAACGCTTGAACCGCATTAGAACCTTGCCAACGAATATAAATCGTATATAAGGTAGGAATTCCACCAGTTCTTCCACTCAGGACACATGTTACCGTTGTAAAGCCACTACGAAGTTGCCCTGAATAGTTACCGTTTTCATCCAAAAACAGACGTCCATCAAATGTCGTAGAAGGTCCATCGAGAGACATTATATCAGCATTCGTATTTGTCTCTATGTCGGAAGCAAATACTGTTTCAAAATTTATCGACAACAACAAACAACAAGCCAAAAATATGCTCATTACTTTTCTAATTTTTTTCATATCCATCTTTATATGGTTTTTATTAAATCTGAACATTATCGCTACCTCCAATCGTAGAATTATCAGTTGTTATTCTTTACATTAAGCATACGTATATTTATCTTTTTCAAAGAAAATAACCTACTGAACAAATTTTAATGTATCAAAGTCAATCTCTGGTACCGTAACTGCTCTTCCTGCACTTTGGGCAGCACTTAAATAGATATAGTCATTCACGATCCATCCCGGATAACCGATTGAGCTGTCAGACACCTGCCACCAAATATAGTTTTCATTCAAAGAATAATTATCATTTAACAAAACCCAATCTTTTCTGGTTTCATACAATAACCCATTAATTACTCCGGAAGTGCTCGGTGTGTTTCTTAAACGAACACCATTTCCTTTTACATATGCGAGATAGTAATATTCTTTTGACTTCATCAGTGTCTTCACATCTGGATTTTCTTCCCAGATTTTTTCAATCTCATTCTGATCTGTGATAATTTCAAGATCGGCAAATACTTCGTTTTGGTCTAAATACTTTTGAATTCTGGGATTCTCTGAAACAATTTCATTAATGGTTTCTTTGTCAGTCACAACTTCTAAATTTGCAAAGGGCTCTTTAACTTTCTCTGCCGCAAATGCAGTCACAGAACTGGTTACTACAACACAACAACAAATGAATAAACCACATAAACGCTTAATTTTTCTCATATTTCTTCCTCCTAATGTGGTGCATGTGAATATGCAAACTGCCAATCAGAAAGACTCTTTAGAGCAGCTCCACAGCATTTACACATAATAACTCTTTTGGTATAGACCCAGCATTCAGTAGGACTTACTTTCGCATGACCATAAAGAGTTGTCTTAACCTGATTGCATGGAATATGCGTACAGGAAGCTCTTAAATTTTTATCTGAGACAATGTTTACCTCTTTATCAACATCCAACTGTTCCATAAAAGAATCTGCTATTTCCTCTGATACGCTAACTTCCTCGCCATTTTCATTAAAAAATGAAACTTCAACCTTTTCCGGCTCCTGTTCTGCTGCTGAAACACTAATCGTCGGCACCAAAATCAGTCCACATACTAATAATATGCTCCATATTTTTTTGATTGTTTTCATATTCTTCCTCCGTTTTATTATTTTTTTAACATTTCAACACTACACTGTCCATCTCTCCTTTCCAATATCAATGTAATTCTTTCGACCATTTTTCCGTCATAATTACATACTTCAATATTTAGTGTTGAACTGTCAGTTTCTGGTATTTTAATAACATTCCCGTCCTGATCTCTGAAATTTATACTATTCATTCCATCTGGCATCCAAAAAATCTTATTTCCATTTCTGAAAATATTATCAGCATTCAAGTTTTGTTCATTTTCTATCGTATAATATCTGCTTCCTTCTTCCACACTCATTTCCAGAACATACCCATATCCCAATGGAGTTCTTTGTTTTTCCAAGTTTACTCTCTCATTTAGTCTTAATTGCACCATTTTATCCCCAGTTGCCGCATAAACTACTAAATCAGGAGATTGCAGGTAATAATTTACAGAAAACATTATCATCATAGCTAATGCAACTACTGCTACACGATAATATCCTCTCATAAGAACTTTTTTTCTTCTTTGGGATTCAATTCTCTTTTTGTATGCTATAAAGAGTTTTCTCTCATTCTGCTCTGTCAGCACAATATCATCTGCTAATTTTGATATATTCTCTAATTTTTTTTCCAATTTTATCTGCCCTCACTTTCATATTTTTCTTTTAATCTTTTTCTTGCCCGTTCTAGTTTTTTCTTCACTGCACTCTCTGAAACCTTCAACATATCAGCAATCTCCTTGCAAGAATAGCCTTCTATATAATAAAGAATTAGTACTTCTTTATCCTTTGCATTTAATGTCATCAATGTATCCATAATTCCTGTTTCTTCAGGTTTATGGTAATGTAGTGCAAGAGTTTCGTAATCTACCGTTGGATGCATCCTTCTGAAACGGAGTATGTTTTTACAAATATTAATATTAACTCTTGTCAGCCATGCTCTTTCATGGCTTTCGTCATTAAAGTCCTTTTTTGTATTTAAATATTTCAAAAATGATTCCTGCACTGCATCATAAGCATCCTCTTCGCTACACAGCATAATAATTGATATTTTATACAACAGTTTACAATATTTATTAAAAATCTGATCAGCATTTCTTTTCATCTTTTTTTCTCCTCATATATATCACACATATAATACATAATTGGTGACACCTAAACCAAAAAAGCAAAAAAATATTTAACCACCTGCTACTCACCAAAGATTTTTCCATTCTTCTGCTTGTATTCTATATCATAATTATAGAAGCTAACTTCGGATACATAAACAGCTTTGTAAACTGACAGCTCTTCCCACCAATTTACAAAGCTGTTTTCATTTCATATACGTTGTCTTATACTGATACTATAACTTTAAATTTATATGATTTTAGAACAATTTTCCACTATTTTAATTGAAATAAATACATCCTCCCTCAATTCCAAGTTCTTTCATTATATTTTTAAGTGTCTTCAAAATTCGTTTTTTTCTGTTCTGTATTGTTTTACGGCTACATCCACAAATTTGTGCCGCTTCTTTCACTGTAACCTCTTCAAAAAATAACAGATAAATCAGATATGCCTCCTGTTCCGGTAACTGTTCTAAACTCTCCTTCAATTTTTTCAGGCATTCACTGCGTACTGCCATCTCCTCCGGCTGTCCTTCCTGCGATATAGAAGTTTTTGCAAAACTGCCTTCCTGCACCACATCAAGACTGCAAACACC
>ERZ772819.1650-NODE-1650-length-17613-cov-7.060200_pt1 | contig 17613 bp, 10 predicted proteins | sample MGYA00580860_ERZ772819 | MGnify/ENA primary metagenome ERZ772819 (study PRJEB29015, sample SAMEA2737683) | human gut metagenome | biome: human gut; feature: human-associated habitat; material: faeces | place: China | collected 2012 ...
GGCTGGGTGACGCGGGTCTGCTTCAGTTCTTCGTCCGTACCGGCGAACATGATGTCGGTGATGCGGAAACCGAGGATCTCGTTGGCTTTCTCGAAGAGTTCCTTCGCAGCCGGAACGTTGTCGTAGAGGTCTTTGCCCATTCCGACGGCCTGGGCGCCCTGGCCCGGGAATACGTATGCGTGCTTCATAATTTTTTGCGAATTTTATGTTTGCGGAGGCAAAGATACGAATTTATTTCCTAAATTTGCACCGCAATGGTTCACAAAGGGCCGGGCAAGGCCCCGTGTGATTAAATGGGAATGCCGTGAAAATCGGCAGCAGTTCCCGCTGCTGTAAGTTCCGATAGTTGCCGCGACACGCTGAAAGCCACTGGTCCGAGAGGGCCGGGAAGGCGTTGCGGCAGGAACGAGCCAGAAGACCTGCCTTGCAGCTTCCCGACGAGGAAGAATCTTTTTTCGGGGTGTGTCTGCGGAGAACGGAGCATCGCAAGTCTTGGTATTTCGTGGCTGAAATACGGGTATGGACGTGAAAAAGGTTCGATTCAGGGAGGTTCCGGGACCGGATTTTTTATTTTACGAACATACTTAAAAGCAGACGAACGATGAAAAAACTCTTGCTTTTCGCATTTGCGGCCTGCGCTTTGGCCGCCTGCTCGGACGATGACGGCGATTCCCGCGTCCCTGCGACTGCGGTTGTGCTCGATTGTACGGAAAAAGAACTTGCAGTCGGCGAAACTCTGCAACTCACCGCAACGCCGGCGCCGGCGAATACCACCGACGACGTGGTGTGGTCTTCGGATGCCGAGGAGTTCGCGACGGTCTCCGAATCGGGTCTTGTGACGGCCGTGGTTGCCGGAACCGCCAAAATCTCGGCGACATACGGTTCGGTGTCGGCAACCTGTACCGTGCATGTGAGCGAACCCGATCCGGACCCCAATCCCGATCCGGAGCCGGAACCGTCTAATTTGATTTCTTTCGAAACGAGCGAGGGGATGCTTGCTATCGACGGCAAGGCTGTACAGCTCGGCGACATTACCGTTAGCGGCGGTTCTGCGGCGGGAAATCACCATAATGTCTTTTGGGCGAAGGGCGGCAGCTACGACGATCTGGCCGTAGGTGGCGTTTACAACGGGTATCTTTGTTCGACCTCGGATGAGAAGATTTGGTTCGGAACCTATTTTTCAGCCGACATCGGCTACGGAGACTATTGGGGCGGTTTCGTCTTGTCTGCCAATTACGGGAGAACGGCTACGAGCGTCAATTATGCGAACCAGTTTATGGTATGGGCCGATAAGGGGGCAAACGGTTCGTCGAACTGCATGATCGGTTATTTCGACGGATATACGAGCGGTTATGCAACTCCGATGATCGAATTTGTGGAACCGCGTCAGGTCAGCTATCTGTATATGGCCAACAGCGCGATTACCTACCCTTATAAGCCGACGCAGGTTGACGAGGCTTCGTATTATTATAAAGTGAAAATTACCGGCTCGCTTGAGGGCAAGGAGACCGGTAGTGCGGAGTGCTTCCTGATCAACGGTTCGGAAAAGTTGTCGGACTGGAAAAAGGTCGATCTTTCCGCTTTGGGCAAGGTCGACTGTCTGACTTTCTCGCCTGCTTCGAATGAGGCGAATGCCTACGGATTGCTCGTTCCCGCTTATTTTGCCATCGACGAAATCGGACTGATTGCCGAGAAGTAATTTAGAGATTAGTTTCCGGAGAAAGACCCGCAGGACTTCATCGTTTTGCGGGTCTTTCGTATCGGGGGGAGGGATGTCCGGACGGAACGGGCTTATTCGTCCCGGAACTCCATGCGGCAGGGCAGCACCACCGATTCGGGTGCCGGGCGGACGGAGCCGGGCGATTGGCTTTCGCGGATTTGCCGCAGCAGGAGGCGCACGGCGTGGGCGCTGATCTCTTCGACGGGGAAGCGGGCGACGCTCATCCGGGGGGCGGCCAGGCGGAAAAGCGGGTCTTCGTGCATGCAGGCAAGCCCCCGACGGCCGTCGCTGATGTCGATGCCCCGGTCGTGGAAATAGCGCAGGGCCTCGGTGGCGAGGATATGCGTGGTGAAGAAAAAGCCGTCGGTGTCGGGAACCGTGGAGAGAATGCGGTCGAGCGTATCGCAGACGTGCTGCCGGTAGCCGGCATAGGCGACCTCTCCGTAGAGGCGGGGATCGGCGTGCAGTCCCGCTTCCGCCAGCGCGCGGAGGTAGCCCCTGTGCCGCAGTTCCATCGTCGGGAGGTGGGGGAAGGTCGTGATGATGGCGATTTTGCGGAATCCCCGGGCGGCAAGATGACGGACCAGCGCATGGCTGCCCGCCTCGTTGTCGATCACCACGCAGCCGGCGTCCGTTTTCGCGAGGCCGCGGTCGAACAGCACGACCGGGCAGCCGCTCTCCGCAAGGCGGCCGACCTCGCGTCCCGAAGCGTCGGCCGGGGCGATGATGATGCCGTCGACCTTTTTCGACCTGAAAAGCCGTATCAGGGCGTTTTCCCGTTCGGGCTCGGAGTTCGAGCCGGCGATCATCAGCGAGTAGCCTTCCCGCTCGGCTTCCGACTCGATCCGGTCGGCGATGTGGGCGAAGAAGGTGTCCGAAATCGAGGGGAGGATCAGTCCGATGGTTTTCGATACGCCCGTGTTGAGGCTTCGGGCCAGCAGGTTCGGTTCGTATGCCAGGGAGCGGGCGCAGGCGAGCACGCGGCTCTGTGTCTCCGCGCTGATCCCTTTTTTGTCGCCCTGCCCCGAGAGGACCCACGAAACGGTCGTTTTCGAGAGGTTGAGCTTGCAGGCTATGTCCTTGAGTGACGCTCCCACGATTTATCCGTATAAGCAATGCTCTACAAAGATAAAATTTTTCCGGCATTCGGCAAATAATCCGGCCGTAAAATGACGCCGGGAGTTCTGTATCCGGGGCGTGGAAGCGAAAGCCTCCCGCAGGGCAGGCCCTGCGGGAAGCTTCGTATCGGGAATGCGCTTATTTCGAGATCAGGTTTTCGCGCTCGATGTCCTTGAAATAGCGGTAGGTGGCTACGCGCAACTCCTCGGCGGCCGGGTCGTCGCAGACCAGAATGCCGTTGGGGTGCACCTGGAGGGCCGAGATGGTCCACTGGTGGTTGTAGGAGCCTTCGACGCCGTGGCGCACCGCGCGGGCTTTCTTGTGGCCCGTGGCGAGGATCAGCACCTTCTTGGCCGACAGCACCGTGCCCACGCCGACCGTCAGCGCGGTTTTCGGCACGAGCGAGATGTCGCCGCCGAAGAACCGGGCGTTGACCTGGATCGTGTCCTGCGTCAGGGTCTTGAGGCGCGTGCGGGAGTTGAGCGACGAGAACGGCTCGTTGAAGGCGATGTGTCCGTCTTCGCCCACGCCGCCCATGAAGAGGTCGATGCCCCCGGCCTCGACGATGCGCGCCTCGTAGTCGGCGCACTCCTTGGCCAGGTCGTCGGCGTTGCCGTCGAGAATGTTGACGTTCTCCGGCCTGATGTCGACGTGCTTGAAGAAATTGTTCCACATGAACGAGTGGTAGCTTTCGGGATGCTCCTCGGGGAGACCCACATACTCGTCCATGTTGAACGTGATGACGTTCTTGAACGACACTTCGCCCGTCTTGTGGCGGCGGATCAGTTCCTTGTAGGTCTCCAGCGGGGTCGAGCCGGTCGGCAGCCCCAGCACGAAGGGCGACGAGGTGTGCTGCTCCTTGTTCTTGATCTGGGCGATGATGTAATTGGCGGCCCACTGGGCTACCTGCTGGGGGGTATTTTCAATGATTAAGCGCATGGGGTGATTTTTTAATGTTCAATGCTTCATTTTTTAATCGAAGTTTTTGTGAAGATGCGCTAAAACATCTTCACAAACACCTCGATAGCCTGGTATTCGGCCATGCCGAGCTGGTCGTAGAGCTTCGCGGTGTTCTGTGTGCGCTCCTCGGCCCGCTGCCAGAACTCGCGGGGATCGCTGCCCGGGAAAGGCATGATGTCCTTCTGCGAGAGGTGGCGGTAGATGGCGTGGCGTTTCATAATCAGCTCGTCGGGCGACAGGGGCACGGCCATGTCCACCATGCCGAGGTCCCACTCCATCCAGGCGCCGCGGTAGAGCCACAGGTGGCACTCCTTCAGCCACTCGTCGTCCTTCACGACTTCGAGGGCGCCGAGCACGGCCTCCATGCAGGTGCGGTGCGTGCCGTGGGGGTCGGCAAGGTCGCCGGCGGCGTAGATCTGATGGGGCTTGATCTCGCGCAGCAGCTTGACGATGATTTCGATGTCCTTCTCCGTGAGCTGGCCCTTCTTGATGCCGCCCGTTTCGTAGAACGGCAGGTTGAGGAAGTGGGCGTTGGTGTCGGGGTTCAGTCCGAACGAGCGCACGGCGGCACGCGCCTCGGCGCGGCGGATGGCGCCTTTCAGGTCGAGCAGCGGGCGCGGCTCGGGTTCGCCCTTCCTCTTGCCGGCGATGACCTTTTCGACTTCGGCGTAGTGGTTGCCGTAGCCCAGTTCGCGGGCCGTGTCGATGTTTTGCAGCACCACGTCGTCGTGCACGGCCACGTTGCCCGAGGTTTCGTAAGCCACGTGCACATCGTGACCTTGCTGCACGAGGCGGATGAACGTGCCGCCCATCGAGATCACGTCGTCGTCGGGATGCGGCGAGAAGACGATCACTCGTTTGGGGAAGGGCGACGAAGGCACGGGGCGCGTCGAGTCGTCGGCGTTGGGCTTGCCGCCCGGCCAGCCCGTGATGGTGTGCTGGAGGTCGTTGAAGACGTCGATGTTGATCTGGTCGTAGGCGCGGCCCTGTTCGAGCAGTTCGCCCAGCGAGTTTTCGATGTAATCCTTATAGGTGAGTTTCAGGATGGGCTTCTTCACCACGCCGCAGAGCCATACCACGGCCTTGCGGACGAATTTCGGCGTCCATTCGCAGGGACCCACCATCCACGGCGTCTGCTCGCGGGTGAGCAGCTGCGCGGCATTCTCGTCGATCACCACCTCGATATTCTGGTGCGCCTGGAGGTACGAGGCGGGAACCTGATCCGTGATCTCGCCCTCGACGACCCGCTGCACGATGTGGGCCTTCTCCTCGCCCCAGGCCATCAGGATGATGCGGTTGGCGCGCATGATCGTGTCGATGCCCATCGTGACCGCCATCTTGGGCGTGTTCTCCAGCCCGAAGAAAGCGCCCGACTGGATTTTGCGGGTGTTGTAGGTCAGCTGCACCAGCCGCGTGCGCGAGCGGGAGTAGGACCCCGGCTCGTTGAAGCCGATCTGCCCGTCCTCGCCGACGCCAATGATCATCAGGTCGATGCGCCGCACCGAGTGGTCGTACGACGCGCAGTATTCCGAAACGCGGTCCTCGGGAACCGTACCGTCGGGGATGTGCACGTTCTCGGGCAGGATGTCGATGTGGTTGAGGAACTCCTCGTGGATGCGGTAGTTGCGGCTCTGCTGTTCGGTCGACCGGATCGGGTAGAACTCGTCGAGGCTGTAAACGGAGACGTTCCGGAAGCTGATCTGCCCTTCGTGGTGGCGTTTCACCAGTTCCCGGTAGAGACCCAGCGGCGTGCGGCCCGTCGTGAGGCCCAGCACGAAGGGCTGCGACTCCTCGTAGACCTCGTTCGAGCAGTGGATTTCGTTGTACATGCGGATCGCCTTGACGATGTTGTCGGCGACGTACTGCACGCCTTCGTACTCGTTTTCGTAGACCTTGGTGTGGATCTTCTCGTAACGATGGATGATGTCGCGCGGAGCCGATTCGGAAATCAGGCCGCCGTCTTTGGGAAGTGAATACTTGTTGTTCATACGTTTATGTAATTTGTTAATCTTTCTCTCTGTCGGTTTGCTGCCGATCGTGTTGTCGCCGCCGTTGGCGTCGTTTACAAGTCTGACCCCACCCCAAATCCCTCCCTCGGGAGGGGACTTAAGGCGCAAAAACACGCGCCTTGACTGCTGTGGCGGCTCGGCAATTCGCAAGCGATTGCGCTCGCCTGTTGCCCGCAGTTGTCGCATCGCGACCGGATTGTCTCTTGGCTTTCAGCTTTTCACTTTTTCACTTCTCGAACGTCACCTCCCCGAAAAACTCGGGACGGTGGAAATCGGGTTTCTCCGTCCGGATCGGCCGCCACGAGAGGAAATGGGGGTGCGAGAGTTTGTCGCCGCATTTGTAGAGGTTCATGCGGGCCTTGAGACCGCTCCAGTCGGTCAGCGCATGGCGGAAAAGCGCCTGCGGGGGGATGGCCAGCGTGAGCGACCAGCGGTTGTCGCCCTCGCGCTCGGCGAAAGGCTCGCCGCAGGGAAGCGTCGTGTAGCGTTTCACGCCCGCCAGCACCTCGGGCGAGGCGTGCTCGGCCTCGGTCCGGGATTTGCGCGCCCCGAGCAGCATCCGTCCGATGCAGGTGGTTTCGAAATTGTAGTACATCCCTGTGTCGGGTGCGATGAAGAACTCCGCGCACGAGTCGGTCCACACCTCGCCGTTGTCCTCCGTGACGAGCGCCGCCGTGTAACGTTCGGCAACGTCGAAGCGCAGCATCAGCCAGTCGCCCGTATGGAACATCCGGAAGCTGACTTCCGGGGCGTAGGGAAATTCCGCGGGCCAGTTGCAGCACGCCACCGGCAGCGGCTCGATTCCGGCGAATGCCTCGTCCACGGCGGCCCGGTCGTCGGGCGCGATGCCTGCTATCTTGCGAATTTCCATTCCTTATTTGTATTTGGCGACGGTTTCCCGTACGATTTCGCACATCGTGCCGTACTGCTCTTCCATGCTTTGCAGCAGTTTGTACTGGGCGCGGGTGCGCACGAGGTTGTGCTCGGGGTATTTCGTTTTGTAATAGGTGTCGCCGTCGATGTAGTCCATCAAAAAACGCAGCACCTGCTCGAAGGTGATGTAACGGGCCGAGAATGCCAGGTGGTCGATTTCGGCCTGGTTGAGCTGTCCGGCCCGCTGCGACAGATAGCCTTCGGTATAGGCGCGGAACATTTCGAGGGACATGCCCACGCGCGAAAGGTCGCGGTCGTCCTCGTCGCCCGTGTTGGCGTAGGAGCGGATGGCGTCGCCGAAATCGTTGAGCGACGTGGAGTTCATCACCGTGTCGAGGTCGATGGCGCACAGCACCTCGCCCTGCTTGTTGAAGAGGATGTTGTTGATTTTCGTGTCGTTGTGGGTCACGCGCGTGGGGATCGTGCCGTCCTCGACCTTCGACCAGAACGAGAGCATCTCGTCGCGGCGCGATTCGATCCAGCCGATCTCCTCCGCAAGGTCTTTCACGCGGCCTGCGGCGTCGCGGCGCAGCGCCTCGTCCCACTGCACGAAGCGGTGGCGGATGTTGTGGAAGCCCTTGATCGTCTCGGCCAGCGGCTCGGTGAAGTCCGCCAGCTGGGCCTGGAACTTGCCGATGCCCTCGCCGCCCTTGCGGGCCAGTTCCGAGGAGTCGGCCTTGTTGTAGGCGATCGTGTCGCTGATGAAAACCGAAACGGCCCAATATTCGCCCTGTGCGTCCACGTGATAGAGCTTTCCGTCGCGGGTCGCAACCACGGTCATCGCCTCGCGTCTGGGGTCGCCCCCGGCGGCTGCGACGCGGCGGCGGATATGATCCGTCACTTTGCGGATGTTCTCCATCATGGCCGGAACGTCGGGAAAGATGCTCTTGTTTTTGCGCTGGAGGATGTAATCCGGCGCATCGCCCGCCGTGCGGACGATGAACGTGTCGTTGATGAATCCCTCGCCCAGCGAGTCGATTGCCGTGATAGCGCCTTCCAGCGCGAACTGCGACGCTATTTCCTGTAATTCAGCCTTCATACGATGAGGTTGTTTCGGTTTTGGTTGTTAAAGGTTAAGTTTCGCCTCCAAAGTTACTGGAAAAAACGCAGAAATGCAACCGGATATTGTGAAAAAGCCCGCCTTTCTTGCTGAAGGGCGGGCTTGCGAAAACTTTCGGACGGGTTATTCGATCGGGTCGATCACCGTGAACGTCACCTCGTAGGGAGCGGGCGCCGACTGTCCCTGGTAGTTGCCGCCGGCGACGATGAAGGTCACCGTGTAGGTCCCCGGCTCGGTGTAGGTGTACGAGTAGCTCGGCAGGTCGTCGGTCACGCCCTTGATGTTCAGGCCCGTGTCGGGCGAGATCGTGTTGAGCGCGACGGGCTGCATGAAGGCCCACTGGTCGATCTCGGGGAAAGCTCCGGCGCTGAAGCCCTGGAAGACGATATTGGCGGTGTTGTTCGCTCCCGGCTGGCCCTGGAATTTCAGGTTGCCGTTGCCCGATACATTATGGATATAGGGGTTGTCGGCGTGCTGCGAAGCCAGCGAGAAGGGGACGAATTCCATGTCCGGATAGTTGTAGACCTGCGTGTCGTGGCCCTTGAACTTGACCGTGATCTTCGGATTGATCCGATAGGTGCGCATCGTGGTCTTGGGGTCCGGATAGAAAAGGTGCATGCCCCACGAAAAACGGTCGGCGAACCGGGTGATGTCGTAGGTGTAGGTTTCGAACTTGTTCGCGTTGTTCGGCGTGAACTCCAGTTTGGTCCAGTCGGCGCAGTCGTTCGCCGCGATGGCTTCGACCACGGGGCGGTCGGTGGCGGCGTCGCTGCCGTTCAGCCCCGCGAATTTGTTGCCCGCAAACAGGACGAGGTTGTTCAGCGTGCCGTACTGCTGGCTGATCTCGATCTCCAGTTCGCACGACTCGATGTCGGCGATGTCGACCTTCGTGCGGTTGCGGTGCTTGTACTCGTGTCCCGTGTCGCCCGTCCAGACGGTGATGAAGTCGGCGTTGCCGCTGAAGTTGAAGACCACCGGGTCGCCCGTGCGGTAGGTGTTCGTCGGCGCCAGCTGCACCGAGAACTCCAGCGGCTCGTAGATCTCTTCGTGTTCGCATGAGGCTGCCGCGGTTGCGAGGGCCAGCGTCGCCGCGAGGTATGTGATTCGTTTCGTATTCATCGTATGCTCTGCAATTAAGCGTTTTACCATAAGGGGTTCTGTCGGAGCGCGTGGTTCACCGCCAGCTCCTTGGTCGGAATCGGGAGGTAGATGTGGCGTGCCGTCACGTTGGCGTAGTTCGCCGACGCATAGTTCGTATAGCTGACGTTGCGGTACTTGTTCTCCGTCGGCTGGTTGGTCCCGGCGTTGTGCATCTTCTCGACGAACGTGCCCCAGCGGATCAGGTCCCACTTGCGAAGCCCCTCGAAAGCCAGTTCGCGTCCGCGCTCGTTGCGCACCAGGTCACGGAACGAACGGTAGTCGCCCAGCAGGCTCTCGTCGGTCTTGACGCCCGCGCGTTTGCGGATTTCCCGGATGGCCTCCTTGGCCTGGTCGTCCGGCGCCCCGGCGTATTCGTTGATCGCCTCGGCGTACATCAGCAGCACGTCGGCGTAGCGAAGGATCGGAAAGTTGATCGTCGTGTAGAGGCTCTTGGCCGACATCTGTTTCTCGTAGACCGTCTCGCGGCGCCATTTGCCGGCGTTGCGGACGGCGCACATCACCGTCGGGTCGTAAACCAGATCGGCGGGGTCGAACGCGTCCTCGATCGTCTGGTCCAGCCCCTCGATGTCGGGCATGGCGAAATTGTTGTTGTAGACCCACGGCGTCTTGAACATGCTCTGCGTCTGTTGCAAGTAGCGCGTCACGGTCTCGCCCGCCTTGTTCTTGTACGAGATTTTCTGGTTGTTCATTCCGCGGTAGTTGTAGCCCGGCAGGTTCCACGTCAGCCGCTTGTCGATGACCGTGGCGCTGGCCGTTTCGTCTGCCGTGCGGTCGTTCTCCCAGTAGAGCTGCCAGAGGGTGTAGGAGCCGTTGTAGTAGCCGTAGGAGTAGTTGCAGGCCCACTCCGAGTAGTTGGTCGTTCCCGACTGCGACCGCAGGCCGATCAGGTCGCCGATGCGGCCGTTCGTCCAGTCGGTCGCGCTGGTGCGGTCGCCGAGGAATTCGGCCTCCCACATTGATTCGTGGAACTGTGTGTCGTACTGGTCGCGGATCATGTTGATGAAGATCTCCTCGTAGCTCTCGTTCAGGTCGTGCTTGTGCGAGGCGATCACCTCGTTGGCCCAGTAGGCGGCGCGGCGGTACATCTCCTTTTTATCCAGTCCGTCGATCTGCTTGACGCTCTCGCCGGCCATGAAGAGATAGACGCGGGCCAGAATGCCCTGGGCGACGGTCTGGCTGACGCGCGAGGGGGTGTTGTCGATGGGCTCGTAGAGGTCGGGAATCGTGGCTTCGATCTCGTCGGCGCACCATTTGAGCACCTGCTCCTGCGGCGTTGCGGCCATCTGCACGTTGTTGGGGTTGGGCGAGGTGGTCGCCTTGACGCGCAGGGGCACATCGCCCCACGCCTGCGCCAGCAGGAAGTGGTAGTAGGCGCGCAGGAACCGCGCTTCGGCGATGTAAAGCCCGATGTCCACCGAAAGTTTCCCGGGGTCGATCTCCGTCTTTTCGACGGCCTCGATGTAGCGGTTGGCGTTCTTGATGCCTTCGTAGAGCTTCGACCAGGTGTCGTAGATCGCCGCCGTGCCGGCGCTGTGGTTGTAGCGGTCGGGACGCGATTCGCTGTTGTTGTAGTTGTTGAAGTAGCAGAGGTCGTCGGCGTTGGCGATTTGCAGCGAGTAGTAGTTGCCGTAGAGCGCTTCGCTGTTCAGCACGCCGTAGACGCCCGCCAGACCGTAGATCAGCTTTTGTTCGCTGTTGTAGTAGCCGTCGTCGGGGATGATCTGCGGATCGGTGTCGAGGAAGCTGCACGCCGGAAGGGCGGCGGTGAGCAGCGCCAGCGTTCCCAGTTTCAATATGCTTTTGATTTTCATGGCGTAATGTTGCGTTTAAACCGTTAGAATGTGAGGTTTACGCCGGCCGTGAAGCCGAATGCGCGGGGATATGCCGACCAGTCGAATCCGGGCGTCAGCACCGAGTTGCGGGTCGATACCTCGGGGTCGGGACCGCTGTAACCCGTCAGGGTCCAGATGTTGTCGGCCGAGACGTAGACGCGCATCTGGCTGATGCCCGCCTTGCGCAGCGAACGGCTCGGCAGCGTGTAGCCCAGCGAGACGTTCTTCAGCCGCAGGAACGAACCGTCCTCGATCACGCGCGACGAGTACTCCTCGCGGCCGACGGCGTTCACGCGCGGAATGTTCGACGCGGGGTTCTCCGGCGACCAGCGGTCGGCGTAGGAGGCCAGCTGGTTGGTCTGGCTCCTCCATCCCGATTCGAAGACCAGCCGGTTGGCGTTCAGCACGTCGTTGCCGTAGCTCCACGCGAAGAAGATGTTCAGGTCGAAGTTCTTCCAGTTGAAGTTGTTGCCGAAGCCGCCCGTGTTGAGGGGCTGTCCGCAGCCGATGCTCGTGCGGTCGTAGTCGTCGATGACGCCGTCGCCGTTCATGTCGCGGTATTTCATGTCGCCCGGCTGCATCGCGTTGCCCTTGAACGAGGGAACGCCGCTGACGAGGTTGCCCTTGTCGTCGAAATCCTCGGCCTTGTAGGTCCCGTCGTAGATGAAGCCGTACATCATGCCCGTGGGCTTGCCCACCTGCGAGATGTAGGGGAACTGCGAGTTGAAGCGCGTCTCCCACGATACGGAACTCTGGAGCGTGTTCTGTCCGTCGACCAGCCCGAGAATCCGGTTGCGGTTGAAGGCGATGTTGAACGACGTGGACCACTGGAACTGACGGGTCTTGACGTTCACCGTTTCGAGCGTCAGCTCGAAGCCGCGGTTGCGGATCTTGCCGATGTTGAGCATCCCCTGCTCGAAGCCCGACGAGGCGGGCAGCAGGGCGTAGAGCAGCAGGTCGCGCGTCACCTTGTCGTACCAGTCGGCCGTCACCTTGATGCGGTCCTCGAAGAACCCGAGGTCGAGACCCGCGTTCCACTGCTCGGTGGTCTCCCACTTGAGCCGCTCGTTGGCCATGTTCGAGACGTAGTAGCCCGGCACGCGCTCGCCGCCGAACACATAGTCGAGCGAGTTGCCCGAACCCGGGTTGACGGTGATCTGCGAATAGAAGTCGTAGGGGGTCTGCGTGCGGTTGTTGCCCGTCAGGCCCCACGAGAGGCGCAACTTGCCGTTGCTCATCCACTCGCTCTTCTTCAGCAGATTCTCGCGGTTGAAGTTCCACGAAAGGCCGGCCGAGGGGAAGTAGCCCCAGCGGTTGTCGGAGGGGAATTTCGACGAGCCGTCGGCGCGGAATGAGAAGGTCAGGTAGTATTTGTAGCGGAAATTGTAGTTGGCGCGCAGGAAGGCCGACATCATCCGCCAGTCGTAGTAGTTGCTCTGGACCTTCTGGTAGTTGCCCGTGTGGATGCCCGCGATGCCCAGCTCCTCGGAGGAGATCTGCGTCGACGCAACGCCGTCGTAGGTGTTCTTCTGCCCCTGGAGCGAGAGTCCCGCCATCAGGTCGAGGTTGTGGCTGCGCCCCAGGCGCTTCTTGTAGTTGAGCGTGTTTTCGTTCGACCAGCTCGTCTGGTCGGTCCAATAGATGGCGCCGTTGACGCCCTTGCCGCTGGGCGAGCCGGCGTAGCCCGTGTAGGTCTCGCTGCCGTTGAACTCCTCGCGGCGGCGTTTGTTCAGGACGTAGCCGCCCGTGGTCTTGAACGTCAGGTCGGGGGTGATCTTCCACGTCAGCGCCAGGTTGGCGTTGAGGTAGTCCACCAGCGTCTTGCGGTATTCGTTCTTGGCGGTCTTCACCGGGTTGAAGCGGTAGTCGTTCGATCCGTCTACGGCTTCGTCGAGCATCGAATCGAGTATGTCCTGCCCGGGAGGCGTTACGGGGCGGTAGCCCCAGACCGAGTACATCAGCCAGCCCGACGACGACGAGGTGGTCTGCGCCGTGGTGGGGGTCACGCCGTTGGTCGCCGTGCGCGAATAGTTGGCGTTGGCGTTCAGCGTGAGTTTTTTCGAGATGGGCAGCGTGAAGTTGGCCTTGCCCTGGTAGCGCTGGAAGTTCGAACGGATGATGATGCCGTCCTGGTCGAGCGCCGAGAAGCCCACGTTGTAGCGCAGCCCCTCCTTGTTGCCGCCCGAGAGCGAGACGTTGTAGTTCTGCTGGAAAGCCGTGCGATAGAGCTGGTCCTGCCAGTCGATGCCCGGGATGTGGCGGTAGTCGTCGAGCGTCAGTCCCTCGCTGAAATAGCTCTTGTTCATCGTCTCCTCGCTGATCAGTTCGCTCTGAAGCCGGACGAATTCGTAGGAGTCCATCAGGTCGGCCTTGTTGGCGATCTTGTTCAGGGAGAACGAGGCGCTGAAGTTCACCGTGGGCTTGCCCTCGTTGCCGCGTTTGGTGTTGATCACGATGACGCCGTTGGCTCCGCGCGCTCCGTAGATGGCGGTCGCCGAAGCGTCTTTCAGCACGTCGATCGACTCGATGTCGGCGGGGTTGATCGACGCGGCGAACGACCCTTCGGACGGGAATCCGTCGATGATGTAGAGCGGGGCGTTGCTCTGCGTGAGCGAGTTGTTTCCGCGGATGGTGATATTGGCTTCGGCGCCCAGCGAGCCGTCGCCCGTGGTGACGACCACGCCGGCGATGCGTCCGCCCAGCGCCTGGTCGAAGTTGGTGACGTTGGCCTTCATCATCGTTCCCAGGTCGGCCTTGGCCACCGAGCCGGTGAGGTCGCGCCGCGTGGTGGTTCCGTAGCCGATGTTGACGATCTCGACGGCGCCGATCTGCGACGCCTCTTCGGTCATCTTGACGTTGATCGCCGTGCGTTTGCCGACATACTCCTCGACGGTCGTGTAGCCCAGATAGGAGAAGACCAGCGTCTGGTCCTCCCGGGCCTTGATCGAGTAGCTGCCGTTGGCGCCCGTGGCCGTTCCCGACTGCGTCCCCTTGATCAGGACGGTTACGCCCACCAGCGGTGCACCGTTGGCGTCAACCACGCGTCCGTCCACGGCGTTCTGCGCAAAGGCGTCCCCCCCCCGGAGTACCGATAGGGTCACCAGCGCTGCCGCGGCCATGCGTTTAAGTGCTTTTTTCATAAATAAATCAGGTTGTGGGTGAAAATGGTTATTTCTTCTTGAGCCGGAACTCCACGGGCTGTCCGTGGCGGCAGGTTATCTTCAGCAGCGTTCCGGTGTCGTGGGAAACGGCCTCCACGCCGGGATATTGTGCGGCAAGCTCCCATGCGCCGTCCAAAAGCACCTCTTTTTCGATGGGGCGGCTCTCCTGACGCGTGGTGTAGGTCTTCTCCGTGAGGCCGAGGTCGGGCGTGCAGACGCTCATCACGACCTGTCCGTCCGTGTCGGTGCGCTCCATGACGATCGACTCTCCGGTCACTTTGCGCACAAGCCCCTGGCCCGTGTATTCCCCGAAGCAGACGTAGCCCGTGATGCCCGTGGCGAGGTCCTTCACGACGTGGGCCGTGTTGTCCCGGCGCAGCACTTCGTAGCCGTCTTTCTTGATCAGGCGCGTGATCTCCTTGTTCGTGGGCTGGATGTAGACCGCATATTCGTAGGCGGCCTGCTTGGGGGCGCGGCCGTGGTCGATCCAGGCCGTGGCGAAGTTGCCCGTCTGGGGTGCGCGGGTCTTGTCGTTGGGCGAGGTCTGCTCCTTTTTGGTGATGTTCACCGCTGCGGCGTTCTTCACCACGTAGAAATTGCCCTTCGTGTCGGAGAGCGCCAGCCGCTCGCCTCCCTTGGAAAGGTTGAGCGGGAAAGCGTCGTAAAGCTCGCCGTCGACTTCTATCTGTTCGGCCGGGCTGTCCATCCGCAGCTGGAAAAGCGTCGTTTCGGTGGGGTATGCCTGGTTGTCGTTGTCGATGCCGCTGCCGAGGAAGACCATCCGGTTGTCGAAGCAGAAGACGGATTTGTACGCCGTGGCCCCGGGGGTGAAGTTCTTGCGGTCCTTTTCGACGAAGTGCAGGGCCAGTATGCCGTTGCGGCCTTCGAGCGACGAGGCGCCCGAGAAGCGCTCGGGGTTGCGCTCCATGAGCGTCCCCGGCAGCGGGCTTTCCAGTTCGGGGTAGGGCAGATGGATGGTCGTGGCGCCCGGCACGCGGTTCCAGTCCCAGCCCTCCTGCACGAATCCGCTCGCCGCGGCCGAGACGGGATTGCCCGAACCGATGATCGGCGCGGAACCGTAGCTCTGGTAGCGTCCGTAGCGGTTGTCCTTGGTATAAATCTCCGATCCCCAGACATCGGTGTTGAATGCTTTGAGCGTCACCATCCAGTCGCCGCGGCGGTGGATGCCCGCGGCCCCGTAGTTATAGACGAAGAATCCCGAGGGCGTGGGACCTGCCGAAATCCCCTCTTTCCTGAAGAGGCTGTTCAGCTCCTTGTCCGTGCCTTTCAGGCGCAGGTAGGCGCCCGCCAGTTCGGGGTCCGCGCCCTTGCCGCTGCCCGTCAGGTCGCCCAGCGCGGCCAGATAACCGAATGCGTTGACGTCGGCGTCGGGGATGCGGCCGTTCTTGCCGAAGGGATGGCGGCCGGCCAGGCCGAGTCCCCAGTCGCGCAGATCGGTGTAGTTGGCCATGGTCATCAGCGCCAGCTTGAAGTTGCGGCACGCCTGCTCCGAGAGGGTGAAATCCGTTCCCCGGGTTGCTTTGCAGAAGTAGCCGATCATGGCGAACGCGCCGGTCGAGTAGGCGGGGTAGAAGCCGCCGTGGTGGAAGGTCGTGCCGTCGGGCTTGATGCCGCCGATGGTGCCCGGCGTGAAGCCGAGGCTCCCCGAGAGCCATACGCCGAGGCTCTTCATGGCGCGGTACTGTTCGGCCTCGTCGGGCAGCATCAGCGCGCTGACGATCTTGGGGATGAGCAGCGTGTGCCACGAGTCGAGCAGCTCGTCGCGGCCGTAGACGTAGGGTTTGCGGGTCTCCGCCAGGCCGCTCCAGTAGGCCAGCACCTTGACGTATTCGTCGGTCTTGCCGCGTGCGGCGATTTTGTCGCGCATGAGCCACATGGCGTCGTAGATCTTGCGTATGTTGTAGCCGTAGTGGTGGTTGGTTCCGTTGCCGTGGCCGAAGGCGAAGCCCTGGTCGATGGCGTGGTCCATCACCAGAAAGAAATCGTCGTCGTATTTCGGATCGTTGTTGATATGGCTGTTCAGCGCGAAGGCGTTGAGCATGTTCTCGATGTCGTCCAGGCGCAGTTCGCCTTTCGGGCGGTTGCACTCGTCGTTCGAGAGCAGCGGGGCGCCGATGATCCCGCCGTCGTCGGTGCGGCGGATCGCGGCCTTTTCGAAGGTCGCCCGGGCGCGCGGGATGATCGTGCCGTTGATGTAGTTGGCGCTCGACATGTTGGCCGCGACGATGCTTTCGATGCGCGATTTCACGGCGTCGAGCTGGGCCTTTTCCGCGGGCGTGACGTCGCGCAGCGGCTCTTCGTATTCGTACTGCTCCCACTCCCAGAGGCGCGCCCAGTGCCACAATTCGCGAGAGAGATTGCAGTTGTTGCCGGGAATCTGCTTGTCGGGGGTGATCTGGTCGTGGAGCTTGACCTCGGAGAAGGTCAGGCGGTCGAGGAACAGCTCGCCGCTTTCGACCCCGGCGGGCGTCGAGATCGTCAGCCGGGATACCTGCTGCGAGGCGTGGTCGCCCGGCATGTCGTTGTACTTGATCCAGCAGGCGCGCCAGCCCGTGAAATCCATGTGGAAATCGAACCGGTAGGGGACTTCGCCGGTGGGCGTCTCGAACGAGAATCGCATGTCGGCGTCGACGGCCCTGGGGTTGTAGATCCAGAGCATGACGCCCGCGCCCTTGACCCGCAGCGAGCGCATCAGCTGTCCGAAGTCGTTGAAGCGGAGCGTCGACGGCGCGCTCCACGACCAGCGCAGCGAACGGCTCCCGTCCTTGTAGTGGAGGCCGCTCAATTCGGCCGTGCTGTTTTCGCCGCATACAAAAGCCTTGGGAATTTCCGTTTCGAAACTGATTTTGGCGTCGATTGCCGCAGCGGCATGCTGGCCCCAAAGCGTGCCGAATAGTATCCAAATCGCTGGTACAGCGTGTTTTAATATATTTTTCATAGATTCATATTTGGTCAAAAATAAACAAAGAAATTGGTTCGCCAAAATTTTTCAAAGAGAAAATAATAAAAATTTTACATTCATCAGAAAAGATTATTAAAATATGTTGCAAGTCCGAAAAAAACTTTACCTTTGTCCGAAAAGCTGATTTGGTTTACCAAAATAATCATGTTAATCACCTAATTTATGAAGATCTTATTTAAATATGCGACCGTCGCGCTCCTCCTGGCAGGGGCTGCCGCCTGCTCGCAGCCTTCGAAGCGCGCTTCGATCATTGACGAAAACATCGCCGTCGCCGAAAAGCAGATCGGCATGCTGGCCGATTCGAGCGAGACGGGCGGTGTGATCCGCATCCCCTCGACCTGGAAGAACGGGCGGATCGACTACGTGCCCGTCGACGACTGGGTGAGCGGTTTCTTCGCCGGGACGCTGTGGTACATGTACGAACTGACGGGCGACGAGGCATGGGCCGCGCGCGCACGGAAGCATACCGAGATCCTCGATTCGGTGCAGTACCTGCAATGGCATCACGACGTGGGCTTCATGGTCTACGACAGCTACGGCAACGGACTGCGGCTGAAAAACATACCCGGCTACGAGGATGTGATCGTCCAGACGGCCAAGTCGCTCGCGACGCGTTTCCGGCCGGTGCCGGGCGTCATCCAGTCGTGGGACGCCGACCGCGGCTGGCAGCCACCT
>ERZ772819.1651-NODE-1651-length-17607-cov-6.921775_pt1 | contig 17607 bp, 20 predicted proteins | sample MGYA00580860_ERZ772819 | MGnify/ENA primary metagenome ERZ772819 (study PRJEB29015, sample SAMEA2737683) | human gut metagenome | biome: human gut; feature: human-associated habitat; material: faeces | place: China | collected 2012 ...
AGAAAAAATTGATATAATAGGTTTGAAAATATGAAGCTATAAGGTACTTGTCAAAATCCAGTTTGTATGCAACAAACGTTTGAACACTTTTTGAACACCGCAACCGTGATGAAGTCTTCAAAGCCCCTTTCTATCAGTATTTGAGATTAAGAAAAACGGTTCGATTCCGGTCTGCGGCATTAAGTAAAAAGTAGGAGAAACGTTGAATTTACAGCGTTTCTCTTTTTTTGCAACAAAACGGGAGAGCAAAATCCCCATGCTCTCCCATCTTTCAGCTCATCCATTCTTATTCTTCAACAGCCCATTTCTCAATCTGTTTCATAAATTTCTCATCTTCTGAAATAACTTTTACCGGCTTCTTATAATCAATTGCCATAAGTCCCAGTACAGATTTGCCATCTGCAATCTGGTTATCTACAGTATGTACTCCGATATCCATCGGTGATGAGCATGCCAGATGCATGAAATCTCTCAAGTCATTAGAAGTATTTAACATAATTGATTTAATCATTCCTTTTACCTGCCTTCCTTCATTTCATGCCTAGTATATCATTTTTGGATAAAATATACAATATCTAATATCCTATATATTTTTTTCAAAAGCCCTAATTTGCATGATATTTCCATAAAGAAAGTGCTTCGCTCAGCTCTTTTTTCTCCCTTGCCGCACTCTCAAAGTCTTCTCCACTCATAACAATCTCAATTGCCTGGCGCATTGCCTTTGCTCCCGCAGTCGCTCCGCCCGGATGTCCCTGTACTGCACCGCCTGCTGCCAGAACGATATCACATCCGACTTCCCGGATATATTTTTCCACCATTCCTGGATGAACACCTCCGCCGATCGAAGGCATGGATGCTTTCAGATGATAGAATGGCAGTATCAGCTGCTCGATTGTCTGCATATATTTCTGGTAAGATAACGGATAACCGCCATACGGTGTATTGACCATCACAATATCCGCTCCCGCAAGACGCGCCAGTTTTCCAACCGCCAGAGGGGAAGACATTCCATTTAGAGTTCCCTCATATACCATTCCAGAACCTGCTGCATGCCCTAAGATCGGAAGATTTGTCTCCTCGGCAACCTGCTTCAGCACACTGTATCCGACGGCAGCAAAATTGATCATAATTCCATCTGCTCCCGCATCCTCAACAGCCTTCACGTTATCCATGATCTCTGCTGTCCCGCTTGTCACATTCACAAAATATTTTACATTATTTCCGCTTTCCTCATAAGCGGCTTTCGCTGCTTTCCTAAATGCTTTTACACGGTCTGCCGGATGACTGTAGGACGGATTTCCCAAAAGCTCATCATCCTTGATAAAATCCACGCCGCCAAGTGCCGTCTGGTAGAATATCTTTGCACCCTCTTCCGGAGTCAGCCCTGTACACGGCTTCACCATATTCAGAAGAAATGGTCTGCCCTTCACTTTGGTATACTCCCGGACTCCATCGATTCCGAACTGTGGACCTGCGAATTTCTTTGTAAATTCTTCCGGGAATTCAATATCAAGCAATTTTACCTGTGCAGAGGTCGAAGCATCATTTCCAAGAAGGGAAGTGATCAGAAGTGGAAGATCATTCCCAAAATTTACCGCCGGATATGCAATCTGGATGATATACTTTCTCTCCTCCTCTTCAATCTGTGTTGCCAGATCCAATGCCGGAATATCGAAAATATTAACAACCTTTCCCATATATTTTTCCCGGATCTCGTCCGTGATCCCCGGAATCGGAATCCAGGTTCCAATCGTCTGCCCAACTGCCAGTGTCGATGCTTTTTTTATCACGTCCACTTCTTTTGGTAGTTTGATATAATAAGATGCAATCACATAATTCTGTCCATGAATATGTTCCGATAATGTATAAAGTACTGAATCCATATTTTTCCCTTTCATCGAAAAAAGTCCAGGTACCGTTTCCGATACCTGGACTTTAATTACAATTGCTATCTACTTCCTATGCTTCCTCATGAAAGTAAGCACTGGAACTATACGGAATATCTTCCGTTCTTTTCTTAAGGTTCTTTCCCAATAAATGATAAATCAATTCACTGTCATGATTCTTCAATGCTTCCAAATAGCTCTCATGTTCCGCTATCATATTCCGTCTGGATTCTTCTTTCAGAAGTAATTTCTGACCATAGACCAGTTTAAAAAATGATAAATTATCCCATAAGGACTCAATCATTGAACACACTCTGTCTAACTGACTCGCTTTGTAAATTGAGAAATGATACAGTCTGTTCTGCTGGTATACATCAATCGCATCAATTGAATCCTGCGACACGATCCTCTTATATTCTTCTTGAATCTTTTCCAGATTCTGTATCTCTTCTTCTGTGATCTTCTCACATGCATATCTCGCTGCCACTGGTTCCAGAGCAGTTCTAGCAATGTAGATCTGTCTTACATCTTCTTTTGTAAGTGTAATGAGTCTTGTTCCTGCATACGGAATCGACTCCGCGAGCCCTTTTTTCTCCAAATTACTGAGTGCCTCTCTTATCGGCATTCTGCTGACACCGAGCTGGCTTGCCAATTCTTCTGTGTTCAGCTTATCACCCATGGATAACTTCCCACTCATAATCCATTCCATCAGCTTATCAAGCACCAGATCAGGGAGCTTATTATGTTGCAGTACCTCCCTGTTCAAATCATTCATTGTTATTCGCCTGTCAGATTTCATATAGCTTTCACCTATCGTAATATTTACAAGCCAAGCTTCGAAACGGTTGCCTTCAAAATTGCTATCTGTGCTGTCTCTTCGATCAGTTCTGCTGTATGCTCTGCATTGATAGCATCCTTTCCAACTGCCACTAAGCCATGATCAACGAGTAAAAATCCCGGCAATTCTGGACAATCACTATATATTTCTTCTACTAATGAAAAATACTCTTTTCCAACCATTGCAGCCGGCACATTCAGTGTCGGAATATCTGCACACATCTTTAATTTGGAATGCCATGTCGTTCTCGGCAAAGCTTTCTCTGTAGATGCCCACGCAATGGAATATGGAGAATGTGTATGCACTACAGCATTCACGTTTGGACATATTCTATACAACAAACCATGTAATAAAGCTTCTCTTGTAGGTTTTCCTTTCCCCTCAACCAGATTTCCATCAAAATCTGTGATAACAAACCCTTCCGGTGTGCTGTCAATAAAAGAGCTTCCACTTGCTTTTACGATCATTAAATCTTTTTCAGGAACTCTCGCACTTACATTTCCACCGCTTCCAGTCTGTATACCTCTAGTATAAGCTCTTTTGCAGGCAATGACAAGTTCCTCTAATATTTTTTTAACCTGTTCATCCATAAATCCATTCCTCCTCGCATCTACTTATAGCTTACTTCTTCACCGATTACTCCTCTTTCCTTCAGTTCATCGATCATATGATGTGCTGCCTGGATTCCCCACTCTTTTGTATCCAGATTTCCAGGAATCGTTATAATCTCAACATTTGGATTGGTAATATTTTTAATCTTTCCAAGAATAATCTCATCTACTTCATGGTAATATAATTCTTCACCTTTTCTGGTATTATGCCTCATTCCGTCTGTAGGGATCAGCAATTTTACCGGATAATCAATTTTATTTACACGGTCCACAAATCTCTGTGTTGTAATCTCAGCTTCATCTGGAAGGAGCTTAATATGTGCAGTATTTGCATTATGCATCATATAAACTCTCTCATCCATGCGTTCCGGAAATTCATCAACACAAAAGTCGATAAAGTCAAGTCCCCCAACACTGATAACCAGCGGAACTTTCTTCTGTACACCTTTTACCAGGCGGTACTTTGCATCTTCCCCATAGGAGAATCCACCTTTGAAATATTCCTGCGTAATCTCATGTGTTGTAAGATCCAGAATTCCATTGATCAGACCATCCTCTGCCATCTTCTCCATAATCGCTCCACCAACTCCTGTAGTATGGAAACCAATCGCCTCGATTCCAAGACGCTCCAGCTCGTCAACTGCTGCACAAGCCCCCACATTCGTAACGCCCATCAGAGTAACACCTACCACGATTTTCTTACCTTTTTCCAGTGGTTTTCCGGCATTTTTCACCATACCTACACAGGCCGCACACGCATTTGCAATAATCTGACGAGTCACAAGATTCAGCCCGGTAAAATCACAGATTGATGGGATTGTAACAATATCCTTATCTGCTACGATACTCTCAAAAGTTTTTCTTCCGGATGCAACGGTTGTCGCCATAACTTTCGGAACACCAATCGGAAGTCTTTGCATCGCTGCCGTTGCCATGACGGTATTCTGGAGTCCGCCTGCAGAAACGATTCCATCAACCTTTCTCTCCTGATAGATTTTTTCCACATATCCAGCTACTGCCTCTGTCATAAAACTGATTTTTTCGCCCTTTGACTTTGACTCCATATCCTGCCATGATACACCAGCCGACTCAGCTACTTCTTCTCTTGAAATGTCGTATCCCTTTGACGGGTCTGGTCCTGTTGCCACATCAATAACAAGTGCTTTTACACCTTGCGCTTCAATCAGTTCACGCATATAACAGATTTCTCTGTATTTGGTATCACAGCTCCCTATGATTGCGATTGTCTTCATTTTGTTTCTCCTTTATGAAAGAATCTGGCAAATACAGATATTGTGAAGATTATCAAGTAACCTTCACAATATCGGATTTACTCACTAGCTGAAGCTAAAATATTTTTTCTCTGCTCCTGTAGCAGCTTTTTTAGCATCTTTATCAATAATTGCTTTTCTGTATTCTTCATATACAAAGTCGGTATCCTTTGCACCGATTACCGGAAGTTTATTGTCATGTGAGCTTTCATATTTTTCAACTGCTGCTGATAAGATTGTATCATGAGCAAGCAGAAGATGTTTGTGCGGATCTACACCTGCTTCTTTACATCTGCGGATGGTATCACGGATTGTCTGCCATGCAGCTACGATATCCACATAACGTCCCGGAGGGCAGATATCATAATGCAGTTCATCCTGCATTTCCTGTGGTGCATCTACGTTACCCATTACGAATACCGAATCACCAACACAGAAGTATGGTCCGTCTTCTGTTTCAACAACGATTGTCATATGTCCTGGGCAATGTCCAAAGGATTCATATACGCTTACGCCTGGAACAATTTCGACTTCACCTTTTACTGTTTCAAATCTTTCCTTTACACCTTCCTGATCGTAAGGAGCAATGAATTCATTTCCACATGTTACATCGCCATCTTTTGCAATGATCGGACGGCAGTATGATTTGTAGTGAAGCGGAATAGGATTATGTGCATAGTTCCATTCAGCATCGTTGCAGATGAAACGGGCTTTTGTAAATTTTTCAAGATAAAATACATGATCCCAATGTAAATGTGTAAATAATACAATATCTACATCAGATGGTTTGTATCCAACCTGTGCAAGTCTTGATTCGATGTCGTCAATTCCCTGTCTCTGAAGAGATGGTCCATGATGATATTTGTCTGCATGTTCTGTCCATGACATTCCTGTATCTACAAGGATTAACTGATCGCCGCCTTCAATCAGAAATGTAAAATCCGGAAGCTGATCTAACTCATTAGAAATACCAAGTCTCTCTACATATTTTTTGCATGAAAAATGATACCAGTACTCCAATGGTTTTGTCGGAATATATCCAGAATTAAGTGGTCTGATTGTTAATGCCATAATTAAAATCCTCTCTTTCTCTTAGTTAAGTCTTTTAGTTCGTTATCTTAAAATTGCCACCAATTTTAATTCATAAATACGGGTTAAGCTGCATTTCTTTCCTGCCTTCTCTTTGTATAAGTATCAAATAATACCATTGCGATGATTACGATACCTACTACAAGACCCTGTGCGAAAGATGAAATTCCTTTCAGGTTCATTACGTTTACAATGATTGTCAAGATCAGAGATCCAATCACTGTTCCAAGAACACCACCTTCGCCTCCCAACATAGATGTTCCACCGATTACAACCGCAGCTACTGTTTGTAATCCATAACTGTCACCCATTGCTGCATCTGCCGCATTCAGTCTTGCTGTGATCAGCATTCCTGCAACACCTGCACACATACTGCACATCATAAATGCAGATATCATAATCTTCTTAACCGGAATTGCTGCATATTTTGCAGCTACCGGATTAGATCCATAAGAATATACCTGTCTTCCATATGTAGTCCTCTGAAGAAGTACATATACGATAATGACGATGATCGTCGCTATAATAATCAAATTCGGAATCGGTCCCGTGTATCCAACACTAATCTGCGTAAATCCTTTTGGCAAGTCATAAATAACTGCTCCCTGCATTACAATTACTGCAAGACCGCTCATAACCCAGTTGGTTCCGTATGTAGCAATGAAACTCGGTAAGATTCCTGCAAGTAATCCGTTGATACATCCAACTACCATTCCGATTAGAATACCGATCAGAAATGCCACCGGAATAGAAACACCTGCTTTCAGAAGCCTTGCACAGATACAGCCAATAAATCCTGCTGTTGCACCTACTGAAAGATCCATTCCTCCGGTAAGAAGTACTGCTGTAAGTCCTGCACTTAATACCAGAAGTACACTTGCCTGTCTGAAAATAGTGATCAGATTATCTACTGTTCTGAAGTTCGGTGCTATAATTGCCGACAGAATAATCAACACGATCAAACCAACCAGACTATAAAAAACTTTTGAACTTTTAATCTCTTCAAATATTTTCTTTGCCTTCATGCCATGTCCTCCTATTCTTTTGCGCGAATACGGACAACCGCATCGATAATAATTGCTGCCAGGACAATTGAACCGATAATTGCATTCTGCATAATTGACTGAACGCCGATTACGTTAAGTCCGTTCTTGATAATCTGAATCAGCAGTACACCAAAGATTGTACCTGTGACACCGCCTTTTCCTTCTCTTAATGAACTTCCACCTAACAGAGTTGCTGCTACTGCCTGAAATTCCCACCCGGTAGCTACGATCGGCTGACCGGATTCAACTCGGCAGAGAGTGATGATTCCGGCAATTCCTGCGATAAACCCTGCAAATGCATAGGTCTTGATCAGGCATTTTACCGGGCTGATACCTGCGAGTACCAATGCTTCTTTGTTTCCACCAAGTCCATGGATATTGGTACCGAATTTAGTCTTTTTCAGCACAATCCATACGATGATGAATACAACAACTGCCACCCACACCATAAGTGGAATCATCAAAATTGTTGTCTCTGTTACAATTCGATAAGTAAAGCTAGAAAAGTAAATAGAAGATCCTGCTGTAAGCAGTAAGGAAATACTATTTACAATGTTCTGCATACCGTAAGTTGCGATAAACGGAGGAATATTTCCTTTCGCAACAATCGTTCCGTTAATTGCACCGATCAGAACCGTACATAACACCGCAATGATCATTGCTACTTCAAGGATGATTCCTCTCTGTGCCAGAAATACTGTAAATACTGTTACAAAACTGACTTGTGCACCAAGTGAAAGATCAGTTCCCTGTGTCAGTACGATACAGGTCTGTCCAAATGCCAGAATCATAAGCGGTGTAGACTGGATTAACACATTTCGGAAGTTTGAAAACGAAAAATAATGTGGATCCATGAAGCTGAATACTGCAATAATAACAATCAGCATATACGCGACTGGCGGGATATTTTTTAATCTCTGCTTTACACTAGCTTTCTCCATCATCCGCACCTCCTGCTCCAAGCATCATTCTTGCACCGATTGCTTCGGAATTGAACTCTTCTGTTCCACGTTTTACCTCGTCAACGATCTTACCTTCATGCATGATATAGATACGATCACTCATACCGATAACTTCAGGAAGTTCCGATGAAATCATGATGATTGCTTTTCCCTGTACCGCAAGCTTATCCATAAGTCCATAAATTTCCATCTTTGCTGCAACATCAATACCACGGGTTGGTTCATCAAAAATGAGAATGTCCGGGTCAAAACTCAACCATTTTGCAAGTACTACTTTCTGCTGGTTACCACCGGAAAGATATTTACAGGCTTTGTTTACGCTGGTTGTTGCAATTCTCAACTGTTTCTTATAATCAAGAGCAATTTCTTTGATTTTTTTATTTGAAATAAAAAATCTTGGGAAAATTTTTTTCAAACTTACAGCTACCGTATTAAGGGCAATTGATTCATCTAGGGCAAGTCCCTGTTTCTTTCGGTCTTCGCTTACCAGACCGATGCCAAGCTTCGTTGCCTGAATTGGCGATTTCGGATGTACCTCATCCCCTTTGATGTAAACATTTCCTGATTTGATTGGCTGGATTCCATAAAGCAGTTCTGCTGTCTCGGTACGTCCTGCACCAACCAGACCTGCGATACCAACGATTTCTCCTCGTCTTACTTCCAGGTTTACATTCTTTACCTTGTCTCGGTAATCGCAAAGATTTTCTGTACGAAGTGCGATTCCTGTATGTTTGTTTTCTGATCGTACATATACCTGAGATACGTCACGACCAACCATCATATTTACCAGTTCTTCATTTGTACAGTCATTGATTCCTACGGTACTGATCTTTACTCCGTCACGGAGAATTGTAATTCTGTCACCGATCAGCGGGAATTCCTGCATTCTGTGGGAAACATAAATAATTCCAATTCCCTCAGCCTTCAGTCTGTGGATCTGTGCAAACAAAGAATCTACTTCTCGTTCTGAAAGTGTTGCTGTCGGCTCATCAAAAACCATGATCCTTGGTTTAAACGAAAGAGCTTTGGCAATTTCTACCATCTGCTGTTCTGCTACACTTAAATTCTTTACATAACTTTTTACGTTGATATACTCACAATTTAAGGATTTCAGCAATTCTGCTGCTTCCTTTTCCATTCTTTTATGGTCGATCAGACCAATTTTGTTCTTATATTCTCTGTTCAGGAAAATATTCTGTGCTACAGTAATATACGGAACCAATGTAAATTCCTGGTATACCGCAACGATTCCTTTTGCCAGTGCATCCTTTGTTCCATTAAATTTTACAACTTCATTATCAAAAGTAATTTCTCCTTCTTCTGCCTTATATGCCCCCAGAATTACTTTTGCAAGTGTACTTTTTCCTGCGCCATTTTCACCTACGAGAATGTGAACTTCACCTTCTCGAAGATCAAAATCGACATTATCCAGTGCTTTCATTCCCGGAAAAAGCTTTGTAATATGCTTTGCTGTTAATATTGTCTTTCCCATTTTTTCACCTCATCGTTTTTTCCGAACCTTTTATCATATTCTCCCCTGACATAATTGCCAGGGGAGAATGGGTGAAATACTTTTAATCTGCTATTTACTGAATAACCTTCCACCAAGCAATGTTTTCTTTGTAATTAGCTACTGATTCACTTGTAATCAGCGGATCGTTTGCTGCTGTCGGGAATGGGATGAATTTGCCTTCCGGCTCTGTTCCATCATTCAGATATTTTACCGCATATGCACATGCGATATAGCCTGATCCGTAAGGGTCTGTATTATATGTAGCAAACATTTCTCCTGATTCTACTGCATTTGTAGCATCAACGCTTCCATCAAAACCAGCTACAAGGACATCATTCATACCAGCTGCTTTTAATGCCTGAACTGCACCTAATGCACTTTCATCATTACATCCGATAACACCCTGTACATCTGTGTATTTCTGGATCAGGTTTTCTGTTACTGACATACCTTCTGTTCTCTTGAAGTTTGCTGTCTGAGAAGCTACGATCTTGATATCCGGATATTCTCCAAATTCTTCTTTAATACCTTCCAGTCTTTCGATTGCATTTGCTGCCCCCGGAGGGCCCTCAAGAATAATCACATTTCCTTTTCCATTAAGAGTTTCTGCCATCTCAGTTGCGATTGTCTTACCTGTTTCTTTGTAATCAACACCTGTTCTGAGGAATGTGTCTTCTGATGCAGGAGTTCCGATTGTGATAACGCTGATACCAGCTTCTTCTGCTTTTCTTACACCTGGCATAATTCCGTTTGAATCGGCACAGTGAACGATGATAACGTCCATATCCTGTTGGATCATGTCTTCCATGATCTTAACCTGCTCTTCTACACTGTCTGCAGTAGAAGGTGCCTGTGTTACAGCTTTGAATCCCATATCTTCACCGGCTTTTTTAACACCTTCAGCCTGTGCTATCATATAAGGATTGGTTGTGTTCTTGGCAATGTATCCGATCTTGTATTCCTTGTCCGCCTTAACATCCGTTGAAACCTCTGCTCCAATTCCCTTAATTGGAAGCTTGTCTGCATCCACTACAGTTGCACTTGCACGTTCAGACGAGGATGATGACTTAGAATCACTCGATTCAGTCTTGGATCCACTGTCTGACGGTGTTTCTTTTGTAGGAGTACTACATCCTACAAACAGTGTACATGCCATTGCTGCTGACACTAACATTGCTACTAATGCTCTCTTCTTCATTTTCTTCCTCCTTTGTTTCTCCGATTGGATATCGGATATTGGATACAATCTTGTTGTATTTAATATAGCACCGACATACCACTATGTCAATATTAAATAGTATTTTTATTTTATTTTCTATTTTTTTATATATTATGCATAATTTTCACTTTTTGTTCCTGTGGATTATCACAACTGCTAATTTTTTATCAATAAGAAATGCTGCTCTTTTTTTAATACCAACGAAATTATTCACTGAAATACAAAAAGGATGTGCCTTGGCACATCCTTAGATAACTTATTCTATATTCTGCTTACCGAATCAGCTGTTCCAGCTCACTCTTTTCCTGAACTCCTAAAGTTCTCTCTGCGACCTTTCCATCTTTGAATACGAGAAATGTCGGAATTGACATTACCTTATATTCTCTGGCAAGCACCATCTGCTCATCCACATTCACCTTACCTACCTTTACATCTGTAAGCTCCTGTGCGAGCTCGTCAACGACCGGTCCCATTGTCTGGCATGGTCCACACCATGTTGCCCAGAAATCTACCAGAACTGGTTCTTTTGCATTTAATACTTCTTCTTCAAAATTCTCTGTTGTTAAATTGATTACTGACATGATAGACATCCTCCTGTTTCATTATCTTTTTCTTCTTTAAGGACAGTAAGTCGTTCCTCTACTTTCTGGATCGTGATTCTTTCCAGATAATCATTACAGCTCCTGTTCATCCCTGTTACAAGTTCGTCCATAACTACAGACATCCCACTTGCAACCAAACACTTTTTATCCGGGTTTCCAGAACGCCAGGATGCTTTTACAAGCGTATTCTCCAGTGCGTCACTGATCTGCCTCAGCGTAATCTCCGAATTTTCTTTTGCGATCTGGTAACCGCCTCCCATGCCTTCTCTTGTCTCGATCAGACCGGCTTTTTTTAGTTTTCCCATCACCCTGCGTATGCATACAGGATTTGTACATACATTATCTGCGAGTTCTTCACTTGCGATAGTAGCATTGCTGCGATCCAGAAATACAAGTGCATGAACCGCTATTGCAAATTCACTTGTCACGCTTCTCCCCTCATTTCTTATATGTTAAACTGTAATTTTTTTAATTACAATTCATACTGTAACAATATCACATACAGTTTGCCATGTCAACCTCTTTGCTTGGATTTTGTTATGATTTTTTATCTCTGCTGACATTTGCGAGAAAATATGATAGTTTTTTGTGAAAATTTTGTTTATTTATGAGGATTATCTGCTATGAATAAATTATTACATAACAATACACTTTTTACACTCACACTACTTGGCATCGCGACCGCACTTGCCTTTCTTTTTTTCTCATTCGTTTCTGAAAATACTGCAAACATCGCATTACTTTATATTATTGCCCAAATCTTGATTGCACGATATACGAACGGATACCTGCACGGGCTCTTTTCTTCTGTTTTCTCCGTAATCTGTATCAATTTCTTCTTTACCTATCCGTTTTTCCGACTGAATTTCACATTGAGCGGCTATCCGGTCACATTTATCGGAATGTTGATCATTACGCTGCTCACCACAGCAACCACTTCCCGTCTGAAGAAACAGACAGAAATTCTTGCAAAGCAAGAAAAACAAGTACAGATTGCACGTCAGGAATCCCTTCGTGCCAACCTGCTCCGTGCAGTTTCCCATGATCTGCGTACACCACTGACCAGCATTATTGGAACCACATCCTCTCTTCTGTCTGATGGTTCCATCTTATCCGATGCAGAAAAAAGAGAACTTCTTGAAAATATTGAAAATGACTCCAGCTGACTCCTCAATATGGTTGAAAATCTTCTCAGTGTAACAAGAATCAATGATACGGTTACACATCAGGTTAACAAAACACCGGAAATTGTAGAAGAAGTTGTTGCCGAAGCTGTACAACGTCTGAAAAAAAGATTTCCTTCAGCCAGTATTATTGTCCATATTCCAACCGATTATCTGATGATTCCAATGGACGCAATTCTGATCGAACAGGTTCTGATCAACCTTCTTGAAAATGCTTTGATCCATTCAGGAAGCAGCCATTCTCCGGAGCTTACCGTCACTGATCATCCAGACCACGTAGCCTTCTGTGTCAAAGATTTCGGACATGGTCTGAACCCGGACGATATTCCGGATATTTTCAGTGGAATCTGCCACAATACTGGTTCCGTTGACTCCCACAAGGGTATGGGGATCGGCTTATCAATCTGCAAAACGATCATTGACGCACACAGTGGTTATATTGAAGCCAAAAATCACACCAATGGTGCTTTATTTTTGTTTACATTACCCAAAGAAGAGGAGGAAAATATTCCATGCCGCCAAAAGTAAATATCCTTTTTATAGAAGACGAACGAAATATCCTTGCTTTTGTTGCAAAGCTTTTATCTGGGCACAACTATAAAGTAACAACCGCCACAACCGGCACGGAAGGGCTTCAGCTGATAAATTCTATCTGTCCAGATCTCATTCTCCTTGATCTTGGACTCCCGGATATGGATGGTCAGATAATCATCCGGCAGGTTCGTGAGTGGTCCGACTGTCCGATCATCATCATCTCTGCCCGCACAAATGAACATGAAAAGGTAAAAGCTCTCGATCTTGGCGCGGATGATTATATCACCAAGCCATTCGGTTCTGCCGAACTCCTTGCACGTATCCGTACCTCACTCAGACACAGTAACCGAATGAATACCTCTTCGGATCAACTCTTCCATCCTTACAAATGTGGCGAGCTGATACTCGATTTTGAAAAACGTACCCTGACCATCGGCGGAAATATCGTTCATCTGACTCCTATCGAGTATAAGATCCTGGTATTTCTCGCACAAAACTGCGGAAAAGTTATGACCTACTCTTCTATCATCAATAATGTCTGGGGACCATACGCAGATGATAACAACCGGATCCTCCGTGTAAACATGACCAATATACGCCGTAAAATGGAAAAGAATCCGGCAGATCCTCAATACATCTTTACCGAAGTCGGCGTTGGCTACCGTATGAGCGAAGAACACTGTTAAGGTTCTGCTAAAAAAGCTTCCAATCTCTTTTCAAATTACATATTTTCTCATAAAATGACTTTATCAAAAGAAATACAAAGAACTGGAGTGAGAGAGGCATGAATATTGGAATGTTACTTTTGGTTATAATTGGAGGCTTTGCAGGTCTTTTTTCTACACTTTATATTTGTATCAGTCTTCCATTCACCATTATATGGAAGATTTATCGCCGGGTTGCAAAAGGTATCCCGATTATGAAATAGCTGTTTCGTTTAACATCCTAATTCCAAATAAGAATGCCGGAGCACTGCCCCGGCATTCGTCATCTTTATTTTATTATTTTTTGTCTTTATTTGTAAGATTACACATTACAATTGCTACCATCACAAGAATAACCCCAAATATTTCTCCTGCTGATAAGGTTTCTTTATATAGTATTACACCAATCAGGGTAGCTGCAACTGGCTCAACTGATGCCAAAATAGAAGCTTTTCCATTATTCAAATTTTTAAGACCTGCAGTATACAGGCAAAATGCAAGCACTGTACTAAAAAAAACAAATAACAATGACCATCCTATCATATTTATACTTGCGCAGCTTACTTTGATCACTTTTTCAAAATTGCATAAAGGAATCACACCGATTGCTGCAACAGATAGAGATGTCATCGTAATCGCTCTGAAATAACAATAATTAAAAAATACAATACTTAATAATCCAGTTCCCAGAAAACACCACAAATCCCTGAGTTTTATCCTTAATAAGCTTCTGTTATAAAACAGCAAAAAGAGAAACAATATGCACATTGTGGTAATTGCTCTTATAGCAATATTATCCAGCGATCCTAATCCACATTCTTTAAACTTGCGGACAAAAATTCCCATGCTTCCCCAAAGTATCCCTGCCAGGATTACCATTCCTGATGCAAGTTTTTTCATGATCCTGCCTCCTTATATCCAAAAAGGATGATAACGCAACAAGTATTGTTGCGCAATCACCCTCGAAATACTATTTTTACTATAATACAAATATGCAGGACTGTCCAGTGTAAATCAGACTGACTCTTTTACTATATCTAAAAATTTTTGATGGATCCTGATATCTTCATCCAGTTCCGGATGAAACGCAAATGCAAGCTGATTGCCATATTTTACACCAACCGTTTTTCCTTCAACAACCGCAAGAACTTCCACATCCTTTTCAGCAGACTCTATATATGGTGCCCGGATAAATGTCATTGGTACAATTCCAATTCCTTTTACCTCAGCTTCCGCATGAAAACTTCCAAGCTGTCTTCCATATGCGTTTCTCTTTACGCAAACCGGTAAAGTCCCAAAATGTTTTAGTTCATCATTTTCCAGTTTTTCAGCAAGAAGAATCATTCCCGCACAGGTTGCCAGTACCGGCATTCCATTCTCAATTTTTTCTTTCAGGATCTCGTACATTCCAAGTTCTCTTAAAAGTTTTCCCTGAACCGTACTTTCTCCTCCTGGAAGAACCAGTCCGTCAAAATCCTGTTCCAAATCTTCTGCCTTTCTAAGCTCTACACAGTCAGCTCCAAGTTTTTCAAGCATTTTTTCATGCTCAATAAAAGCTCCCTGCAATGCCAATACGCCTATTTTCATTATTTTCCTCTTTCTGCCATCAAAAGTTCAATTTCCTGCTCGTTAATTCCTACCATGGCTTCTCCGAGGTCTTTTGAAAGCTCTGCAATCAGTTTTGCATCTGTATAATTTGTCACCGCCTGTACAATTGCGGATGCTCTTTTTTCCGGATTTCCAGACTTGAAAATACCAGATCCAACAAATACACCTTCTGCTCCAAGCTGCATCATAAGTGCTGCATCTGCCGGTGTAGCTACACCTCCTGCCGCAAAATTTACCACCGGAAGTTTTCCATTTTCATGTACATATGCTACCAGTTCATATGGAACCTGAAGCTGTTTGGCCGCCTCAAAAAGTTCATCTTCCCTCATACTTGTAAGCTTTGCAATCTCGCTGTTCATCATTCTCATGTGACGGACTGCCTGTACAATATCGCCGGTTCCAGGTTCTCCTTTTGTACGGATCATTGCCGCACCTTCATTAATCCTCCGAAGTGCTTCTCCAAGATCTCTTGCTCCACATACGAATGGCACTTTGAATTCCCTCTTGTTAATATGGTAAACATCATCCGCCGGCGATAGCACTTCACTCTCATCAATGTAATCAATTTCAATCGCTTCCAGAATCTGAGCTTCCACAAAATGTCCAATACGGCACTTAGCCATAACCGGAATGGATACCGCTTCCTGAATTCCCTGGATCATTTTTGGATCACTCATACGTGACACACCGCCTGCGGCACGGATATCTGCCGGAATCCGTTCCAAAGCCATAACAGCACAAGCTCCTGCAGCTTCTGCGATCTTAGCCTGCTCCGGTGTCGTTACATCCATAATAACTCCGCCCTTTAACATCTGTGCCAGTTCTTTATTTAACTTATATCTTCCGTTTTCGCTCATTTTAATTTACCTCCAACTGTTTACGAATCTGATAGCATCGATTATAATATCTTTGTGACCATTTTAAAATTATCAAAATAAATATATTCAATAAGGTCAGATTCACAGGAGAATACATAATGTTGACATATACTTTCACAAATATAGGGTCAGATTCCCTTTATCAACACTTATATAAATGTATCAAAAATGACATTTTACAGGGAAAACTTGGTACTGGCGAGCGTCTCCCTTCCAAACGCCCATTTGCGAAAAATCTGGGTATCAGCGTCATTACCGTTGAAAATGCATATGAACAGCTAATTGCTGAAGGATATATCTATTCCATTCCGAAGAAAGGTTTTTATATATCCGATTTAAAAAGAGAACCTCTCTTCTCCCATACATCAAAAAATAAAAATATTATTTTGTCAAAACCAGCTTCCGCTTATATTGCAGATTTTACCAACAACCAAACAGACAGCCAGATTTTTCCTTTTACTATATGGGCAAAAACCATGCGTGAAATTTTAAATGAAAATCAGGAACAGCTTATGATAAATCCGCCCTGTGGAGGTATTTTAGAACTGCGTACAAGTATCGCCAGCTATCTTCAGGAATTTCGCGGAATGCATGTAAGACCAGAACAAATCATTATCGGTGCCGGGACGGAATATCTCTACAGTCTTCTCATACAACTTCTTGGAAAGGATCTTACTTATGGACTGGAGAATCCCGGATATCCTAAAACGGCGAAAATCTATGAAAGTTTTCATGTTCCATACCACTATATTGATATTGATAAAGAAGGCATTTCTGCATCTTCACTGGAAGATCAGAATATCTCTGTCATTCATATTTCACCGTCTCATCACTTTCCCACCGGAATTGTAATGCCGATCAGCAGACGATATGAACTACTCGGATGGGCTGCCAGGAAAACAGACCGATATATTATAGAAGACGATTATGACAGTGAACTTCGTTTATCTGGAAAACCTGTTCCTACGCTGCAAAGTATTGATGTTTCCGATCACGTAATTTATATCAATACCTTTACAAAAACACTGTCTTCTACTGTCCGAATCAGTTATATGATCCTTCCTGAGACACTTGCAGAAAAATATTATGAAACTCTTTCCTTTTATTCCTGCACGGTTTCAAATTTTGAACAATATGCTCTGGCTAAATTCATGGCGAATGGCAGCTTTGAAAAACACATAAATCGTCTTCGAAACTACTATCAGACAAAGCGGGATTCTATTTTATCTACTTTTAAAAACAGTCCTCTGGACAAATATATTACGATCACAGAAGAGGAGTCCGGTGTCCATTTTCTAATGCATATCAATACACCTAAGACCGAAGAACAGCTTCTGCTGGCAGCGCGCTCCAAAGGAATTAAACTTGCTCCTCTATCCGCCTACTATAATGGTTTTGCTGACTCTTCTGTTCTAAATACTTATGTAATGAATTACTCTTCTATCAACCTGAATAATCTTGATCAGATTGCTGAATCTCTATACCAGATTGTTAAATAATGAAATCAACAATCCCTCTGTAAACGTAACGTTCTACAAAGGGATTGAATTCATGAGATTACTGATTTTTCGCAAACAAAAAACTGTAAGCAATCGCTTACAGTTTTCAACTCCCCGAGTTGGGTTCGAACCAACGACCCTTCGGTTAACAGCCGAATGCTCT
>ERZ772819.1660-NODE-1660-length-17566-cov-4.181257_pt1 | contig 17566 bp, 12 predicted proteins | sample MGYA00580860_ERZ772819 | MGnify/ENA primary metagenome ERZ772819 (study PRJEB29015, sample SAMEA2737683) | human gut metagenome | biome: human gut; feature: human-associated habitat; material: faeces | place: China | collected 2012 ...
ATGTTGGGACGGCCGCCACCGCGACCGTCGACCAGGCCCGCGATCTGCTTGATCACGTTACCGGCGTGGAAACCGGCCTTGACGGCGTCATCGGAGCCGGCGGCGAGCAGGGCCGGGGTGCCCTTCTCGGTCACGCTGGCGACGACGCAGGCGACAGGACCGGCGACCTTCTGGTGCACGGTATCCCAGACGTTGCGCAGGTCGGCAGCCTCAAGGCCCTGGAGCTCAGCGACGACGAGCTTGTAGCCGTCGAGCTCGACGGCGCCCTCGATGGCGCTGGAGATAGCGTCGGAGGAGCCACCGGTCAGTGCCTTCTTGAGCTTGTTGGAAGTCTCGCGCAGCTCGGCCTGCAGGTTCTCCACGCGGGCGGGAACCTCATCCACGCGGCACTTGAGCGCAGCGGCGGCGGCGTCGACGAGCGCCAGACGGTCGGCCATGTAGTCGAGAGCACCCTTAGAGGTCACGGCCTCAATACGGCGGACGTTGGAGCCCGTAGAGGACTCGGAAATGATCTTGAACAGGCCGATCTCGGCGGTGTTGGCGGCATGGGTGCCACCGCAGAGCTCACGGGAGAACGGCTGGTCCTCGGCGCCCACGGAGACAACGCGGACGACGTCGCCATACTTCTCGCCAAACAGGGCGACAGCACCGGCGGCCTTGGCCTCGTCGATGCCCATGACGCGGGTCACGACCGGCTTGGAAGCGAAGATCTGCTGGTTGACCAGATCCTCGACAGCCTTGAGTTGCTCGGAGGACAGGGCCTCGAAGTGCGTGAAGTCAAAGCGCAGGTGCTCGGGCGTCACCAGCGATCCAGCCTGGGAGACGTGCTCGCCCAGGACCTGCTTAAGCGCGGCGTCGAGCAGGTGGGTGGCGGTATGGTTGCGGCGCAGGAAACCACGGCGCTCGGCATCGAGCGCCGCGGTCAGGGTGGCACCGACGGTCAGTGTGCCCTCGGCAACGTGCGCGACATGGGCATACAGGCCATTGTGGTTCTTGGTATCGGAAACGGTCAGAACAACGCCCTCGTCGACAAGCTTGCCAGCATCGCCCTGCTGGCCACCCATCTCGGCGTAGAACGGGGTGCGGTCAAGCACGACCTCGACGTCCTCGCCGGCGGCAGCGGACTCGACGGACTCGCCATTGCGAACGAGGGCGACAACCTTGGCGCCATCGATAACGTCGTTGTCATAGCCGTCGAACTCCGTCGCGGCGACCTTGTCGGAAAGCTCGACCCAAACGTCGTTGAAGCTGCCCCAGGCATCGCCCTTGGCGTTGGCGCGGGCGCGGGCCTTCTGGTCCTCCATGCAGGCGGTGAAGCCGTCCATGTCGACGTCGTGGCCAGCGGTGCCGGCGATCTCGACGGTCAGGTCGATGGGGAAACCAAAGGTGTCGTGCAGCTTAAAGGCAACGTCGCCCGGAAGAACGGCGCCGTCGGCGAGCGCGGCCAGGGCCTCGTCCAGGTAAACGCGGCCGTTGTCGAGCGTCGTGGAGAAACGCTCCTCCTCGGAGGCGACGATGCCCTTAACGAGCGCGACGTTCTTGAGCAGCTCGGGATAGGCCTCGCCCATCTGAGCGTTGACCTCGTCGATGAACTTGGTCAGGAAGGCGCCCTCGATGCCCAGTAGGCGGCCGTGGAACACGGCACGACGGAGCAGACGGCGCAAAACGTATTCGCGTCCCTCGTTACCGGGAAGGATGCCGTCCGAGATCATAAAGTCGACGGCACGGGAGTGGTCGGCGATGATGCGCAGGGAGCGGCTAGCACCGGAGTAATCGTCGGCGTCATAGGTCTTGCCGCTGATTTTCTCGCCCAGCTTGATGAGGTGCTGCATCAGATCGCCGTCGTAGTTAGCGGTCTTGTGCTGCATGATGGCGGCCATGCGCTCCAGACCCATGCCCGTATCGAGGTTGCGGTGCGGCAGCTCCGGCATGGAGCCATCCTCCTGGCGGTCGTACTGGGTAAAGACGAGATTCCAGAACTCCAGGAAGCGGTCGCAGTCGCAGCCGGGCTTGCAGTCGGGGCTGCCGCAGCCGACCTCCTCGCCCATGTCAAAGTAGATCTCGGAGCACGGACCGCAGGGGCCGGTGGGGCCAGCGGCCCAGAAGTTGTCGTCCTCGCCCAGGCGGGAGATGTGATCCTCGGCAACGCCCAGGGAGCGCCACACGTCATGGGTCTCGTCGTCCTCGGTAAAGACGGTGAAGTACAGGCGATCGAGCGGCAGCTTGAACTCCTTGGTAATGAGCTCAAAGGCCCAAGCGCAGGCCTGCTGCTTGGAGACGCCACCAAAGGAGAAGTCGCCGAGCATCTCAAAGAAGGACAGGTGACGGCCGTCCTCGCCGATGCAATCGATGTCGTTGGTGCGGACGCACTTCTGGCAGGAGATTGCGCCGATCTCCTTCATGGTCTTCTTGCCCTGGTAATACTCCTTAAACTGGTTCATGCCGGCGTTGGCAAGCAGCAGCGAAGGATCGTCGGGGACGAGGGACGAAGAAGGATAGAGCTTAAGACCGCGCTCCTCAAAGAAGTTGAGGAACTTAGAGCGAATCTCGGCCGTAGTCATTGACGGGTAGTCAGCACTCATAGAGGGAATCTCCTCGGTTTCACATCGAAACAGTTCAAACGTAACGATATTACCATCCCACCGCGCCTGTGCAAAAAAGAGGGCCGCCAAACAGCGACCCTCCAGCGAAAGTGCACGTTATTTAGTACTGTGCGATCCTTTGAAAAAGGGCTGCTGTAGAATTACATATAAGAGTCACCCGGAAGGAGCGATCAATGAAAAGCAAACGATTTTTCCTCAATGCACTTCTGTTAGCGGCACTTTTAACGCTTTTGGCTTTCACCTGCTGGTACGCAAACCAACCAGCATTTGGCTACGTGTTGTATGCAGTAATGTCCGGCGATAAGGCTTATTACACTCTACGCGCAATTGACATTCTCTTTTTCTATGTTGCCGGCCCCTTATCAATCGCTTTGCTCGCGTTTCTTGTCATTTTCAACTTCAAGAAACGTTAATAGGACCTATTTAGAATCCGAGTCGTCCATGGAGCCGTCGATGCCGGTTTTGGTATCGTCGTCAGTGTTGGAGTCATCGTCCTTGGCAAAGGGGTTCTTGAAGAAGCCCGTGGCATCGGGCTGCAGACCAGAGAGCTTAATCCAGGGATTATCGAGTTCGGGCTTGGGCATGGCCTTGGCCTCGGGCGCGGTCTCGTTGCCGATGAGCTCGGACTCATAGATGAACGTATCGTCTCCAAGCGCGTCGTAGGCGGCGACCGGGTTGCCCTCGGTATCGCGATACGGCGTGCCCTTAAACACGGCGCCATCGTATGCCACGAGCTGACGCCCGGTCTCGTTCTCAAAGTAGTAGACGAAGACGCCCTTGAGGGCCGCGCACAGCGGAATGGCGATAACCATGCCGATGGGACCCATGAGTGCCGAACCGATAACGAGAGCCGTCAGGCTCATAACGGGATGCACCTGCACCGAGCTCTGCATGACCTTAGGCGAAATGACATTATCGGTGACGTTTTGAGCCACCATGGTCACGACAAGCGTCCATAACGCCAGCATAGGGCTGAACATAAAACCGAGCACCGTGGCGATCGCCGCGCTCACCCAGGGACCGACAACCGGAACCAAATGCATGATGCCGGTAAAGATGGCCATGAGCGCTGCGTATGGATGGCCAATGAGCGTAAAGCCGATAAAAGCCAAAAAGCCACCGCAGATGGACGTCACGACCATGCCGCGCATATAGCCGCCGACCGAGCGTGAAAGGATGGCAACCATAAAGCGGTACGAGGTCTCTTTTTCCTGTCCGATGATGGTGCAGACCTCGTGGTGCATGCGGGGATAATCGCAGGCAAGCCAGTAGGCAAGCACCAGACCCAGGAAGATGACGAACAGCTGCGAGGCCGTGTTGGTAATGAGCGGAAACACGCCGCGGCCGAGCTCCGCAGCGATTTGCGAGACGTACTTGGACGCTACGGTAACCAGCGAAGAAAGATTGTCGTCCAGATACTCCTTGAGCGGCGTGTTGTTGAGCGTCTTAGCGTGCGAGAGCATCTCGTTGAGATCGCCACCCGCAACACGAAGCTGCTCGGGCAGGCGGCTCAGGACTTCCATGATTTGACCGAGCAAAATAGGCGAGAGGATGCAGACGACGCCGACGAGCACGGCAACAACCACAATGAGCGCGATAAGCGAACCGATGCCGCGATTCACGCCGTGATGCTCGAGCCAGTTGGTGATCGGCGACATGACAAAAGCGATGATGGAACCGACTGCCAAAAACTCGATGACCGGTGCCAGGATGCCCATAAGGTTAAAGATGACGGCAGCGATGACAATGCAGCCGACGACGCCCCAAATGCGCAGCGTCAGAATACGGGTATCGCGAAGCGTGCGGTCGATTTGTTGGGGGTGCTCACTCATGAACGAACCATCACTCCGTCGGGGTCGATCTTATCTTGAATCTTCTTAAGCGTGCGGCGCAGCAGACGCGAAACCTGCACCTGCGAGATGCCCAGCTTCTTGGCAATCTCGATCTGGGTCATGCCCTTCACAAAACGCAGCTCGATAACCTCGCGCTCGCGCGGCGAGAAATCGCGGATGGCTTCCTCGATTACCAGACGGTCATCGGTAAAGTCGAGCTCGTTGTCATCGTCGGCGTAACGATCGAGAATCGAAGGCGCATCATCGGAATCGGACGCACCGGGAGCCTCGATGGGCACCGAGGTGTAGGCCGAGGACGATTCCATGGCTTCGAGCACCTCGTCGACGGTTACGCCAAGGTAATCGGCGATTTCCTCAACCTTGGGCGAACGCTGAAGCTCGTTGGTGAGCTTGTCGGTGGCCTGGTTAACCTTGGCAGAGAGCTCCTGCAGACGACGCGGCACGCGCACACTCCAGCCCTTGTCGCGGAAGTGGCGCTTAATCTCGCCCAAGATGGTGGGCGTGGCAAACGTCGTGAACTCGAGTCCGCGCTCGGGATCAAAGCGGTCGATTGCCTTGAGCAAGCCCAAGTACCCGACCTGCAAAAGGTCATCGAGCGGCTCGCCGCGGTTCTTGAATTTGTTGGCAAGAAACCTTACCAGGTTCATATGGGACATGACGAGCTGCTCGCGAGCATCCGGATCACCGGTCTCCTTATAACGACGAAACAGCTCGCGGGTTTTCTCCTTGTCCCAAGCGGTCTTGCCGCTCCGGGAGCGTTCGGTCATATTAGATATCCGCCTTGAGGTCGAGGGAAAGCGTTAGGGGCGCTGTAGTCTTTTCGTAGGAGTCGCACACACTCGCCAAAATGAGCTCGGCATACACGGCAGCCTGGTCATCCTCATCGACAGTCGCCTGGTCGCCAAAGGTAAAGGTCATGCCCACATGCGATTCGTCGACATCGAATTTGATCGAGATATCGTCGGAATCAACAGCCGTGCAGCCAAAGATGAAGGCTTCTTCGGCAGCCATACGAATGTCCTCGATGCGATCGACGGACATAGAGCACAGGGCGCCGACGTTGGCGGCCGTCATGCGCACCAAGCGCGCGAGACGCGGATCACCAGCAACGCTCAGCGTAATGGGGCAGGTTGCTTCGCTACTCATCGCAGGACTCCTCGGAGGTCTCGGCAGGCGTATAGGTGTAATACTGAGCAGGCTTAGCAGCGGGCTTCTGAACATCATCGTCGTCAGCAGCGGCATCGTCGTCGCCAATCAGAACGCGCTCAGTGGGCTGCTCGGCCTCGGCAGCGGCAGCGGCGAGCTTGCGATCGGCGTCGGCTGCAGGAGCCTTCACCTTATTGAAGAGCTTCTGCACGGCGCCAGCAGCAGAATCAGTCACGCTCGACACGGCATTGCTGGCCTCGGCCACACTGCCCGTGACCTGAGAAATGTCGCGAACGACCGCCTCAACCTCAACAAGGTTGGACGTCAGGGCGTCAACGGCAGTCTTGCTCGATTTGAGGAGCGGCTCCACCTGAGCAAGTGCCGGTGTAAGCTCATCAACGGCACCATCGAGCTTTGCCACCACGGGCTGTGCCTCGGCGAGCGTGTTGTTGAGGTCGCCCACCGTCTTGTCGAGCGAATCAACGACGGTGCGCGTCTTGCGCAGCGTGAGCGCGAGCTCGATAACAGCCCACACGCCGGCAACTGCAAGTAGCAGCAAGGCGATTTGAATGGGACTCATACAAGCCTCCCAAATGAATCGAAATACAGACGCTCTTCATGGTACCCCAAAGGGGACCGAACATGCCAAGTGTGAGATCGTGGGACAAAATAATCAGCAGCTACTTCGGAGCATTCCCGCTACGGTCGCGCTCGCTTTGCTCTACGCGCCACTCTTCCCAGCCGCGGCCGGCAGGCTGCCAAAACGCACCGCGCTCCAGCCCCTCGGGCAAATAGCGCTGATCGATCCAGCCTTCGGGATAATCGTGCGGATACTTGTACACACCGTACTCATCGCTGCCCGGGCGATGGCGATCGCGCAGGTAGCTGGGCACCTCGCGAAGACCACTGCTGTGGATATCGGCCAGCGCCGCATCGATCGAGGCCTCGCACGCATTAGACTTAGGCGCCAGGCACACATAGAGCGCAGCCTGTGCCAGGTTGATGCGACACTCGGGATAGCCAATGACCTCGGCAGATGTAAATGCGGCATGTGCCACCAGCAGCGCCTGTGGATCGGCATTGCCAACATCCTCGGAAGCCTGAATCATGATGCGGCGGGCGATAAACTTGGGATCCTCCCCCGCATCGATCATGCGCGCAAGCCAGTAGATCGTGGCATCGGGGTCGCTACCGCGCATAGACTTGATGAACGCGCTGATAATGTCATAGTGCATGTCGCCGTTTTTGTCATACGAAAAACCTCGGCGTGGATTGGCAATCTTAACGTCATCCACGGTGATGGGATAACGCTCCCCCGCCGCCGGCGCTGGCGTTCCCTCGGTATCGGGACGCGTGACGGCAATCTCGCTCGCAAGCTCAAGGGTCGTCAGAGCCGAGCGCGCATCACCCGCGGCCAGCGTGCAAATGGTCTTGACGGTATCCTCATCGGCCGAGAACTTACCGTTTAAACCCTGCGGTGCCTCGAGCGCACGCTCAATGAGCGTGGCGATATCCTCGTCTTTCAAGTGCTCAAGCTCTACCACGCGCCCACGCGACAACAGCGCGGAGTTGACCTCGAAGTACGGATTCTCGGTCGTGGCGCCAATCATAATGACGGTACGGTTCTCAACGGCATGCAGCAGGGCATCCTGCTGTGACTTCGAAAAACGGTGGATCTCGTCGATGAACAAGATGGTACGGCGGTCATACGTATTCAGGCGCGTCTTTGCCTCGTCGATCACGCGACGCAGGTCCTTTACGGTGCCCGTCACGGCGCTGACCTCGACAAACTCACTCTTGGTATGGTTGGCGATAATGTGGGCCAGCGTCGTCTTGCCCGTACCGGCCGGCCCGTACAGAATCACACTTGACAGCACGTCGTGCTCAATCGCGGCACGCAACCATGAGCCCTTACCGACGGCCTTTTGCTGGCCCACATACTCGTCGAGCGAATTGGGACGCATGCGCACCGCAAGCGGCGCATTCTGAAAGGAACGCTCACGCGTCGAAGCAGAAAAAAGGTCGTCCATAGCCATCCCGTACATCAATCAAAAATGTTTTCAACGAACAGTATACCGAAAAGATACGAACTACCGTTCGTTAATATAGGTACGATGCGGAAACTCCAGACCAGGGAATAGCTTGCTCGTCAGCTCGCAGAAATAGCCGTCCGTCATGCTCGCGATGTAATCCGCCACTGCTTGATCCTTGTCGTCCTGCCAGGCATAGGTGCGATCGTAGTAGGAAAGCTGCTGCTCGATGCGCGAAATATGATGCTTAAAGATGTACGAGGACTCGTCGCCTTGATTAAGATCTTGCAGGCAGCGGTCGTAGAGCTTTTCGAATGCCTCGCGCAGCTCCGCCTCGGAATCGCCCTCGATACCGCCCTTGCTGTAGATCTTCTCGTAGTTCTCGCGCTTGGCCCGGCGGATCTCTTCAAACAGGTCCTCGCTCATCTCGATACGCGGCTTGCCGTAGCTATGCTCGACGATATCGATAGAGGCATGCGTGAGAATCCAGCTGTTATAGGCACCGCCCCGACCATCGTCAAAAGCGTCGGGGTCGAGCAGGCCCGCCGCAATGGCGTCCTGACGATCGCGACCGACGTAGGCGAGGATATCCGAGATACGCACCACGCAGCCCTCAAGCGTCATGGGGCGCAGGTGCTCAACCGCACTATAGCCCGTGGCAATACAGTCCTCAACCGTCCGATCGAACTGGCCAAAGGATGCCATGTGTGACAGCTCAAACACGCGCTGCTCATATTCACCGTTATGGCACAACACGCCATCGAGCGTCTGGAGCGACACGTTGCGGCCATACAGCGCATCGAGCACGCGTACCGACTGCACGTTATGGAAAAAGAAGCGGCCGGTACGCTCGTGATAGGTATCGTTGAGAAAGCGCTCACCGGCATGGCCGAAAGGCGTGTGTCCCAAGTCATGGCCCAGGCCAATCGCCTCGATCAGATCGCAGTTGAGACCTAGGGCGCAACCGATATCGCGAGCGATGCGCGAGACAAGCTGCACATGCAGACCGCGGCGCGACAGGTCATCGTTGCTGCGGAAGCTAAAGACCTGCGTTTTGCCTGCATAACGCGTGTACGCCGGAAGATGAAGAATCTTTTCGGTATCGCGCATAAACGCTGGACGCATAAGCGTGCCTTTGTCGGCAGCGCGATCAATACGACGAATGACCTGGTCATCATTGCAACGATACAGGTTGACATAGCCCGAAGCGCGATCGGCGGCAATGCGCTCGACAAGTTCGGGCGACAACGCCGAGGGAATACGGTCCATGCGCGCCTTAATGACGGCCGTTTCTTGATTAGTTGCCATAGCATGCTCCTTAAGAAGGATGCGCAATCGGTTACAAAGTGCAGCCCACAACCTCGATTATGGCAAAAATCGGCACCAAAAACGGGAGCAATGGCAAGGAGCGCGATTTTGTGATGAGGCAGGAGAGGGCAAGGACCAGGAGCGCGGCGGCAAATGCCACGATGCCACCCATAGGGTCGAGCGTGCAAAGCGCGAAAAGCGCCTTGGCATCCCCCATGCCGATGCCGGGGGCTTGGCGAACACGACGCCAGAGCGACTCAGTGAGCACAAGGGCAAGGTAGACGATGACCGCAAGACCGGCGTGGTCAAGCGCCGTGTTAACACCTCTGTCGAGCCAAACGCCTGCAAGCGCCGCCACCGCACACACGCCGGCAAGCTCATTGGGAAACCGCCGCTCACGGGCATCAATCACCGCACCGGCAAAGATACAAATCCAAAACGGGATATAGACCATTAAAAAACCTCCTTGGGCAGTCACTCAAAAGCAAAAACCACCACAAAGGTGCAGGCACCTTTGTGGTGGTTTTGGTGGTGGTTATTTGGCGCCTTGCATGACCTCGTCGAGGGTAACGTTGACGGCGTGTTGCGTCGGGACCCAGTCGACCTTCAGGAACAACGCAGCCACCGTAATGGGGATATAGCTGAACATAAAGATCGGGAAGGTAAACAGGTTGGTCACCAGGCGCCACTTTTGAGCGCAATGAATGTGCTTGTACTCAAAGATGGTCGTGAGCAGCGCCAGGATAAAGAAGGTCTGGTACATCATCAGGAACGTCATGATAAGCGAGGCGGCACAAGCCTGCATCTCGACCTCGGTAGCCAAGAAACCATGCGAAAGGCCACCCACGATCAGGAATGTCGCATTGGCGAGCATGGAGATCAGGGACAGCAGCATGCCCGGAGCGATGGTCATAAACATGTCATATGCGGCAAAGCGATGATAGCGGAACGTCGACTTGACCAGATGCTTGCCGTAGGTAAAAAAGACCTGGTAGAAGCCCTTGGTCCAGCGCATGCGCTGTTTCCAGGACGCCTTAAACGTCACCGGCTGCTCGTCAAAGAACTCCGCCGGCGCATAACCGATGCGGATGCCGTGAATGGCGCAGAACGTGGTGAACTGGATGTCCTCGGTCAGTGTATGGAACTGCCAGCCGTGCATGCCCTCGATAACACTGGCGGAGATAAGGTAGCCCGAGCCCGAGACGGCGCAGGACGTCTTGCAGATATTACGCGCGTTGTTGAGGAAGCGGGCCTCACGCAAATACCAGGTGGCGTTGGCAGAGGAAATCCACGAACTGCCGAAGTTCTTGGAGTTACGATAGCTCGTGACCACATGAAAGCCCTGGTCAAAGGCATCATTCATCTTGGAGACGTAATCGCGGGAGATAACATTGTCGGCATCGAAGATAAAGTAGCCCTCAAACGTGTCGGGATACTCGTTGAGAATGCGATCGAAACCAAAGTCCATGACCCAGCTCTTGCCCTTGCGGGCCAGGTCATTGCGCTCGTAAACAATGGCACCGGCCTCGCGCGCGAGCTGCGCCGTGTTGTCGGTGCAAGCATCGGCGACCACGAAGACCTCGATGAGCTCGGACGGATAATCCTGGTCCTTGATGGAGCGAACGAGGTTGGCGATAACGGCCTCCTCGTTGTGTGCTGCAATAAAGAAGGCATACCGGTGGAGTTTTTTGGCCTTGGGAGGCGCGACCTCGCCGCGGAGAGCACCGATGACAAAGAAGACCACCTGGTACAAGAAGCAGACCGTGAGCAGCGTGACGACAATCTGGTTGAAGATCACGATGGGTGTGTTGGTTTGTAAAAAGGCGAGCATGCAGGCTCCCGAGAACGCGTTACGTAAACAACCGTATATCTTACCGTAGGCTAATCGAGTTCAAGAAACCACCTAATACTGGTTAGGCTTCGAGCAGACCGAGCTGCGGAACGATTTCGTCGCCGGCGTCAGTGCGGCCGAGCGAGCGCGGGGCTAGGTCATCCAGAACGGCGGCGAGATCCCACGGCAGCTCATCGCGGCACTCAATGTGCTCCCCCGTCACGGGATGATCGAACGCCACACGCCAGGAATGGAGGAATTGCCTGGTCAAACCCTGGTCGGCACGCGCATCGCACTTACCGTAGAGCGGATCGCCCACGCAGGCGTGGTTGATATGGCGCATGTGCACGCGAATCTGATGCGTGCGACCCGTAAACAGGTGGCACTCGACGAGCGTATAGCCATCGTCAAAACGCGTGGAATCGAAGCGCTCGAGGACCCTAAAGGTCGTAATGGCCTGGCGCGCGAAAGGATCGTCCGAAACCGCCATCTTGACACGGTCGCGCGTAGAACGGGCAATGCCGGTGTTAATGGTGCCCTCGTCCATGGCAATGTGGCCGTGGACGAGCGTAATGTAGCGGCGGTCGAGCGTGCGCGTGCGGATGAGATTCTGGAGCGCGCGCTGGGTGTCGTCGTCTTTTGCCGCGAGCATAAGGCCCGAGGTGTCACGATCCAGGCGATGCACGATGCCGGGGCGGTCCTCGCCCTGCACGGTGCCCAGATGGTCGATACCGCAGTGATAGACCAGGGCATTCGCGAGCGTACCGCTCTCATGACCATGCGCAGGATGGCACACCAGACCGCGCTGCTTGGAGAGCACGATGAGGTAGTCGTCCTCGTAGCGGATATCGAGGGGAATGGCCTCGGGAATCACGTCGGTCGGATCGTGCGGCTCGGGCAGGTCGACCGAGATGCGGTCACCGGAGCGCACGGCATACTTTTTTGACAGGCATGTCTCGCCGTTGACGGCAACGGCACCGCCCTCAATCAGATGCGCGCAGGCAGAGCGCGTAGGGCAGCCGTCGTTGGCGCCCAGATAGGCGTCAAGACGCTGACCAGCGGTATCGTCGGCAACGAGAATATGGATGTCGGCCATTAGCGCTCATTCCTTTCGCGAATCTTGCGGGCACGCTCCCCACGTTGTTTGGCCTTGCGCTTGGCGCGGGCCTCGTCACGGGCGTTGAGCTCGGCGGTCGCATCGACCTCAAGGGCCGCAGGACTCAAGAACATGTAGCCGATGAGGGCAAGCACCACACCGACCGTAATGCCGACATCGGCCACATTGAAGACGGGGAAGTCGATGAAGGTGGTGGCAATAAAATCGGTCACAAAGCCAAAAGCCAGACGGTCGATCGCATTGCCAATGGCGCCGCCCACGACCATAGCCATGCCCACAACCTCAAAGCGAGCAAGCTGGGGTGCACGAACCAGGTACACGGCAATGGCGACAATAACCGCGAGCGCCAGAACGGCAAACGCGAGGCCATGTCCCTCGCCCATGCTAAAGGCGGCACCGATGTTACGCACGAAAAGGAAGTCGATCACACCGGGGATAACAGTCACATGCAGAGCGTCGCCCACGGCACGAACCGCAAGCTTGGTCAGCTGGTCAACAAGCAGCACAACCAGCGCCACCCCACCAGCAGCACCCAACCGCCAACGCAAAGGCGGCGTCATATCCGCACCACGACCCAAAGAAAACCCCTACCCTCAGATAATCAAATTCCGTTTAACGCAAATAACCATCTTATATTGCCACACGCAGAGCGCACGACACATTCGCTAACGTCAGATAAATAACCAGCATAAAAGAAAGCGGCATTCCCGATAACGGAATGCCGCTTTTATTCAGCGGAGCAAAAGGGGCGAGGGCGCCCAAATACTCCCTATAACTAAAATGCCGAGTTACCGTGCCTTAAAGGGCTTCCGCACACCTCTTGCAAATATGTGCGTGGCCGTTGTACTCGCCGACGGTGGTGCGGTAGTTCCAGCAACGGTCGCAGCACTCGCCCTCGGCAGCCTCGATGGCAACGGAGAGCTCCTCGCCCTGGGTCAGTTCAACAGCGGAGACGATGTAGAACTCGGCCAGGTCAACGGCCTTGTCGCCGGTCAGCAGCGCATACATCTCGGCGGGAACGACCGCCTTGACGCGGACCTGTTGGCTCTTAGTGAAGGTGCCGGCGGAGCGGGCATCCTCAAGGGCCTTGGTCACGGCGCTACGGAGCTCGAGCGAAGCCTCAAGCACGCCCTCAAACTCATTGGCCTCGTCGACCGTAATGGGCGACTTATACCAATCGAGCAGCGCGGCGTACTTCTGGTGATCGACGCAGCCGGCTGGTGCATAGGCCATGGCCTCGTCGACCGTGTAGGACAGGATCGGCTGCAGGTCGCGCATGAGCATCGAGAAGAGCTCGGCAAGCACGGTCTGGGCGCTGCGGCGCTCGAGCGAACCGGGCTTGTCGCAGTACAGACGATCCTTCAGGGCGTCGAGGTACACGTTGGAAAGCTCGGTAACCACGAAGTCGTAAAGCGCACGGTAAGCGCGCGGGAACTCGTAGCAAGAGTAAGCGTCGTCGACCTCGGCCTGGACCTGGGTCAGACGGGCAACCATGAGCTTGTCGAGCGGCAGCAGGTCGGCAAAAGCGACGCCGTCGGTCTCGGGCTCAAACTGGCCCTCGAGCTCGGAGAGCAGGAAGCGCAGCGTGTTGCGGAAACGACGATAGGCATCGGACGTACGGGCGAGAATCTCGTGATCGATGGAGACGTCGGAGCTGGTATCGACCGAGGCGACCCACAGACGGATGATGTCGGCGCCCATCTCGTCACAGACCTTATTGGGGTCGATGACGTTACCGAGCGACTTGGACATCTTGCGGCCCTGGCCGTCGAGCGTGAAGCCCTGCGAGACGACAGCCTTGTACGGAGCGTGGCCGTTGGCGCCCACCGAGGTGAGCAGCGAGCTCTGGAACCAACCGCGGTGCTGGTCGGAGCCCTCGAGATACACGTCCGCCGGGTACTCAAGCTCGGGGCGATACTCGCAGACGGCCTTCCAGGAGACGCCGGAGTCCCACCACACGTCGAGGATGTCCTTATCGGCCTTGAGGTGATGGCCGCCGCACTTGGGGCAGACGCAGGCCTCGCCCAGGTAGCTCTCGGGAGCGTCAGTGAACCAGGCGTCGGAGCCCTTCTCGTGGAAGAGCTTGATGACGGCGTCGAGCGTGGCGTCGTTCATGACCTTCTCGCCGCAGTCGGCGCAGGTGTAGCTGGGGATAGGCACGCCCCAGTTGCGCTGACGGCTGATGCACCAGTCGGGACGCTGCTCGACCATGGCGCCGATGCGGTTGGCGGCGTGAGCCGGATACCACTTGACGTTCTCACGGACCTCCTTGCCAGCCTGCTCGCGCAAACCGGTCTTGTCCATCGAGACGAACCACTGGTCGGTAGCACGGAAGAGCACCGGGTGCTTGCAGCGCCAGCAGTGCGGATAGCTGTGCGTGATCTTCTTCTCGAGGACCAGGGTGCCGCGCTCGCGCAGGAACTCGATGATGTGCGGGTTGGCCTCATCGGTATCCATGCCGCTAAAGGGGCCGCCGGTGCCAAACTCCTCGCCGGTGTAGAACTTGCCGTCGTCATCGACCGGCATGCAGATGTCGGTGATGCCCTCCTTGAGGCAGGCGAAGTAGTCGTCGACGCCGTGGCCAGGCGAGTTGTGGACGATACCGGTACCGTCATCGACACCGACGTAATCGGCCAGCAGCGCCACGCCCTCAACGCCGTCAAAGATCGGCTGCTTGTAGTGGATGTGGTGGAAGGTCTCGGCAGGAACCACGTAGGGCTTGCCGTCGACCATGACCGGGGTATACTCCCAGCCAAACTCCTCGCAGCACTTGGGAGCCAGGTCTTCGAGCATGACCTCGGCACGGCCCTCGTGTTCAACGGCGACGTAGGCGGCACCGGGCTTGAGGGAAACGGCCTGGTCGGACGGGATGGTCCACGGCGTAGTCGTCCAGATGATGAAGTCGACCGGGCCGTCGAAGTTCTCGAGGCCGGCGGGCTTGGAGGTCATCTCAAAGCGCACGAAGATGGACGGGCTCGTCTCGTCGGAGTACTCGATCTCGGCCTCGGCCAGCGCAGTGTGGCAGTGCTTGCACCAGTGAACCGGCTTGTGGCCGCGATAGATCATGCCCTTATCGAACATCGCCTTGAAAACCTCGATGTCGGCGGCGTCATGCTGGTGATAGAGCGTCAGGTAGGGGTTGTCCCAGTCGCCGAGCACGCCCAAGCGACGGAAACCGGCCTTCTGCAGCTCGATGTTCTCGACAGCGAACTCGTTGCAGAGCTCACGAATCTTGGCCGTGGGGGTCTGGTTGAACTTCTCGGTGCCAAGCTTCTCCTCGACCTTGTGCTCAATCGGCTGACCGTGGCAGTCCCAACCGGGGACATAGGGAACCTCATAGCCCTGCATCATCCAGTAGCGGTTGATCATGTCCTTGGAAATCTTGTTCATGGCGTGGCCGATGTGGATCGGACCGTTGGCGTACGGAGGGCCGTCGTGCAGCACGAACTTCTTGTGACCCTCGTTCTTCTTCAGAACCTGCTCGTAGACCTTATTGTCCTGCCAGTCCTTGAGTCGCTTGGGCTCGGACTTGGAAAGACCGGCACGCATGGGAAAACCGGTCTTGGGCAGATTCATCGTCTGCTTGTACTCGTTTGCCACGGTACCCCTTTCATGTCGTGGGCGCGCACGCCCTCTGGGCACCAAAAAAGCGCCCGTCCCTACAAGCTGGGACGAAGCGCCACAAAACGGGCCGTGTGCCCGCAAAAGCTCTTCGCTTAACCACCCAGCTTAGATGCCCTCGCCCGCGTATTCGCGCGCTCGCATCCGTTACTCGGCTGGTCTGTATCGACGACCATCTCGGCGATGTCTACTAAGACGAACCTGCACGGCACATCCGTTGGGACCGCAGCTCCGGGGTGATTTTCATCGGTCGCATGCACGGGTTCTCAGCGCTCCCCGCTCTCTGTAGCATGCGGACGGCCGACTACTCGTCCCCATCAACGCTTATGCGGTGTATGCTAGCACGTTCCGCGCCGGCAAAAAACCCTCAACACTGGTTTTATACGTTCGAAATTTCTCGCTATTACAGCCCTTCTCTAGGAGCAAAATACCTGAAAGCACTTTATCGAACGAAAGAAGGTTGCTATGCGCACGATTGGAATGAGCGACTATACCGTCGGCGAGGATTGCTTTGACGAGCTGCCCGGCGCCCTGGCCGAGTACGGAGCAAAGAAAGTCGCCATCATTGGCGGCAAGCGAGCCCTGGCTGCGGCGCTTCCCGGTATCGAAGCGGCGCTGGAGGGCACCGACGTCGAGATTCTGGAGACGCGCGTCTACGGCACCAACAGTACGCGCGCAAATATCGCCAAGGTCGTAAACTCCCCTGCCTGCCAGGAAGCTGACGTGCTTATCGCATGCGGCGGCGGCAAGGCGCTCGACACCGTGAAGACCGCAGCTATCGAGCTCAAGAAGATTGTCTTTACGGTACCGACGATCTGTTCCAACTGCTCCGCCGCGACCGCCATTGCCGTTGTCTACAACGACGACGGCTCGCTCGAGGGCTATTCGTACCCTAACCGACCTGCGCACATCTTCATCAACCCCAAGATCATCGCCGAGGCTCCGGCGGAGTACTTCTGGGCCGGCGTGGGTGATGCCCTGTCCAAGCAGCCCGAGGTCGAGTACGCCACGAGCGCCGGCAACCTGGAGCACACGGCAGGCCTTGGCCTAGCACTCGCCCACACCTGCTCCGAGCCGCTGTTTACCTTTGGCGTCCAGGGTCTTGAGGACGTTCGCCAGAACCTGTCGACCGAAGCCGTCAAGCAGATCGCGCTCGATATCGTGGTCAACACGGGCTATGTCTCGAACCTGACCAACCAAAACGATTACTACTACAACTCGAGCGTGGCGCACGCGTTCTACAACGCTTCCTGCAGCATTCCGCGCGAGGGCTCCTACCTGCACGGCGAGGTCGTAAGCCTGGGTGTGCTGGTACTGTTCGCCTATACGGGCGATACCGAGAACCTTGAGCGCTACGCCGCCTTTAACAATCAGATGGGCCTGCCCGTGACGCTTGAGCAGGTCGGGCTTTCCGAGGCTGATATCCCTGCCCTGTGCGAGTACGCGCACGCCACCAACGAATGGAAGCAAGGCAACCCGGAGCCCTTCACCGACGAGAAATTCGCCGCCGCCATCAAGGCCGCCAACGCTTACGGCCACACGCTCTAGGACTGACCCAAAACCGCCACAAAGGGGACAGGCACCTTTGTGGTGGTTTTATATTGCTCCAGTATTCAGTTCGTACTCGAACCCGATTCTTTACGAGAAAGGGTTCGGGTACGTTTTTTGTTTATCGGAAATTCTGCGGAAGGACTACTCGGAACGGTAAACAGGAACGAACAAAAGGCAGGATATCATCGTGGTTATGGTATCCTACCTTTTGTTTTTCGGGATCAAGGTCGGTTTGTGCGAACTTGATCGCCACCCATATGACGCATTGATGGCAATTGCTGCGTACGTGCGTACCGGGAGCCAGTACACCTCTGGCAAGGCGTAGCACACTAGACTTTGTTCCAAAGTCCGCGTGCTAAGGGGGCAGGCCCCTTAGGATTCCTGTGGAGTGCGTACGCACGTATGCAGGAAAACGGCAATATTTCGCTATATCAGGGCGTTCTTTCATTGGAGAGTATGGTATACTCGGCTTAGTTCAACAAATTAGATTTTATATATAAAGGAGA
>ERZ772819.1690-NODE-1690-length-17306-cov-6.213553_pt1 | contig 17306 bp, 17 predicted proteins | sample MGYA00580860_ERZ772819 | MGnify/ENA primary metagenome ERZ772819 (study PRJEB29015, sample SAMEA2737683) | human gut metagenome | biome: human gut; feature: human-associated habitat; material: faeces | place: China | collected 2012 ...
CCGGCGGCGGTGAGGATAACGAAAAACCGATTCAGGCAGCCCTGCGCGAAATAAAAGAAGAAACCAGCGTAACAGCCGAAAAACTCACCGAACTCAAAAGTGTCGCTTTCGTTCCGGCGGAAATTGTGACGGAAAATATGCGAACGCATTGGGACAAGAATATCTTTGTTATACCTGAATACAGCTTTGCTTTTGAGTGCAATGCCGACCCTACTATTTCACACGAACACAGCGAATATCAATGGCTGCCGTATAACGATGCCCGAAAGCTGCTGAAATGGGATTCTAACAAAGTGGCAATGTATGAGGCTATGTGCAGATTAAATTCGGGAATGAATTGTAATACAAAAAATTTTGTAATTAACGGGGAAATAACTGTTAATGATAATACAAGTCTCGAGGCGTTTTGCAAACTGTTCAATCAATTTCAAGATGAAAACAGTTTCGGTTTTAACGGGAGCATACGAGATGAAAACCGATAAAATAAAAATTCGTTTAGGCACTGAAAATAACAAACAAAAACTATTGAACAGCCACCACGGTCTTGATAAATTTTTCTTCGGCGACGGGCGGCTTGTTATTGCCGAAAATGGGAATGAGATTGTAGGCTTTCTTTGGGCGCATAAAAGAAAAATTTCCGCCCCCGTAGAGGCGGAAGAAATGTTTATCAACTATATTACCGTATTTGAGCCGGAGCTGCGCTGCTGCGGCATAGGAACGCAAATGGTTCAAAAAATAATTAAAATTGCAAAAGCGGAACAGGTATACCAAATACGCGCCAAGGTAAAAACAGAAAATGTGCCTTCGCACCGTTTATGGCTCAAAAATAAATTTTCAATAAGCCCCGCGCAAATGCCGGACGGCAATATTGCCGTCTCATTTGTCGGTTATGTTTTATAATTTGAAAGGTCGAGTATGGAACAAAACAACCTTATTTCTTTTGCAAATGTAAAAGCAAGCCTTTTTGACCCCGAAGTACTGACGCTTTTAGCTCCGAGCGTCTATAATCCCACGCCCGAGCGTTTAAAGCACAGAGCGGAAGAATATGCGGCGGACAGTAATGTTAAAGCATATGCCTGCAAAAACAGCGAAAAATATATAGGTATTGTTGTGTTCGTAACGGAAAACGGCACCACCGAGATTTTGGATATTGCCGTGAAACCCGAATACCGCAAGCACGGTATTGGCAGGAAACTAATTGATTTTATTTTTAATCGATTTCCTGTAGATACTATCATAGCCGAAACCGATGACGAGGCGGTTGGGTTTTATAAAAGGTACGGGTTTGCGGTTACACCGACCAAAGAAGTCAGCGATATAAGACGATATTTTTGTAAATTATCTGCTGTTTCAAAACATTACGACATGCTTATTGAAGAAAACAATGACCCCGTGCGCGACCCGGAGCCGCTGCGGGAATATATGGACAAATGGGACGGGCGACAGTTTATTGATTCGTTGCAGTTGACAAAAGAAAAATCCGTGCTTGAAATCGGTGTGGGAACAGGGCGGCTTGCTGTTCGTACAGCACCAAACTGCCGTGAATTTTTCGGTATTGATCTTTCGCCGAAAACCGTAAAACGGGCAAAGGAAAACCTCAATAATCAAACGAATGTAATGCTTGTTTACGGTGATTTTATGAGCTATGAGTTCGGGCGCAAATTCGATGTAATTTATTCGTCGCTTACCTTTATGCACATAAAGGACAAGCAAGCAGCAATCAATAAGGTGAAAACGCTGTTAAACATCAGCGGTCGGTTTGTGATTTCCATTGACAAAAGCCAAAGCGACACAATAGAGTACGGCACACGGAAAATTAAAATTCACCCCGACCGCAAAGAGGATATTACGGAATATATCAATCAAAGCGGAATGAGCTTAATAAAAGTCTTTGAAACCGAATTCGCCGAGATTTTTGCTGCGGCAAAGCAGAATTAAAAAAGATATATTTAATAATATTGCCGATTATTACAGGAAAATCAAATGTATAAAGGCTTTTCCTCTGCAAAAACTAACCTTGCAGAAGGAGTGATGATATGTTTGATAAGATTTGCCTTATCCTTGTAATTATCGGCGCTTTAAACTGGGGACTGGTCGGGCTTTTCGAGTTTGACCTGGTTGCATGGGCTTTCGGCGGCGCCACAGCCGTAATCAGCCGAATTATATATACCGTTATAGCTCTTGCAGGCATATGGTGTATATCCCTGCTGTTCAGAGAAGAGCCGGTTGCAAAGGCTTCAAACTGAATTCTGCCAAACGAGCCTTCGCTTTTGCGAAGGCTCGTATCTTTATTCTTTTTGTTTTTTCTTCATAATAAGCTTTATGAATGACACCGCCGCGCCTATCAGCATTATGATATACCACATATTCACGATTCCGCCCCAGCCGAGTCTGCCGACAAAGGTTGAAAACAAAACATTCGCAAGTGACGCCATAGCATAGCCTGCCGCGTCTATCACACCGTTTGCGCTTGATACCTTGCCGCTTCTTGCAAGCCCCGGTATGTATGCGCTCCAAACGATGCTTGAAGCGGCGGCAGCCGCCATTTTTGCAATTATCAGCATTGATACATTCAGAACGGGGGCGGCAATGAATCGAACCGCTATAAAGAATACCGCGGATATAACATACATTACAAGCGCAAGCTTTATACCGTTCCTTATAAGCTTCTCATATATGAGAAGGGTTATAAACGGAGTGAAAAGCGTGGAAAAAGAAACAACCGAGTATATTGTTGATGCGGCGTCGTTTGAAAAGCCGAGATGCTCTGTTGTGTATGTAGGAATCCAAAAGGTTATTGAAGAGCCCGCAATCTCGCCTATTGAGCTTATGAGCATATAAAATATAAAGTCCTCCAGCTTGAAGACATTCAAAATTCCGGCGATTCCCTTATCGTACTTCGGAACAAATTTTATTTCGCCGCGCTTTTCAAGCGTCGTTATCGCCGCCACCGCAAGCACAGTAATAATAACCGATATTACGCCGGTTGCCGTGAAGACCGCTCTCCATTTAAAAAATATGGATAATATACTTGCAATAAGCGGTCCCGCAAAGCCCGCCATGCTGAAAAGAGTGCATATCATTCGTGCGTGTGTTGCCGCAGTATTTTCGGATATCACCTTCATAAGCGGTCCGCGAAGCATGGAAAGCCCGAAGCCGATTAGCGCAAACGCCGTAAAATGCAGGATTCGGTTATCAAAGATGGGGATGACAAAGGTGCTGACGCTGCTGATTCCGAGTCCCATTATTATCATATATTTCGGATGCACACGGTCGCCGATAAAGCCGTTTATCAGCTGCCCCGCCGCGTAAAAAATGAAGCATATCGAGGAAAGCAGACCGGTGTATTCCTTTGTAAAAAACGCTTCCTTTATCATTTCCGGTGTGGAAACGCTCAATATATTTCTGGTTACATAGCTTGCAAGATATGTCGCGATACAGAAAGAGCCTATTCGCCATGCCTTTTGCGTGTTCTTATCCATCTTCTCTACCCCTTTGCGGCGACCGTTATGCCGTTTTCTTTATAAAGACTTTTAAGCTCCTCTGAAAGTCCCGAATCCGTAACCAAGGTAAACCGCGAGCTTATGGGAGCCATCCTGTAAAGCGCGGTTTTTTCAAATTTATCGCTGTCAGCCAAAACAAATATCTCATCAGCGGATTCTATCATCTGCCGCTCCACCGTCATAAGCCTTTCGCCGCAATCGCTCAAGCCGTTTTTCAGTGATATCGCCGCAGGAGTGATGAACGCCTTATCGCAATGCAGTATTTTATATGCTTCCACCGCAGGAAGACCGCAGAACGCCTTTTCGTCCGGCAGATAAATTCCGCCCACCAATATATTTTTAAAGCCGCTTTTATTTTGCAAACGTTCAAAAACATCAAGCGAATGGGTGATCACTGTCAGCTCTTTAAAGCGAAGACTTAATATCTCGGCAAATTCCACGGCGGTGCTGCCTGTGTCCACTGCAATGATATCGCCGTTTTTTATGAAATCGCACGCCGCGTCCGATAATATCCGCTTTTCCTCACGGTTTATTTCCAACCTGTCGGTAAGCGGCATTCTTTCAACGCCGCCGCTCGGCAGAACCGCGCCGCCGTGCACCCTTAACAGCCTGTTTTCCTCTTCAAGCGCCAAAAAATCACGGCGTATGGTTTCAACCGAGACATTCAGATCATGGCTTACCTGCGCCGTTGTCACCGCACCGTTCTTTTTGAGCAGCTCACATATATAATTCATTCGCTCATTTGCAAACAATTCCAATCATCTCCAACGAAATACATAATACTCCACAAAAGCGGTAATGTCAATCATTTTTTTATTTTTTGCGAAATAAAAAAATGCGGCAATGAAGCCGCAAAAAATTTTGTGGTTTACGGGCGAACCGAATCACCCGCCGCACTCGGTTTAAACTTTTATTTTGCAATTCTCTCACAGACGCTGTCGGCTATTCCGGCGAATATCTCCGCGCAGCTTTTACTTTGCTTACTGATGTTTTCCGAAAAGACTATTACGGTGTATTCGGGCTCGTCTGCGGGGAAAAAGCCGCAGAACCAGCCCTCGCATATCTCTTTGCCGTTTTCATATTTACCGGTTTGCGCCGTTGCGGTTTTCCCCGCGGCACTCACGGATTTAGGTCTTGCCGCCGTACCTGTGCCCTCGGTTATAACGGCGCTTAAATATTCCCGCAGCTCTTTTGCGGTTCTCGCCGTCATAACCCTTGTTCTGCCGCGCTCCGACACGGGAGTAAATCTGCCGCCGGACAGTGTGCCCGAAACCGCTGTGGGCAGCGCGTAGCTGCCGTCATATGCCGCCGCGCAGTATAATGTCAGCATAGCTGCGGGAGAAAGCAGCAGCTCCCCCTGCCCTATTGAAAAATTAGCGAGGTAGGCTATATTATCAAGGCTTTCTCTCTGTGGAAGGCTGCCCGCCGCGCTTGCTATTCCCTCGCATATATCAAAGCTTTTACCGAAATTAAGGCTTGAAGCCATATTAAAAACCGCGTCCGCGCCTATGTTGAAGGCGAAATTATAAAAAAACGTGTTGCAGGAATTTGCAAGACCGCTTTTAAGGGTCATAAGTCCATGTCCCGAGCGCTTGTGGCACTTGAAAACGCGGTCGATTATTTTGCAGCTGCCCGTGCAATTATAGCCGAAGCTCCCCTTGCCCGACTCCATTCCCGCTGCCGCAACACAGGGTTTAAAAACCGAGCCGACATTAAAAGCAGCAAGCGCACGGTTCAAAAGGGGTGAATTATCAGCGGTCAGGTATTTCGCAATATCCGTGCAGTCAAAATCGGGACGGCTGACCGCCGCTCTGATTTCGGAGGTTTTTGAATCGGCTATTATGACCGCTCCCGCATCTATTGCCTCAGCCTCCGTTTCAGCTATTGCCTGAATATTTATATCAAGCGTAGTGAGTACCCCCCCCGCCGTAACCGAGCTGTCGTTCTCCGCAACGGGCTTTACACCCGCTAAAATATCGCCCTTGCCGTCCTTTGTGTATACAAAAGCCGCCTCCTTTTCCGAGTACAAAATACCGTCATAGGCTTTTTCTATTCCCGACATACCGCGAAGATCCGAATCGGTATAGCCCAAAAGGTGAATTGCGGGCGTATCGGCGGAATTATGCGTGTATACCTGCATACAGGCAATTCCGTCGCAGTCTATTTCCCGCGGGACCTCACAAAGCACGGGCTTGCCGCCTTTCAGCTTTTCAAGCACGCCTTGCAGCTCATCACCGTAGAGTGCGCCGCTTACAGCCGTAACTGCTCTCGGTGTCGGCGATACGGCGGCTATAATTTTGCTTTCGGCGTTGGTAAGAGGCACCATATTTCTGTCGTATATTGTACCTCGCAGCTTTCCTACGGTAAGCCTATAGCCGCTTTGGCGGTTTAAAACAGCGGAATAATCCGTCAGAGCGGACACCGCCACCCTTAAAATACAGCTGAAAAACAAAACCACGCAAATAAAGAATGAAATTGCAGCCCTTCTTGCAAAAACCGCGCCGAAGCCCGTATCAGACATAAAAAACACCTCACGCCTTTATTATTGACGTAAGGTATTTTTTTAATACTTCATTCTGAACATTGCGCCGGGCTTTACAGGTCGGTCAAAGGGAATTTTAAGCTTCATCATCGGATGGGGAGCAACCTCTATTTCGTTTCCGTCGCCGTCAAAAAGCGTATTTGCCGAAACGGTGAAGGGCGGCTTGCCCGGCTCTAAGCAATCAAACTCCTGCCCGCGCAGAAATTTATTTTTGAGCACAGCTGTGATACAGCCGTTTTCATAACCCTCAACTATTGCCGCTACGGAGTAATCCCGTATATATCCCGCGTTTTGGTAGGTCTGCGCGTTTTGCGGTGTGCCGAGATAAAAGCCTGTAGAGTAGGTTCTGTGGCTTATTTTGTTAAGCTCTTCTGTCACCCATTCGGGGCATTTCCAATCGCCGTCGGCGGTTTTCAGGCTGTCGAGCGCGCCGCGGTAGGCATTCGCGGTAACGGCTACATAATAGTGAGATTTCGCCCTGCCCTCAATTTTTATGCTGTCTACCCCGGCGGCTGCCATTTTATCAAGCTGCTCTGCCATGCAAAGGTCGTTAGCGTTTAAAATATATGTGCCCTTATCGGTCTCGGTAATATCAAAATACTGCCCCGGGCGCTTTTCTTCCATAAGCGAATAGCTCCAGCGGCAGGGCTGTGCGCAATCGCCGCGGTTTGCGTCACGCCCGGTCATATAGCTTGAAAGCAGGCACCTTGCCGAAAACGAAACGCACATAGCGCCGTGCGCAAAGGCTTCAAGCTCTAAGTCCTGCGGGGTTTTTGCGCGTATTTCCGCAATTTCCGCAAGAGAAAGCTCTCTTGCCAGAACAACTCTTTTAGCCCCCATATTGTAAAACGCGTTCGCCGTTTCGTAATTGCATATGCCCGATTGCACCGAAACGTGCAGCTCTGTATCGGGCGCGTATTTTTTTATAAGCCCTATTGTGCCTATATCCGCCGCTATGAGCGCGTCCGCCCCCAAAGCGTTCACGGTTTTCAAGAAATCGGGAAGGCGGGCTATTTCTTCATTGTGCGGTATAATATTGCAGGCAATATGCACCTTTACGCCGTGCTTATGGGCGTATTCTATGCCTTTTTTCAGGTCTTCCTCGCCGAAATTCGCAGCAGCGGTGCGCATACCGAACTCCTCGCCCGCAAGGTAGACTGCGTCCGCTCCGTAATCAACGGCGGCGCAAAGCCGCGTAAGGTCGCCCGCGGGGCACAAAAGCTCGGGAATTTTATTTATCGCCAATCCAGTTGTTCTCCCTTTTAAGTCGGTTTATCGTGTTGTTGTGCTCGGTTAAGGTCTTGTTATAGTAAAACTTCATTTTAGCGTCGGTCACAAAGTAGTAGTAATCGAAATTCGCAGTCGGGTCTGCTGCCGCTTTTATGGAGTTCTCACTCGGCGAGCACAAGGGACCGGGCGGTAAGCCTTCCGATTTATAGGTATCGTACTTGCCCGAGCCGTAGGGGTATTTCTGTGTTGGGGAGGATTGCAGCTTCGGGTATTCATCGCTCTTTAAACGGTTATTGAACACCGCCGCCACATTCGGCATTTCCTCGGGACTGCCGCCCGCCTCAAGCTCAACAATTGACGCCAAGGTCATAACCTCATGCAGCGTGTAGCCGCTTTTGGATATTTTAGCCCGCACGCCCTCGGTAAGCTTGCTGTCAAGCGTTTTAAGCATACGGTCAACAGCTAAGTGCGCACACTCCTTGGAATCGTATGAATAAAAATTATATGTTTCGGGGAAAAGGTAGCCCTCAAGCCGATAATAAACCTTTTCGGTAGGTATAGCCTTTACAAAATCGTAATCAAAGCTGCCGTGCTGAACCTCGTCAATAAAATCGGCTTTTTCGCAAATTCCCTTTTCTTCAAGAATTTTCGCAATATCGTCAACCGAGGACATTTCGGGTATAGTCACCTTAATGCTGTTCGCCTTTGCGCCCTCTTCTATAAGCATAACCGAAAGCGCCTCGTAGCCCGCCTCGTTATTAAAGGTGTAAAGCCCGTATTTAAACTTGCCGTCGTAGTGTTTTAGCTTTGCGTAAACCCTGAAAAGCATAGGTATTTTAACCGCGCCGCACTCCTTTAGCTGCTCGGCTATCTGCCGTGTCGACATTCCATGCTCAATTACAACCTCACAGTCCTTGCCCCTGCCGAAGCCTATGCCCATATAGTCCGCTCCCGCAAAAATTATGCCGAAGGCAAGACCTACGGAGACTACCACTATGCAAAGAATCCAAATAATGTTTTTAAGTGTGTTTTTGCCTGCAGAATGCTTGGCTCCTCGTTTTTTCGGTTCGGGCATTATAGGCTCCTCGCTTATTTCAAAGCCCTTGCCGATTACAAAATCGTCCTCAAATGTATTATTGTTTTCATTATTTTCGGGGGTAATATCGGGATTTTTTTCGTCCATTGTTTTCCTCTCCGCAAAAATTATTTTTTATAAAGCATTGTTTTTTTCAGTTCCTCGGCTGCCGCCTTATCGCCCGTAAGCGTTTCGAGCAGCAAAAAGCCAAAGTCAAAAGCCGCTCCCGCACCGCAGGCGGTTACAATATTGCCGTCGCGCTGGGTGGGCACTTCTGCAAATTCAGCGCCGATTAAGTCCTTTTCAAACCCGGGGAAACAGGTGGCTTTTTTACCCTTTAAAAGCCCTTTGTGCCCGAGCACCGAGGGTGCCGCGCATATCGCACCTATAATCAAGCCCCGTTCGGCGGCATAGTCAAGCGCGTTTTGCACCGCTGCGCTTTTTTCAAGGTTAATTGTGCCGGGCATTCCGCCGGGCAGTATTACCGCCTGCATATCGCTTTCTTTAATTTCATTTTCGCCTGTATCGCAGCAGACCCTTATTCCGTGTGCTCCGGTTATTTCACTGCCGCCCACACCGACGGTGCTAACCTTTATTCCGCCGCGCCGCAGAATATCAACGGGAACAAGCGCCTCGCATTCTTCAAAGCCATTTGCCAAAAAAATATATACCATATTAAAGCACCTTCTCAAGTATTTCGTCTGATATATCCTCAATTCCGCGCGGCTTGCCGTCCCTAGCGCAGGACACGGTTATCCAGCCCGAATATTCCGCCGTAAAAAGCGCCGCTTTTCTGCAGCTTTCAAGGTATTCAATATCGCTTTCGTGAATATCCTTTTTGCCGCCGTCCTCTGAGTAGCGGCGGTTTAAAAGCCGCTGCGACACCTCAATCGGCATATCCAAAAATATTACTCTGTCGGGTCGCGGAATACCTATTTTATTATACTCAAAATCATAAAGCCAATCAAGAAACGGTTTCCATTTATCGGGGCTTAGCTTTGAAGCCTGATGAATGGCATTAGATGTGGTGTATCGCCCGGCAACCACCGTTCCGCCCGCGTTGTAATAATCTCCCCAAACAGATTTATACGAGGCGTACCTGTCCACCGTGTAAAAGGCAGAGGCGGCATAGGGGTTTACATCATCGGGGTGAGTGCCGAAGTCGCCGCGCAGATACATTTTTACAAGCGCGCTTGAATCGCTTTCATACTGCGGGAAAGAAACGGTGCGGCAGTCTGTTCCGCGTGCTTTCAGCTTTTTCGGCAAAAGCTCAAGTTGGGTGGATTTCCCGCTGCCGTCCAGTCCCTCAATCACTATAAGCCTACCCATTGCTTTTAAGCTCTCCTATATGGCGGCGCACCTCGTCTGCCCTTCCGCAGGACATTTTACCTTCAGAGCAGGCGCCGCAAACGCAGGCGGGTCCCGCATTTTTGAAAAGCTCTGGCGCCACAGCAGACACCAGTGCCAGCATTTGGTCGGCAATATCCCTTATTTCCCACTGTGCCCTGTTGCAGCAGCGAATACGGAAGAAATTTTTAAGCGAGCGGGCGTTCATTGTCATAACCATCTGCGTCTCGCAGGAGTTGGGCAGCACAAAGCGCGCGTCCTCAATCGCCTTTTTCTCGGCAAGGCGGGTTGCGGTCTTTTCATCCTTACCCTCTGCCATAAAGGTCTTTATATGCTTTTCCTTTAAAATTTCGGCAAGGCGGTCGTACTTTCTCTGATCCTCCGCCATTATTTCGTCATAAAGCCTTTTAGCCTCGGGATCTGCCGCAATTTCGGGCGGGGTAACATAGCCGAAGCTGCCCTCGCGCACATAGCGCTGACTTTTTACCGAGAAGGACGCCATTCTGTGTCTTGTTATCTGTGCCAAAAGCGAGCGCGAAACGCCCTCAATACCGAAGGTAAAGCTTGCATGCTCAATTGGGCTTTCGTGCCCTATCTCCGAAAGCATTTCTACAAATGCCGCCGCCTTTTCGTCTGTCAGGCTGTCGGTAAGCCCTGTTATATCCGAGCTGCTGTAGCACAGCTTTGCCGCCGCTGCAACCGTCTGCTCGGGATTCGGCGTGTGCGCCAGCAGAATAACCTTTGCCATTTCATGTTCCCCTTTAAATTCATTTTCCATTTAATTATAACAGGAAACTCCCAGGTTATCAATTATAAATTTTAATTTATTTTACTATTGTTTATTTTCAAAATATAATGTATAATATGTATATTAATTTTCCAAAGGGAAGTGCGCGTTTTTTGAACGGTATGATTTATCTTGACAACAGCTCCACAACAAGACCCTGCAAGCGGGCTGTTGATTGCATAAATAAAGCTCTGTGCGACAGCTGGGGCAATCCGTCCTCACTCCACATATTGGGGATAGAGGCGGAAGCCGAGATGAGCGCCGCAAGGGAAAAAGTTGCCGAAGCAATAGGCGCGCGCAGCGATGAAATTATATTCACCGGCAGCGGAACCGAGGCAAACAATACCGCGCTTCTTTCCTGCCTTAAGGCAGCCAAACGCGGCGGCAGAGTTATTACAACCGCAATTGAGCATCCGTCCGTTTTGGAGACCTGCAAAAAGCTTACCGACGCAGGGCTGGAGGTAATTTACTTAAAGCCCGCACATAACGGAAAGGTATTGCCCGAAGACTTAAAAAACGCTCTGACAGATAACACACTGCTTGTGAGCATGATGCTTGTAAACAACGAAACCGGTGCGGTTCAGCCGGTAACAGAGGCTGCGGCACTTACAAAGTGCATAAGCCCGAGGGCTCTTTTCCACTGCGATGCGGTGCAGGCATTCGGAAAGCTGCCCATAAATGTAAGGCAGTCGGGTATAGATTTGCTGACTGCCAGCGGGCATAAAATTCACGGCCCTAAAGGCATAGGCTTCCTTTTCAAGAGAAAAACCGTAAATATTCCGCCGCTTATAACAGGCGGCGGGCAGGAGAACGGCATGCGCTCGGGAACAGAACCTGTTCCGCTTATAATGGGGCTTAAAGGCGCGGTTGAAGACTTACCGAACTTAAATACACAGCTTGAAAAGCAAAAGCAGCTATGGAATTACGCTCGTGAGACTCTTATGTCTCGCTGCGGCGCCGTAATAAATTCCCCCGACGACGCGCTGCCCTACATACTCAATATATCTCTGCCAGGCTATCGCTCCGAAACTCTTTTGCACTTTTTAGAGGCAAGAAATATTTTTGTTTCAAGCGGCAGCGCCTGTGCAAAGGGTCACGGCAGCTATGTTTTAAAGGAAATGGGGCTTAAACCCGCCTTGACCGACAGCGCGCTTAGAATAAGCTTTTGCAAGGATAATACGGAGAATGATGTGAACCTGCTGGCGGACGCTCTTTGCGCCGCCGAAGGGTCGTTAAGAAAGGCGAAAATATGAAGGAAATAATACTTATTAAAAACGGCGAACTGGCGCTTAAGGGGCTTAACCGCAGAAATTTTGAAGACGCACTTATAAAAAACATTAAAAGGCGGCTTAAAAGCCTCGGCGAAACAGAGGTTCGCAGCTCGCAGTCTACAATATATATAGAACCGAAATCGGAAAACTATGATTTTGAGGAGGCTCTCTGCCGCGTCAAGAAGATATTCGGCATTGCCGGGTTCAGCCGCGCCTGCGTTTGCGAAAAAACAGCCGAGGATATATTCACCCGCGCGCCCGAATATTTAAAGCCGATAATGGAAAGCATTAAAACCTTTAAGGTTGAGGCGAAACGCGCCGATAAAACATTTCCGCTCACCTCCCCCGAAATTTGCAGAGAATTGGGCGGCGTGCTGCTCGATAATTTTCCGCATCTTACGGTTGATGTTCATAATCCCGACAGAACGGTTTTCGTTGAGGTGCGCGATTATGCGGCGTATATAAGAGCCGAGCAGATAAAGGGCGCGGGCGGCTTGCCCGTGGGCACGGCAGGCAAAGCGTCAATTCTTATTTCCGGCGGAATTGACAGCCCCGTAGCTGCCTGGACTATGGCAAAGCGCGGCTTACGCCTTGACGCGATACACTTTGCAAGCCCGCCCTATACAAGTCCTCGTGCCGAGCTTAAGGTGCGCACCCTGCTTAAAAAGGTCGCGGCTTATTCTGGAGCAATAAATTTAGCAATAGTACCGTTTACCGAAATACAGGATGAAATAGGCAAAAACTGCCCCGAGGATTATTTCACGCTTATAATGCGAAGAATGATGATGCGCATTTCCGAAAGACTGGCGCGGAATTCGGGAAGTCTCGCGCTTATAACCGGAGAAAGTCTCGGTCAGGTTGCAAGTCAAACCCTGCCCGCGCTCGTCACGACAGACAGCGTTACAAATATGCCGGTTCTGCGCCCGCTTATAGGTATGGATAAGGAGGAAATCATAAAAATTTCCCGCGATATTGACGCGTTTGAAACCTCCATTTTACCTTATGAGGATTGTTGCACGGTATTCACCCCGAAGCATCCGAAAACGAGACCTACTCTTTCGGCATGCGAAGAGGCGGAAAAGGGCTTAGCGGTGGACGAGCTTATAGAAAAAGCCGTAAACGCCGTTGAATTTTCGGTGATTGAGTAATGAACGCTGAAATTTACAACACGGCAGAAAAGCTGGTCAGACTGCTTAAAGAAAAAAAGCTGCTTATAGCCACTGCCGAATCCTGCACAGGCGGACTTGTTTCGTCCTATATAACCGCCGTTCCCGGGTCATCAGCGGTTTTTGAGTTAGGCGTAGCGTCATACTCCTGCCGAATAAAGAATGAGGCTTTAGGGGTAAAAAAGGAGACGCTTGATACTTTAGGCGCAGTAAGCCGTGACACGGCGCGGCAAATGGCGGAATGCATACGAAAAAAAGCCGACGCCGATATAGGCGTTTCGGTAACCGGCGTCGCAGGGCCGGACAGCTCCGAAGGGCACTCCCCCGGTCTTGTTTTCATAGCGGCGGCGCACCGCGGCGGTACAGCCGTGCGTGAGCTTAATATAAACCCTATAAGCCGCGAATATGTAAGGGAGCAGGCAGCCAAGCAGCTTTTAAAGCTGGCAATACACACTATTGAGGAAGTTTTTTGAATGAAGCACGCACATGCAAAGGAAAGAAAAACCTTTAAAAATTTTTTTCACAGGCTTTATTTATCCTATATTCCGAACGGACGGGATAATATTAAGCAAATAATTATCAAGGTTTTTTTCCTTATTTCGCTTATAACTCTCATAGTTTCCGCTTCGTATCTCGCAAATTATTTTTTATCGGCTAAAAAGCAGGATAATATAATTAAAAGCAGCCGCAACATATGGCACGGCACGGTATCGACCGACAGCTCCGCACAAAAGCTGACGGTTAACGAATATATGCTGCGAGAGAACAGCGATTTTAAGGGCTGGATAACCGTCCCGAACACTCGGGTGGATAACCCGATCTATCAGACGGCGGACAACAGCTTTTACCTCACCCACAATCAGAAAAAGCAAAAAAGCGCCTACGGCTCGCTGTTTTTTGATTGTGAAAACAAAATAACCGAAGAAGAGACCGATAAAAATTTGGTTATATACGGTCATCACATGAAAAACGGCAGCATGTTTGCCGATCTCACAAAGTACCGTTCCTTAAGCTTTTACCGCCAAAATCCCACGCTTGAATTTTCCACGCTTTACAAAAAAAGCACATATAAGGTCTACGCCGTTTTTGTTCTCAACGCTTCAAAATCGGATGATAACAATTACATATACAATATCTCACGCAAGAGCTTCGCCAATGACGAGGACTTTGAAAGCTGGTCCGGCGAGGCATATGAGAGAAGCCTTATAAACACAGGCGTGGATGTTAACAGGGATGATAATATTATTACTCTTGTGACCTGCGTTTACGATTTTGACGATGCCCGCCTTGTAGTCATGGCACGCGAAACCCGTGAGGATGAAGATGCCTCGGTCGACACCTCCGCCGCGAAGGCAAATCCTTCGCCGAGGTATCCGAAGCGCTGGTATGACGACCGCGGGATAAAATATCCCTTTGAATAAAAAACACGAAGGGTGCTTGTAATAACACTCTCCGTATCAGGGCTCACCTCGCAGCGCCGCCGCAGCGATAAACAGCTCTTTAAAAATTCGGCGGCAGAATGGGGAAAATTATGCTTCAGAATATAAAGGTTGACATTATCTATTACAAAACAGCCACCGATTTTGAAATGGAATTTAATCTTTGCGGCTGCTGCCGAATGCGGCTTCTTACCGATAAAGCGCCTGACAGAAGATCCTTGGTGCAGAATCTTGCCCGTGCTGTTTCAAGGAGCAGGGTTATAATAATCGTCGGAAATCTTTTCGGCGAGGAGGGTATTCTGAACACCGTTTCCGGAGCAATCGGCAAAACCCTCACAAAAATCGATAATAAGCTTTACGGCATTTCCGATAGCAGTGAAATTTCGGTCATAAGCGGGGCAACGCCGCTTGTAACATCCGACGGCTGCTTTGGAGGCTGCATTATCGAAAGCGGCCCGCAATCCATGATAATGCTGTCCGACGGAAAAAGCGTCCGTAAGGCAATTATGCAGTCGCTTATTCATCCGTATATAGAGGAGCTGTGCGCGGGCGAGCTTAAAACGCACGCCGAAGCTGCAGCCCAAAAGGCTGCGGAAGCCGAGGTTACGCCTGCTCAAGAGCCGGAAGCACTGCCGCAGGACGACGATATTGCAAACCTGTTTTCTTCATCAGGCGATAACGCGGCAGAAGCAGCCGATGAAGAGCCGCTGCCCGATTCGGCCGCGGAAACAGCTGTGCCCGAACATGACGTCGGCTTGCAATCTGAAAGCATAGAGTCGGATATTACGGATATTTCACAGGAAGCGGCGTTGCCGCTTGACGCATATGCCGCCGCAGCAGATAAAACAGCTTTACCCGAGCTTGATTTCCCGGATGAGGATGTTTTCACCGAGCCTGCGTCAAATGATAAACCGAACAACGATTTCCGCATGAAGCCCTCCGCAGCCCCTCACCGCAGCGCTGCGCAAGGCTCTGACAGCAGCGACGAATTGCCCTACCGTATCGGCGGCGATTTCCCGGAAAAGCCGCGTCCGTTTTTATCGGACAGTATGCCTCTCGTCATTATTCTTATTGCACTGCTTGTGATAGCCGCAATTCTCTGTTATTGCATATTCGTTGTGCCGGCAAGGAGCGGAATATCCTCCTCGGAATATTTACGGAATATTTTCGATACGCTTCTCGGAAGAAGCGGCGGCGTTTAAGCCCTTGCGGCGGCAGCCGTTCATGCTGTTTATTGCATTTTCGGATAAAAGCAACACCGCCGCCACATTTATGCAGAGCATGATGCCGTTGAATATTCCCGAAAGCCGCCATGCCGTATCCGCATTAATAAGAGCGCCGGGAATACAGGCGAGCGGATAAAGAATAATAAACAGTCTTCTGCCCGTTTTCCCGAAAAGATAATCGCAGGAAACGATTCCGTAATAGCCCCATCCTATAACGCTTGACAATCCGAACAGGCACATCATAACCGCCAACAGAATAACCGCATATTTACCGTAAAGGGTTGCGAAAGCGGAGCTTACAAGCTCTGCCGACGCGCCCTTTCCGTATTCTATGCCCACACCCGAGCAAAGTAATGAAAGCGCCGTAAGGGTGCAGATTACCACCGTATCCGCAAACACCTCGAAAATACCGAAAAGCCCCTGCTGCATACCGTCTGTGTGGGATGAAGCAGAATGCGCCATTGCCGATGTACCGAGTCCCGCCTCATTCGAGAATACTCCGCGCGAAGCGCCCGTGAACACCGCGGCGGCAGCAGAGCCGACCGCACCTCCCGTAACAGCCGACGGATCAAATGCTCCCTTAAAAATCATAGACAGTGCATTCGGCAGGCGATCAAAATTAACAAATATAATTCCAAATGTCATCAAAAGATAAAGAACCGCCATAAACGGAACTGTTTTACACGTAAAACCGGCAACCCTTTGGGCACCGCCCGCCAAAACAATCAGCGTCAGCAGCGCGAAAAAGATTCCTCCCGCAAGCCTTATAATACCGCTTCCGCCTATTGAAAGAACGGCAGAATTCGTCTGCGTAAAGTTTCCGCTGCAAAAAACTGCCGGAACAGCCGCCGCAGAATAAAGCACAGCCAGCGGAGCAAAAAGCTTCGGCAAACCGTTTTTTATGTAATACATAGGGCCGCCGACATATTCACCGTTCTTTTTCTCGCGGTATTCAAGCGACAGAAGAATTTCAGCCACCTTGACAGTCATTCCCGCAAATGCGCTGATCCACATCCAAAAAACCGCTCCTGCACCGCCTATGGCGACCGCACCCGCAACTCCTGCGATATTTCCCGTTCCGACCGTAGCGGAAAGCGCCGTGCAGGCTGCCTGAAAAGGGCTGACCCCGTCCGTCCTGCTCCCCTTCCGCATGCCGCCCAATGCATATTTCAATGACTCGGGCAAAAAGCGAAATTGAAAAAAACGGCATTTTACCGTAAAATAAATACCGCATATTATAAGGAAAACGAACGGCAGCATACCGGATATCAGATTCTCTGAAAAGTTAAGAAAAGCCCTCAATTTCAAATCCCCCCCGATATTAAATTATTGGCAGGCGGGATAATTTATGCATGCTTCGATATAATTTGATAAAAGCAGCCGTGAAAAGCTGAAATAAGCGTACCGTCACGAAAAGCTTTCAGAACATTTTTGACAGTACGCTTATAATTTCCGGGCTATATAATAAATGTTGGGGTAAGCAAGCAGAGCCTACAAAAAAGACAAGAAAAAAGTAAAGCATATTTGGAAAGAAACCGTTAAAATGGAAATGAGTAGATACCATAAACGGAGACTCCAATATGCTCTATAATCATTTTACAGAAGAATTGCTTGGATTGCAAGGGGTAAAAATAACAAATGTTGAACAAGAAGAAAATTTAATTATCGCAAATTGCAATAGCAAGTTGAAACAAAATTAAAATAGCAGTGACTTTATGGT
>ERZ772819.1691-NODE-1691-length-17306-cov-3.508318_pt1 | contig 17306 bp, 13 predicted proteins | sample MGYA00580860_ERZ772819 | MGnify/ENA primary metagenome ERZ772819 (study PRJEB29015, sample SAMEA2737683) | human gut metagenome | biome: human gut; feature: human-associated habitat; material: faeces | place: China | collected 2012 ...
AAAGCGTTACGATTTCAATAGATTTTGCGAGATTTTAACATAAAATAATACGGTACTTTTAAGATATTCTGATCTTTTTTCCGTACAGTAACAAGATTTTCTGTACAGTTGATTTTCAACGATGGTTTATTGTCCGAAGCAACGCTCAACGAAAGATTACATGTTTTTCCTGTATCACTCTCTATTGCTGCGATCATCTCTTCACGGATAAAGCTGTGGATTTTTGCCAGCAGTCTTGCATTATGATATGCCATTTTTAATGTCAGACATGTCCTGCCCAGATATTTGCTCCCATCCTCTGTCTTTACACAGGCAAGTGCCAGATCAGCTCTGTCCGGATTTTGCAGACAGACAGGAATGAGAAACTGGATTCCATGGTTATAATACTGCGGAATGGCTGTCCGATAATCGGCCTCAAGCATTCTTTTTGTCTGCCGCAGGGCGCCGTCAAACAGTTGTACTTTCATCACACTGCCGCGAATCGTCTCCGGAAGTCTCTGACAATTCTCCGTTTCTTCAAAAATATGTTCATACTGAGGCACGATATCCAGTCCAGTATCAAAAATAAGTTCTGCCGGATCTGTTACATATGCTGCACGTTTCGGAAGATTGACAATTCCTGATTTTAATAAATGATATTCTGTGTAGAAGCCGTCCAGAAACCATCTCTGCCTGTCCGGCACCAGATTTGGGATAAAATATGCGTAGACCGGCTGATAATACATATTAAAAAGTCCTGTATTAAAAATTGCGTATTCCTCTGTCTCCAGTAATTTTTCTTCTTCATATACCCGCTGAAATGTATGCTCCAGATACCCTTTCAGGATTCCATTGTCATCATTTCCTCCAAAACTCCATTTTTCCGGGACGATTCTGGCCAGATTCTGTATCTGCCGGTTGTAGTTCCCGCAGTACGTGTACTCAAACAGATTCAATTATTTTACCTCCTGCATTTTGATTCCATTACTTATATTAATATTGTATTTGGGAAAATCTCCGACAGAACTGCCGGTAAAGAATATATATAGAAAATAGCACAATTTTTCTTCTGAGACAATTTCGAGTTCTGTCGAAAGATGTCTTCTTTTTATTATTTGCGGGATTATGCCTGTAAACACTACTGGTTTTATAACCTCCAGATCTGCTTTGTATATAAATCAGGTTGAATGATTTTTCTATAGTAATCCCACATGGTACATGCTATAATAGGGAACTGAAATAAGCACTTTCCGACGGAAATGCGGAGCTTACAGGTAAGTTGCTTATATATTTATTTTTCAAGGAGGCAACGAACTTAATATGACTAAAGAAGAATTTCGAAAACTGACTGAGAATATACTGATTCTGGATGGTGCCACAGGCTCCAACCTGATGGCAAGTGGTATGCCACGTGGTATCTGTACGGAAACCTGGGTTATCGATCACAAAGATATTATCCAGGATCTGCAGCGTGCCTATATTCAGGCAGGAAGTCAGGTAATCTATGCTCCTACTTTTGGCGGAAACAGTATAAATCTTGAGAAACACGGACTCAGAGATAAGATTGAAGAGATCAACCGTACTCTGGTCGGCTATTCTAAGGAGCTGGCCGGCAGCGGTATCTATGTAGCCGGTGATATCACTACTTCCGGATCTTTTATCACAGCTGATGGGGATTATACTTACACAGAAGCTTATAATATGTATCAGGAACAGATCCGTATTCTGGCAGATGCAGGTATTGATCTGATTGCAGCCGAAACAATGATCAATATTGAAGAAACTCTTGCAGCTGTAGATGCCGCCGCTTCTGTATGTGATCTTCCGATCATGTGTACCATGACTGTTGAAGCTGATGGAAGTATCTTCAGTGGTGGAAATGCTGTGGAAGCAGCTGTTTCTCTTGAAGCAGCCGGCGCAGATGCTGTAGGTATCAACTGCTCAGTGGGACCTGATCAGCTGGTATCTGTTGTTCGAAACATTAAAGAAAATGTTTCTATTCCAGTTATCGCCAAACCAAATGCCGGTATGCCGGTCATCGATGAAAAGGGAAATGCTGTGTACAGCATGAATGCAGAAGAATTCGCCCATCATATGAAAGTCCTGATTGAAAACGGTGCTTCTGTTGTTGGTGGTTGCTGCGGTACCACTCCTTCATTCATCAAAGCTTTGCATGACACGATCAGATAAGCGATAATTTTTGTTTGAACTGATCCAGTTTGTAAATTTTGATCGGACACAACTTATAAACAAACAATCTAAAGGAGCTTTTGCAAAACAGACACATATTCATCTATAATGCAGAAGCTCCTTTTCCATGCAACAATTTAAGGCATGATTGAATTTCCGGCCTAATCATTTCACCTGGATTGCTTTTTCGGGGCACATCTCCTGGCAGCAGAAACAACGGATACATTTCTTATAATCATATACTGGTGGATTCTCTCTGCCTTTACGGAAATCAACGGCCTTGTCCGGAACCGGACAGCTCTTCACACAAATCCCACACCGGATACAACGCTCCGGCTCAATATAAGGCTTCTTCTGAAAAATATTCAAGGCTTTCGCAAGACGTTCCCACATACCGGAACGTACCACTCTCCGGTCCACATCAAAATACGGATTTCCATACTGTGCTACTGCATCCTTCATTGAAATCTCACCGGACGGAGTAACAATTTCAATTTCTTCCGAACGCCAGGTACCAAGTCCCATTTTTTCTCCATGATAATTCGTTGGAACCATCTCCGGATTCAGATGGATCAGGTTACAGAACACACTATCAAGTGCAACCGGATCCCGTGACATCAGCATCACATTCATTGGAGCAGGATCTCCGGAACCTGGTCCGTTCCCCTCCATGGCCACAATTCCATCCATAATATACAGCCGCGGCTTCACATACTGATTCAGATCGACAAGCATACGGGCAAAACTGTCTGCACTTGGGTACAATGTATGACCTTTGGCTTTGTGAAATCCATAAACGAATCCATAGCTGTTTTTCACAGCTCCCGTGATGCGTTCCAGTGCATGCGTCTTCATTTTGCAAAGAGAGATCACACAGTCTTTTTCCAGAAGTTCTTTCGGCAAAATAAATTCTTTTGCCTGTATTCCTTTCGGATAGTCTACATGGATTCCCGTCGTATAATCAATAGCCGGAATATCCAGTTTCTCAAGATACATATCCATTCCTGTCCCATGGATCACTTTAGAAGTTGTTCCATTTCCGCAGGAATCTGCAAGTGCCATATCCTGATATCCTTTTTCTCTCATCAGTCGGGCAAACATTCCCACAACCGTCGGATGTGTGATCACTGCCTTATCAACTTCCGCTTTCTTTAGAAGATTCGGCTTCAGCAATACAGACTCTTCTTTACCGACAATATTCTCGATTCCGCCCAGAAGCTCCAGTCCGATTTCAAGATTCTCATAAACAATTTCTTCCCTGTAAGAATTACAGGGAAGAAGAATGACTTTACTTTTTTTATTCATTATAATCCTCATTTAACAGCAGAAACTTTCTCTCCGCCAAGATCTGTCTCACGAATTGCTTTTCGTACCGGAAGTACACACGCCGGAACAACAGACAGAAAATCAACTCCCATCTCCAGAAATTTTTTCGTCAGTGCTGTGTCCGCTGCGATTTCTCCGCAGATGCCAACCTTACGGCCTTCCTGATGTGCCGCATCCACAACCATACGCACCATACGAAGAATTGCCGGATGATGATCGTTGTATTTGTCTTTCAGAAGAGGATTCTGACGATCCATCGCAAGCGTATACTGTGTCAGGTCATTGGTTCCAATACTTAAGAAATCAACATGTTTTGCAAGTTCCCGGCTAATCATGACTGCTGCCGGTGTCTCGATCATGATTCCTGTCATGATCTCTTTAAATGGAATGTTTTTTTCGCGCAGTCCTTCTTTTACTTCCTCAATGATCTGCCATATCTCATCCATTTCTTCTTCAGAATCGATCATCGGGAACATCATTGCGAGATTACCATACGCACTGGCACGATAAATTGCACGAAGTTGTGCTTTAAACATTCTTCTTCGGTCAAGACAGAGACGAATCCCACGGTTGCCCATGATAGGATTGGTTTCCTGCGGAATGTCCAGATACGGAGCCTGCTTGTCTGCTCCGAGATCCGCAGTACGGATCACCGCGAGTCTCTCACCCATTGTCTCTGCTACTTTTTTATATGCACGGAAAAGTTCATTTTCTCTCGGATAATTTTCTCTTCCAAGATACTGGAACTCACTTCGCAGAAGCCCAATTCCCTTGGCGCCATAAAAAAGGACACTGCTCAGATCACTCATATTTCCAATATTGGCATAAAGACCAATATTGCTGCCATCCTTTGTTTCATCTTTCTGCGCCTTCAGTTTCAGAAGTTCCTCTCTCTCTCTTCGATCCGCTTCCAGACGAATCTCATATTCTTTCTGGATTTCCGCATCCGGGTTAAGATAAAAAGTTCCTGTATAACCATCTACGATTGCTGTCTTTCCATCCCACTCATCATCAGCTGCAACATCGACCAAAGTTGGAATTTCCATTGTTTTCGCCATAATTGATGCATGAGATACTGCTGAACCATGATGCATGACCACAGCCAGAAGTTTATCCTTGTCCATTTCCATAATTTCAGTCGGCGACAATGCCTCCGCAACCAGGATCACAGGTTCGTCCCCAAGATTAATACGGATGGCTGCACCACCCAGTATCTGGATCAGACGGTTGGAAATCTCCTGCATATCATTGATTCTTCTTCGAATGACCGGCTCTTCCAGATGTCGGAATGTCTCAACCAGTTCATCTCTGTTGATCATAACTGCATAAGCAGCATTTACCTTTTCATTGGCAATGCTGCTTTCAATTGCATTCTGGTAACTTTCGGATTCCAGAAGTTTAATCTGGCGAAGAAAAACACCGGCCTCCTGTTCATTCAGAAGCCTGTTGGCTTCATACAGCTCATGAAGTTTCTGAACCGCCTGAAGCCGGGCTTCCTGAAAATTACTGATTTCTTTTTTTATGTTGCTGACCAGACACTGACGTATCTGGTATTCCCCTCTGCTGTAATACAGTATCTTGCCGATGGCTATTCCTGAAAAGGTAGCAGTACCTTTATAGATTTCCATCCTGCTTCCCCCTTATTTTATCAGTCGCAGGCAGCTTTGAACTCTGTCCAGTTCTTATTGTAAGCTTCTTCTGCTTCTGCGCTGATATTTTCTACTGCTGATCCCTCTGTTACGGAATCCGGTACTACAAGGTCCTGATTCTCAAGCAGGGAATCTGCTGCTTTGTTTGTGCTGTAGTATCCGATATAATCGAAACATTTTGCTGCATTTTCCGGCTGAAGAATGTAATCCATGAACTGATATGCCTCATCCTTGTCCGGTGCCTGGCTCGGAATGAACATTCCCATTACACCAAATCCAAGACCTTCTTCCGGATATACGACTTTAAGGTCCGGATTTTCCTGAAGGGCGGCTGTTACCTGTGAAGTGTACAGGAATGCAACACTTGCCTCTCCGTTCAGAAGAGAATCCTGTGTATTGTCATCCTGAATCAGACGAACATTCGGTGCAAGCTCCAGAAGTTTCTCACCTGTTTTAGCGATATCATCTGTATCCTGATCATTGAAATCCTGACCAAGTACAAGGTTTGTGATACCATTGATAACACGATAGTTTGCAGTCAGTGCAATGCTATCTTCAAGTGACGGATCCCAGAGATCATTATATCCCTTGATATCAATATCTACCATATCCGGATCATATACGATCAGCGGAATACCTGCTCCATATGGTGCAGTATATTCATCGTTCGGATCATAGAACTGTCCCTGATACAGCGGGTTGATGTTATCCCATCCGGATAATTTGGATGTATCAAGTTTTTCTACAAGACCTTCCTGGATTGCGGTTTCGATAATATAATCATCTGCAACAACAACGTCGTAGTCTCCACCTTTTGCCATGGAAAGCTTTTCCAACATGTTTTCATCAGTGTCGAAATTGGAATATACCACTTTTATTCCAGTTTCTTCTTCAAAACCATCCAGTACTTCCTGTGGGAACATGTTTTCCCATGTGTAGAGTACAAGCTCTTTGGAATCTGCACTTACAGACACGCTCATAGCCGGAATGACCATTGCTGCACATAATGCGCATACTACTAATTTTTTCATAGCCTTCTCTCCTCTTGTCTTTTATTATAAACTCTTCATGAAGCCTATGAATTTAAGTATAGCCTACTTTGACTTCATTGAAAAGAGTTTATTCATTGTTTTTGCTATTTTTGACTTTTTTGGTCCTGATTATTTAGTTCTATGTTTTGTCAGCTTTCCGATCAGATTATAAACCAGAAGGATCAACAGCGTAAACACCAGCATGATCGTGCAGAGAGCATTGACCTCCGGCGTAACACCGGTCTTGATCTGGGTATAGACCTTAATCGGCAAAGTTGCCAGACGTGGTCCGTTGATAAAGATACTGATGACGACATCGTCCATGGACATTGCAAACGCCAGAAGGGATCCGGACAACACCGCCGGCATGATCAGCGGTAAGATGATGTCCCAGAATGCCCGGAAGGGACCGGCTCCGAGGTCTCTCGCTGCTTCCTCAAGTGACGGATCCATGCCCGCCAGTCGTGCCTTGACTTCCATCAGTATATATGGCACACAGAAAACGGTATGACCGATCAGTAATGTCAGCATACCAAATGGCAGATTCATCATATAGAAAAATGCCATCAGTACCATACCAAGGATGATCTCAGGGATCATCAGCGGTAAAATAGAAATATATTCCAGAATCCCTTTTGTCTTCCAGTGGATCCTGGAAAGTCCTACTGCACCCAGGGTGCCGATCACAGCAGATACCAGGCAGCTCACCACACCCAGAAAGAGGCTGTTTCCAAGTGCCTCGATCATTGCATCATCATGAATCAGTTCCTGATACCATTTCAGAGAAAATCCGGTAAATCTTACAGGAAGCTTTGATTCATTAAAGGAAAATACGATAACCACCGCGATTGGCAGATACATCAGTACAAAAATCAGTCCAAGATAAAACCCGGAGAGCTTTGAATTCTTTTTTTTCATCCCACACCCTCCAATTCTTTTGCATTTGTTACTTTTCGATACAACATGATCATCAGTGTTGTAAGGATCATCAGGGCAACTGCCAGCGCCGCTGCAAACGGCCAGTTGTTTCCTTTTGTCATCTGTTCCTGGATCAGGCTGCCGACGAGAACGATCTTATTTCCACCAAGAATATCAGCAATAAAGAACAAACCCATGGACGGAATAAATGTCAGAATCACACCGGATAACAGCCCCGGCAGTGTCAGTTTAAAAGAAACCGTCCAGAAAGCTTTAAAGGGGCTTGCTCCAAGATCTCTTGCCGCTTCCACCAGTGACCAGTCCAATTTTTCTGCGCTGGAATATACAGACAGGATCATAAATGGAAGAAGCACATAAGTCATACCGATCACGATTGCCGGATAGCTGTACAAGATACGCAAAGGTTTCTCGATCAGTCCAAGGCTCTTAAGGGCATGATTCAGAAGCCCCTTTGTCTGTAAAATGATCATCCAGCCATACAGACGAATCAAGGAATTGACCCAGAACGGCAGCATCAGAAAGATCATAGCACGTTTTTTCCACTGTTCAGAAAGCTTCGCCATAAAGTAGCCAAACGGATAACCGATCAGACAGATAATGATCGTACTGGTCACAGCAAGCTGGAAAGAACCGGTGAATGTTTTCATATAGACCGGATCAAGAATTTTTTTATAATTTGCGAGTGTAAATACCCACTCCACACCATGACCTGCTTTTGGCTGTGCAAAGCTTAATGCCACCATATAAAGCAGCGGGCCTGCAACAAAAATGATCGTAAAGATATACAACGGCAGGATCATCCAGACAGAGCCGGATTTATGTTTCTTCATACTGCCGCCCCGCTTTCTGTCTCAGACGGAAGATCAACCAGAACCGCATTCTCAGCATCAAAATGACAGGTGACTTTCTGTCCCGGCTGCACACCGGCATCAATTCCATGTCTGTTTGCAATAACTTCTGTTCCATCTGCAAGCTTCAACACAACACGAAGAAGTCCGCCTGCAAAACTTTTTTCAACAACAACCGCTTCCATACCACTCTGGCAAGTCTCATCAAAAATCATATTCTCACTGCGGACAGCCAGCGTCACTGGTGTACCCGGAGCAATTTTTTTGCCTTCTGCCACAGCAGAAACAATACTGCCTGCAAGTGAAACTTTGAGAATATCTGCTTCTGTTTCCTGCGCAGTACCTTTTAAAATATTGGCATTTCCAACAAAAGTCGCCACATAACTGGTTTTTGGATGATTATAGATCTCATCCGGTGTCCCAATCTGTTCAAAGGTTCCTTTATTCATGACAGCAATACGGTCGGACATGTTAATTGCCTCTTCCTGGTCATGCGTAATATAAATAAAAGTAATTCCAAGCTTTTTTTGTAACCTCTTCAGTTCAAGCTGCATGGCACGGCGCAGCTGCAGATCCAGTGCTCCCAACGGCTCATCCAGAAGCAGCACCTTCGGATTATTGACCAGCGAACGGGCAATTGCCACACGCTGTCTCTGTCCACCGGAAAGTTCTGACGGCTTTCTCTTCTCGTATCCTGGAAGCTGTACCAGTTCCAGCATCTCAGATACTCGTTTTTTAATCTCTGCTTTTGGTATTTTTTTTAATTTCAGTCCATATCCAATGTTATCCGCCACTGTCATATGTGGAAATAACGCATAATTCTGAAATACTGTATTTACATCACGTGCTTCCGGTGCCAGTGCTGTGACATCTTTTCCCTCCAGATATACCTTGCCGGAATCCGGTGTCTCCAGACCTGCTATGATACGCAGAGTTGTCGTCTTTCCACATCCCGAGGAACCCAGAAGTGTAATAAACTCCCCCTTGTCGATAGAGAGACTGATTTCCTTCAGAACCACTTCATCTTTTGAAAACGACTTCCTGATATCTTTTAATTCCAAACATTTTTCTGCCATTTGTCTTTTGTCTTTCCTCCTGCTGTTTTATTGTATTCCTGCATTCAGCAATTCCTTACATTTTATTCTATCGTATTCTTCACATACTGAATGTAACTTTCCTTATTGAATACTGGTGTATAGCTTTTTGTAATCTTTTTTGCTTCCTGTCCGCCATTCTTAAGAAGTTTATATACAGTCAGTGCCAGAAGCTTCGCCGGTAAAATATAGGCTTTTTCCGGATCTGTGATCTTGAAATCTGCCCCATGAAGTTTTCCTTCAAAACCCTTGAATGTAAAATTCACAACCGGAACAAGATGGCTGAGATCTCCTACATCCGTGCAGGCATTATTAAAATCACCTTTCTGTACTGTACGATAATTCAGTCCAAGATCATCCGCCGCCTCGATCAGTGCGTTGTCTGCTGCTCTCGGGATGATCGGCATATAACCCTGAAGCTTCTCCATTTCTATTTTTCCACCAAAAGCATAGGCTGAACCGGCATACGCACGATTTACCATATCTGTAATCTCACAAATCTTGTCAAGCGATGCTGCACGAACCTTCGTCTCAACAATTGCCTCGTCCGGCACACTGTTGATCACATCGCCGGCCTTCCGGATCACATTATGAAGTCGAACATGATCTTCTTCACGGAAAGTCTCACGCATCAGTCCCATCATTTGAATTGCACTTGTCGTTATACTTAAAGCATTGACACCATTCCATGGGTCAATAGCTCCATGTGCAGCCTTTCCCCGCACCGTAACACGCTCTGCACTGTAGCCATTACAGGCCGGATTCCCAAGATAAAAATCTTCTTCAACAGGAACCATATGCACATGCGTCGTTAATGCAATGTCCGTATCGTCGAAGACACCTGTGCGAATCATCTCGCTTTTACCGCAACAGAACTCAATGCCTTCTTTTTTTAATCTGGCACGTTTGTCTGCATCAATGTACTCCTCTGCAGGAACTGCAAGAAAATTCACAGTTCCCGCAAGACATTTCTGCACATCCGGATCTGCCATTGCGATCGCACATCCGATCATTGCCGCCATCTGTGCATGATGACCGCAGGCATGTGCCACGCCTGTTACCGGATTCGCATTGGGATGGGAATGACATCCAATCGCATCCAGTTCTCCGATCACAGTCAGGGAAGGACCTTCTTTTATACTTTTCGTTCCCTTCACACCGGTACGGGCAAGATGTTCTGTCACTTTATATCCTAAATTCTTCAGAACTTCTGCAGTCTTCCCGGCTGTACAAAATTCTTCATATCCAGGTTCCGGATGCGCTGCAATATCCTCAGCAAATGCAATGATCTGATCTTTATGTACATCAATCAGCCGCAAAATACGCTGTCCGGTTTCATCTATCATAAAACTCATCTCCCTCTGCCACTTCTGGATGTTATCTGCTTCATTCAGACAACTTGGCAGAATGACACTTTAACAAGTTAACGCGTTATACAAATACTATATTCATATTCTCATATCATAACATAAATCTCACTCATTGCAAGTACTGAAAATAATGCAGGGGAAAACAAAATTTTTCTTGCATTTTATCAAAAATACGCTATAATATATTTTGTGTCTGAACACAAGCTGAAATAGCTCAGTTGGTAGAGCACTTCACTCGTAATGAAGGGGTCGTGGGTTCGAGTCCCATTTTCAGCTTTCTTTTTTTGCCTAAAAATGCCGCCAGATTCTATTCTGACGGCATTTCTATTATACTGCAATATCTTTTTTTACTGTTTTTCTGGAAACGGTCTTTTTTTCACCGGCTTTCTTCGCTACTGTTTTCTTTACAGCTACTTTTTCTGCAGCAACCTTTTTTGCACTTTCCTTCTTTGGTGCTGTCTTGCGGGCGGCCTTTTTGGCAGTTGTCGGTTTCTTCGCTGCTACTGCCAGTTTCTCCGGCTTTTTGCCCGGTGTGCAGGAAAAAACAGCCACACCCAGTGCAGGAAGCTTAAAGGTAACAGAATATTCTCTTTCATCACAATCTGCCTGTTTGCAGGTTTTTGCCCTTACGTTTACTATTCCCTGTCCGCCATATTCTTTGCGGTCACTGTTGAAGATCTCTTTGTATTTTCCGTAGAATGGAACACCCATCTGATAATTCTCATATGGAACTGCAGCAAAATTACATACCGCAAGAAGTGTTTCTTCAGGATTTTCTGTTTTGCGAAGGAATGTCAGGACATTTTCTTCATATTTCATAAGCTGGATCCATTCAAATCCTTCATAATCATTATCCATGAGTGACAATGCCGGCTGAGAGACATACATCTCATTCAGATCGTGGATAAATCTCTTCATTTCATCCGTAAGCTCTTTGTCCGGTGCCATCATTTTGCAGCCTGGATGCAGCATCATGTAGGAATATGCAGCCCGGATCTGGCTCAGTTTCTGTAACTCATCACCTGGAAGTTTTGCCATAAAACTCTTCTGATCACCGGTTTCTCTGCTTCCAAGCGGAAGAACAAAGTGTTCGCAGTAAGTGTACAGCATAGAAAGTGTCAACTGATCATGTACATACTGACGCTCGATCGGATCTTTGGAAAGGTAATTCAGAAAATCTCCAGCCCAGTTGTTATTCCATTTATAAGAGAAACCAATATTGTCATCCTCAACACTTCCAGTAAGTTCTGACCAAAGACCATCTTCCTGCGCGATCGTAATCGTTCCTGGAAGCTTCTTTGCCAAAATAGAATTCAGATGTTTCAGCAATTCTACAGCTGCAAGATTTTCATTGGTTCCATAAATATTTGGTCTCCACTGTCCATATTCTCTGCCAAAGTCAAGATACAGCATAGAATCCACATCATCCAGTCTTAAACCATCTGCATGATAGAATTCCAGCCAGTAAAAAGCATTTGCCAGAAGAAAATCTTTGACCATCGGACTTTCAAAATTGAATAAAAGAGTTCCCCACATCGGATGAATAGCCATTGAGGGATCCGGATTTTCATATAAAGGTGTTCCATCAAACTGTTCTAATCCACCCTCAGTTCTTGGAAAATGCGAAGGTGTCCAATCCAGGATCACACCAATATTTTCTTTATGAAGTTCATTTACTAAATTCTGAAAATCTGCCGGTGTTCCAAATCTGCGGTCTGGTGCATAATATGCAAATGTACTGTATTCTCCAGCTTCATCATCAAGATATTCCATTACCGGATGAAGTTCCACATGTGTATATTTCAGATTTTTAAGATATTTAACAAGCTCGGCAGCATTTTTCCATTTGGAAAGACTGGTCTCATAAATAGAAATCGGCTGTTTACGATCGCTGAATCTTTCACGATCTTTCATCCAGGCTTCATCATCCCATTTAAACCCACGAAGATCTGTAACAACAGAGGCCGATGCCGGAGGAACCTCCGTACAGGCAGCATATGGATCCGATTTAAGCTGTACCGCACCGCCTTTTAGTTTTATTTCATATTTATAGATTTCACCGGCTTTCACACCTGGAATAAACAATTCAAAAATACCAGACATAGGCATACGATGCATCATATGGCAGCGACCATCCCAGTTATTAAAATTGCCTACTACGCTGACACGGAGTGCATTTGGTGCCCAGACTGCGAATGCAGTTCCTTCCACACCATTAATTTCCATCGGATGAGCTCCAAGCTTCTCATATGCATGATAAAAAACACCTGCACAGAAAGCTTTTTCTTCTGCCTCTGTGATCTGTCCCGGAAATGCATAAGGATCTGCAAAAATCCTGATTTCTTCTCCTCTGGTAATGCGATACTGATATGCCGGGATCTTTCTTCCCGGAATCATTGCCGCAAAGTAACCGGCATCATCCTGTTTCTCCATCTCATATGCCTTTTTATCTACAAGAACTTCTGCCTTCTCTGCATCCGGAAAAAATCCCTGGATCAGAATACCATCTGCAGTAAGCCGAGGTGCCATCAGATCTTTCGGCGATGCTTCTTCTGCATAAACAACTGCTTCAATCTCCGGCCAGTCCATATATTTATATACTTTGCTTTCCATAATTCATGCCTCCATTCTGAAATACAATTCTCAAATTGCATTCCTTTGTTTTAGTTTATCATTTTTTTGTATAAAAATAAAGAATATACCGAAATTAGTTTGACAAAAAGAGTTCTCTACGATAAATTGAATATATCAAAGAACATATGAAACAAGGAGGTCTTTATTGATATGGAAAAAAGACAATTTGATGTAACAGCTCTTGGCGAGCTTCTTATTGACTTCACTGAAAACGGTTTCAGTTCCCAGGGCAACCCTCTTATGGAAGCCAATCCGGGTGGAGCCCCATGTAATGTTCTTGCCATGCTGGAACGTCTTGGAAAAAAAACTGCTTTTATCGGCAAAGTCGGCAAAGATATGTTCGGAAATCAGTTAAAATCAGCGGTTGAAGAGGTCGGTATCGACACACGCAATCTAATTCTGGACGAAAAATATCATACCACTCTTGCCTTTGTTCATACATATCCGGATGGTGACCGTGATTTTTCTTTCTATCGAGATCCAGGTGCAGATATGATGCTCACTAAAGACGAAGTTCAGAAGGAACTGATTGAATCCTCCCGCATCTTCCATTTCGGAACACTCTCTTCTACTCACGAAGGTGTACGTGAAGCTACCCGCCATGCGATCGAACTTGCCAAAGAAGCCGGATGTATCATTACCTTTGACCCTAACCTGCGTCCACCTCTCTGGAAATCCCTGGATGATGCCAGAGCTGAGATTGAATACGGCATGTCCAAATGTGATGTTCTCAAAATCTCCGATAATGAAGTAGAATTCATGTGTGGTACAACAGATTATGATAAAGGTGCTGCTATGATCCAGGAGAAATACAACATTCCGCTCATCCTTATCACACTGGGTAAGGATGGAAGCCGTGCATACTATAAAAATATGCGAGTAGAAGCAGCTCCATTCCTTCAGGAAAATACAATAGAGACTACCGGTGCCGGAGATACTTTCTGTGCAAGTACTTTAAATTATGTACTTGACCACGGCCTCAATGATCTCACAGAAGAAAATCTGAAAGAACTTCTTACTTTTGCAAATGCTGCTGCATCTCTCATTACCACACGAAAGGGTGCACTTCGCGTTATGCCAACCCGCGAAGAAGTCGAAGCTTTTATTGAAAGCCGCAAATAATTTTTCAAAACTTTTCTAACTGAATATACAAAAGGTCCCGGACGATTTTATCTGAATCATCCGGGACTTTTTTCGATTTTTATTTGATCACGCGAACCTTAGATACACCTTCAATTGCTTTTAATTCATCAAGTGCTTCTTTAGATGCTGCACTTTCCAGATCAATGATCGTATATGCATAGCTTCCACGACTCTTATTTGTCATATCTGCAATATTCAGTCCTTCACTTCCAAGGATCTTGGTAAACTGACTGATCATATTCGGGATGTTTTTGTGACAGATGGTAATACGTCCAACTGCTATACAGGTTCCCATGTCACAGTTCGGGAAGTTTACAGAGTTTTTGATATTTCCGTTTTCAAGGAAATCTCTGACTTCTTTTACAGCCATTACTGCACAGTTTTCTTCAGATTCCGCTGTGGATGCACCAAGATGTGGTGTAACGAGGATTCCTGGTCTTCCAGCCACAAGCGGATTTGCAAAGTCTGTTACATATTTCTTAACCTTACCACTGTCAAGAGCTTCGATCAAAGCTTCTTCATCAACAAGAAGGTCTCTTGCAAAGTTCAGAAGAACGACACCCTCTTTCATCTTTGTGAAAGCTTCTTTGTCGATCATCTTACGCGTATTATCTGTCAGCGGTACATGAATCGTGATATAATCACACTGGCTGTAGATTTCATCCAGAGATTTGCTGTGTTTGATGGTTCTTGACAGATTCCACGCTGCATCGATGGAAATAAACGGGTCATATCCGTAAACTTCCATTCCAAGATGTGTTGCAGAATTTGCAACCATAGCTCCAATTGCACCAAGACCGATGATACCAAGTTTCTTTCCACTGATCTCACATCCGGCAAACTGCTTTTTCTGTTTTTCAGCCAGTTTGTCGATATGTTCTTTGTCCTCTTCATGAGCAACCCATTCGATACCTCCAACGATATCAAGGGAAGCCAGAAGCATGCCGGCAAGAACAAGCTCTTTCACACCATTTGCATTGGCACCTGGAGTATTAAATACCACGATACCATTTTCAGCACACTGCTCAACCGGAATATTATTAACACCTGCACCTGCACGGGCAATAACCTTAACGTTCTCAGGAAGCTCCATATCATGCATCTTTGCACTTCTTACCAGAACTGCATCGGCATCATTTAATTCTTCTGTCTGTTTGTACTCCTCACCAAACAGGCCAAGGCCTGTCTGGGATATAGGGTTGAGGCATTTATACTGGAACATTATGCATTTTCCTCCTCGAATTTTTTCATGAATGCAACGAGAGCTTCTACGCCTTCTTTTGGCATTGCATTGTAGATACTTGCACGCATACCGCCTACTGTTCTGTGTCCTTTCAGGTTCTCAAATCCGGCTTCTTTCGCTTCTTTTACAAATTTCGCATCCAGATCCTTATCTCCTGTGACAAACGGTACATTCATCAGAGAACGGTCTTTCGGTACAACTGTCCCTTTGAACAGCTTACTCTGATCTAGATAATCATAAAGCACTTTTGCTTTCTTTTCATTACGCTCTTTCATTACTTCCAGACCGCCCATCTTCTTCAGCCATTTGAAAACTTTACCGCAGATATAAATGCCATATGCCGGTGGTGTATTATAAAGAGAACCTGCATCTGCATGTGTCTTATACTGAAGCATCGTCGGAGTTCCCGGAAGAACATCTTCTGTGATCAGATCTTCACGGATGATCACGATCACCACGCCTGCTGGTCCGATATTTTTCTGTACTCCACCATAGATCACACCATACTTTGTCACATCTACCGGCTCAGACAGAAAACAGGAGGATACATCTGCCACAAGTGTCTTTCCTTTTGTATTCGGAAGTTCTTTAAATTTTGTTCCGTAAATCGTATTGTTCTCACAGATATATACATAATCAGCATTTTCGGAGATCGGGAGATCGGAACAATCTGGAATATAAGAGAACGTCTTATCTTCAGATGAAGCAATTACGTTCACCTTTCCATATTTTGCTGCTTCTTTTGCTGCTTTCTTTGCCCACTGACCTGTCACGATATAGTCAGCTTCCTTATTCTTCATCAGGTTCATCGGGATCATTGCAAACTGCTGGGATGCTCCACCCTGAAGGAATAACACCTTATAGTTATCCGGAATATTCATCAGATCTCTTAAATCCTGCTCTGCTGCTGTAATGATTTCTTCAAATGCCTTGGAACGGTGGCTCATCTCCATAACAGACATTCCTGTTCCATTATAATCCTTCATTTCTGCTGCAGCTTCTTTGAGTACTTCCTCAGGCAGGACCGCCGGTCCAGCCGAAAAATTATACACTCTGCTCATTTCTTCTACCTCCTGTTATTCGTGTATATGCAAAAAGAGGACAAAGTCTCTTTCTGTCTCTTAAATTAACATCTCTTTTCTTTCAGATCCTGCTCATCAAACGCTTCGCTGATCGCAGCCCCCGGTGCTACCATCGGCCATACTTTATCATCACAGTCGATCATACAGTCAATCAGAACCGGACGTCCCGATGCCAATGCCTTTGCGAACGCTTCTCTGAACTCTTCCTGCGTTGTGGCACGCATTCCTTCTGCTCCCATCGCTTCTGCCAGTTTAACATAATCTACAGCATCTCTCAAGACTGTTGCGGAATATCTTTCATCGTAGAACAGATCCTGCCACTGGCGTACCATACCAAGCACATGGTTATTGATCACTACTTCAATGACCGGAACTTCATGGCGTACCGCTGTTGCAAGCTCATTCATATTCATGCGGAAACAGCCGTCTCCTGCCACATTGATCACCGTCTTATCCGGGCATCCTGTCTTTGCACCGATGGCAGCCCCCAGTCCATATCCCATCGTTCCAAGTCCACCGGATGTCAGAAGTGTTCTCGGCTTTGTATATTTGAAATACTGTGCTGCCCACATCTGATGCTGTCCGACCTCTGTTGTGATAATAGCATCTCCTTTGGTCTGACGATAGATTTCTTCTACAACAAACGGCCCCGTCAGGACACCGTCATGATATTTCAACGGATACTTTTCTTTATAATCCTGTATCTTTTTCATCCATTCTGTATGATCCTGCTGAGGCAGAACTTCATTTAATTTCCTGAGAACTGCCTTGATATCAC
>ERZ772819.1722-NODE-1722-length-17113-cov-7.578438_pt1 | contig 17113 bp, 14 predicted proteins | sample MGYA00580860_ERZ772819 | MGnify/ENA primary metagenome ERZ772819 (study PRJEB29015, sample SAMEA2737683) | human gut metagenome | biome: human gut; feature: human-associated habitat; material: faeces | place: China | collected 2012 ...
CCACCCCGGAAGCAAGACAACTATATTCATCCATTATCAAATTTGCAGGGTAATAGATTTTAGCAGAAGAATATACAATTGCCGTCGAAGCTAATTTCGCACCGAACAACCGCAACAAAAAACGTTTCCAGCCACTTCCTATACTACGTGGCAACGGCCGGGCAAAAATCGTCCAGACAACAGACCAAAGCATCCTGATCATCTGATGTTTTCTTGTCAGAGCATTTTTATATCTTGATAAATCCACTACTTTTTCCATAATATGATCAAGTTATTATACATGCACAAATTCCGGTATTTTAATGTCCTTCTCTAACCATTCATACAATTGCTTCATTCTCAATGAGACCGATTTTATAGAATAATGTCTCAATACTAATGTCCGACCTCGTTCTCCCATTCCTAAACGATCCTGCTCCGACAAATTAATCGCAATCAACAAGGTACTAATTAACGTATCAATATCATTATCAACCCACCAGCCGCAATCGAATGTTTCCAAGTCACTCCACGGAGTACCTTTAGAGGCTATTACCGGGACTCCTTGAATTAGGGCTTCAGGAACTACCATTCCAAAATTTTCGGATTTGCTCGGTAATATCTGGAAATCGATAGAATGAATCAATTTTTGCAAATCTTTCCCCGTAATAAACCCCAAGAAACGAACATTATTCAGTTTATTTGCAGTTGCAAACTCTTCCAATTCTTTTCTATAAGCAGCATCTCCATCACCGATAATCAACAATTCGCAATTACGTGTCTTGTCTCCTAATTTGCTCCATGCGGACAATAGGAGATCTACATTCTTGATTCGGTTTAACCGCCCGACAAAAGCAAAACGACGGACCGAATTCGAAGTTTTACGTATTTCTAACGAATCATCTATTACCAAACCATTGGGAATAACCGCAACAGGGTTATTCAAACCGAATGCCCGAATATGTTCCAGCTCTGCCATACAGGTAGCCTGCAAGCATGATGCCGTTTCCAGATCTTTACGCTGAAATATTGTCGATACGATTTTCTTTTTCCATGCAGAAACTTGCAAAGCCTGCGGATACAGCATTCCATGGGGAGCTATCACACAAGGTTTATTCTGTTTTTTTGCTATTTCTGCTGTAAAATGCGTCGGACATGTCCATAATCCGTTCGCATGATACAAATCGTATCCGATATGAGAACTCAAATAACGTCTGAAATTGGACGAATAAACCAACGGTGTGCGGGCATCATTCGGCAAAGCCTTGATAAATGAATCATCTGCAATGATCTTATCCGAATCGTCCCGAGGCATCAATGTAAGAATATCTGCTTCTATTCCCTCATCCCGAAGACCTTTAATAAGATTATAAGTACAAGACGTCGGCCCACCGCTACTGATATTCAATCCCGATATCGTATGCAATATTTTCATATCTATTTTATTAATTGTAGATAGGCATTAACCTGACATTCATCCCGTTTATCAAAGTCGAACCTATCCGCATTTTTTTTATAAAACGAGTAATTATTTTCGATTTCTTTCAATGCGTTGTTAAAAGAATCCTGATTATCCAACTCGAACACCAATCCGGTCTTTGGTTTTTCGACCATATCCCGATAAGCCCCTACTCGATCGCTTACAACGACAGGCAATCCCCAATAAATAGCCTCTTCCACAACCAATCCCCAAACTTCCGAACGAGAAGGAAGGATAAAGACATCATGATCTTGATAAACCGTGCCTAATTTTTCGTTTTCTACAAATCCGACGAAATGGATATTTTCTTTTGCTTTCGCTTTCAATTGTTGTTCCAACTCTCCTTTTCCGACAATAGTCAACCATCTCCCATTTTTATTAAACTCATCTATTAAAAAATTCAGATTTTTACATGGAATAAGCCTACCGACATACAAATATTTTTTATTCTTTCTATCCTCTCCTTGTAATTCAGACTTCTCTATTTTATTAAAAATACCGACTCCTCCGGTCATAACAATCTTTCCCGTATAACCGATCTCATCAAAAATCATTTTTTGCAACTCACCCGAAGGCAAGGCCTCTGCCATACGGCCAATAATCCACTTTTTCAACCGGCCTTTTTCTCCCGAAAAATCCGATTCTAAAACAGAAGATTCGCAAATAAGACAATTCTTTTTTTTAGGTGTAAAGAACGCAAGTAAATTATATTCCGGAGCCAACCAACCCGAATACAATATCTTCTTACACCTTATATGCAACATCAACCGACATAATTTCATAAAAACTTTCAATCGATTCCGGTTCGAAGCATCCCCCTCAAAGAGAAATACATAATCAAACTTATAAGTATCTTCTGATTTCAACATTTTGTTGACGGCTTCACTTCCATAACCGTAAAAAACCAACAATACTGATGCGCACCCTGCGATCTCATTACACAAGTTGATTTTGTAAAATGACGGCGTATTCGTCAAATATATTATATCATATTCTTTTTTCATATTAATTCTTCATTAGATCTAACAATATCGGAAATATCAATTCCGCCATCTTTGCTTGCCCCTTATTTGAAAGATGAATATTATCTCTATTTCTATAATCAGATTTATCAAATCTAAAATCTAAATCTTTTATTAAAAAAATATTGTTATTCACAGCAAAATTTATTATTTCCTCCCCCTGATCATTATACTTATTAGCCTCGATTTCTGAAATCTCCGCATGTAAATACATTACCAACGGAATACCTAAAGAATCGGCCTTATGCTTTAATTGAAAGAAACCAGGATTAAAGCCTATACCATCCTTTTTTATACCATGATCCTTTTCAAATTGTATTTTTTGATTTTCCCTAGTCATAAAAACGGATTTTACACGAGGCCACAAATACCTATTCCATAACTCCATTATGGCACAGTGCGGTTTTCTCGTTGGAAAATAATTTACAACACCAACAACTGGACTAAAATTCATTATATCATGAACATCATGAGAACTTACAACTAAAACAATAACCTCAGCATCAAAACAGCCATTTTCTTCCAAATAAGCATTACAATTGTCTGGTCCCCATGAACCAGCAGAAATATTCAATACTTGAATCTCTTCTCCTATACTTTCAGAAAGTCTTTCCGAGAGAATTGTAGTAGCCAAACTATCTTGATCAGTTAATACACCTCCATTAATAACAGAATCTCCTAAGCCCAATATTTTCCGAGAATCTTTTCTCAACGGCTCAGAACGCATCGAAAAGTTATTATAAAAAATGTGATTTCTAAAACGATACACATTTTGATTAGGTGCTGCAATATACTCATACCTTGAAGATTCTTTCATAATAACAGTATCGCAAAGTCCCAAATAAAACCTGAGGAATAATTCTAGTAGCGCTAAAAATCCAACAATTGATAGAAAGAGTACCTTTTTCATAATCAACAATATTTACTTAAAAACAGATTTCAACTCCGAAAATGAACGTGGCAACAATATTTTCCTTATGCGATCCACTCTATATAGTCCGACTGATAAATAGTAGCTTCCCCAAAACATTACAATTTGGGCAACAATAGCCCAAAGCAAAGAGATATGGGTATATTTAACGACAAAGGCATATAATATATAACCGATAAAAGGATGAATAATATACATCGGGAAAGTCTTATCTCCAGCCTTTTCCATAAAAGACAAGTGTTGTATATGCCGACCATTATACCATAAAATAAGCATGAAAATTATCGGCATCACAATCAACAAGGCAACATGAATCATCTGTTCATGAAATGAAAGCTCATTTATAAAATATAAAAATGAACATCCGATAAAACCTATTATCAAATAGGGAGAACATTTTATCTCAAATTCTTTCAATTTTCCGACAATCCAACGGACAAACACACCAAATACTAAATAAGAAATTCCCGAATACAAACCGAAAGGAACAACAGATCTGATATCGGCAGATATTTCATAATAATACCCGTAATCGGAAGCCAAAAACAAAAAGACATTGGCAATACATGAAAACAGGAGTAAAACAGCCTGAACAACTTTATTCGAATTATAAAACCAATCTTTCAAAACCGACAATGAAAACATGGCCGGCATAAACCAAAATATCTGGACACCGCAATATTGTTTTATAAAATCAACATCTCCCGTAATATACATTCTTAAAATTCCCCAAAAGTCGAACTCCTTTTGTAAATAGAAATTAGAATAGATAACCGACAAAATTGTCGTCAGCAATAAATAAGGCCAATATAATCGGATAAAATAATTTGCCAAACGTTTTTTAGTCAACGGCTTCGCACCATATAAAAATGGCAATATAAAAAAACCTTGTATATGAAAACAATATAAATAATTCTGAACTTGAACTGATTCTAGATAATATATAAAAAACATATTATGCCCCAATACAATTAAAAAAATAAGGAGACTCTTAATTGCTGCCGATTCACTTGTCTTTATATAACTTACCATTGATTCCATTACCTTCAAATACCAATATTATCACTAGTCATTAGTAAATTTTTACTCTTTCTCCATATATCTATACATCCCAATAAAAGCCAAACATAAAAAAATGGGAAACTCCCTGGTCCCAAAATATACCCCTCTGCCATCATGTGAAAACACCAAAATATAAGAAGTGCTGAGAGATATGAGGCATGACACAAATCATTTCGTCCTACTTTTTTCAACTGCCTGAAAGCCCTGACAAAAAGGCCCATAAAAGCACTGAAACCGAAAATTCCGGTCATAGAAAGTACACTTAACCAAGAACTGCCTGTCTCTACCCGACCGCTATTTTGATCGAAAGTCGCTCCATCTCTCGATTGTGTAGATACCGATGCAAAACCGATACCGATACAAGGACTCGATTTAAACTCCACCAAGCGAGTCTTCCAATGTTCATCCCGAGAACTGGTTATCCCTCCGGCAGCTATGGATCCCTCATTCTTTCTGATCACATTCTCTAAATAAGGGCTCCACAACGAATATGTAGCCGCCATAACAATCACCAGAAAAAATATATATTTAAGGAACTTGATAAAATTGGCCCTATTGACCACATAGAAATAAAATAATAATGACACAACAACCGCAATAATTGCCGTACGGGAAGCGGCTAACAATAAAGTTATAAATGCCGCAATAATCAACACTACAAAATAAATCCGATAATTTCTTTTTAGTTTTTTCCCTCTTGTCAAAAAATAGATACCGGTAATCATCACATTTGCAGATACAGGGGCCATCAACATCGACTGGGTAGTAATGCCAGCAAAATCACGGCGACCGAACGAAATTCCTAAAAAATAGACCAACAATGATCCCAAAACGACCGGCTGCAACAGCCATTGAACCATCTTAAATGTAACTACCCGAAAACGGTATAAAAATTCTGATTTTATAAATGGGGAAATCAACATGGTCATCATTATAAAACTGGTAAGACGTCCCCACGGCTGAAAAAATGCCGGTACAGGATTTCCAATAATACTCAAAGCACAAGCCAGATAAAGTAATAACATAGGTACATCAAAAAAAAGCACTTTCGACTGCAACAAGGCAAACAACAACGATCCACCCATAATAACATAATAGGGTGCTCCCAAATTGAATGAAAAAGCTATAATATTATTTACGGCAATAAATGCTATAAATGTACCTAATATATTTACTTTTCGGGACATATAACTAAATTTTCTTTATTTCTGCCGCCGGAATACCGCCTATCAATACACGAGAAAACGGGAATGGTTTGGTAACAACCGCTCCGGCTGCAACAACAGAATTCTTACCGATAACAACTCCCGGCAATAAGGTAGAACGGGCGCATAACCATGCCCCATCCTCAATTTTTATATTTTCGGATATGCCCTCTCCTGCCGAATGCAAGCCTTTGGCATCGATTCGATGTGTTCCAGTACCTATATAAACCATCGGAGCGATATCTACATAATTGCCGATCTCAACACGAGATGTCGTCGAAATAAAAACCTCATGACCAATCCACACATCGTCTCCGATTATCAACTCTCCACATCCCATTATATGTACAGAAGAACAAATACGGACATTCTTTCCGATTTTTGCACCGGCAAAACGAAATAGACTTCGTTTTAAAGCAAAACAGGATGTCTCAGGCAATAACCTGAAAATTATCATATTAAAATAATTGACCCACGGTTTCATAAAAAACAATTATTATTCTCCGATGATGACTTTATAAAATTCAGACAAAGAATAGAATTTTTTCGATTCTTCTTTATATTGTTTATAATTCAATATGGCATGAGCCATTTGATAAATATCTCCCCACGACACCAATATTCCATTATTTCCCAATACATCTTTCAATATCGGACTGCAATCGGTAGCCACAATCCGCTTGCCCAAATAAAGATTCTCGAACACAACATTCGGAGAAGCCTCCCAACGAGAACTCAACACATACAAATCGGCCGCTTTGAAATATTTATACGGATTTCCCTGAAATCCTTCAAAATGAATATTTCCCGAACAGCCCAATTTTATTGCATCACTTTCCAAAGCAGCCTGATTATCTCCGATATTCTTACCGACAATATAAAGATGAAATCTCGAATCATGTTTTACCACCTCGCCAAATGCTTTCACCAAAAAATCGAAACCTTTTTCCCGGTTTATGCGACCGGCAGCTACGACATTTATCTGACCTTCGGGCAACGAAAAATCGGCCGCTTCTTCTAATTGTTTTTTGATCAACGGTTCATCCAAAGGATTCAGTACCGAAGCTAATTTAGCATCCGGCAAATGGTAAATTTCTTTCAGTTCTTCCTTCATATACCGATGCTCGGCAACAACGCAATCGACATGATGAAGAAAGAAAGAATCAATTCTATGTCTTAAAGAGGTCGGCTTCATAAACCCTTCTTTAATCATCTGTTTGGGCATCAGGCAATAACGCACCGATATCTTAAAATGTAGCCGAAAAATAAACCGGGCAAGCCATGCCGCCTGCATCGAATTAAGAGAGACAGAAAACACGGCATCGGGCTTTATTTTTTTCAGCATTTTACCCAAATGCCAAAAGGCATAACGACTTCTTCGGATATTCAACACTGTACATTTCACGTCTTGGGGCAACAATGCTAACATATCTCCCGGACGCCCCGTTATTATAACCTCAACATCGTACTTTTCTCGGTCTATATTTCGTATCAACGTACATAATATCCGTTCCGCCCCACCCGGATTCAGATTACCGTCAATAAAAACTATTTTTTTCATATTTTACTTTTGATTTTTCTTATCGACTGACTGTATCACAGATATACTTCACTAAATCAGATGCTATACAATCCCAAGAATATTTCTTCTTTAATTTTTCCATTTCTGATTTCATCGAAAGACGCCTATCTTTATCTATACATAATTGTGTTATTCCATCTGCAAAAGACTCAGCATCAATAGTATCTATCAATAAAGCAGAATTCTTGTCAAATTGTTCTTTAAAGGCTCCTACATTAAAAGCAACAACAGGTTTTAAATAATTAATAGCCAAAGTTGCAACTCCTGATTGTGTAGCTTCTATGTAAGGAAACAGCATAATATCAGCCTTTGATATAAAATCAATAATTTCTGCTTCAGAAAGCCATTTATTTATAATTTCGATTTTCGGATTTGATATATCCGGCACAGCATATTCCCATTTACCAGCAATAACCAATTTTTCATAAATATCCGGTATATATTTTAAAGAATCTATCAATAAATCGATTCCCTTGTAACGAGAAATTCTTCCCAAAAACAACAATACAGGTTTTTCATGGATTTCAGACATAACCATTCCATAATCGATCAATCCATGAGGCGCTATATGATACGGTTTATCAATACCATACGAAAGCCGAATCATATTCCGTACATATTCACTCAAAAATATTAAGTTATGGGATTGTTTCATGATACATAATAGGCGTTTTTGATTTCGCATATTATTTTCTCCGACATGAAGTTTTCCATCATGAACAACAAAATAGAGTTTCTTTCCTGTCAATTTCCAAACTCGAGCAATATAATAATCCCAACTCGTATATCCGAAAAGCAATAAGGCACTATATTTACTAATTATTCCTCTCCAAAATATCTTTATCAAGAAAATAAATAAAGACAAATAGCGCCGTACATTATTGTATCCATAAAATTTCAATGTTTTATAATCGACTAATGAGTGTTTCTCACATGTAATTTCAGGGATATATAAATCTTTATCGATATGCATCCTCGATATTATCTCATTTGAATATTGAAAACATCCCCCACTTAAATGCATTGATATTATTAAGAGTTTTTTATGATGCTTTACCATCGCCAAATAATTTATAATATTGATTCTCTATATATTTATTTAATGATTGAACATAAGATGAACAAGACCTTTTTATGCTTTCTAATTGTATTTCATTTTCCAATAACGAAATTATACAATCGGCATACTGCTCGGCAGAAGAAACCGGAAAAACAGGAAAACTCTCCGGAGAATAAACGCCTTTTAAACTATGTCTATCCACCACAACCGCTTTACCATGAGAAACAGCCTCAATCGTTTTTATCTTTAATCCTGATCCTTCACTCACTGGATTTATTACAACATCTCCCAATGCATAAAAATCTGAAGGGTTATCAAAAACGCCTTTTAATTCAATATTCTTATGAGATATGAATTTCTCCAGAACTTGACAGATTTTTCCACCAATAAGTAGCTTTACGGAATTATCTTTCTCTAACATTAACGGGAATACACTTTCAATAAACCACATGATTGCATTGGTATTTAAACGTCCAGAACCTGAGAAGAAAAGTATATTTTTCTTTTTCGTCACAGGTTGATAAATATAAGGAAATGATGAATATACTGTCACTATATTACTTTCCGGAAACAAATAAGAAAAAAACAGAGATTCCTCATCTTGTATGGAAAATATATTTTCACAACGTCTTAATGCTTTTTCTTCCTGAGCAACAGAAAAAGACAACCATTCAGCACCTTTTACCCGTTCATTCCGATTCGAAAATACATCATGCGTATATAAAGCTTTCACAGGAATATCACATTTTAATAATTTTGACAACCAAACGTAATTGACAATCAAACCATGAAAACCGATATTAGCATGCAATTTGTTAATATAGCCAACCGCTCCCCATGGGGAATAAATATCGACATACAAATCGTTCTTGTTCCGTTTAAAACGAGCTAATATACGCTGAATATAATATTGTAATCGAGACGTTTTATACAAATAGAAATTTTCTCCCCAATATAACTTTGTACTTTCTAAATCTTGTAAAGCGTTTGTTCCCACATTTTCAATATATAAGAAATAGACACAAAAATTCAGTTTACGCAATATTTCCGCATATTGCATTATACACATTCTATTCCCCCCAATTACAGGATGTGTCGCCTGATCAGAAACAATCAATATATTCTTTTTCATAACAGATTTTTTTCAGATAACCTTTGAACATCCGGTAATTTCAATTTTATTTTCTCATGAATATTTACTAAATCCGACAAGAACATATCAAATACAGTAATAAAACGTTCTGAAATAAATTGTTCTGGAGACAACAATAAATTTTCATCTAAATCGAAATGTTTAAATAAACCTTCGAATTTTCCTTGATATGTCGCAGCCATTACAGGTTTTTCCTGTCCTAAAGCAGCAATTGCAAGATGCATACGACTACTAATCAATCCATCTAACAATGAACATAGAGCTTTTAATTGGGATGCAGAAAACACATCTTTTCTATAGTAATAACGACTACTATACCTTTTCTCGGACAAATATTTATCAATGGTATCTAATACTAAAGTATCGGATAGACGACTTCGGTCATCATGAGGAATAAGCAACAAAAATATATTTTGATGTTTGTCTAATATTTTAACCAAATATTTTGCTAATGAAGATGTATAACTCATTATTTCAGATGGAGACTGTTTATTTTTCAGCATCGGATGAAAATTAAATCCTATTATTTGCTTTCCAATACTCCGTTGTTTTTCAACAATCTCCTGAAATTCTGAAAATTCAGGGAAATTATAATCAGGCTGTAATAAAAATGCAGCATCAGCAACCAATTCACACGAAGAAAAAGTTTTCTTTTTAAAGCGCTCTAAAGAAACAGCATCTCGCAAACGAAACACCAAATTTTTATTTACAGAACGAAAAGCTGTCAACATTAATGCCGATGGATGCATATTAAAACTAAATCCAAGTAAATATGTTGTAATTCCTGAAGCCTTAAACAAATCATAAAAGGCCAATAACATCAAACTTAAATATGGAGAATAATAACCATCCATGCAGTCTGCTCCCAATATAACAACTTCACGAGGTTTTGTTTCTAATATCGAATTATAAACTCTTTTCAATGGATAAGCTCCGTCCCATGTAGATATAGGTTTCCCTCCAATTTTCTTAACATAATTTATTCCTTCCTGATTTGTCACCACTATAAAAATACGAATAGACGAATCCACCTTTTTATAGTATTGCATAACAGCCATTATCATTGCCTCATCTCCCCGAGAACCACCTACTGTCTCTGGATCACAAGGAATAATCACTAGATTGTGAGAGCAAGTCGAATCTGAACATTGAATATGTTTACAACATACTTTTCTTAAATGCTTCCACAAATAAAATTGTTTAAAAAACGAATAATATCGTTTTAAAAATTGTTTCATTTTTGTATTCTCGCTTTATTTTTTCCAATATATTTTCCTATTATCAAGAATATACCTCCCATACCTACTCCCCCTCCAATTATCAGTAATATAATTGCATATAATTTTTTAGGAGATAACATCATGCAATATTCATATAGGAGGACATAATAGGGTGTTTTTACCGGATGCCAACCATCAGATGCAAAAGCTCGACATAGTCGACCACCAAAAACATAAGATTCATCATTCAGACCTCCCGGATCGGTATTACAAGCATTCAGTCCATAAAATGTATACCCCCATGATCCGCCTTTAAGACCACGAACCCCCACAACATTGTATTGCCAGCTATCAAGCCATTCCCACACATTTCCACCTTGTTGTTGTGTTTTAAAATAACTTGCGGCATTAGGATAAGCATCTACCTCTGCAACATAGAAAGGGTCTCCAACTACAAGTTCATTATCGATCATATAATTTGCTTCGTCTTTCCTCGGAGGGTTACAACTGCGAGTAGGATAATCATAGTATGGCCTGTTTCCTAAACGTGTAGGATCGTAATATGCCGCCTTATACCACTCATTTTCATCTGGAATCCAATATAAAGCACCTATATTTCGTTTTCCAAAATTTTGATATGCAGGTTTATGTCCTAATCTGACATTTTCGAAATCGGATGTATCATAAGCCCCTTGAGACGAAGTTCCTTCTGTCGTGCCAAGTTCTGCTCGTCCTGTATTCGGACATCCATAATGTAACCAATTGGCATAACGAGCTAAATCATAAAAACCTATATAACAAACCGGCCTCTTTTCCCATCCTGTTTTTGTTTTATAAAAAAAGTGATCATTCTTATCTATTGTTCGATCAATACCGCCACATACACTATTCCCCATATTTGGACTATACAATCCATAAGGATCAGAATAACGGGCTACAGCATTAAGAAATCGAGTATATTCAGCATTAGACAATTCATATTTACCTATATAAAATTCATAATTTACACGCCCTTTCCATTGATTCAAACGATCTCCAACGTTTCCAGGAATATCACATAAGACATACACTCCGGAATTTTTATCATAAGCTTCCTTAGTATCCTCTAATTGGGAATTTTCTATTGTCCCTTTAGAAATATCCGGAGATATCGATCTTAATTTTTTATCAACGGACCTGCATACTCTTAAACCAAAGGTGTTAATAGACTTATCAGGAGCATCTCCCTCATACGACAATATAAATGTGTAAGAAACCGGTCGAATAAGACTTCCTCCACAAACCAACCGCCAAGTAGGTTTCATTACATTTTCAAGCCATTCTGCAACATTACCTTGCTGATCATAAGTTCCCCAAAAACTTTTTTCCACTCCTAATCCGACCTCTTTAATATGTGGATAAGGATAACACCACCCTTTGTCCGGATCATAATAATTCGTACCTTTTGCAATCCAATCTTCATTCCATTCATTACCATCAAAAAAACAGGCTTTTATCCATTCATCCCGATTTGGCAACCAATAACGAGCGCCAGAATTTCTTGTTCGACATGAAATTATTGCTTTCTTGAGATCATTTAAATCTTTCGTATTGTATGCTCCCCGTACAGAATCGCCTTCTGTTTGAGGAATAAAACTTGAAAAAGGTTCTCCAAACTCTATTTTAACTGTATTGTAATGCAACCAATTAATAAAACGAACAGCACTATTCCAAGTAACCCCCACAACCGGTTTATTTTCATATCCGGATTTAACTCTATAAACAAATTTACCTTTTTCAAAAACTTTCAATATTCCTCCTAAAAAATGATCACTCATAATTGGAGAAAACAGTCCATGTGGGTCTCCTTGTGAAGCAACATTATTTAAAAAATCACAATATTCTGCATTGGTAATTTCATAAACAGAGATTTCATATTCGTATCTAACCTTACCTATTCCAGGTTTAAAATATTTATTATCAGGACTGCCTACCTTAACAAAATCTATAGCAGAAATATTTTCCGTTATGCAGATAAAAAATAATATAAGATACAATAGTCTATTCATTTCTTTAATTTTGTCACTACATTTCTAACTTTGATATTAACAAAATGTCTTTCTTCAATACTTAATCCCCAATAATATATAGCCCCGAAGCTACTTAATAAAGAAGATAATGTAACTAAAATAAAACGATACACATTTCCTTCTAACAAAAACAATAATACTAAAGGTAATATGCAACTTAATATACCAACACGAGTAGATACATAAACAACCTTATTAAGGTATTTCTTTATTGAAAGTTTTATCATTGGTCGAACGATAAGAATTCGAGCCATGCAAGCCAAAACCTCAATAATTAAATAAACATAAAACACGGAAAGCGGTGTTCCTCCTAATTTCAGTACCAAATAAGAAATCGGGACAATTAAAAGAAGAATTGTTCCTACCACAGAATGATAAACCTTAATATTACCCGTTGCTGTTACAGAAGTCATTATAGAATTTGACATTGTTTCCATCATAATAATAAGCAACATAATGCGAATAAATGATGGTGTATATTCTGGTACATTTTTTAGCCATATAATCAATATCTGCTCAGTCTCCAGCATTACAGGCATAGACAATATCAACAATAAAAAAAATGAATACTTTGAACTGGCAAATATTAATTTATGCATATCCTCAAAGTCTCTCTGAGCATAAGATTTTATAATTTGCGGATTTATTGCCGTCTGAAAATTCAAAGTAAAAGTCCTAATAGTCTGTTCTACCTGAGATGATATGGCCCGGGCTGCATTTACAACAGGCCCGAAAAAAATATTTAACAGTAAATTTAATCCCTGAGTGTACCCGACATAAGCCAAATTGCCAAATAAACTCCACGTAGTGAAAGATGTCAAAGATTTATACAATCTTGTATCCTTAATAATTTGAAATTTAATTTCAGTAAACCTCCTTCTACAATAAATAAAATAAAAAAGCGCATTTATAAAAGAAACTATAAACATCATCACGGCATAATAAATTAACCGATTTGACGTAAAAGTCAATAATAGCCATGCGATCAATAGTTTAAATAAGGTATCAGAAATTGTAAGATATGCAAATATATTCATTCTTTCATATGCTATAATCATTGAGTTGAAAGGAACTAATACAATAGACAAAGCAGATATAACTACTGAAAAATGAAATACTACATGGGCTGCAAACATCCTATTTTCTGGAATTACCATTTTATGATTCAAAAACCAAACCCCTATGGTTTCGCATAGAAAAATGACAATGACAGCTACAAATAAATGGATTATTAATGATGCATTAAAAATTTCTGATAATTCTTTTTTATCCCCTTTCCCTAAAGAAAAAGTTAAAAAACGAGAGGTCGATGAACTGAGTGCATTATTTAAAAACAGGAACATAGCGACAAGGCCTCCTATAACTCCCCAAATTCCAAAATCTTCTACACCAAGAGCATTTAATACTACTCGAGAAGTATATAATGATACGATCATCGATATACCCATACGGATATATAGAAAAATTGTATTTTTAGCAATTTTTAAATTCTTTTCACTCATAATATTACTCCTACGCTACAGAATAATGTCACCTACTATTCATTAACGAAGATTTTAGAATGCAATAAGAAAAGTAATTAGAACTACAACAATTACCTATCCCCACACCTATCTAAAATTACACATCTAATATTCAGATACAAAGGTATTCAAAATTTTCTAAAAAACAGATATTCGGGATATTTTTTGGCAAATCAATAATAATCACTCTTTTTCAAAAATTATTTGTAGATATCCTGAATGTATTGTACAGACATTCTATCTATCAATCAGTTGCGCTCCTCACAATATAACAAATTTTCCTATGAAAGCAGACTTAAATCCTGTTTAATTTTACTCAGGTCAGGTTTGATAATTTCTTTATCGGAGAACTCAGACAGGCTCTAAGACAAATTTTTGTACATTTGTACCTGATAATTTTTAAATATGGATTTTTTGAATGGCTAAAAAAAAACGGAAAAAGAAAAAATCTATAAACTGGTCGGTCAGGTTTCTCTGGATATTTTTCTGGATTACGATTTTACTCCTGTTTGCTTATTATTTCCGCTTAGAAATAAAGTCTGCATTATCAACTTTTTCTACTAAAATTGAGCGATTAGGTGAAGCGAATCGGAAACCGGATATTAGGTATAAAAATTTGGAACTGCCGCTTCCGTTAGAAGATCGGGCAGAACAAATTATTAAGCATGAAGGTTATACTGTATCGTACAATAAAAATTGGCGTCTGCCTAATTGGGTAGCTTATGAATTGACTCGTGATGAATTACGGGGAACGGTATCAAGAACAGATAAATTTGTAGTAGACCCCTATGTAAACGGTGTCAGCGCGACAAATGCCGACTATCGCAGAAGTGGTTTTGATCGAGGACACATGGCTCCTGCTGCAGACATGACATGGAGTAAAACAGCGATGAAGGAATCTTTTTATTTCTCGAATATGTGCCCGCAAAATCCCGGACTAAATCGAGGGGCATGGAAAGACTTGGAGGAGAGTATCCGAAAATGGGTGAAAAAAGACAGTGCTATAGCAATAGTGTGCGGACCATTGGTCGATAAACGGGATACAACGATCGGACGAAATGAAGTAAAAATACCTCATGCCTTTTTTAAAGTTATCGTATCTCCTTATGTAACTACTCCGAGAGGAATCGGATTTGTATTTAAAAATGAAAAAGAAGACGCGCCATTGTCTGCATATGTCGTATCGATAGATAGTGTGGAAGCGCTTACCGGAATGGATTTTTTTTCGGAACTTCCTGATGAACTTGAGAACCGTTTGGAATCGCAGAACAATATCTTCGATTGGGAATTATAAAATAAGATAACTTATGATAACGAATGATACTATATGTGCAATATCGACTGCACCCGGAATAGGCGGAATCGCAGTAATCCGTATAAGCGGGAAAGATGCGGTTTTGATAACTGAACGTGTATATAAGCCCGTAAGAAAGGAGCGCCTGTTGACAGATCAAAAGCCTTATACACTGAGTTACGGTAACATTATAGATGAAAAAGGCATGATTATAGATGAGGTTATGGTAGCTCGATTTGTTGCTCCGCATTCTTTTACTGGAGAAGATACGATCGAAATATCTTGCCATGGCTCACTCTATATTCAACAACAAATTATTGCATTATTGATTCGAAACGGATGTCGTTCTGCACTTCCAGGAGAGTTTACACAACGGGCATTTGTCAACGGAAAAATGGATCTTTCTCAGGCCGAAGCGGTAGCAGATCTTATCGCTTCAACGTCAGCATCTGCACATCGCCTGGCATTGAATCAGATGCGGGGAGGTTTTAGTAATGAATTGGCAAAACTTCGCACTCAATTACTCGATTTTGCTTCATTAATAGAATTGGAGCTTGATTTTAGCGAGGAGGAAGTCGAATTTGCCGACCGCTCAAAACTGATAGATCTTGCATTACACATAAAAATGGTAATCTGTAAATTAGCAGACTCTTTTAAGGTAGGTAATGCCATAAAGAACGGAATACCTACAGCTATCATCGGAGAAACGAATGCCGGAAAATCTACCCTGCTTAATTGTTTGTTGCATGAAGACCGGGCATTAGTGTCGGACATACATGGAACGACTCGGGATGTCATTGAAGACACAACTGTTTTACAGGGTATCACATTCCGCTTTATTGATACGGCGGGTATAAGGGATACCCAAGACAAAATAGAAAGTATGGGAATAGAGCGTACTTTTAGAAAACTTGATCAGGCTGTTATAATATTGTGGATGATTGATGCTACCGGAATGAATGAAAATATTATACGCTCTGCCGGGCGCATTATACAGCATTGTGAAGGAAAAACTTTATTTGTTTTGCTAAATAAAACGGATAAACTAACCGGACAAGAGTGTGAAGAAAAAAGAGAATTAGTGGAATCTTTAATTCCTCTTAAACATTCAATCCTATTCATTTCAGCCAAAACAAATCAAGGAATAGACGATTTGGAAAGCCAGTTGGTATCAGTAGCTTCATTGCCGGAAACGGGGACAAATGATGTAATAGTTACCAATGCCCGACATTATGAAGCTTTACTTCATGCTCAAGAAGCTATATCTCGTGTATTAGATGGACTACATTCGGGTATTTCCGGAGATTTCTTGGCTCAAGACATACGAGAGTGCATGCATTATCTTGGAGAAATAACCGGACAAATTTCTACCGATGAAATACTTGGAAATATTTTTAGTAAATTTTGCATCGGCAAGTAACTATCTGATTATCAATAAGTTAAAATGATTATAATCGATTAATATGGCGCTCTTTACGGGGCGCCTTTTTTGTTGCTCAAGTATCGTTGATAATCGTTGCTAAGCCTTTTTAC
>ERZ772819.1741-NODE-1741-length-16982-cov-6.365333_pt1 | contig 16982 bp, 17 predicted proteins | sample MGYA00580860_ERZ772819 | MGnify/ENA primary metagenome ERZ772819 (study PRJEB29015, sample SAMEA2737683) | human gut metagenome | biome: human gut; feature: human-associated habitat; material: faeces | place: China | collected 2012 ...
AAGAGGGGCATGCCCTGCAAGGGAGGGCTGCCCCTAGTGAGTCGCCCGCAGGTAGTTCTATTCAAGGGCGCACGCCCTTGAACGAACAGACGTAATAGCTAAAACAAAAATAGCGCATGACTGCTGAGAGAATAGCCATGCGCAAAATAATTGACAAAATTCTACAAGTGTGATATAATACCAATAAGGCGTACTGCAAAAACGGTAGGCGGTTCTAATCTTCCTCCAGAGATGGAGGTGAGCTGTATGAACGTATCAACGGTAATAGCATTACTTAATCTGATTATCAACGTAATCAGACTTGCGTTATATATAAGCAAAAACAAAAAGAAATAACCGCCCAACTTCCACATAAGGCGGTTATTTTTAAAATAATCAAACTTCGGAGGTGAACCGCTTACAGCAGTACGCCTCTTTTTATTTATTATAGCACTTTGCGGGGAAGTTGTCAAGCGGGAACGGCGGTTCGTTAATAAAATTTTACCGAGGTGTGGCGGGGTCAGCCATATTTTACGCAAACTTTACTTTCAGCGCGATTTGTAAAAATAAATATTACTTTGGATTTACAAGAGGGCGGTTTGGCTTTTTACATTCGGCGTGTATTATATATATTGTCGGATGAATAAAATTTATTGACTGCGACAGATCAAAGAGTGCACACGGTACTCTGCATTATTGAAAGGAAAGAATCTGTATGAAAAATCTTGTAAAAACTGTTTCGATCTTCTCGGCGGCTGCGGTCGCGCTCACAATGGCTTCCTGCGGAAGCAGCGACGGCGAGCTGGGTACTATCAGCGTTATCTCCCGCGAGGACGGCTCCGGTACTCGCAGCGCTTTCGTTGAGATAACAGGCGTTGAGGAAAAAGACGCCGACGGTAATAAGACCGATAAAACTACTACCGAGGCTATGGTCTGCAAATCTACCGACGTTATGCTTACTCAGGTAAAGGGCGACCTTAATTCCATCGGCTACGTATCCTACGGCTCGCTAAACGACACCGTAAAGGCGCTCAAAGTTGACGGCGTAGAGGTTTCTCCCGATACTATCAAGGACGGCAGCTACGGCATAGTTCGTCCTTTCAATATCATCACAGGCGATGGTCTTTCCGACGCGGCTCAGGACTTTATCAATTATATAATGAGCAGCGATGGACAGACTATCATCAAGGACGAAAAATACGTTGCGGTAGATGAATCCGCCGAGGCTTACAAGGCTTCTTCAGCTTCGGGCAAGGTCACGGTAGCAGGCTCTTCCTCCGTAGGCCCGGTAATGCAGAAGCTTGCTGAAAAGTACATGACTGTAAACAGCAACATCACCGTAGAGGTACAGGTCTCCGACTCCACCACGGGCGTTAAGTACACTCAGGACGGCACCTGCGATATAGGAATGATCTCCCGAGAGCTGAAATCTGAGGAGACCGGCCTTACACCTACCATGATCGCTCAGGACGCCATCGCAGTTATCGTAAATAAGGATAACCCGATAGACGACATAACCTCCGACCAGATAAAGAGCATCTACACCGGCAAGACCACCGAGTGGGCGGACATTACTAAGTAAGGATATATAGAGAGATTGAGAGTGTGATAAAAGTGAAACAAGCATCTACATCAGGCATTACTGCACCGATAGTTGTGCCCGCTGCGCCGAAAAAAAGCAGTTTTTCGCTGAAAACGGCGGCGGAATATTTCATGCAGGCAGTTTTTCTGGTATGCGCCTGCATATCTATACTCTGCGTAGCGGTGATATGTATATATATGTTCGCCAAGGGCTGCCCCGCAATCGCGAAGATAGGCGTTGCGGAGTTCTTAGGCGGTAAGGATTGGTTCCCTACCAATTCGCAGCCCAGCTTCGGAATTTTCCCGATGATAGTAGGCTCTATGTACGTTACCGCGGGCGCTATAATGATCGGCGTGCCCGTGGGTCTGCTGACGGCGGTCTTCCTCGCGAAATTCTGCCCCAAGCGCCTCTATAAATTCGTGCTCCCCGCAGTAAACCTGCTGGCGGGCATACCCTCCATCGTATACGGCTTCTTCGGCATGATAGTAGTAGTACCTTTTGTAAGAAGCGTGTTCGGCGGAACGGGCAACAGCATAATCACAGCTTCATTCATCTTAGGCATAATGATACTGCCGACAGTTATAGGCATGAGCGAAAGCGCACTGAACGCCGTACCCTCGCAGTATTACGAAGGCGCGCTGGCGCTTGGCGCTACTCACGAGCGCTCGGTGATGCGCGTAGTGCTCCCCGCTGCAAAGTCGGGCGTGTGCGCGGCGATAGTCCTCGCGATAGGCAGAGCCGTAGGCGAAACTATGGCGGTAGTAATGATAGCAGGAAATCAGCCAAGACTTCCGCACCAGCTCACTCAGGGCGTGCGCACCCTTACCGCAAACATCATCATGGAAATGGGCTACGCGACGGGTCTGCATTACGACGCGCTGCTCGGAACGGGCGTAGTGCTCTTTGTATTCATCTTAATGCTCAACCTGCTGCTCAGCGCCGTTACCTCAAAGAAAGAGAGATAAGTCATGAATGAACAAATGAAAATGACATATAAGGCTCACCCGCTCTCATTCGTGATGAAGCTGCTGGTGTGGATATGCGCGGCGGCTACCGTGGGCGTGTTCCTTATGCTGGTGGGCTATGTGCTGGTAAGGGGAGTGCCGTATCTTTCCACGAGCCTTTTCAGTCTGCACGGCACTACGGATAATGTATCTATACTGCCATCTATAATCAATACGCTTAAAATGGTGGGCATCGCGCTGCTGATAGCCGCGCCGCTCGGTATTTGCTGCGCTATTTACTTAGTAGAGTACGCAAAGAAGGGAAGTAAGTTCGTGAAAGCGATAAGGCTTACTACTCAGACGCTCTCGGGCATACCCTCCATTATATATGGTATCTTCGGAAGTATGTTTTTCGTCACGGCGCTGAAATGGCGGCTCTCGCTGCTCTCGGGTGCCTTCACGCTGGCGATAATGGTACTGCCCGTTATAATAACCTCGGCGGAGGAAGCGCTGAAGTCGGTAGACGACAGCTACCGCGAGGGAAGCTTTGGTCTGGGCGCAGGAAAGCTGCGCACCGTGTTCCGCGTGGTGCTGCCCTCAGCGGTATCGGGAATACTCTCTGGCGTTATCCTCGCGATAGGCAGGATAGTCGGCGAAACTGCGGCGCTGGTATTTACCGCGGGCGCGCTCACTAAGATAGCGGGTCTGAAAGACTCGGGCGCTACCCTCGCAGTTCATATGTACAACCTTTCAAACGAGGGTCTGCACATGAACGAAGCGGCCGCCGCGGCGGTGGTACTGCTGGTAACGGTAATGCTGCTGAACGCTTTCGCCTCGTTCGCCGCTAAGCGCATAAAAAAGACCTCCGGCGAGATCTAAAGATATAAACTGATAGATGATAGTTTGATAGTTGTTTGACAAATAAACTGGTGAAAAAAGTATGAGCTATAAATTTGAGATAAAAGACGCAAATCTTCATTACGGCAGCTTTCAGGCGCTGTATGATATAAACCTCGACGTTCCGCAAAAGCAGGTAATGGCTTTCATAGGCCCTTCGGGCTGCGGAAAGAGCACTCTGCTGAAATGCCTCAACCGCATGAACGATCTGGTAGAGGGCTGCAATGTAGAGGGCGACTTCCTGCTCGACGGCGAGGATATTTACCGCGATATTGAGGTCACTTCGCTGCGCAAGAGAGTAGGAATGGTGTTCCAGAAATCAAACCTCTTCCCCATGTCGATATACGATAACATAGCTTTCGGCCCGCGCACCCACGGCATAAAGAAAAAAGCCGAGCTTGACGAGATAGTTGAAACTTGCCTAAAGCAGGCGGCTATCTGGGACGAATGTAAAGACCGATTGAAAAAATCGGCGCTGGGAATGAGCGGCGGTCAGCAGCAGCGGCTTTGCATAGCCCGCGCGCTGGCGGTAAAGCCCGAGGTGATACTTATGGACGAGCCGACCTCCGCGCTCGACCCCATCTCGACGCTGAAAGTAGAGGAGCTTTGCACCGAGCTGAAGCGCAAGTACACCATAGTGATAGTTACCCACAATATGCAGCAGGCGATGAGGATAGCCGACAGAACAGCCTTTTTCCTGCACGGCAGGATAGAGGAGGAAGGCCCTACCGAGCGGATATTCAATAATCCGCAGAACGAAAAGACCCGCGAATACATCGGCGGTCAGTTCGGATAATCAGCGCGAAAATATCTTATCTTCCGCGTTTCTTTACACACTTTTACGCACACTCCATATCTATATATCATATATCCCCATAAGATCCGCGTGAAAAAATTTACGCGGATTTTACAATAGACGTGTAGAGTTTTTACATTAGTGCGATATAATAAGCCGTGTGTAAAGAAAGTACGAAAATTGTAAAATTGGAGGATAAGATTTAGTATGGACATTTTTGCGGTGCTTACCCTGCTTGGCGGACTTGCTCTCTTCCTTTACGGAATGAACATAATGGGCGGCGGTCTGGAAAAGATGGCAGGCGGTAAGCTGGAGACCATATTTGAAAAACTCACCTCAAACCCCTTGAAAGCAATGCTGCTCGGCGCAGGCGTTACGGCTGTGATACAGTCCTCATCCGCCACTACGGTAATGCTGGTAGGCTTTGTAAACGCAGGCCTTATGAAGCTGCATCAAGCTATAGGCGTTATCATGGGCGCAAATATCGGCACCACCATCACGGCGTGGATACTCTCTCTTTCGGGACTGGACGGCGAAAGCTTTTTTATCAGAATGTTAAAGCCGACCTCTTTCTCGCCGATACTCGCCGTTATAGGCATAGCTTTTATAATGGTAGCGAAATCAGATAAGAAAAAGACGCTGGGTACTATATTTTTAGGCTTCGCGATACTGATGTACGGCATGAACATGATGTCCGGCGCGGTAGAGCCGCTGAAAGACTCGCCCTCGTTCACCAATATGCTGACATGGTTCTCTAACCCCGTATTCGGCGTGCTCGCAGGAGCGCTGCTCACGGCTATAATACAGTCCTCCTCCGCTTCGGTAGGAATACTTCAGGCGCTTTCATCTACCGGCGCTATCAAGTTCGGCACTGCTTTGCCCATAATATTGGGTCAGAATATAGGCACTTGCGTTACCGCGATAATCAGCTCAGTAGGCACAAGCAAAAACGCCAAGCGCGTAGCCGCCGTGCACCTCAGCTTCAACGTTATCGGCACGGTTCTTTTCCTCACGATATTCTATATACTCAACGCTATCTTTGATTTCTCTTTCATGACCAGCGTGGTAGACGAAAAGTCGATAGCGATAGTGCACACTATATTCAATCTCGTTACATCTTTCATGCTGCTGCCTTTCGTTAAGCAGCTCGAAAAGCTGGCTTACCTCATTGTAAAAGAGGATAAGAACGAGAAGAAGCAGGCAGAGGGCGATATGCTCAGCCTGCTGGACGACCGCTTTCTCCGCACCCCTTCGGTAGCGGTAGAGCAGACCAGAAACGTTATTGGCGGCATGGCGCACTCGGCGCAGGAAAGCGTTACTTTAGCTACCGAGCTGCTTTATGATTACGACGAAGAAAAGGCAAACAGCGTTTTCGCTATGGAAAAGCTGGTAGATAAGTACGAGGACGTGCTGGGCAGCTACCTGGTAAAACTCTCCTCGCTTGAAATGAGCCATAAAGACGCGCAGACGGTAAGCACGCTGCTGCACAACATCAGCGACCTCGAGCGCATTTCAGACCACGCAAGAAACATCGCACTCGCCGCTAAGGAGAAGCACGATAAGGACATCGACTTCTCGAAAAAGGCTAAGGACGAGTTGGGCGTGATGTGCAGCGCGGTAAATAAAGTAATAGAGTACGCGGTAAAAGCCGTTTGCGACCAAGACCTTTACGCAGCCTACGAAGTTGAGCCGCTTGAGGAGGTAGTAGACCAGCTGCGCACCAAGATAAAGAACCGCCATGTAAAGCGTTTGCAAGCGGGCAAGTGCACGATAGAGCTGGGCTTTATCTTCACTGATCTGCTGACTAGCTTAGAGCGCATTTCAGACCACTGCTCGAATATAGCGGTATGCTTAGTTCAGGTGAACGACGATAACTTTGAAACTCACGAGTATCTGCGCACCGTAAAGACCAGCGGTCAGGAATTTGACAGCGAGGTAGAGAAATTTCAGAAAGAATTTCCGCTGCCTAAAAAGGAAGAATACAAGCTCGACCTCGCCTGATACACGCGGCGAGCCGATATACATTACAGGAGATGACATAAATTGCCGACGATATATTGTGTAGAGGACGATAACGGTATTCGCGAGCTGATAAGCTGCGCGCTGAGATCGGGCGGCTACGGCGTAAAGGCTTTTCCTATGGCGAAGCCTTTTTACGAAGAGCTTGAAACAAGTCTGCCCTCGCTGATACTGCTGGATATAATGCTGCCGAACGAGGACGGGCTTAGCGTGCTCTCGAAGCTGAAAGCCGACCCTAAGTACAAGGATATACCCGTGATAATGCTTACGGCGAAATCCAGCGAGATCGACAAAGTTTCGGGACTGGAGCTTGGCGCGGACGACTACATCACAAAGCCTTTCGGCGTTATGGAAATGCTCTCACGCATAAAGGCGGTGCTCCGCCGCACCGCAAGGCAGGAGGACGACTCGGAAGTGCTGACGATACGCGAGGTATCGCTCGACGTTTCAAAGCGCATAGTTACTGTAAACGGGCAGGAGGTAGCGCTGACCTACCGCGAATTTGAGCTGCTGATGTACCTCATGCGCCATGTTTCGATAGCCGTTAGCCGCGACAAGCTGATGGAGCGCGTTTGGGGCTACGAATTTGCGGGCGAAACGCGCACGGTGGATATGCACATAAAGACCATAAGGCAGAAGCTGGAAGCCGCAGGCTGCACCGACCTTATAAAAACGGTGCGAGGAGTCGGCTACAAGGTCTGAAAAAATCTATTGGCGGCTGTTATTGCCGCCTTTTTTATTCATAAATTTTCGGGAGATGATGGAAAATGCAAAAAAAGCTATTCACCAGCATGATGCTGCTGGTGTGCAGCGCGCTGACGATATTTGCGGGGGTGGTGGTGTTTATTTGCTACCATACATACCGCGGGGCGGCTTTTTCAGAGCTGCGGAATACGGCAAATATAATCGCTATGACCGACGCCGACCCCGCCGTTATAGGCGATAAGATAGACAAAACGGTGGAGGAGTACCATATTCGCGTTACTTTTATCGACTCTGCCGGCAAGGTGGTCTACGACAGCGACGAGGACATAGCCGATATGGATAACCACGCCGACCGCCAAGAGGTGAAGCAGGCGCTGAAAGAAGGCGAGGGCGAGGACGAGCGCCTTTCGGAAACGCTGGATAAGACCTACTGCTACTACGCGATAGCCTACCACGGCGGCGTGCTGCGTTTGGCGCGCACCCGCAGCAGCATGATAACGATAGTAGGCTCGGTATTCGCGCTGCTTATCTGCGCGGTGGGCATACTGCTGGTGATAGCCACCGTCATCTCGATAAAGCTTTCGGAAAACGTGATGCGCCCGATACACGAGCTGGTGCGCCGATTCGACCTCTCGGGCGAGAGCGAAACGGACGGCGAGGCTGCGGAAAAGCTGGATAAGGGCAACGTTTACGAAGAGCTTGAGCCGGTGGCGGAAACGGCTGAAAAGCTGCTCGACGAAACGCACCGCATAGTCCGCAGGCTGAAAAAAGAGAAAGAGAAATTCTCGCTCATCACCGAAAAAATGGCGGAGGGCATGATCTTGCTCGACTCTGACAACACCGTGCTTTCGGTGAACCGCACGGCTTTACAGCTATTCAACCCGAACTACGACCCCGCTTCAAAAATGAAGCTCTACGATTTCACCACCGAGCCGCAGCTATGGTCGCTGCTCGAGGGGCTGCACGACAGCAATTCGGCGCGCGGGATAATCAAGATGGGCGACCAAAGCTGGAGGACTTTCCTCAACAAGACCGAGTACGCGGGCAAATTCGGCATAGTTATAATACTCGCGAACGTCACCGAAAGCCTGAGAAGCGAGGAGATACGCCGCGATTTCTCGGCAAACGTATCTCACGAGCTGAAAACGCCGCTGACCACGATAAAGGGCTTCGGCGAGATGATGGAAAACGGAATCATCACCGGCGCGGACGACATAAAGCGCTACGGCGGCACGATCTACCGCGAGTCTGAGCGCCTGCTTTCGCTGATAAACGATATAATCCGCCTTTCGGAGATAGAGGACGAAAACAGCCGCTCGCATATGGAGCAGGTAAATCTGCTCGCCGCGGCGCGCGACTGCGAGGAGATATTGGCGAACAAGGCGGAAACGCACGGAATAGAGATAGCTGTTTCGGGCGAGGAAGTATCGGTAACGGGCGACCGCAGCTACCTTGTGGAAATGCTGCTTAATCTTATGGACAACTCCATCAAGTACAACCACGAGGGCGGACACGTTCGCACCACCATAAAGGCTATGGAAAAGGGCGCGCAGATAGAGGTGGCGGACGACGGGATAGGCATAAGCGAGGCCGACCGCGAGCGCGTTTTCGAGCGCTTTTACCGCGTGGACAAGAGCCGCTCGAAAGAAACCGGCGGCACGGGTCTGGGCCTTTCGATAGTAAAGCACATCGTGGGTCTGCACGGCGGTACGCTGGATATAAAGAGCGCGCTCGGCAAGGGCACGGCTATTACGGTATTCATACCTTATTCGCACGATGACGCCGAGGAAGAATAATATTGCTGCGGACGCTGATGAAAATATCGGCGTTCGCTTTTTATGTGAAAATTTTTTCATGAAAAAAATATTTGCAATCTCTTTACAAAGTTTTTGAAGTGTGTTATAATAATATAGTATAGGTTGACAGAAAGGCGGGTGCGGGATATGCACGCGGATATTTTGCAGGACGGGCTGAGCGGCATTTTCGATTCGCACTGCCATTACGACGATACAGCTTTCGACGGCGACCGCGCCGAGCTGCTGGGGGATATGCTCTCGGCAGACTCGCCCGTGAGCTTTCTTATGCACGCCTGCACCGACCTCGCTTCGGCAGAGTACGGCATAAAGGCGGCGGGGGTTTATCGTAATTACTACACATCGGTAGGCATACACCCCGAGAATATGGAGAATCTAGACCCCGAATATGCCGAAAAGCTGCGTGCGCTGGCGCTGGAAAACGCTAAAGTAAAAGCAGTTGGCGAGGTGGGGCTTGATTATCATTACGATGGGTACGACCGCGCGGCGCAGATAAAGCTTTTTGAGCGTCAGCTTGAGCTTGCGGCGGAGCTTGACCTGCCCGTGATAATGCACGTCCGCGACGCTAGCGAAGACCACCTCGCGATAATGCGCGAGCACAAGCCGAAAGGCGTGGTGCACTGTTTCAGCGGCTCGGCGGAAACGGCTGAGCAGCTTCTTGATATGGGGCTGTACATAGGCTTTACAGGCGTGCTCACATTTAAAAACGCGAAAAAAGTAAAGCGGGCTTTCGCCGCAGTGCCTGCCGACAGATTGCTTTTTGAAACAGACTGCCCGTACATGGCGCCCGAGCCTTTTCGCGGCAAAAGGTGCAACAGCAGCATGATAGCAAAAATAGCACGCGCGGCGGAAACGCTGAGCGGCGTGCCTGCGCAGCAGCTCATAGACATTACAAACGAGAATGCACGCAGACTATTTGATATATAGGAGGAACAGCAAAATGGAAGAGAACAAAACAACCAACAGCGCAGAGATAATGTATATAGTGATACCCTGCTACAACGAAGAGGAGATGCTGCCGATAACGGCTAGGGCGCTTGTAAAAAAGCTTGACACCCTCATAGCAGACGGCAGGATCTCGCCCGCAAGCAAGGTGATGTTCGTAGACGACGGCTCTAAGGACAAGACTTGGCAGATAATCGAGCGCCTGCACCGCTCATGCGAGCTTTTTACGGGACTAAAGCTTTCGCGCAACAAGGGTCACCAAAACGCGCTTCTTGCGGGACTAATGACCGCTAAAAATTACGCCGACATAATAGTTTCTATGGACGCCGACTTGCAGGACGATATAAACGCGATAGACGGCTTTCTTGATAAGCGCGCAGAGGGCTGCGAGATAGTTTACGGCGTGCGCTCTTCCCGCGAAACGGATACGGGCTTCAAGCGCTGGACGGCGCAGAGCTACTATAAACTGCTGGAGCACATGGGCGTAGAGATAACCTACAACCACGCCGATTACCGCATGATGAGCAAGCGCGCGGTGGAAGAGCTGGAAAATTTCAAGGAAGTGAACCTCTTCCTGCGCGGCATAGTGCCTATGATAGGCTTCAAGACCGACATCGTGACATACGAGCGCGCGGCGCGTCAGGCGGGCGAGTCGAAATACCCGCTGAAAAAGATGATCTCATTCGCGGTAGAGGGCATAACCTCGCTCTCGATAAAGCCGATAAGATTTATCACCACGCTGGGCATAGGCATATTCTTTATCTCGATAATAATGCTCATCTACTTCCTAGTTATACACATAATGGGCAGGACGGTACACGGCTGGACTACCACCGTGGTATCGGTATGGGCGCTGGGCGGCTTGCAGCTTTTGGCAATAGGCGTTATCGGCGAATATATAGGCAAGATATATCTTGAAACAAAATCAAGACCTAAATATATCATAGAAACAAATCTCGAAGAGAACGAGTAATAAATTTAAAGGAGTTTTGAATAACATGGCAGAAAATGAAAACGCTATCCGCAACGACGAGCTGCTGGAAGCTATCGACGCAATGAGAGCTGACTTTAACGTACAGACCCAGAGCAAGGTGATAAACCTCGCGCTGAGAGGTACATATGTAGTACCCGCTATCATCAACAAAAATACTCAGCTGATACAGGATAAGGAGAACCACCTAAAGTTCGAGGACAAGCCGCAGGCAAAGTTTATGCTGGTAAAGCACAAGACAAACGGCACTTTCTTCCCCGTATTCACCGACAGCGAGGCTTTTGAGAAACTTCAGAACAACGACGGCTTCCAGCCTGTAAGAATGAAGTTTTCCGATATCGCCCAGCTCACCGAGCAGACCCCGAACGTAGCGGGCTTTGTCATCAACCCCATGACCACAAACCTGCCTTTCCCCAAGGCTATGCTCGACCAGATCAAGCAGCAGCTTATCAAGCACCGCCAGCAGCACGAGGCTGAAAAGGCTAAAGAGCAGGCTGAGGCGCAGGGCATTACCATGACCTCTGCATCCGAGGGCGAGGGAAGCGCTGAATAATAATCCCAATATGCACACAACGAGGTGCGCCGCGCAGTTTTTTTGCAAGCGGTGCGCCTTTTTTATTGCCCTTTTGTCAGAATTATTTTACAATTCAATAAAAATCGCTTTTTATCTGCAAATTTTTTAGACAGTTTTGACTAAAGCAGTTGACAAACGAGGGAAAATGGGGTATAATAGAAGTGTATTACAATGGCTATACCATCATACAAAATAAAGGATTTGATCTTATGAGCAATGAAAAAAATTACAAACCAACGGAAAAGCTTACAGTCGCGGGTATCGCGGCGGTAATAGTAGTGGGCGTTTTTGTAGTGTGCGTTATACTCATACTCGCGAAAAGCCTTTTCCCCTCTAATAACGACTCCACCCCCGAGGGCGTTTACACAGGAACGAAATCCTCGCAGGCGCAGGTAGTTACCTCAAAGCCTGACAAGAAGGACGAATCCTCCGCCGCAGACGCCGACACCAGCACCGCTGCCGAAAGCACTGCTGACTCGCAGGCGGAAGAGAGCAGCTCGGCGGCTGAGAGCACCGGCGAGACCGCTACCCTGACCCAGACCGCATATCTGCGCGCCTCTAACGATCAGAACAGCGACCCGATACTTTCGATAAATGGCGGCGAAACTGTAACGATAATAGAGCGCCCCTCTGACTCGGAATACGTTCACGTTTCTTACTACGATTACGAAGGCTGGATCTGGAACGGCTATTTACAGTAAGATCTAAAAGGCGAGGATAGATGAAAAAGCTTTGCAGCACCGAGCTGGGCGGCGTAAAGACCGACTATATGCTCGATATAGGAAAACGCTCAAACGGATACCTCTGTATAAAAGACGGGGTGATAACTGTGCGCCTGCCAATGACCGGCTCGCAGCGTGCGGCGGAAGAGATGCTGAAAGCTCACGAAAGCTGGATAATTGAAAAGCTGAAACAGAGCGAAGAGCGTTCGCGTATGCCGCAGGGCTTTTACAGCGGCGAGAACTTTTCGCTGCTGGGCAGAAAGCGGCAGCTAATAATAGAGCACTCGGCGGAGTACCGCGAGCCGCTGCTCACCGAAAACGCGCTGACGGTGTATATATCGCCGCAGATGAAGGAGAGCGAAGCGGGCAGGCTTTTCATGCGTTACGCGGCGGCATTTTGTGAAAAGTGCGTAAAGGCGGCTTTCGATAAATATTCGCCGATACTGGGGCTTTACCCGAAAAAGGTAACGCTCAAAAAAATGACATCGCGCTGGGGAAGCTGCTCGTCAAACGGCAGCATCTCGATAAACGTAGACGTGGTATGCTTTGAGCAAAAGTGTATCGACTATGTGGTAGTGCACGAGCTTTGCCACCTAAAGCACATGAACCACGGCGAGGAATTTTGGCGGCTGGTAGCAAGCTGCTGCCCCGACTACAAGGCGCTGCGCGAGCGAATGAAACACTAAAAAACATAGCGGAGCTTTTTATCGAAGCTCCGCTTTTTCGTCATATTGCACAAAATTTCATCTGAAAGCTGTATGCGGTAGACAGACATAAAAAAATGTGATATAATAATATTAACTGAAACGCTGCGGGCAGCCGCAGTGTTTAAAATCTTAGAGGAAAGGGATCCTGTAAATGCTGCATGAGAAATCCTGCGGTGGGATAGTTTACAGAAAATATCACGGCAATACCGAGATCCTGCTGATAAAGCACATAAACAGCGGGCACTGGTCGTTTCCGAAAGGCCATGTAGAAAACGGCGAAACGGAAGTGCAGACGGCGATGCGCGAGATCAAGGAGGAAACGGGGATCGACGTGCTGGTAGACCCCACATTTAGGGAGCTTGTGACATACAGTCCGAAGAAGGATACGCAGAAAGTGGTAGTTTATTTTATAGCAAAAGCGAAGAGCGGCCCGCTGGTACCGCAGGAAAACGAGATAGCGGAAGCGAAATGGGTAGAGATAAACTTAGCGGCAGATATGCTGGCGTATGACAACGACAGATGTATAGTCAACAAAGCCAAGAAATGGATACCGTAATCCATAATCCGTAATCAAAGTCAGGGGAACTGCCGTAAGCGGTTCACCTCCGATAGTAAGAGTTATTAAGAAATAACCGTCCTATTGTGAGTGGGGGCGGTTATTTCTTTTTATTGTTGCTCATATCAAACACAAGTCTGATTATGTTAATGACCAAAGTAAGTATTGCTACTATATCCGTCACGCTCATAAAGCTCACCTCCATTTCTGGAGGAAGAATCAAGGCAGAATATCGCAAAAATTTCACACGCCTTGCTTGCATATTTTCCGCCATAGCGCCCTAAAACTCCTTGACTAACGCGAGTTAGCCTGCGTCGTTTTAGAACGCTCTGACGAAAAATTTGACTGCGCAATTCGTATAAAATTTCTGCGATATTCTGCCTTGCCGCCTACCGTCTTTGCAGTACGCCTTGAAACTATTATAGCATACTTGTCGATATTTGTCAAACATGGAGAGCTTCGGCTCTCTTTTTTTGTCGCAAAATGAATTATTAACAAAATATCTGTTGAAATAGACGCGAGAATATGCTATCATAAAATAAGTATATATTGTAAAGGTTATGCTAAGATGAAGTAAACTTGCCCCGCTCGACAGACACGCTGCGGGGCGGTAAAAAGGAATGATGTAGTAATGAATAACTTTGACGTCATTATATGCGGCGCGGGCGCTGCGGGTCTTTACGGCGCTTACAATCTTTCGCGCGACCTGAACGTTCTCGTTATCGCTAAGCGCGAGCTTACACTCTGCAACTCCTCTCTCGCACAGGGCGGTATTGCAGGCGTTTACAGATCGCCGGCTGATTCCCCCGAAAAGCATAAGCACGATACTTTTGTGGCAGGCTTTGAAAACGACCCCGCCGCTACCGATGTGCTGGTAAACGAAGCCTGCATCGACATCGGCAAACTGATAGAGCTGGGCGCGGATTTTGATAAAAAAGAGGACGGCGATTACCACCGCACGCTTGAGGGCGGCCACGGTATGCACCGCATTTTCCACCACGCTGACTCTACCGGCTTTGAGATAGAAACTACCCTGCTGGAAACTGTAAAGAAGCTGCCGAACGTTACTATATGGGAAAATACGCTGGTCTGCGATATGGCTAAGACCCCTACCGGCTTCTCATTTTTGATGCTGAAGGACGGCGAATACATTACCGCAAACAGCCACTTCGCTATACTGGCTACCGGCGGTATAGGCAGAGTTTATGAATACACCACCAATTCCGCTATCGCTACGGGCGACGGAATAGCTATGGCTTACCGCCTGGGCGCTGAGATAAAGAATCTCAGCTACATACAGTTCCACCCCACGGCCTTCAACGACCACCATACCCGCGAGTGCTTCCTTATATCCGAAGCGGTGCGCGGCGAGGGCGCTTATCTGAAAAACTGCAACGGCGAGCGCTTTATGCAGCATTACGATAAAAGGCTGGAGCTTGCTCCGCGCGACGTAGTTTCGCACTCGATAATCTTTGAGGCTAACAGAACAGGCAGCAAGAATTTCTACCTCGATATTACCCACAAAGATCCCGAATTTATCAGAAACCGCTTCCCGATGATCTATAAAAATCTGAAAGATGTCGGAATAGATATGACTACCGATATGATACCGATATACCCCTGCCAGCATTACCTGATGGGAGGCATAAAGGTAGATACTTACGCGCGCACAACTATCCCCGACCTGTACGCCTGCGGAGAATGCTCCTGCACGGGCGTTCACGGAAACAACCGTCTGGCGAGCAACTCGCTGCTGGAAGCGCACGTTTTCTCGCGCCGCGCCGCCGCCGATATAAACGAAAAGGCAAAGACCGCGCCGAAAGCTTACGCGCCGCACATCTTCGACCTGCACGAAAACGCGCCGAAGATACCCCACGGTTACAGAACGCAGATACGCGCTATAATGCAGAACACCTATTTCGTTATCCCGAATGTAGACGAGCTTATGAACGGGCTGGAGCAGGTTACGGATATACTCACCGTGCTGGATAACGGCGTTTTTGAGATAAACCGCGACTATGTAGAGGCGCGCAGCCTTGCTACTGTGGCGTACATAATACTCACCGAAGCTTTCAAGATATGCTCTGAGAGCGAGGAGCTGCCGAATATGCCTATATTTGAAGCCCCCGATGAGGACAGATATTAACGGAGGAGAACGATATGAGATTGATGCAGTTTCAGATTGACGATATGATAAAGACCGCGCTGGCGGAGGATATAAATTACATCGACGTTACCACGGACTACCTTGTGGACGAGGATAAGGTAAACACCGCGCAGTACGTTGCGAAAGCTGAGGGCGTGCTCTGCGGAATAGAGATAGCGCTGAGAGTTTTCACCTTGCTCGACCCCACGGCGACCTTTGAGGTGCTGATACACGACGGCGAAGAGGTGAAAAAGGGCGATATAATCGCGAGGATGACCGCCCACACACGCGCTCTGCTTAAAGGCGAACGCACCGCGCTCAATATTTTGCAGCATATGTCCGGCATAGCTACGGCTACCAACAAGTGCGTGAAACTGGTAGAGGGCACGCGCGCAAGCGTTGCGGATACCCGAAAGACCCTGCCGGGACTGCGCATTTTCCAGAAATACGCGGTAACAGTCGGCGGCGGCAAAAATCATCGCTATAATCTTTCCGACTGCGCTATGCTGAAAGACACTCACCTCGACGCTTACGGCTCGATAACCGCGGCGGTGAACGCGCTGCGCGAAAAGATGGGCCACACAGTGAAGATAGAAGTAGAGGTCGGCACGCTGGAGGAGCTGAAAGAGGCGCTGGCAGTAGGCTGCGAGATAATAATGCTCGACAACATGAGCTGCGAGCAGATGGCTGAGGCGGTAAAGATAACCGACGGCAAGGCTAAGCTGGAAGCTTCGGGCAACGTTACCGAGGAAACGATAAAGGCCATCGCGCAGACGGGCGTTGACATAATCTCGATGGGTGCGCTTACCCACTCGGTAAAGGCTTTCGACATCTCGATGAAGATGTTGAAAGAGTAATTTTCAAACAGAATATTTATTCGGAGGGCGGAGAATATCCGCCCTTTTTTGCACCCTAAAGGCATATCCCGCCGCTTGTTTCATACATTTTATATATGAACTTGACTATCGGAGGGCTTTGAATGGCGGAGATCGAAGACAAAATGCGGGCGAGGACGGGCGGGGCGATGGCGCTCGCGGCGGCGGTGCTTTGGGGATTTATCGGGCTGGCGGTGCGGCCGCTGGGCAGGTTGGGGCTTACGGCAGTGGAGCTGACATTCGTGCGCTCGGCGGCGGCTTTCATCGGGGCGGCGGCAATGGCGCTCTGCCGCGGGGAAAACCTGCGCATACGCCTGCGCGACCTATGGATATTTCTAGGCTCTGGGTTGGCGAGCGTGGTGTTTTTCAACGTCTGTTACTTTTACACGCAAAAGAACCTGCCGTTGGCGGTCTCGAGCGTTTTCCTATACACCGCGCCGTTTTTCGTGGCGGTGCAGTCGTGTTCCTCTCTCCAGTGCATGCCCTTGGCAATTGCGTCCTGATGAGAGCCGCTGAATGCGGCAAATACCAGCTGACCGCTGTACGGCGAACGCTCGTAAACGTGCATTCTGGTGACACGCTCGTAAACCTCTACGATCTCCGGCATGTTGGAGAAGTCCAGTTCCGGATCCACGCCCTGCGAATACATGTTCAGAGCCAGTGTGACAATGTCCACGTTACCGGTACGTTCACCGTTGCCAAACAAGGTGCCCTCGATACGGTCGCCGCC
>ERZ772819.1757-NODE-1757-length-16890-cov-26.171250_pt1 | contig 16890 bp, 9 predicted proteins | sample MGYA00580860_ERZ772819 | MGnify/ENA primary metagenome ERZ772819 (study PRJEB29015, sample SAMEA2737683) | human gut metagenome | biome: human gut; feature: human-associated habitat; material: faeces | place: China | collected 2012 ...
TCGGTGCGCACGGAGCAGACATGGCAGATTTGGATCATGATGGTATTCCGGATTCGCTGGAATAGACCTTGCTCGTATTATACATCAGATATTGTGTATTATTTAAAGGAAGCAGCTTCCAGTTAATCCGGAAGCTGCTTCTATTTTCATTTCATGCTATCTAATTTAGACAAATATCCTTCGCATATGAATAAGAGATTATTTCTCCCTGCTTAGTAGCAATATAACCTTTTTCTTTATGTGAATAGTTTGATATATCAACTGAACCAAAATCCTTAAATTTCAAATAAATGCGTTCAAGCACATTCTTTTCCTCATCGGATAAAACACCCTTTGGCATATCACACTCAGGAATCACCTGATGCTTTTCATATCCATTATCATAAGCCACCTCAATATGAGCCAAATGGTCTGCTGCCATCCTTCCAAAAAGCATATCAAAATTTTCAGGAACCGGGCCATATGGTAAATGCGCATACCTTAAGCCTGATATTGAAATACCATTTTCCTTATAAAAAATCATGTCTGAATAATTTAACAGCTTCATCAGCTTTGTCTTTAACAGCTCTGTGCTTTTATTTGCAAAAAATAAAACCATTGCACACAATTTTTCATAATCAAAAGCTTTAAATCCATTTTCCTCACATGGAGTTTCGGAGAAAAAATCATCAAAAAACTTTCTATTTTCTCTGTATTCCAAATTCTGCTCAAGTTTTTCTACAATATCAAGCAAATTTGTCTTCTGCTTTTCATCAATGTCTATCTCATTTTCTGTAAGATATGACCTCATATTCTCAGGATTTTTCAAAAAAATCAAAAGACTATTATGAGCCCGATCCTGTAAAGAACCATTCTCGTATCTGCAGATAGTCTTATCTCCCCAGTTCAATAATTTTGAAAAGCCTCTCTGGCTTAGTCCATACTGCTGTCTTATTTCTTTAATTTCTTCCGGAAGAAGAAGCTTATGCCTCCTACGATATTCATTGTATGCATTAATAAGAGTAGCATTATCTAATTCCTCAGAAAATAATTCCTCTCCGCACTCAGCACATACAAGCACCTGCGCGTTTACATCTATCATCTCTCCGCATACATTATAAGATTCTTTTTTTGTAACTATTGTAGTCTCAACTTCTTTTTTGCATTCTTCACAATATCTTTTCATTGACTCCACCTCCTATAACCTATGCGAAATCATCCTCATGAAAACCTAGACACTTTAGAATGTCTGTTCCATTTTCCTGCGTGATTTTTAGCTTTATGTAAAACAATCTTCCGGCAATATATTTTTTAAATTCCCATATGTCCCCCGGCTTATCCGGATTAAAGTCCTGCTTTGGTCCCTTATAATAATCCCTCACAACAAGTTCCAGAAGCTCTGCCTTTGCATCAGTGATTGTTAAACCGTGCTGTGCAAGAGACTGCATATTCTTTCTCCTTGGAACAAAATCATATCTACCTGCTGAAATAAGCGCTTTTGCATTTTCAAGAAATATGGCTATATCCGATATGTTAGCTATATTATTCACTCCCCCACCTCCATATGTATGATATATTATTTTTTCTCATATGTCAATAAAATGCGGTCATATGACCGCATTTTATTTATTAATAATTAAAAATACCCTCTGACCACAGTCTTTCGCGCCACAAGCTTCTTAAGCCTCTTATACATCACGACTGCAAGCTCACAATCACCAGCTTCAAGCTTATCAGGTCCATAATTGGCCATAAGCACAAGCTCCATAAACCTCTCAAAATCACTCCTTACAAGCTCAGGATAAGCATCCAGCACCGCATCAACAAACTCAGGCCTTGTGGTATCCATATCAGCGGCATCCACACAAGCGCCAGCCTTAGCAGCCAGCCTGCCATCCCTCTCAAGCAGCTTATAAAAGCTCCTAAATATGATTCTGACTCTATCGCCCGGTGAAAGCCTCTTATCGAGCGCAAGCGTGCGTCTCTTCACATACCACACGCGCAGTATGACCGCAATTATCACAAGTAATATGCCACACACCGTACTAAGCAAAAGCTTAAGCTGCCTGATGCGCTTCATATCAGCCCCGGTACCCGCTGTATCCTCTCCGTCACGGTCAGCATCCTTGTCCTTTTTGTCCGCAATACTCTCCGTATCCTCTGTGTCAGCCTCAGGCATATCGAGATTGTCAATCGTGCCGGCAAAGCCCGGAGTCGTCTCCACAGGAGTCCAGCCACAGTCAGGCATGTAAATCTCCACCCACGCATGCGCATTGTCATCCTGAAGCACAGCCATATACGAGCCGTCAGCCTGACCCGAAAACAGATTGGCAGGAGCCGCATAGCCCACCACGTAGCGCGCCGGTATGCCGCAGGAGCGGAACATCACAACAGCCGCCGAAGCAAAGGCAGTGGAATCCCCCTTCTTTTTTTCAAACATAAAGCGCTCTATGTAGTCCTCATCATCAGAAATCTTTGAAGCGGATTTGGAGAACTCACACCTCTCCCACAGAGTCCTCACAACAAAATTCTTCACATCATCAATCTTTTCATATGAAAGATCCTGCTTCTGCGTATCGCTCAGATTTCCCTCAAGCTTCTTGTCCCACTCCTTTTTCTTCTTTTTGCAAAGCTTTTCGATGCGCTTTTGGCTCTCAGGCACATCGGTATAGTGGGTATTCACATACGACTCGTATGAAGCCTCCAGCTCATCAAGCATATTCCGGTGATTGTACGAGCCAAGCGCACCTACTGTGTCACCGCCATCGGAACCAGCCGCACCACTGCCTGAGCCTGATGTGTCACCGCCATCGGAAGCAGAAGCATCCACATCCATCCACTTCTTCATCGTATCCATGTATGTGCTGTTCTCAAAGTACTCATACCGGTCATCCTGTGCAGTCTGCCCCTGCACCGAGCAGTCACCGCCCAAAATATTATAGTAATCATTCAGGTAAGCCTGATAAGGCACATAGGTGTATGCAGTATTCGCATTGAGCCTCTCGACTGAGATCGTGCGTGAAGACACAGCTTCCTCGGCATCAGAGCCATCCCCATCGCCTGCACCGTCCATACGGCTCTGCACATACATCATCCGAAGAAATGGCATATTCTGGATATAAAGGAGCGAATCACCATCCGTCTTCCAGTTTAGCGCCGCATCTGTCAGGCTGTCTGCATCGCCCATGCTCCACCTGTTTGGCGTATAGTCTGCACCCACATATCCCTTTAAATAAAGAATCTCTGTAGGCTTCTCACTGACAGTCACCTTAAGCGACTCCACCTCATCATAAGCGGTACCGTCCACATCGCCAAGCTCACCGTCAGACACGCCGCCTCCAACGCCCTCGAGCGATAGATTGAGCCTGCCGCCTGACACCTGCGGCAAAAACCTGTACAGAAACTGAAGGCCGCTGCTCTTCACAGGAGCAGTCACATCAGACACCACGGAAAGCGGAGCATTTACAGCCGGCCGCACCACGAAAAAAGCTAAAAGCACCACAACAGCACCAAAGCCTGCACAAAAAGCCGCAAGCATATTGGCAGCACGTCTGGCTTCCTTCACATTCGTATCAAACACAGCCTCATCGCCCTTGCCCCAGAGATTTCTTCTCACGCGCACAGACGAGCCTGCATATGTACATAAAAAACAGAGGAGCATCACAAAATAAGCTCCCTTTGAAATCCTTCCACCACTAAGCAGTGAGCATATAACCACAGGAAAAGTCACAAACAAAAACATGGCTCCATCCTGTCTCTTAATAACAGCCTCAGCCATCAACCAGGCAACCACAAAAAACATAAAACCAAAAAAAATGGTCGCCCCTGTTCCGGCATCTGAAATGAGAGTTATGCCACTTTGATAAGTCCGGTTCATCTGACCGGCAATACAATTAAAGGTATATAGTAAGCCCTTCTTAAAAGCCTCCTGCGCAAGCAAAATGCCAAAGCACCACAGCATGATGCTACAAAGAAGGACGAAAAAGCGATATCTGGCTAAAGCCCTGTATTCAAATATAAATGTAAACCACACACAAAGGGCTGCCCCGACAGCCGCAAGCACCGGGTAATTTACAGACACTGAAAACGCATACAGAAAAATCCTAAAAAGCGCCATCACTGAAAAAAAGCACATGACCATCATAGGCCATATAGCGTGCGTTCCCTTATTCCCAGGCTTCGTGAGCAGTGTGGCTCCTACAAGCTCTAAATCTCCCATCCTGCAAGCTCCTCATCCACCTTGTCATAATCAATACGCTTCACGCGCACACCGTTGTGATAAAAGCTGCCATCCATGCCAAGCCGCATCGTATTGCTGTCAGCCGTAATCTCCCTGTTCTCATAGAGTGCCTCCACATCCACTTGTTCCTCATATATGCCAGACTCACAAAGCTGCTCGAGCATGGAGTATGTATCAGACTCACTCGCCACAAACCGGCTCATGATGCGCTTCTCCTTATCATCCCACCAGATGACATTATGCTTCATAGAGGCTGCTGCCATAGACCACGACACAGAGCCAAGTATCTCAAGAAAAGTATCCATCACACTGACACGTTCATCGCCGGTGCCTTTATATGACATATCGGCAAAGATAAATGCAGTCTCATTCATCGGCAGGCTGTACTCCTTCACCATGAAATCATCCGTCTTTGCGGAAAGCTTCCAGTGAAAGCTGTGGAGCAAATCCCCTCTCCTGTACTGTCTGATATCGAACACCTCAGACGAATCCTCACCATGGCGCAGCTTTGAAAAAAGCTCACCGTCCACCGACTCCGAAAGCCCAAGCACACGCGCCATATCAAGCATATGAATCCTCGGCAGCACAAATACTGACGAGCTATGCTCCGAAACGCTGCACTCGCGCGTAAAGAGGCTCAGGTAATCCTTCACTGCGACCTTTCCTATATTGAAATACAGCTTGCCGCAGTAGCCTGTACGCAGGTAAAAGCAAAGCGAAGAGCCTGAGCCCGGCGTAACAAAGGCATCGCGCGTATAGGCACTCTCCCTGCTTGAAATCCTGCTGTGACACAAAAGCGTGACAGGTACAGTGCTCATCGGAAGCACAGAAGCATTTGAGACATGCACATCCACCTCAAACTTCTCTCCCTTTGGCACATATCTGTCCGGTACCACTAAAGACGCACTCAGATTGCGCTCCAGATATACGGAAAGTATAAACAGACACGGCACAAGCAAAAGCTCAAATGAAAGCAGTGTGCGCGCTATATCATTGTCCCAGAACAGTGCAACTGCGAGTGTACATATAATTAAAGCTATGTAAGAAACCTTTTTCTTCATCAATACCTCCGAAAATCAGACAGGCTATCTGCCTTCTGTCTGCGGTTTGGGCTGCTTCACCGACGCTAAAATCTCAGCAAGAATATCCTGCGCAGACTCATTGTACATCCTGCCCTGCGCACTCAGCACAATCCTGTGACGCGCCACATTGATAAACACAGAAGCCACATCACGCGGCAGCACATACTCACGCCCCTCAACATAAGCAGCCGCCTTGCTCATCCTGGCAAGTGCAAGCGCACCACGCGGACTGACTCCAAGCTCTATCCTGTCATTGTTTCTCGTGGCCTCCACCAGGCTCACAATATACTCATAAACTGTCCTGTGAACAAATACACCCTCCACTTCCTTTTGTATCGCAACGAGCTCATCGGTGTGAATGGACGGCATGATATCCTCCATAGGATTGCCATGGTCACGGCTCATCAGAATATCAAGCTCATCCGCCCTGTCTGGGTATCCCATGCTGATGCTTATCATAAAACGGTCAAGCTGCGACTCCGGCAGCATCTGTGTACCTGCAGAGCCAATAGGGTTCTCCGTAGCGATAACGTGAAACGGTCTTGGCACCGGATGAGTCACGCCATCCACCGTCACCGTGCGCTCCTCCATCACCTCAAGAAGCGCGGACTGTGTCTTTGGCGATGTACGGTTTATCTCATCGGCCAGAAACAGATTGCACATGACAGCGCCCTCCTCATAGTCAAACCTGCCAAGCTCCTTCCTGTAGATGGAAAAGCCTGTGATATCTGTAGGCAGTACATCAGGTGTAAACTGCACACGGCTCTGCTTCATATCCAAAACCCTCGCAAACGCAAGCGCCATGCTCGTCTTGCCCACGCCCGGAATATCCTCAATCAGTATATGCCCGTTTGCAAGAATAGCCTCCATGATGGCAAGCACACAGTCATCTTTTCCAATAATCACCTGTTTCACAGATTGTATAGCCTGAGCGGCCTTCTCATAACCCTTCATATATTACTCGTTCCTCTCTCTTCTTCTGCGCCTTACAATTATAATAAAAATCACAGTCTCCAGTGTACCTGCCACAGCAAGTGCCACAAGCATCCACGGCCACACATCCACTATTCGCTTCGTGAGTGCGCCCGACTGCATCTGATTCTTTGTCTCACTCTTCTTCTCGCCTGTGTACTCAGTACGCTCACCGCGCACCAGAAGACGGTGCGAATTAATCGCATACGGTGTACAGGTGACAAGTGTACAGTAATCCTTCCCCTCCACTATATCAAGGTCTCCCGACTCGTTAGGCTCGACTACCTTAATCTGATCCACCTTGTACGCAAGAATCTCATCGAGCACATGCAGGTAAAACTCATCGCCCATCTCAAGCTTATCAAGATTCGTAAAAAGCACCGCACTCGGAAGACCTCTGTGGCCTGTCAGAACGCAGTGAGTACTCTCGCCGCCGAGCGGATAGCTGGACTGCTCCATATGACCAACACCCTTTGCGAGTACATCATCACTCGTGCCGCTATATATAGGCAGATTCACATCAATCTTTGGAATAGTGATATAGCCAAGTGACTCCCCGACATCCACGAGGTCTGCATAGCTTACCGCACTGCTCTCACTCTCTGTGCTCTCAGCCGACACCACAGTACTCAGCTGGTTATTGTACTTGGTCGCAGCCTCCTTTAAGGCATCCACCTTTTCCTCGTCCAGCTGCTTCACCTCACTGTCGTAGCTTGTGATAGCAGAGCTAGCATTCTTTTCATTTATACGGTTACTGATATATGGATAGAGCGCAATCGACATTCCGGTGAAAAAAAGGATGGCGCAAAAGATCATTCGCAATTTCTTCATAGCTTTTATTCCTATAGCTTTTTCCTATACCTAAGGCTTCTGATAGCACTTATTCAAATCCACAACAGCATAAGCTGCATAGCTGTCTGATTGCAAGTTTGAATAAATGTTAGCTTATCGTTTCAAAAATGTAAAATAGAATGGTAACCTCCGCACACGCAGACATGTAAGTCTGTATGTACGAAGGTTATTCATCCCTTTGCTCTGTAGGAGCACTTTATTCGGTTAAATCTTATCTAAACTTTCTATGGCTATTGCCATTGGTTAGGCTCTCTTTCTTCCTCTGAGCATGATGTATACTGCAGCGAGCATACCACCGATACCAATGATAAGGAACATTGCAGTTCCGATGTCACCGGTTTTTGGAAGGGTGAAGCCTTTGCGGTTGATGATGGTTTCGGTCATTGTACCGTCTGTAGTTGTATCATTCTCCTCCACAACAGTTACTTGTCCTGTAGCACCCTCTCCTGCAGCAAATGTTGATTTGCTCTCTGAATGTTTTACCAATGTCTTATTTCCATCCGAGTCTACAGTCCAGTCATCAGTCTTTGTCCATGTTGTTGTATAAGCAATATTTAGCTTAACTGTAACCGGTGATTTTAATAAGTTGTATCCTTCTGCAGTCTTTGTCTCTACAAGATAATAATCTCCATTTGCATAACCTGTTTTAGCAGATGTATCAATTGTTCCATCACTGCCTGTTGTTAATGTCTCTACTTTCTTCCATGTACCTCTTGTGAAGCCAAATTTAGCAGCATCCTCATCACTTAACGCTCCCTGTGTACCATTAGGAACCTTCTTGTATAAATCAAATATAACTCCACTTAATGGTGAACCATCTGCACTGTTTGCTTTTTTGTTAATTTTTAGCTTAAATGTATAAACAACAGTACTATCTTCAATTTTATCTTTTCCAACAGTATCACTTGGTTTATTTGGATTTGAGCCATCATCAGTCTCTGGTAATATCTTATTTGAATACTCTAATGTTGCTGTATTAGGATTACCTTCTGTAGTCTTTACAGCTGTATCAAGTAACTTAGCATTATATGTTATTACAATCTGCTGTCCTGCATAATCACCCATCGCTGTCGGCACAAAGCTTATTGTAAATCCCTTTGTATCATCATTTTTTGTTAAAGTATATACACTATTGTCTGTATTAGTAATCTCTGCATCGTTACATTTTACACTAAAATCTGAATCTGTCATATCCTCAAGTCCAGTTGGTTTATCAGTAAGTGAAAAATCTTTTAACTGTGTGATATTATTTGGAACATTAATTGTAATCTTGTATGGTACAAAGTCTCCTACATTGTAATCAGACTCATGCTCCCAATTTCCTGTTGTTCTATCCTGAACCTCTTTTTTCATGTCAGGCTTTTCGTTGTTTGCATCTATAGTTACATTAGATTCTGTTTTACCATTATAAGTTATTTGTTTATCTCTTCCTACTAAAAACTCATATGTCTTAGCTCCATCTAAAATATATCCCGGAAGCTTACTGTCAATATCAGTCTCTATAAATCTATAGCTTCCCTGTGAAAGACCTGAAACTGTTATTACACCATTATCATCTGTTGTCAGGTTTAATTCTGTTCCATTCTCTTCACTAGTTGTAACATTTGTCCATACACCATCAATGCTTTTCTGTAATACAAAGGTTACGCCCTTAAGTAGGTCTGTATTATTGCCTTTTTTAACTAATTTCACTGAACCATATGCTGTAGAGTTCTTTGGATATACATTTACATCATATAACCAGTTGTCACCATTCTTTGTTGTCATTGGAACTGATACGATGAATGGTTTAATAGGCTCTGTTACCTTGTCTGGTTGAGTTGTCTCTACTACAACATAAAAACCTAATTCAAGACTATCAAATGTTGCTACACCATTATTATCTGTTTTCTTCTCGACGCTGGTTTTTTTAACTGTAACATCAGATTTAATACTCCATTTCTTTGTTGTCGCATTCTGCTCAACATAACTATCAACATTTGGTAATTCTGATGGATTGGTGCTGTAATAGTCTGTTAAATCATCAACATTTGCAATCTGATAAATAGTGAAGCCAGCACCGGCTAATGGTTTTGCATCCGACGATGGTACCTGGCTTGCATCAGTAGTCTCACCTGTACCGTCTGGCAACAGTGTCGTGTTTCCATTATACTCATACTTGTGAATTGTGATACTACCGGTTTTTTTAGTATCAATTGTCGCAGTTGTTTTTTGTGGTGTGTCTACTTTACTTTCTGCCCAAGCTGGTGTGCCGAATGATGTCAGCACCATGGCTGCGCCTAGGAGACCAGCCAACATTTTTTTAAATTTTTTCATGCTTTTTTCCTCTCTTATTTCTTTTTCATTGTTGTTGTGTTACGTGCGACCGGCAGGTGTTACTTGCCAATCGCGTTTCTTCTTTGTCTCTTATGTCTGGAGTATTGTACCTCCTTTCTAAGATTAATCAAGAAAAATATCAAGCAGCATAGCGTTGCTAGCGCCATTCCGCATAATATGAATAACATTGCTCCATAACCACCAGTTTTTGGTAGAAGGAACTTCATACGGTTGCTGATTTGAAGCTCTATCGTATTCTCATCTGTGGTGAAGTCATATGGCTGTCCATCCACTGTTGTTCCATCTTCTTGATTCCTATTTATTTTAATGGTTATTGGATCCTTTAATAAATTGTAACCGGCTACGGTTTTTGTCTCTGTCAGACGATAGGTTCCATCTTCCAGATCCTTGAATTCTGCAATTCCTGAAAGAGAACCACTGTCACCTGTTGTTACTGATTTGGTTTTGAAACTATCATCAACTACAAGCTTGTTTGTCGATGTATCTTTCTTCATCTTTTCCAGTTTAAACTCTACACCATCCAGTGGTTTCTTAGTTGATGCATCCTGTTTTTTGATCTTAATATTTGTCTTAGGACTGTAAGTGTTTGTTATTGTAAAGGATTGTGTTTTACTTTCCGGAGTCTCTGTGGAAATCTTTGAACAATCAACATTCTCACTGTAAGCTACTTTGTACTTATCATTCAGATATCCGCCACTTTCAATCTCTGTCTCACTTTCATCGTCTCCTGATACCTCTACAACTCGATAGATATATGGAACCTTTGGATCTGCTCTATAATTCACATATTGATCCAGATCTTTGAATGGATAACTCCACTTTCCGTCATATCCTTGATAAAGTGTTATTGTTTCGTTTGTTCCATCGTATTTAACTGTTTCCCAGCTTTTACCAGCATCGCTACTTCTCTGAAGCCGGATCTTAATTGAATCTGGAAGTGTGATACCCTTACCCTCTGTATTTTTCCACTCTTTTGTAAGATTAAGATTGATTGTAGGTTTTAACGTATTATTGAAAGTAATAATTGTAGCATCCGATGATGTATCTGGATTTCCTATTCCATCCCCTTTCATATCACTAGAAGCAATCACCTTACCGGAAACAACTTTCGTAACCGGATCATATCCTGCATCGAATGTATTATTATTTTTCACAATTACACTTTCCAGTGTTGAACCATCTTTACTGTTAATCTCACTGATTCTATAGTCTGTTCCTGCCGGAATTCCTTCTATAGTCACTGACTGTCCAGCTTTGATTGTATATTCCTTTACAATCTTCTTAGATTCCAGTGAAAGATCTGCAACATTACTGAACTCTACACGGAATGTATACTCATCCGTCAATTTATCTGATCCTTCTGCAGTTCCTTTCCAAATCTCTATTTTTCCGGTTTTTACTTTATTGACAAATGTTGCTTTCAGCTTTGTCATTGTCGTCTGATTGTCAGGATCTGCATATGATCTGAAAACAATTGTATTTTTATTTTCTGTCTTCTTAGAATCTTGATTCTTCGCATATCCGGTAGTAGTATATCCTTTATTAGATATTTTTACATTATTACCATTTGAACCAGAATTATATTTTTCTTTACGACCATCTCGAATTGTATTGCTTTTAACATTTTGGACTGATGGAATAGGATTTTCATTTTCCACCGTATCTCCTGTTCCCATTGTTGACACAGCCTGTCCATTTTCATAAAGTGTCCATGTCGTATCAAATACCGATGAATCCACATCTTCCGATACAGCAATGTAGCTTCCTCGTCTAAACTGATCACTAAATGTTGCCGTCTCTCCATCTGCCAAAGCGAAAATTCCGTCACTGTCGATTCTGTACAGTTTTGATGAGCCATCCTTTTTAGATAATGTATACTGTGCTCCTTCCGGATATTTCAACGTTCCACTTGTCGCAGAACCATAATCCGGAATATCCTGTTGTTGTGTTACAAATCCAGTTTTGGCTGCTGCTACAACGGAAGGAATGAATATAAAATCATCCAAGTAAATATCTCTCTCGAAATTATAATTAAATTTGATATTTTTTATCTTGGAATAATCAAATGTCTTATCTCCCTGTAGTTTACTCAAGTCAACCTGAATCGTATTCCATTTTTTCTGTACAAGACTACTGTTTCCGTAAGTCTTTCCTGAAAGATAACCTCCTATTTTTCGTCCCAAGGAATCTTCCAGTTCCAGATAGGTACTTGTAAGTCCCGGAATGTCCTGATAGTCATAGTACATCTTGAATTGCAAGAATGCATTTGTATCAGATGCATCAAATGTTTCTCCTTTTGCCGGTTGTATGATTCCAAATCTTTTGTTAACATATTCTCCTTCCGCATCATCACGTATTGCCTTCCAGTAAACCACATTTTTCTGACCAGCCATCTCATCTTTAGTTTCAAATGTATTTTGTGAAGATGTTTTTGATAACTTTTCTGCTGAAAAACTATCATTATAAGTTTTAGGACTTTTTGCATCGGAAGATTCTGTTGCTTTCGGTGCATAATGTGTTGCCTGATTTTGAATCGTGAATGGGAATACGGAAGCATCTTCAAACAATGATGCCGGGAATAAATCTGTATTCACACCTGTTGTATCAACTTTCTTTTCCACAGCGAATTCATTTTCATCCGGGAAGTTGAAGGTTACTTTCATGTTTGATTCCCACATACCACGTTCCATATAAAACATGGTAAGTGTATGTTCATCTGAATTCGAACCTTTAATTTCAACACTACTCGTGGTAGGCGCTCCTTCATTTGAAGATTCATTCTGACTTTTCTTTGTATTGCTAACTGTTGCTATTTTGTTTTTAAAGTCAATCTGACCTGTTACTTTTCCATGTGCTCCACCAACATCCAGTGCAAGCTTTCCATCTACATACACCCAGACATCATCATCACCGGAGAAGTTGAATTTGATTGGATGTTTACTTCCATCTGTTCCAACTACCTGTCCATCTTCTGTCAGGCGGAATTTAAATTCTAACTTCGTACCAAATCCATAATTGTAATTGCTGGCACTACATTTCGCCGCTGTTTCATTAAATGGGAAGAAACCGTAAGTATTGGAAACTCCACTAGTATTACTGGAATTATTTACATTTTTTGACCAATCCTGGTGACCTACATCCTTCAAATAATAACTTCCTGATTCTTTGTCAGTACGCATTGCCAATGTTGTATCTGCACTATCAAAATACCAGTATTCAACACCACTATTGTCGTTCTTATCTCCTTTATCATCTACTTTTTGTTTTGTAAATGGAAAGGATACATTCTTGTATACTTTTGCAAGAGCTGTGTGTTTGCTATTATCTCCTGTAAGGAATTCTTCATTAAAATGTGGTTCTAATGCATTGTTATCTGAAGTCATTAGATTGTTTTCACTTAATGCATTTGCTACCAATCCTTGCGCTGCGGAATCATAGTATTTGCCTTTTCCATTCGCATCCAATGTTGAATTATTCGTAGACATAAAACCACTTTGATTATTTTTATTATATCCATAAAGGTCTAATGTACCGGCGATTGCAGAAAAAGGATTACCCCACTGGCTATTATTTTCTTTATAATCCGGCTGAAAATGACCTGTATAAATCGGTATACTTACATTTTTATTTTTATAGTAATTACTGAGTGCTTGGTCAAACTGACGGAAGGTAACATAACTTCTTTGCGAACCAGCCGCCGGATTATTTTGATCATAAACATCTCTGTTTTTTCCGTTCAATTCATAATCTGTATAATAATCATAAAATGTTGAATTTACATATAAAGTGCTCGCATTTCTTGTAAAGGTGCCTTCATTAATGTCTACAACATCTTTACTATTATGTTGTTCTGCTTCTTTTTCAGGATCTCTTACAGTATAAGCCTCATCCCAATATCCACCACGATTTCCACCTTTGTAAATAACATCATCACTTGAATCACCGTAATAACATGGATTCATCAAATTACCTGGAATAGTTACCAAATCTGTTGCGTCACCATTATCCGATGGTTTCTCATTCTGGACATTATAAGCTGCAAATCTTACCTGATCATATCCATCCGGAAGATCAACCTTATATACATCTGGATAGCCTTCTTTATTATCTAATTTCATTTCCCCAGTTATTGGTTTCGTTCCGTTTGTGGCATAATAATAAACCCTCGCCGCATTATCTGGATATGGAATTCCTTTTCCACCATTTTTCACATCATTTGTACCTTCATAGGACAGTTTTGATAATGTTGCATCATAATATACTGTATATGTACCACTAGGGTTATTTCTATATATACTTAACCCAGCATTTCCGTCACTATCTATAGTAACCAAACTCAGGTTTCTATTTGGATAAAATCTATAGATAATATTATCTTTTTCCACTTCTATAATAGTGTCTGATGATAATGTTTTTCCAGTGAGGTCATAGCTTAGGATTGTATTATCTTCTAGAATAACATTTTCATAAATACCATTCCCTATTTTCACTTTTATACTATCTTTTTCGTCAATAGGGAAATCAGTTTGTTTAAAATATAGCTTTGTAATTGTCGGTGCAGATGAATTTTTCTTATCTTTACTCCATACAGATTTTATTATTCCATCAGAATCCGTTCTAACTCCATAGTATAGTATACTTCCATTATTAATAGCATCTTCAATTTTTGTAGACGCAAGAAGCTCAGTATTATCATTTGTAATAAACTTGACATACTGATATGGATATACACCATTTTCAGGTATTGTCACCTTATTATCTGTCATGACTATAGCTTTATCTGTATCAAAATTAGAACCATCTGTACTAAATAAAGCCTTTATGCCAATGCCAGAGCCGGTCATATCTACAACTGATAAAGTCTTGCCTGCATATGATGAAAGCTCTTTTAATGCATAGACTGGCTGCTTATCAATTACATCACTACTTGTTACATTCTTCTGTACAAATACTTTTCCACCAATAGATGACACTTCCATTGTGTATTCAGCTGTTCTATAGTAAGGCTTCTGTTTTATTTTGCCTTCCCAGTCATTTGAATATGTAAAAAAGAGATTCACCGTACCACTCGATGGTAAATTTAAATTTTCAATTTTCCACCTCCATAATTTGGCAGTCGAATCATAATCACCTTCTCTTACCGCATAATTGCTTTGTACTATTCCAAAATATACTTTATCTTGGCCTTCTGTCCAATTACACCAGTGCGATTCGGAATTTAAATCCATTCCCTCAGGATTCAGATAAATATAGCCACTATCTAATGATGTTGTTCCACTATCTGCCTGCTCCTCCGCAAACACACTTCCCCCATAAACTGCTGTTCCCAATATAACAAGCAATGCCATCACAATGCTGACTATTCTTTTGAACATTTTTCTCATCATTCTCATCATCAACTCTCCATGCGATTCTTCTCTTAGACCTTTTTCGATATATATATAATTATATACTTTCGATACTTTTCGTAAATATAATTTTTTTTAGATTTGTATCATTATTTTCATATCTTTTCTTCATATGTTAATCTGGTTCTACCTCACCCCCGGATTTTTTGCGCTTTCTATACTCGCTTGGACTCATTCCATAAAACAACTTAAACCGCTGTCCAAAATACGATACATTATCAATGCCTACCTTCTCACAAATCTGGTTAACCTTCATATTGGTGGTCTCAAGCAGTCTCTTTGCCTCATCTATACGCTTGGAGATAATGTAATGACTGACTGTATCCCCTGTCGACTGTTTGAAAATAAGACTCAAATACCCCGGTGAAAGAAAGACCATATCTGCAAGGCTCTCCAGGTTTATCTTCTCTGACAGATGCGCCTTGATATAGCTTTTGACCAGTGCTACATCCTTTCGGATCTGCTTGTCATCTGTAGCGATATTTTCACCATAATTACAGATATTTTCTTCTATGATATTATATAACTCGTTTAGAGATTCTGCCTCAAAAAGCTTCTCGACCTGTTTCTTCCCCGGTCCATAGACACTTCCATGAGCTGCATTGTCCAGCTCAAGCGCAATCTCTGCAAAAACAAACTTCACAAATGTCTCGGAGTCCGATTTATTCTGAAACATCATGTGCTTCAAGTGCCCATACTCTCTTCTGACAAGCTCGATATCCCTCTTTCTGATGTACATAAGCAGCTTGTTTATACACTCCGCTCTCTCAGATTCATCACGTTCGACAAGCTCATCATCATCCTCGTAGTAGATGCCATTGTTGTCAGCAAAAAATCTGTTTTCCATAAGCTTTAGAAGCCTCTGACAGCTGTCGTGTATCTCATAGATATCATTAATGCCTGCGCCAACAGCAAGATAGCATTGCTGACCATACACCTCAGTAAGCATATAGTATATGCCCTCAGCCATATAGCTTATCCTGCTGTAATGATTCTCCCAAAGCAGGATGAGCACATAGTTGCCGCCCAGGCTGACAGCCTCTGCCCTTGAAGCAAAGCTCTCATTTATTCTATCAATGACTTTATCGGCATTTTCATTCCAAAATGCACTGTCTACCCACAAAAGCATGATATTACTCACATGTTGGACAGAGTTTAAATCATTCATTTGTGTGAATCTCATAAGCTCGTCCATATACCGCCTGTTTCCTGTTGCAATATATTGCGACAGCAAAAATCCACACATAAAAAATGTCATCTTGTTTTTTTGTTCTTCATTTTTTCTGCTATCATGTATCTCACAAATCATCTGTGCCATGCACGACGCAATCTCTGTCGGTGCAACAGGCTTTAAGATATACAGCTCCACTCCATGCTCTATCGCCATTCGGGCGCTCTCAAAATCACGCTGTCTGCTTACAATCACTATATGTATATGAGGATTGACACCTTTTTCTCTGGCATAGCCTATGATATCTGTCCCGGTCTCTATGCTGTCAAAAATCTCCGTAAGCATGATATCTATTCTGCGCTCACCAAGCAATTGTGCGGCTTTTTGTGGATTTGCCACCTCCATTATCTCGTATATAAAATCAGAGTCTGTGCTCTCGATTATTTCCCTTAACTCCTGTCTGTCCTTATTGTTGCTATCCAGGATTAGTATATTCAACTTCTCCATTTTTGCCCCCTAAACTAAACAAAACACTGTCGATGCAACCTATATATTTAGTACAATTATATAACAACCCAGTACCTTTTTCAACTTGTGAAAGCTATATAACTACTTTGTCAGGCTGTACACCACAGCATAATATCAAATAACAGCCCATGTCTCATTGAGTCATATGCTGTTATCATTAGTACAGTTATTAAAATATATACTAGCAGCAGAACATCTGCCAGCAAAGGAATGTGGCTAGCAGGCTGCAGCACTCGCTGCCCCTGCCACTAGGGCGTCCGTATATATCTCCCATATCCGAATACCACGAGCCACCATTTTCAATTATCTGCATAAACTGGC
>ERZ772819.1763-NODE-1763-length-16871-cov-3.601689_pt1 | contig 16871 bp, 14 predicted proteins | sample MGYA00580860_ERZ772819 | MGnify/ENA primary metagenome ERZ772819 (study PRJEB29015, sample SAMEA2737683) | human gut metagenome | biome: human gut; feature: human-associated habitat; material: faeces | place: China | collected 2012 ...
CTTATGTTCTTCAGTTTTATATTGTATCTTTGGAATATAATCTTCTATACCTTTTACATAGTTTCCGGCTGTGTCTTTAAAACCTGCCATCTTAATCTGCGAGCTATCCATATATTTATAATATATGGAGGCTTTTCGAGGGTCAGAAATTGCCTCTTCTTCACTTTTACTTTTCGCTTTATCCAGCGCCACTGCCTTTCTGATATCTCTGTCTTTAAATGTGAGAATTTTGTATGTATCAAAACCAAGCACATTTTTATCACGAATTCCATCTGCAATACTATATTCGTGCAACTCGTTTCCAAAAACGGTTGCCGTAGTATTCATCTTTTTTTCGTTTTCCTTTTTTATTGGAGTCCCGGTAAATCCAAAAAAAATAGCATTTGTAAATGTACGTTTTATGGCAATCAACATATCACCAAAAGTGGATCTATGTGCTTCATCAACAATAAAAACAAGTCGTTTTTTACTGATCAGTTCAATATCTCTACTATTAAATCCTTCTTCTTTGATATTGCTCATCTTTTGAATAGACGTTACAATTAAAGTATCTCCGGGATCTGGACTTTTAAGCTTTGCAATTAACACATTAGTATTTTCTGTTGCCTGTACGGATTCTGTTTCATCTGCAAACGCTCTGTACTCTTTAAGTGACTGTGTTCCCAATTCAATTCTATCCGTAAGAAAAACAACCTTGTCAGCATCATTTGAATTTGCAATAAGCTGTGCAGACTTAAAACTTGTCATAGTTTTTCCAGATCCTGTTGTATGCCACACATAGCCTCCAAGCTGATTTTCCTCATTCCATCGTGTTCGAGACACTTTATCAGATATTGCATTTGCTGCATAGTATTGATAACTTCTCATCACCTTAAGAATTCCATCAGAATTATCTGCTACTGTATAGAATCCAATTAACTGATGTGCCATCGGAATTGATAACAGTGACGAAGCAATGTCTTTCCAACTATTAATTGGTTCATTGTTAAAGTCGGCCCAATGGAAATAATAATCTGAATTAAACTTTCCGTCCGGACCCGGATTTGCAAAATATACGGTCTCATCCGGATTCATTGCCACAAATACCTGTATAAGTGAAAATAAACCTGAAAAGATCCCCTCATGTGCATACTTTTCTATTTGATTACATGCCTGGCTTACCGGAATACCACTGCGTTTTAATTCAATATGTATTACCGGCATCCCATTAATCAGTAACATCAGATCGCCTCGACGACCATTAAAAATCGACGATCTACCAGTAAATATCGGTTGCTGAACTATTTGGTAATAACTTTGTCCTGCCGCAATTTCTCTTCTGTCATAAATCTTTAAACTTATTTCTTTTCCAAAATGTAATTTATCTTTCTGGTTATCGCGAATAATAGATATATTTTTTCCGTTAATAAAACCATTCAATTTAAGTGGTGTACGAAGAAATGTAATCTGTTCAATAATCTGCTGCATCTCTCCATTGGTCAGTCGTTCTCCATTAAGCCGATCTATGGAATTATTGTTCTTAAATAAAATTTCCGCCCAGTTTTGTATTAGTTCTTTTTCTGTTGGATATTTTATAACCTTTCTTTCCCAGCCTTTATCAAACAATACTTTTATAAGTGCCTCTTCAAAATCTGCTTCTTTTGTAAAACACATATCCCTTCCTCCTCAAATAGTTTTAATCCAAAAGCTTTCCTGCTTCATACGAACATCTGAGATAATCCGGGTTACTATAATATACGCTTGAATTGAAATCTGAAATTTCATTGCTTATAAATGAAAAATACACTGCCTTTATTGCTTCAATAATATTTTTATAACTTTTTTCAACGTCCATAATCAAAGTCTGGTATACGCGTCCAATATCCATTACCGTTGGTACTTTATATTTGCAGGATGAAACGTTGTCAAATTGTCCATTTTCAATTCCATAATCTTCAATCCACTCATCGCATACCTGTTCAAAAGAAAGACAATGATTTACCTCTGCTGCTCTTAATTGATGCGCTAATGCCTGATCTGATAATCTGGCAACTATATCTCCTCTTCTATTGTTTGTTTTGCGGCCTATAAATTCTATCAAAGAACAAAGGTAAAACAGTTCTTCTTTATAATTCCTGTTCATGTATTTCTTCACTCCTCTCAAATTCCAGACATGCCAATGCTTTTATACTGTGAAAACTAATCTGATGTGTCGGATGTTTAAATTTAGCATATTCCCAAAAAACTGATCGACTTATATTTCCATTCAAAAAATCATTCACGAAATTCCAGATAGTATCATCTGCCATAGGACCTTCTACAATATCATAGTCATGTATTTTTCCTGATCGGCATTCCGCAATAAAGTCCAGCCACTCGTCTGTCATTTTTGGAAATTTTTTGATTCTGAGTTCCGGATTTTCATGATAAATATACACATTAACAACCCCATGTGTATGTCTTCTCTCTGCCCATCGGTGTGCCTGCTCATAACTTTGTGTACAATAAAACCCCCATGAAAAATCTTTTGTATATCTTGTTTTTCTTATTTCTGGAAATTCAACAATATCACCGCTTCCATGGTACAATTCCATCTTAACATCTGACATTATATCCACTTCTTTCCTTAATATATTTGCACAATTTTTTCTGTTATCTCTGTTTACTGTATTATTTCTACACGAGCATCTTTTCCAACAATAATTTTTTAATGAATTTCAGTATTTTCACCTTACGCTGGTGAAGAGTGATGAGGCGGTCGAGACTTCTAAAATAATCACCAATCTTGCCCTGTTCTTCCACAGATTTCGGATAAACAATGTCTGTATCCTGCATAGCCGATTTTGAAATTGATGTAACCTTGATTCCCTGCATCAAAGGTATCAACTGATTATGATAAACACTGGAATTTAGATAATATCCCAAATACCCAGAAGCAAATTTTTCTATAGGTCTGTATGGAATAGTATGTAGTCCAGACAGTACAACTTCATCAAGCAATCCATCTATTTCACTGCATTTTCCGACAGTTGAGTCTTCTGCTGTATCGGCAACAATTACATCTCCGTTCTGCAAAAATGAAGCCTTATATTTCATCAAAACACTTTCATCTGAAATCATTGGAAGAGTCTCTTTATTTACATCTAAAACCTCTCCAAATTTGATAAGCACATCACCATAATGAACATTCTTTGCAACTCCTGCCTCATTCGACAAATCAACTCTGGAAAGTGTATTATTCTGCAAGTTAACCAGTATATCCTTCAACTTACGCTGTTCCCAATCGTCCGTGAATCCGGAAAATCGAATTTCCGGCACTTTGCATCCTTTTGACGGAAACATTTTTTCTAACATGGATTTTTTTACATTTTTCAACTTTTTATACTTACGCTGGTGAAGGGTGATGAGGTGGTCGAGTTTGCAAAAATAACTAGCAATCACTTTCTGTTCTTTACATTTTGGAACATCAACTTCAAATTCTTGCATATCTGATGCAAGGATATGTTTTATGGTATTACCAGTAGTAATATTCTCTATTTTCTTCTTGGCTTTATCAGTCTGATACTCATAATTTAAAAAGTAAGGTTCAATTTTCTCTTTTGGATTTTTAAACATGATTAAGGCATGAGCCGCTGTATTGTCCAATTCTTCAGGGATTACAGCTGCATGTCCAACATGACCAGACTGAACCATAACTATATCTCCGGTATGTAACCATTTCTCTTTTTGCTTTTCATAGAATTCATCATTTATGAAAATTTCAGAGTTATGATTTATTTTCCCATCTTTTATATTGTTAGATTCCAGATAAAAATGTCCGTGTTCTACATAGTATGGAGTAGCAGTTCCTACAAATGCATTACCAATCGAACCATATACATCCTTCAACTTACGCTGTTCCCAAGAATATTTTAATTTGTATATTATTTAAAAGTTATTTTTCAGAACTATTCTCTGACAATATCTATATTTATTTTTATATCTGGAAACATTTTATGTTTTATGACGAAGCCTTTCTTTATGCTCTGACATTGAATAGAAATTTTTATGTTCAATATTGTTCAGAATAGCGGCTTTTGTTTGCTTTATAATTAGACTTCTTATTCATTAAAAAGACATTTCGAATAATTCTATTTTTTTCTACATCATATATTAACATCCAACAATTTGAAACTTCATTAAAACATCTTTTCCAACAATGTCTTCTTTATATTTTTCAATTTTTCCAACTCACGCTGGTAAAGAGTGATGAGGCGGTCGAGACTTCTAAAATAATCACCAATCTTGCCCTGTTCTTCCACAGATTTCGGATAAACAATGTCTGTATCCTGCATAGCCGATTTTGAAATTGATGTAACCTTGATTCCCTGCATCAAAGGTATCAACTGATTATGATAAACACTGGAATTTAGATAATATCCCAAATACCCAGAAGCAAATTTTTCTATAGGTCTGTATGGAATAGTATGTAGTCCAGACAGTACAACTTCATCAAGCAATCCATCTATTTCACTGCATTTTCCGACAGTTGAGTCTTCTGCTGTATCGGCAACAATTACATCTCCGTTCTGCAAAAATGAAGCCTTATATTTCATCAAAACACTTTCATCTGAAATCATTGGAAGAGTCTCTTTATTTACATCTAAAACCTCTCCAAATTTGATAAGCACATCACCATAATGAACATTCTTTGCAACTCCTGCCTCATTCGACAAATCAACTCTGGAAAGTGTATTATTCTGCAAGTTAACCAGTATATCCTTCAACTTACGCTGTTCCCAATCGTCCGTGAATCCGGAAAATCGAATTTCCGGCACTTTGCATCCTTTTGACGGAAACATTTTTTCTAACATGGATTTTTTTACATTTTTCAACTTTTTATACTTACGCTGGTGAAGGGTGATGAGGTGGTCGAGTTTGCAAAAATAACTAGCAATCACTTTCTGTTCTTTACATTTTGGAACATCAACTTCAAATTCTTGCATATCTGATGCAAGGATATGTTTTATGGTATTACCAGTAGTAATATTCTCTATTTTCTTCTTGGCTTTATCAGTCTGATACTCATAATTTAAAAAGTAAGGTTCAATTTTCTCTTTTGGATTTTTAAACATGATTAAGGCATGAGCCGCTGTATTGTCCAATTCTTCAGGGATTACAGCTGCATGTCCAACATGACCAGACTGAACCATAACTATATCTCCGGTATGTAACCATTTCTCTTTTTGCTTTTCATAGAATTCATCATTTATGAAAATTTCAGAGTTATGATTTATTTTCCCATCTTTTATATTGTTAGATTCCAGATAAAAATGTCCGTGTTCTACATAGTATGGAGTAGCAGTTCCTACAAATGCATTACCAATCGAACCATATACATCCTTCAACTTACGCTGTTCCCAATCATCCGTGAATCCTTCAAATCTTATCTCCGGTTTTTTCTTTTTTTCCATAATCACTCACCAGTCAGAAGCTTTTTAAATTCACCAAGCCCTTTCATATCAAACTCATCTCCTACAAGTTCATCAATCATTAACGCCAGTTTCTGCTCTGTTTCTCTTATTTCACGTTCAACATCAAAAAAGGTTATCTCATATTTTTTTTGTAATGCTTTTATATCCCCTACCAAAGTATTTATGACATTTTCCGGAAGCTTATTAAGATTATCTATCAGACTGTCAATCCATTTTTTCTCCAGTAACATCTTTACCTGACTATCTGATAAACTTTCAATTGTTTCCTTAGTTTTATTTTGTAATGCAACTGTCTCTTTTTTTATTTCAGACTTCAGTTTCTTTTCTTCCTGCATCAACATTTCAACCTTGCTGAGCTTTTCTGCCAGAAAGATGCTTTCCTCCAAAGTATCTTTCTTTAACTCTTTCAATTTCTTATTTACTTCTTTTGCTACAAAAGATCCGTCATTAAAATAATCCTCTTCTTTTTCTTCTTCGCTCAATGATTCTGCTATTTCCTCATACAATGCCGGAAGCTCTGACAGACGCTTTTCTTTTAGTTTTAGTTCTTTTGTTTCTTCAATAAGTAATGTTTCCTGTACACTTTCAAATGGTATTACGTGACCTGCCCAGCCATCCTGAACTTCTTCATCTTTTCCATTTTTCTTTTTTATCACCATATTAGGATCTACTTTTCTGGTTGCTTCAAATCCCTCGGTCTGTACAATTTCCAGATCCACTGCTATTTTCTCCCAATCTTCATGAAGAAGTTGGTAGGCTTCATATTTATCTACAAGAGGTATCATTTTTAAACGTTGAAAAATATCATCAGACAGATTGCTTTCTCCCTGTGATATTATCATGTTCTCCATCTGATCCAGCAATATATCTTTTAAATATAATTTAAAATTAGAAAATTGCTTTTGAAAAGTCTCCCTGAATTGCTGAATATCGGTATGATTTTCCACATAATTTTTTATATCTTTTATTGCAAGTTCTGTATAAGGACTATCAGTTTCAACGAACAGTTCTTTTTTCAATTGTGGAAATGCACTCCAATATTCCTCCAGTTCATTAATTTCTCTCTTCGGAATGCCTCCAAGCATTGTAGCATAAATATCCCAGTTTTCGGCTTTCTCTGAGGAATCAACATAGCGTGAAATATTCAGATTATAATCATTTCTTCGTATTTCATCTTTCGTTATCACTCTGGAATAGCGCTCTATTTTTTTTCGTGCTTTTACAACATCTACTATTTTTTTAATGTCGCATGCACGCAACTTATTATTTTTCCCATCCTTCACAAAACCTTTTGATGCATCTATGATTAAAATATCTGTGTTATCCCTTTTCTGTTTTAACACCATGACAATCGTCGGAATACCAGTACCATAAAAAATATTTGCCGGTAAACCAATAATAGTATCAATATGATTGTTCTCAATCAGTTTTTTTCGAATCTCGCCTTCTTCTCCTCCACGAAAAAGAACACCGTGCGGAAGAACAATTGTCATAACTCCATCTGGTTTCATATGAAATAAATCGTGAAGTAAAAAAGCATAATCAGCTTTTCCCCTAGGTGCCAGACCGAATCTCGAATAACGTGGATCATGTTCTTTATTTGCCGGATCCCATACCTGAGAATACGGCGGATTAGATACTACTGCATCCACATAAACGGGATCATACGTATTCACCGGATCATTATCATCAAAAAATGGCCAGTCTTCTTCCAGGGTATCGCCATTTCTGGTTACTATGTTATCAGGCTTTATCCCCCTCATTATCAGATTCATTCTCGTTAAATTATACGTATTTTCCTTAAGTTCCTGCGCATAATATTTTATGTTATTGTCGCTGCCAACATATTTTGCAACGCTTCGTCCAATATTGATAAGTAATGAACCAGATCCACTTGTAGGATCATAAATCTTTATCTCATTTCTGTCTCTCAAATGGTGTGCAACTATCTCCGACATTAAAAAAGAAACTTCATGAGGTGTGTAAAACTCTCCGGCCTTTTTTCCTGCATTTGAAGCAAATTTTTCAATCAGATATTCATATATAAAGCCTAAAACATCGTAATCTTGCCTTCCATCCATAGGAATATCTCTAATAAGCTGTAGTAACCCTCTGATGGCTTTTGTTCTCGCACCTGATGTATCTCCTAATTTACTAAGCCCCGTTTCAAGTGTTCGAAAAATGTTTTCAAAAACCGGTTTATGCGTCGGACTGATCAACCTGCTAAATGCTGATAATGCATCTGTTACATTCGAAACAGAAAAATCATTTCCCATGTTAATCCATGTAGAATATAAATTTTCATATGAAATAAAATATCCTAAATTATCCTGTACATATTTAACTGTTTCAAAATCGGCTAATGTTCTGATATCTTCATCCGTAAAATCATTTTCTTTTAACCATTTCACTTCTGTATCTGACAGATATTTATAAAAAATAAATCCTAAAATGTAATCTTTATATTCGTTAGCTTCTATTTTTGAACGCATTCTATTGGCAGACTCCCAAATTCTGTTTGCCAGCTGCTGTTTATTCATTTCACCGGTCTCCTCCTGCTTGTCCTTATATATAATTTAGGCAAATTTAAAATATATATATTTATTTACATAATACCATATCCACTTTTAGCTTTAAACAAAAATCTCTTACTCTCTGAATTAGCGTAAGTCACAACTTTTTCTTTAATAAACAAGCAAAGAACCCGGAATTTCTTCCGGGTTCTCCTGTTCTCTGTATTATGTAGCTCATATTGTTGAAGCTTTTGCTTCCAGGCTCATTATAATGTCTCGATGAATCTCATAAATGCTTCTCTTCCTTCTGGTGTGCATTTGTATACACCGGCATCTTCGAGTACATGTACAAACACAATGCCGACCTCTTTCTGGAGGATCTCATGGATGTTGTCTTTGTTGATGTCCTTGTATTTCGGGAGCACTTCTGCCGCCCATGCCGCATGTTTCTCGATCTTTTCGTTGGAAGTGATGTCTTTGCCTTCCAGAATGTATTCTTCGAGAAGTTCCAATTCTTCTTTCAGTCGTGCCGGAAGTACCGCAAGTCCCATAACCTCGATGAGGCCGATATTTTCTTTTTTGATGTGATGATACTGTGCATGCGGATGATACACACCGAGCGGATTTTCCTCAGTCGTGATGTTGTTTCGAAGCGTCAGATCCAGTTCATATATATCACCGACGGAGTGATCGTGTTGTGCGGTTCACCGTCTGTCTCTGCAAAAATAAATGCTGCTTCATCGGTATAGCCTCTCCACACTTCCAGTACATGTGTCGCAAGGTCAACCAGACGGTCAGAGTCTTTATGGCGGATACGAAGCACAGACAGCGGCCACTTAACGATGCCAGCCTCTACATCCTCATAACCCGGGATTGTCACATGTTTCTCAATCGGAGCTTTTGCCATTGCAAATGTATAATGACCACCCTGAAAATGATCATGGCTCAGAATGGAGCCGCCAACGATCGGAAGATCCGCATTGGAACCAAGGAAATAATGCGGGAACAGTTTGACAAAATCAAACAGCTTAATAAATGCATTTCTCTCGATCTTCATCGGGGTATGCTTGCTGTTAAACACAATACAGTGTTCATTGTAATATACATATGGAGAATACTGGAATCCCCATGGTGTATCATTGATCGTGATCGGAATGATTCTGTGGTTCTGTCTCGCCGGATGATTGACACGGCCTGCGTATCCCTCGTTTTCCGGGCAGAGGAGACATTTCGGATAACTGCTTGCTTTGGCATTCTTTGCTGCCGCGATCGCTTTCGGATCTTTTTCCGGTTTGGAAAGATTGATCGTGATATCGATTTCTCCATACGGGCTGTCCACTTTCCATTTCTGGTCTTTTTTTACACGATAACGACGAATATAGTTGCTGTCCTGGCTCAGTTTGTAAAAATAATCCGTTGCTTTCTGCGGATCATCCTGATATCTGTCCCAGAACTCTTTCTGAACCTGTGCCGGACGGGGCATCAGGCAATTCATCAGTCTGGTGTCAAAAAGATCACGGTAGACCACACTGTCTTCGATCAGTCCCCTCTTTACTGCTTCATCCAGAAGTTCCTTCAGAGTTTCTTCCAGATCCACACCGGAAAATTTCTCTTCCGGCTCGGTGTATTCATCTTCGTGAAATACATCCAGAAGAAGGTTCGTTGTGTAATTTTTCTCACACTCCGGAACCAGTCCTGACTCAACTCCATACTGTACAAGTTTTGCGATGCCTTTGCTTAACATAAGCCTGTCCCCCTGTAAAATTATTTTTGGTTATCAAGATAAGAAATAAACACATTGCCCGCCTGCTGGAAAAGAGCGGTACTGTCGTTCATTCCATACGGGCTGACTTCACCTGTCGCAGGATCCAGAAGCCATGTATTGTATGCGTCATATCCGACGATCACGACACTGGTATCTGCACCGGTTTTTGCTATAACTGCACGCTGTGCGCTGATCTCATAAAGGACATTTTCCAGACTGCATCCGGTAAGATCGATCACAGTTCCGGAATCTCCCAGGCCTTCCTGCAGCTTGTCTTTATCCCATGAACCACTTCGGATGATCTCAGGAACATCCTCCGTATTCAGCGTAAGCTGTGTTTTTATATTTCCACGTTCCCAGACATATTGCTGCGCCCGGTTCAAAACCACGCCGGTCCGGCTGTCTGCCTGCAGTACTGCCTGTGCCGGATCAGTCCACACACTGTCCAGTCCACCACGGGCATATACATAATAAACGTTTCCAAGCTGGCTCTTGTCCACTTCGACCTGAACAATGTTCTCGTTGCCGTTTTTTATTTTGGCAGTAAGAATCAGCGGTTCATCTGCCTCCGGTTTGTCAGTGAATACCAGCTTGACGATAACACCCTGACGTGTCGTGCTTGTCTGCTCCACAGAAACCAGATCTGCCGAAGTTTTCTTATTATTCATGATATTGTCTTTATTCTTTACGGTGTACACATTTCCATTCTTTTCTGACAGATTAAATTCCATCATAGAACTTCCGACCGTCACCTCTGTAATATAATATCCATCCTGATGATACTCTTTTTTGATATTTCCGTCAAAGTCCTCAATCTTTATAGATGTGATTCCGTCGACCGTATGCCCGTTTTCATCGGTAAGACTGTCCCCGTCAAGTACATTTCCGTAAATCAGGTCTTCATTCATAAAGCCAAGCACACGGAGCTGCTGCGAGGTATCCGGTGTATCATTTCTCGTCTTCAGTGAATCAAAATCAATGTATTCGATCTGTCCTGTCTGCTCACCGTCCACAATGCGCCATGCCGCGTGCGCATTTGTCTCAGACACGGCGAACTGATTGTTGTCGATATTTTCCGCCAGAACTTTATAATCACTGTCATCAATATTGATCTGGTAAAGACTTCCGGAAAGAAGCAGGAACAGCTGGTTTTTCTTGTTTACATAACTCAATGTACCGAGATCGGATTTCAAAAACTCAAACGACTCTGTCGTCGGAATAAAGACTTTCTCCTCAACTACATTCTGATCATGATTGTAATGATAGATTCCGGCTCCGCAGTAACCTTCGTGGCTTCCGCGGTTCATGTAACCATAGACCATAAAATTGACATCGCCGTCGTCTTCCACACTCAGAAGCTTAATGTCATGTTCCGTGCGTGAATCACGGAAATCTCCTTTTGCCGCCTTACGGAAATCAAACACCTGCGCAAACTTGCCGTTATTCTGCGTGTAAGTCCAGAGCGCCCCTTCCTGCACAAAAGCCGTCACACTTCCCTCTGTATTTGTAAGATATGTCACATTTTTGTTTCGGACTCCGAGCAGCAGCCCGTCATCCGTGATCACCGACTGTTTCGGGTCAAATACCTGTCCTGCAGACCTCTCAAAATCGAGCAGACGGATACGGTCCTCCGAATAACGCAAACGGTAAAAATCTGTTACATTATAGTATTCCGCACCACCGTTTTCATTTGCGGCACAGATTTCATATTCCAGTGAAATACTGGCGGTTGTTTCATTGATTTCTTTGATGACCGGTATCCCTTTCTTTGTGATCTGTGGATTTAAATTACCCCAGCTTATCACAGAAAGTGGTGATTTAATGGAAACGGATGCAAAATTTGTTGTCGCTGAATCTGCGGATTCCAGATATGCGGCAAGATTATCTGCCGAAGTTTTGTCCATACACATCTGTGCAAAATCAGATACAAATTTCACATAAGCCTGCGTATTTGTAGAGGATCTGGATACAACTCGCGTATAATAATAGGCTTCCCCATCATTGGTATCGACCGTCAGCTGCATGGAATACTCCTGATTCATCAGAAGACCGGAGTTGATTTCAATCTGTGCCCGGATATAACCGTCCGATCCCGACGAATCCAGATCTTTGATCTTGCGGTTTTCGACAATCTTGGTTCCATCAGAAGTACGTACCTCATAAGAAAGACTCTTTACCTTTTCGTCATAAGGATTAATCGCAAGCGTCAGTTTCTTCGTTGTATCCAGTGGTGTCACACTGTCACGGACAAAATCTGCTTCCATCGGCTGCCGGTAACCATACATACGGTTCGCCAGTGTTCCGCTAAAATCCACCATCACTTCCGGAAGTGTTGGATTATTCATATCCGAACGGTCATCGGTCGTTTCATTGTTCATCAGAAACACCGTGCCGGCCACTCCCAGTATAAAAATTATCAGAAGAATCAAAAACCTTTTCAGTACTTTTAACATGGTTTCAGACTCCCTTCTCAGAGTGCAGTCCGTCCGGATAAAGCAGTTTTTCCAGCGTCAGATGGCTGTTCAGCGCATCATTCATCGCAGGAAGCCCCTTCGGGAAATGAGCTTTTTCATTTTTGACCGCACGGATCAGAAGATTCTTCGGGGTATGTTCCATATCAATAAATTCAAGGATCTGTGTACTATATCCTTGCGATTCAAGCAATTCTGCACGGATGCCATCTGTCAGAAGCGCCGAAATACGTTCTTTCAGGATACCATATTTCAGTACCGGCTCCAGAAGTTCGTTGTGAATCTGACTGTTCAGCTCATGCTGAAAGCACGGTACAGACAGAATCACCTGTGCATCCCACTCGACAGCTTTTGCAAGTGCATAGTCTGTCGCTTTGTCACAGGCATGGAGCGTCACGACCATATCGACTTTTTGTACACCTTCATAATCTGCGATATCACCATGCAGAAAATGCAGCTTGTCATAGCCGTATTTTCCGGCAAGGCTGTTACATTTCTTAATAACGTCTTCTTTCAGATCAAGTCCGATGATATTGACATCGTATCCTTTGAGTTCTTTCAGATAGTAATACATGGCAAATGTCAGATAAGATTTGCCACATCCGAAATCCAGAATCGTGATCTCCCGTTCTCTGGACAGCGCCGGAAGAATATCCTCAATAAATTCCAGAAAACGGTTGATCTGCTTAAATTTGTCATAAGAAGTATTGTGGATTTTGCCCTCGCGGTTCATCACACCGAGATCCACAAGAAACGGAACCGCCGTCCCCTCTTTCAGAATGTATTGTTTTACCCGGTTGTGCGCCTGAATCCTGACCGGTTCCAGCGCCGGATGCTTTTTGACTTTGATTGTCTGCCTGCCTTTTTTGCTGACCAGAACCGTGCCATCCACGCATCTTCCCTGTATCTGAAACTGCGAAAAACAGCCTTCGCCAAGGTTTGCCTCCACATAGGAAATGATTTCTTCCTTTGTATGATTCGAGTGAAGTACCTTCGTTCCCACCGTCGAGGATGCCTGATAACAGACACTGCCTTTCAGTTCGATCGGGCGTATCCGCACACGGGACGGAGCATCTTTGTCCTTGCTTCTCTGACCGCTTAAAACTGCAAGCATCAGCTCTTCATCAAATTGTTTTTCCAAAAATTCCTGTAATGTCATCATATAAAATAAGTCTTTCTTTCTGTCACACTGTACGTCTGTAATGCAAAGCTTCCTGTTAGAATCCCCGGCATCTGCGCCGTCTGCAGCGTCTTCTGGAAATCTCCTGATATAAAAGCACTTCGATCAGATCATCCAGAAAACGATCCGCAACCTCCTGCATCTCAAGTTCCCCAGCAACCTGCTCGCGGATCTGTCTGCAAAGGCCACGCATCATCAGTCTGTCGGGATATTCATCATAAAGTCTGCTTCCTTCATAATCCAGAAGCTCACATTCTTCTTCTACTTTTTCCTGCACTTTAAGTGCTGTATCGGGAAAATAAGATTTCATCAAAGCAAATTCTCTTTCCTGCATGCGCTCACCACTATAAAGCACCGGACTGGCATAGGTCAGATAAAATGGTAAAAACTTGTCATAATACATGGACAGGCTCCTGCTTTACCATCGTCCCTAACATTTTATGCAGGAATATGCAAAGTGTGCCGCGATCAGCCCTGAATGTCTTTCAGAATACGAAGTGTCAGTCTGAAGCTGTGCTCTGCTGCCATTGCCTCAAATGTCGGATAATCCATTTCTGCACTTCCGTCTGCTTTGTCGGAAATCGCACGGATCACAAGAAACGGAACGTTGTTAAGATATGCTGTCTGAGCAATTGCTGCGCCTTCCATTTCAACTGCATATGCACCGAATTCTTTTACAACGAAATCCTTGACACCCTGATCTGCAACGAACTGATCACCGGATGCAATGCGTCCTTCGAATACTTCAATATCCGGATTAACTTCCTTGCATGCCTGTACTGCCAGCTTGCGAAGTGCGTCATCGCTGTGGAATGAAAAAGCTTCCATCTGCGGAATCTGACCTACCGGATAGCCAAACGCTACGGCATTCATGTCATGATGGATGAGATCTGTAGAAATTACAATATCACCGATATTGATATCTGCATTCAGACTTCCTGCGATACCTGTATTGATCACAACTTCTGCGTGGAAATCATCGATCAGGATCTGTGTGCAGACTGCTGCATTTACCTTACCGATTCCGGAACGGACAACAACCACTTTTTTGCCCTCCAAAACACCTGCATAAAATTCCATGGAAGCTTTGTGTGTGATCTCCACGTTCTGCATACGCTCTTTGAGGCTTGCAACCTCTACTTCCATTGCTCCTATGATACCAATACATCTCATAATAAAATTCTCCCGTCTTTTTTCTGTATTTTAAATTGTCTATTTCAAAATTTCTACATTCTTTTTTATTATACCAAATGTTGCGTTTATATGGAAACTTTTTTTCTTTTCTGCTATACTGTCTCAAGGAGGTTGATATTATGGTATATAAAACATCCGGCGTCTGTTCAAGCGCCATCTCATTTGAAATTGACGAACAGGGAAAAGTTCATGATGTAAAATTTCAGGGCGGATGCTCCGGCAACACACAGGGCGTAGCCAGACTGATCGAAGGTATGGATGCCAAAGAAGCTATCAGCAGACTCGAAGGAATCCGCTGCGGATTCAGACCAACATCCTGTCCGGATCAGCTTTCCAAAGCTCTGAAAGAAGCTTTAAACTAAATATTTTTTTCCTGTACAGCTGTGAGCTGTATATAAGTACATCAACTGCAAAACCGGAGAACCACATCGGCTCTCCGGTTTTTTGCATCTTTTTATATTGATTTTTATTTGCAATTCTTTATGACAGATCATCTCGGTCCCATTTATCACACAATGACTGCACTTCTCTTGTAAAGCGGTCGAGATCTTTGTTCGGAATACCTTCGCTCTTACGGATAACAGACATAAGACGCTGTCCCATAGCAACCAGTTTCTGGAATGCACGTGCAGCTTTCGAAGTCTTCGGTGAAACGGCAGCCTTCGTGATCTTGATGCCCTGTGCTTCATAGATGCAGACATTTTCTGCGAGGTCAAAAACGGTGCCGCTGAACGGTGCCATTGCATCCAGTCCAAGTTCTTCTTCAAGACGTCTTGCAAAAATTTCCGTCACTTCATCATCACCATGTGTAACAAAAACTTTTGTCGGTTTCTGACTGAAAGATTTGATCCAGGTCATAAGTCCGTTTACATCGGCATGACCGCTGATGCCCGGCATCTGGCAGATTTCTGCGCCAACATAAACAGTCTCACCAAAAAGTTTTACCTCTGTAGCACCTTCGAGAAGTGATCTTCCGAGGGTACCGATTGCCTGATAACCGACAAACAGAATCGTGTTGTTCGGATTCCACAGATTGTGTTTCAGGTGATGTTTGATTCGTCCGGCATCGCACATACCACTCGCGGAAATGATTACTTTGCAATCCTCGTCAAAGTTGATGGCTTTGGAATCATCACTTGTGATCGAAGTTTTCAGTCCCGGGAACATTAACGGGTTGATGCCCTTATTTACAAGTGCCAGCGCTTCTTCATCAAAACAGTCATAAATATGTTCATTAAAAATGGTTGTCGCTTCATTTGCAAGCGGACTGTCCACATAAACTTTGAAATTATCGTGTCCGTGAACGCGTCCTTCTTCTTTGATCTGACGGATGAAATAAAGCATCTCCTGCGTACGTCCTACCGCAAAGGATGGAATCACAACACTTCCCCCGCGATCAAAGGTTCTCTGGATCACCTCACTCAGAAGTCCCACATAATCCGGACGGTCACCATGGCTTCTGTCACCGTAGGTCGACTCCATCACGACATAATCCGCATCGTGAAGGTATACCGGATCTTTGATCAGCGGCTGATTGAGATTTCCGATATCGCCGGAAAAAACAATCTTTTTCTCTTTACCATCCTCGTTGATGATCACTTCAATGCTTGCAGATCCAAGCAGGTGTCCGGCATCGACAAACCGTACACGGATACCTTCCGCCGGTGTGACCGTCTTTTCATATGGACACGGAACAAAATTCTTCAGGACACCCATTGCATCTTCCATCGTATATGCCGGTACAAACTCCGGCTTGCCCTGACGACGTCCCTTACGGTTACGCCATTCTGCCTCGAACATCTGGATATGGGCGCTGTCTCGAAGCATAATGTCACAGAGATGGCAGGTCGCCTGTGTCGCATAAACCGGTCCCTGAAAACCTTTTGCATAGATTGCCGGCAGATTTCCGGAATGATCCATATGTGCGTGGGTCAAAAGCACAAAATCAAGGTCACTTCCCTTAACCGGTATTTCCTGATTTTCATAATAATCGGGTCCCTGTTCCATACCACAGTCTACAAGAAACTTCTTACCGGCAGCTTCCAGATAATAACAGCTTCCGGTTACTTCATGTGTCGCCCCAATAAAGGTTATCTTCATGTGCGAGCCCCCTTTGTCTGAAAAATCACGCAAATATATATTGTTGTAACCATTATACACGATTTAATTATTTTTTAACAGTATTTTTGTATAAAATCACAAGATAAATACAGGAGAAGATTTACTGTTCACACGTAATGTCCCGCGAGGTGTTTTGCCATGAATATGGCAAAATCCCGAGACATACGGGGCAAA
>ERZ772819.1765-NODE-1765-length-16866-cov-8.979359_pt1 | contig 16866 bp, 9 predicted proteins | sample MGYA00580860_ERZ772819 | MGnify/ENA primary metagenome ERZ772819 (study PRJEB29015, sample SAMEA2737683) | human gut metagenome | biome: human gut; feature: human-associated habitat; material: faeces | place: China | collected 2012 ...
ACGCTGGGTGTCATCGGTCTGGGTGCCATCGGTTCCCGGGTGGCCAACTGCGCCATTGAGCTGGGCATGGAGGTCTACGGCTACGATCCCTACATCTCCATTGATGCCGCCTGGAACCTGTCCAGCCAGGTCCACCACTGCGTGAACCTGAACGACATGCTCCCCCTGTGCGACTACATCACCCTCCATGTTCCCTACCTGCCCACCACCAAAGACACCATCAACGCCCAGACTCTGGCCCTGTGCAAGGACGGCGTGAAGATCCTGAACTATGCCCGCGGTGAGCTGGTGAACACCGCAGCCCTGCTGGAGGCCATGGAGACGGGCAAGGTCTCCGGCTACATGACCGACTTCCCCACTGAGGCCATTCTGGGCAAGCCCGGCATTGTCTGCACCCCGCATCTGGGTGCTTCCACGCCGGAAGCCGAGGACAACTGTGCCGCAATGGCCGTGCAGGAGATCAGCGATTACCTCAAGAACGGCAACATCATTCACTCGGTGAACATGCCCGAGGTGCACCAGCCCCGTGCAGGCGGCAAGCGCATCTGCATCATCCACAAGAACGAGCCCGGCATGATCAGCCAGATCACCGCCCTGACCACCGAAGCGGGCCTGAACATTGAAAACATGGTGAACAAGAGCAAAAAGAACATGGCTTACACCATGCTGGACGCGACCGGTGCCGTGGACGGCAGGCTGGCTGAGAAGCTGGCCGCCATCCCTGCTGTCATCCGGGTGCGCATCCTGTAACACTGCCAACCCTTAGCTTTCCCCTCGCCCCATCTGTTCATGGGCGGGGGGATTTTTTTGTGGAACACCCCGCCGTCCCTCCGGGGGAAGCCGTTGACACAAAAAATCCCCCCTGCCGTTATACAGCAGAGGGGAGAAAGAAGATCAGAGTGTTTACAGCTTCTTGCCGGTCAGAAGCTCATAAGCTTCCTCATACTTGGCAATGGTCTTGTCGATGACATCCTGAGGCAGATCGTAGTTGCTGTCGGGATTGGCCTTGAGCCAGTTGCGGACGAACTGCTTATCGAAAGAGGGCTGACCGTGGCCGGCCTCATAGCCCTCCAGCGGCCAGAAGCGGCTGGAATCGGGGGTGAGCATCTCATCGCCCAGCACCACGTTGCCGTTCTCATCCAGACCAAACTCGAACTTGGTATCGGCAATGATGATGCCGCGGCTCAGGGCATACGCGGCGCACTTCTTGTACAGGGCAATGGTGTAGTCCCGCAGCTTGGTGGCGTAGTCCTCGCCATGGCCGGGGAACTGCTTTTCCAGCACCTCAATGCTCTTTTCGTAGCTGATGTTCTCATCGTGGTCGCCGATCTCAGCCTTGGTGGAAGGAGTGTAGATGGGCTCGGGCAGCTGCTGGGATTCCTGCAGGCCCTCGGGCAGGCGGATGCCGCAGACGGTGCCGTTCTGCTGGTAGCTGGCCCAGCCGCTGCCGGTGATGTAGCCGCGCACGATGCACTCGATGGGCAGCATGGCCAGCTTGCGGCACTTCATGCTCCGGCCCTCAAAGGCAGGCGTGCGGAAGAACTCGGGCATATCGGCGGTATCCACGCTCAGCATGTGGTTGGGCAGAACATCCTTGGTGTAGTCGAACCAGAATCTGCTCATCTGGGTCAGCACCTTGCCCTTATTGGTCACTTTATTTTTCAGGATCACATCAAATGCAGAGATACGATCGGTGGCAACCATAATGAGGCTGTCGCCATTGTCATAGATCTCGCGGACTTTGCCTTCCTTGATGGGCTTGAATTCAGTCATAGCAAACACTCCATTTTTCCTGATAGCTCTTTCATCAACGTCCTCGCCCGCTCCGGCATTGCAAAGCAATGGAGGGCAGGGTGAGCCGTTTTCCGTTTACCTATTCAGTCTATCACACTTACTGTCCGTTTGGAAGAAACAGATTCCAAGGAAAATTGCCCGCAATTTTCGATTTCTTCGTGAAAAGTGTCAAAAATCAGCAACATTTTTCGTCGAATTGACGGCTAAAGTCGTACTTTCCCGGTTGACAGCGGCTCAGAACATGGTATCATTGAATCATCAGAATTCAACTGCATCAGGAGGTAAGACCTATGGGCAAATTCCCGAAAGACTTTTTGTGGGGCGGTGCCACTGCCGCCAACCAGTGCGAGGGCGCTTACAACGAGGGCGGGCGCGGCCTGTCCAGCGTGGACGTGGTGCCCTTTGGCCCCGACCGCTTTCCCGTGGCGCTGGGCCAGCTGAAGATGCTGGACTGCGATGCCGAGCACTTCTACCCCTCCCACGAAGCCATTGACATGTACCACCACTTCAAGGAGGACATCAAGCTCTTTGCCGAGATGGGCTTCCGCTGCTACCGTCTGTCCATTGCCTGGACCCGCATCCTGCCCAACGGCGATGACGCGCAGCCCAACGAAGAGGGCCTGCGCTTCTATGAGGAGCTCTTTGATGAGTGCCACAAGTACGGCATTGAGCCGCTGGTGACCCTGTGCCACTTTGATACCCCCATTGCCCTGATCAAAAAATACGGCGGCTGGAAAGACCGCCGGATGGTGGATGCCTACGCCCACTACTGTGAGGTGCTGTTCCAGCGCTTCCGGGGTAAGGTCAAGTACTGGCTGACCTTCAACGAGATCAACATGCTGCTCCACATGCCCTTTATGGGAGCCGGTCTGCTCTTTGCACCCGGCGAGAACGTGCAGCAGGTCAAGTATCAGGCCGCTCACCACGAGCTGGTGGCCAGCGCAAAGGCCGTCAAGCTGGCCCATGCCATCATGCCCGATGCCATGGTGGGCTGTATGCTGGCCGCCGGTCAGTTCTACCCCCGCACCTGCGCCCCTGCCGATGTGCAGGCTGCTGCCGAGGCTGACCGCGACAACTACTTCTTCATTGATGTCCAGTCCCGCGGCGAATACCCTGTCTGGGCCAAAAAACGGATGGAACGTGCAGGCATCACCCTGCAGATGGAGCCGGGCGACGAGCAGCTGCTGAAAGAGGGCACTGTGGACTTCATCTCCTTCAGCTACTATTCCAGCCGCTGCACCACTGTGGACCCCGAACTGATGAACAAGGCCAGCGGCAATGCCATCATGGATGCCGTCAAGAACCCCTACCTCAAGGCCAGCGATTGGGGCTGGGCCATCGACCCGGTGGGCCTGCGCATCACCATGAACAGCCTGTATGACCGCTACCAGAAACCGCTCTTCATCGTGGAGAACGGTCTGGGTGCGGTGGACAAGGTGGAAGCAGATGGTTCCATCCACGACACCTACCGCATCGACTACCTGCGGGCCCACATCGAGCAGATGGAAAAGGCCATCAACGAGGATGGCCTGCCCCTGCTGGGCTACACCACCTGGGGCCCCATCGACCTGGTCAGTGCTTCCACCGGCGAGATGAAGAAGCGGTACGGCTTCATCTATGTGGACAAGGACAACGAAGGCAAGGGCACGCTGGCCCGCAGCCGGAAGGATAGTTTCTATTGGTATAAAAAGGTCATCGCCTCCGACGGCGAAGATCTGGCCTGAGCCAACTGTGAGGAAAGGAATCATAGCACAAGATGACGACACCCCAAATCATTGCGCACCGCGGTGCATCCTATCTGGCCCCTGAGAACACGCTGGTCGCCTTCCGCAAGGCGATGGAGATCGGCGCGGACGGCGTGGAAATGGATGTACAGAAGACCTACGACAACGAGCTGGTCATCCACCACGACTACATGGTGGACATGCACACCGACATCTCCGGCCAGATCTACGACCTGACCATGGGCGAGCTGAAGACCCTGGATTTTGGCAGCTGGAAAGATGCCATCTACGCCAACGAGAGGATCGCCACGCTGCAGGAAGCGCTGGAGCTCTGCGCCGGCATGGAGGGCACGCAGGTGCAGCTGGAACTGAAAAGCCCACTGCAGGACGACCCCGACTTTGTGCCCCGGGTGCTGGATGCGGTCCGCGCCGCCGGGCTCACCGACCGGCTCACCCTCATCTCCTTCCACCACTCCCAGCTGCGGCAGGCAAAGCAGCTGATGCCTGAGCTGAAGGTAGGCGCGCTGACCTACGGCGCTTTCCTCAGCATGGTGCTTCCCCCGCCGGTGATATGGAAGGATCTGGGCCTTGTGAACAGCATGGATGAGCCCTTCAGCGAGGAAAACTGCATCGACCTGCGGAACAATCTCATCTACCGCACTGTGGCCGACAAGGTGGATATGCTCCGCGCCAACTTCCCCGGCGAGACCGTGGAGCAGGTCATCGGCCATCTGGAGGAGCAGGCGGATGTAGCTGCCTACATCAAAACGCTGGATTTCCCCGTGGACATCGTCAGCTGCGAGTACCACACCGCCTACTCCAACCCCGATCTTGTGAACCAGCTCCACGCCATGGGCATCCAGGCCGCGTTCTGGACCGTGGACACTCAGGACGCTGTCCGTTCCCTGCTGCCCCTTGGCCCTGACTGCATCGTCACCAACCGGCCTGACCGCGTGCGGGAATGGGTGAATGCGGAAATGAGGAAATAAAAAGATCACAAAACGTCCCCGTGCAGGATATCAAAACTGCACGGGGACGTTTTCTATGTCAGCACTGCATTATCTGATGTCTGGCATCGTTATGACGGCGCTCTCCTTGCGAGCACGCTCTGCGCAGAAGACCCCCAGATGCCCATTGATCGAATCTTTGATCGTTGTGCAGGAGATGGAAGGCTCCTCACCCTGAAGCACATGAACAAAGTCCTCCACCAGCCGCAGGTCGCCGCCGCCATGAGAGCCTGTCATGCCGCTCTTATCTCCACCGATCTTCAGATCTACCACTTCCTCGTTCCAGCCCTTCTCGCTGGCGGTATCTATGGTGCGCACAGTGAAAACCGAATCGTCAAACACGCCCTTGATCTCACCCTTCGTACCAATGATGTGGATGTTGCGCTCCGGCTTTGCTGCGCCGCCGATCATGTTCAGGGTCGCAGTTGCGCCATCCGCAAAATTCATCAACACCGATTGATGATCCACCACCGTATGTTCACAATCCCACACACAGCGTCCATGGATATTGTCTGTCATCAGCGACTTGCGCTTGTCCTCCAGCGTCGGCTCCTCAATATTCTCCAGGCAGTCCCATACATAGAACGCCCACCGATCCGGGTGATCCAGATAATGCTTTTTGGCAGAGTACAGACAAGTCTCCTCGCACTGACAATCCACCAGGCAGCGCTTGCCTGCCCCTGCGGGCTTTTTGGCAGGATCAAACTGGAAGTCACTTCCAAAGCTAGCGATCTGTTTGGGCGAAACGCCGCTCTTCAGCCACATAATGAGATCCATGTCATGGCAGCACTTTGCCAGCAGCATCGGAGCCCCGCATTTTTCCTCGTTGCCCCATTTGCCGCGCACAAAGGAGACGGCCAGATGATGGTAGCTGACATGCTCCGTGGCCTGAATATTGATAATGTCACCGATCTCCCCGCTCAGCAGTCTCTGCTTGATTGCGACATAGAAGGGCGCATACCGCAGAACGTGGCAGATCATCACCTTCCGCCCGGTCTCTTTTACCACCTCATATAAATAGTTCACTTCCTCCTCGCTGATCGCGAAGGGCTTTTCCAGCAGCATATCATATCCTGCACGCAGGAGCGGAACCGCAGTGGGCACATGCTGGCGGTCCATGGTTCCATTGATCACCGCATCTGCCAGCTTAGGCCTTTCTGCCAGCTCCTCAGCACTCTTGAAGCACATTTCCTCCCCGAAGCCATGCATCTCCGCAACCTTTTTCCGCCGGATCGGATCCGGATCTGCTACGCCCACGATCTTCAGCTCGTCCGGGTGTTCCAGCGCATACAGGCTGTACAGGATCGCCCGATGGCCCGCGCCCACGATGATGGCCGTGATCTGCTTACTCATAGTTTCTCTCTTCCTTTCTTTTGAATGGATCTCCGATTCCAATTTTGTTTCCAGCATATCTTTTTGTGCCGGAATCGTCAAGGTGAAGGAGCATGACATTTCATCCCGCACCATGACAAAAGGAAGAAAAAATGCATCTTTGTGGACATTGTGCAACAATCACACTCAAAAACGAGAAAATCTTTTGTGCGTTTTGTATCAAAAAATGTTGCAATTCCAAAAAGAACATGATATGCTTCTGAGTAAGGAAAAACCACTGGGCGGCAGCGTACGAGCTGAACGGAGGTTATGGAAGCACGGGGATCTCCCCCGTCCCATTCCATAAATCAAGGAGGAAAAGATTTTATGAAAGAAAGAAAAATCAGCAGACGCGCCGTATGCAGCGCTATGGTCGCTTCTCTGGCATTGGGTGTTCTGGAGGGCTGTGGCAGCTCTTCCTCTACTACTTCTTCTGCTGCCGGTTCCGGAGCAGCTGCTTCCAACGAGCGCATCACCGTGCGCATCCTGAAATCCAAGGCTGCAAACGAGGTTGCTGCCGAGCAGATGGATGTCTGGAAGGTCCTGGGCGAAAAATTCAATATGGATTTTGAATTTGATAATCCCCCGCAGGACAACTACAACGAGCGCCTGAACCTTGTGATGATGGATGCTCAGCTGCCGGATATCATTATGGATATGCCCACCACCGAGGTGCTGAAATACGGCGAGTCCGGCGTGATCCTGTCCCTGAACGACTACATCGAGAACAACATGCCCAACCTGAAGAAGGAGATCGACAAGCGGGACGGTGTCGAAAAAGCACTGACTTACAGCGACGGCAATATTTATTATATGCCCATGCTGGATGAGAAGGTCTCCGGCAATATGCCCTACATCGTCCGCACCGACTGGCTGGAAAAGCTGGGCATTGAGAGCCCCGTGACCCTGGAGGACTGGGAGAACTACTGGCATCTGGTCAAGACCACCGACCTGAACGGCAACGGCACCAACGATGAGATTCCCTTCAGCTCCTACGATATGACCGGCCTGCGGAACTTCTGCACCGCATTCGGCTGCCTGGATGACTTCTACACCGACCCGGACGATGGCGGCAAGGTCCACTACGGCCCCATCGACCCCAAGTACAAAAAGGCCGTGACCTGGATGCACGATATGTACGAGAAGGGCTATATCGACCCTGAGATCATCACCATGGACTACGCTTCCTTCGTGCCGAAGCTGGCCCAGAACGCGGTGGCTTCCTTCTACGGCCCGCTGGGCGGTATGCTGGCTGCACAGAACGCCACCATGCCTGCCTCCTTCCCCGGCTTCCATGTTGAGGCCACCGTCCCCCCCAAGGGCGATGCACAGATCCACTCCTATATTGATCAGGAGCCGCGTGCCATTGCAGCCGCCACCATCACCGCAAGCTGCAAGAACGTTGACCGCGTGGTCGCTCTGCTGGATTACATGTACAGCGACGAGGGCACCCGGCTGATCAACATGGGTATTGAGGGCACTCACTACACCATGCAGGACGGCAAGCCGATCTTCACCGATTATGTTATGAACAATCCTGACGGCCTGTCTCCCAAAAACGCGATCGGCACCTTCACCTTTGCACAGAGCTCCGGCCCGTTCATTCTGAGCCAGGATGAGGTCACACAGCTGGATGATGAGTCTGTCAACCGCGCAAAGCAGGACTGCATCATTCCCTTCCTGGAAGAATCCAAGAAGTATGTGATCCCCGGCTCCACCTCCTTCTCCTCTGAGGACGATGCCGTCCGCCGTGCTGTGATGGCTGATGTGGACACTTACGTTGACGAGATGATCATCAAGTTTGTTTCCGGCCGTGAACCGCTGTCCAACTGGGACACCTACGTTGAAAAGGTCAATGGCATGGGCATTGCAGAAGTCGTCGATATCTACCAGAAGACGCTGAATGGCTGATGCCCCAGCAGGTACCTATTTTTTGATCCAGTAAAATAACGGCCGGGGCAGGAACACCCTGTTCCCGGCCTATTTTTTCCTGGGTTCTTCAGAACGAAAACAGGAGAATACCACCATGAAAACTGCCACCGCAGCAAAACCGATCACACTGCCAACAGCGAACCGCCTTGATCATGCCTGCAAAAAGTTCTGGCGCAGCCGCTATCTTCTTTTGATGCTGCTGCCCGCCCTGATCTGGTATATCGTGTTCATGTACGCGCCCATGTACGGCGCGCAGATCGCCTTCCGTGATTTCTCTCCCGTACTGGGCATCACGGGCAGCAAGTGGGTCGGCTTCAAATATTTCACCCAGTTCTTTAAATCCGAGTATTTTGGCCGTCTGATCAAAAACACACTTGGCATCAGCCTGTATTCCATTATTGTGGGCTTTCCCATTCCCATCATTCTGGCTCTGCTCATCAACGAAGTCCGCGGTAAATTCTTCAAACGCAGCGTACAGACCGTAGTGTACCTGCCCCACTTCATCTCCGCCGTGGTCGTTGTCAGTATTCTGAGCGCCCTGCTTTCTCCTTCCAGCGGCCTGATCAACCAGCTGATCACTGCCTTTGGCGGTACGCCGATCCACTTTATGGCCGAACCCAAGTACTTCAAGACGATCTATGTTCTTTCTGACATCTGGCAAAGCGCCGGCTACGGTTCCATTGTGTACATGGCGGCACTGACCGGCATTGACCCCTCTCTCTACGAGGCCGCCACCGTTGACGGTGCTTCCAAATGGGACAAGCTGATCCATATCACGCTGCCCGGCCTGCTGCCCACGATCATCATCATGCTGATCCTCCGCATGGGCTCTATTTTCTCGGTCGGCTATGAAAAGATCATGCTGATGTACAACCCTGCAACCTATGAGACTGCCGATGTGATCTCCACTTACGTTTACCGCCGTGCCTTTGAAAGCGGCGATTACAGCTTCTCTGCGGCTGTGGGCCTGTTCAATTCTGTGATCAATTTTACCATTATCGTGCTGTTCAACAAGTTCAGCAAAAAGATCAGTGAGGTGAGCCTGTGGTGATGAAAAAGAATATTGATGCGATGAATCACCCCACGAAAGTGAAGGAAAGCATCGGGGAACGAATCTATACCATTGTTGTGTATCTGCTGCTGATCCTGATCAGCGCAACCATCATTCTGCCGCTTCTGCACATCGTCAGCGGTTCATTCAGTGATCCCATGCAGCTGCTGACAGGCAATGTTTCCTTCTGGCCCAAAGGCTTTACGACCTCCATGTATGAGAAGGTTCTGAAGGATGCCAGCATCTGGACGGGTTATCTGAACACGATCCTGTATACCGTGCTGGGCACCCTGATCAGCGTGACCCTTACCGCCTGCGCCGCCTACCCCCTGTCCCGCAAGGATCTGTTCGGGCGCAATGTCTTTATCAGCCTTTTCATCTTTACCATGTTTTTCAACGGCGGCATGATCCCCACTTATCTGATCATTCAGAAGCTGGGTATGCTGAATAAGATCTGGGCGCTGGTGCTGCCTTCCGCCATCAGTACCTATAACATGATCATCATGCGCACGTTCTTTGAAAACACCATCCCGAATGAGCTGATCGAGGCCGCAGCCTTGGACGGCTGCAACGATATCACGACCTTCTTCCGCATTGTTCTTCCGCTCTCCGGTGCAGTGTTCGCAGTTATGGCGCTGTTCTATGGCGTTGCGCAGTGGAACAGCTGGTTCCCGGCATTGCTGTACATTCGGGATCGTTCTCTGTATCCTTTGCAGATGATCCTGCGTGAGGTCCTGATCCAGAGCGACATCGGCAACATGGCCGGTTCCACCGGTGATGTCGAGGTCATCGGCGACGGTCTGAAATATGCCACCATGGTGGTTTCCACCCTGCCGATCATGTGCCTGTATCCGTTCCTGCAGAAGTACTTTGTTGCCGGTGTCACCATTGGCGCAGTCAAGGGCTGATGGGAGGATATCACGCCATGCAATCACATGACCTTTCCTTGCCTGCGTGGGGCCCCTACACCAAACGTTACAGCGGCACTTCCCATGTTCCTGCGGCCAACGACGGCGTTCGGTTTGACCTGTCCGTTTTTCCGGGAATGTATCGCCGCCGGGTCGATGTGCCCAATGTACGGTTTGAAAGCGGCTTTCACCCCTGGGCTGCGGCTCCGGACCTGAGCTGCTACACGCTCCGCCACGAGCTCCTGTGGAAGGATCAGCTGTATGCAGATATCTCTTTTGCCCCCCTGGGGGAGGATGCCCGGCTGATCCGCGCTGAACTCCACAACAATACAGATGCTCCGCAGAATCTTGTGCTCCATTACATGGCATCCGCCTGGGATCCCGTTCCGTCCTACCGCGGTTTTTCCCTGCCGGGCTGTGAGGTGTCCCTGCCGGAAAACGCCGCCTTTGTCTGGGCAAAGGATTATGACACCCTGGATTTTTCCATCCACCGTCCCAACGAATGTCTGACCTGGGATGGTCTGCGCCGGGGCGAAGAAGCCGTTCCCGGCTTTGGTCAGGGATACGGCATTGGCATGGGGTTCGGCTGTTCCGAAGGCAAAGGACCTTTTGGGCAGGTCGTGCCCAACGGAAAAGGGGACACCGTTACCTTTACGCTTTCCCTTACCGCGCCCCTGCGTGCCCCCTGTCTCTGTGTACGGTATTGGAATCCGGCAGATGAAAGTTCCGAGTACGATGTCAATGGTCAGGATACGTTACTGCTGCCGCCCTGTCAGAAGCCTTCTATTGCCATCCTGCCGCTGAATGCTTCCATTCCCGCCGGGAAATTCACTCTGACCCTGACCGCTGCCGGTGTTGGAGGGGCGAAGCTGGATTGTCTCGCTCTGTGCGAGCAAGCGGACGCAGGTGACTTTACCGTTACCCTGCGCGGAGATGGCTCCCGGCCTCAGGCCGAACCCGCCGCAGATGAGAACTATCTGACCCTGCAGTATCCCCACATTCAGGAGTGCTACGGGATCCTGTGGGATGATATCACCACCCATATTCGCACGATCGAAAACGATGAACTGGATATCTTTCTGCGTGACACCGTACACGACCATGTAAACGCCACGCTGCGCGGCAACGGAAAAGGGCATTACGTCAATCTCTTTATGGGGCCGATCCCCTTGGAGGCAGGACAGACAAAAGTGATCTATGGAGCGGTCTGTGCTGCGCCGGATGCTTCTGCCGCCGCGCTGCGCTGCCATGAGCTGCTGACGCAGCGCAGTGATTGGGAGCATGTATGGCAGCAGGCTTCTGCCTCCCTTGCAGCACCGCCCGCTTTACCGGCTGCCGAATCGCTTGCCTTGGGCCAACAGTTGATGAATGCAGTTCTCTGCACCAACGTTGTGTATCCGGTGTACACGCGGGGACAGTATATCCGTCACTACACTCCCGGACGCTGGTGGGACTGTGTCTACACATGGGATTCCGGATTCATTGGAATGGGTCTGGCTCAGACCAGCCTGCGCAATGCCTTTGACTGCCTGAACACCTACCTGATGCCCCCGGATTCTGTGGATGCTGCTTTCTTACACCATGGCTCCATGGTGCCAACGCAGTTTTATCTGTACGCCGAGCTGTTGAATCGCACCAGCAGCAGAGAACTTGCCGCCTACTGCTATCCGCGCCTAAAGCTGTACTACCGCTTCTTCACCGGGCAGGAAGGCGGCTCCACTACCGCCAACCTGCACAGCGGCTTGCTGCGCCCCTGGGATTATTTCTATAATTCCGGTGGATGGGACGATTATCCCCCACAGCAGGAGGTCCATCGCCGCCGTTTGCAGGCCAGCTGCGCGCCCGTGGTCACAACTGCCCATGCGATACGCTGCGCAAAGATCCTGGCTTACACCGCCCGCCTGCTGGGTGAGACAGCCGACGCAGATGCATTTGATGCCGATGCGCTTCGCTTGGGGCGCTCCCTGCAGACTGCATGGGACGAGGAAAGCGGTTACTTCGGGTACCTCCTGCACGATCCTTCCGGTGATGCTGCAGATATTCTGCGCACCGAGCAGGGGCTGAACTACGATATGGGCATGGATGGCGCTTCGCCGCTGTTTGCAGGTGCCTGTACAGAACCGCAGAAGGAACTTCTGTGGCAGAAGCTGCAGAGCCCGGAACACCTGTGGTGTGCCTGCGGCCTTTCCACCGTGGATCAGAGTGCGCCGTACTATCGGCGTGACGGCTACTGGAACGGCGCTGTATGGATGCCTTATCAGTGGATGTTCTTCAAATCTGCACTGGATGCGGGCCTTGCCGATTTTGCTTACCGCATTGCCGACACCGCTCTTACCCTGTGGCAGAACGAGTGTGCCGAAAGCTACTGTTGTTTTGAGCACTTTATGATCGAGAGCCGCCGTGGTGCCGGCTGGCACCAGTTCAGCGGGCTTTCTTCTCCCATTGTACAGTGGTTTTCCGCTTACTACCGCCCCGGCACCCTCACGACCGGTTTTGATGCCTTTGTCCGGCATACGGATTGGGCGCCGGACAACAGCGCCTTAAATGCCACACTGGATTTTACCGCAGCGGGCCGCAGCACGGTTCTGGCTGTTCTGCAGCCGGGTCCCAAAGCTGTTACAGCCTCTGTGCCCTGCACCGTGACCACACGCCACGATGGGCTGCTTGAGCTGACCTTTGCATTGGATGCTCCCTGCACCGTGACCATAAGCATCCATCCCTGAATCCACCTGTAAAAAGAAACGAACGATGTCCGTCCGGATCGGAGGACATCGTTCGTTTTTTCTCTGCGCTGAAATCAGTTGTCTCTCTTGCGAACTGCAGAAGGCGAGAGCTGATACTTCCGCCGGAACGCCTTATAGAATGTATTCGCCGTGGAGAAGCCGCACTGCTCCGCAATATCCGTAATATTCAGATCTGTCGTTCTCAGCAGCTGCATCGCATGATCCAGACGCAATTCTTCCACATACTCTGTATAGCTCTTTCCGGTTTGCTCCTTCAGGAATTGCGAAAGATACTTTTTCGAGATCTTGAACTGCTCTGCCGTCATCGCCGCATTGATCTCCGGATTCTGGAAATTCTGTGCCAGCCAGTCCAGAATATTCTTTTGAAGCGCATCATTGTGGCTATGCTTCAAGAATTGCACATGGTTGCAGATCTCCACACAGCAGTCCTGCAACCGGCTCAGCATCTGGCGGGCAGTCAGTTTAGAGTCATAACTGCACAGATAGGCGATATCCGGACAGCGTACCCTTTCTGCCGTGTTCAGCAGAATGCCGCCTGCCGTGTAAAAATCCTGCTTAAAGTTTTCCGGGTCCAGATTATCCACCGAGAACAACTCACTCAGAAGCGAAACCGCTTCTTCCGTGCATCCGGAAAGCAGATATTCCCGAAGCCGCGCTGCATTGGTTGCATTGACCGTGGTACCGCGCTGCGCACTGCCGTTCCCCAAATAGCAGATCTTCTGTGTCGGATCCGCATAGGCCGCCACATTGCGGGCCTTCCAGTAAATGTCTGACAGCTGCTCCATTTTCTCAAAAGGATCGCTCAATATCAGGGGAGTTGTCAGATGCAGCGCATCATACAGCTGCTCTGTGCGGAAACACATTTCCCGCAGTTCCTCTGCTTCATCCGTTTCCTGCGTCAGGATCACCAGGATCAGGTCATCTGCCGTTGCCTGTACATAAAATCTCTGCCCATAAATCTGACGGATCTGCTCTGACACCACCACAGTACGCAGCTCCTCTTTCAGTGAGCACTCGGCGTTTTCCTGAAGAGATGGGATCAGCAGCAGGAAGTTATAGGCTTTCAGCTGCACCGCATCCGTCAGCTGCTGAAGGGATTCCTGACTTACAGACCCTGTACGCAGCAAAATTTCCATTTTGCCATGTTCCAGCTCGCTGCGTGAATGCTCCAGTTCCTGTGCCAGTTTATGCTGACTGTTCACATTTCGGAGAAAGATCTCATTCAGCACTTTCCGTGATGCCAGATCCGACTCGTCCAGCGTATCCAGCATCGGACGCAGGCTGTTCATGTCCTCCAGTGTCATGCAGACGCTGATCAATACACAGCCCAGAACGCCCACGATCAGATACAGACAAATTGCACGCTGTACTGCCAACAGACCCGCTTCGTAGAGCGACGGCGGCATTCCAATGACCGCCGTTGCATTCAGAGATGCCACATATCGCGTTGCCATCAGATAGCGCTTTCCCTGATAGGTCTCCCAACCCGTATCATCACTCGCCAGGGAAAGTGTCGTTCCGTCATAGTTATTTCCCGCCAGGATCGTTCCGTCATCGGAGATCAGGCAGAAAAGCCCTTCCCTGCGCCATTGCTGCTGCGAAAGGAACATTGAAACGACATCTTTTTCCTTGATCAGCACCGTCATTGCGCCGCAGAGACGGCCCGCCGTGTTCACATAGGGCTGATATACCGTGGTATATGAATTGCCATAGCTGGAATGCATCAGTTTGACAACATGGGCGGGCTTTATCGTCGTCACATCGATCCGATTCTGTGCATCCCATTCCTCCTGAGACACATCCTCATACTCAAGTGCTCCCGGGTAAAAATTGCTATGGCTTTCATACGCGCTCCGGTCATCCAATATGATGCCATTCCGCTCAAATGTAATATAGCTGTATGTGATCACAGAGGAATCGTAGGTCTTATCCTGTAACGATTTGCTGGCTCTCGTCAGTGTCTGATAATCTCCCAGAATACTGTTGTCATAACTGCTGGCAAGCAGAGTATACTCCGTTTCGCTGAACAATTTGTTCGTCGTGCTGCGGATATTGCTCAGGCAGCGTTCAAACTGGGTGGTGCCGATTGCCAGCATTTCCATCGCACTGGAGGACTGCGCCTGGATCGTCTGGCGGATCATCAGGCTATATAGAGGAAACACGACCAGGAAGAACCCAACCGGAATACAAAGATACCTTAGAAGCCTTCGGATCCAGTTTCTAACAAACAGTCTCTTACGCATCTGCAAAACTCCAAGCAATGATGATTTCTATGGAACTGTTGGCTGCGCCTGCAAGGCGTTTATGGAACCGGTGCATACAGCACAGATCCTCCCTCCGCGATTTCGCAGCATCTTTCTAATTATTTTACCACAGAAGGATTTTTTCCTCAACATTTTTATTGATTTGTAACAAAAATCCACTTTATCACCATGATTTTCAATGCTTGAAAATCTCTGTCAGATGGTCTATCACTTTGTTCCGCAAACCGTGTTGTCGTTCAAAGCCACCACCCGGGGCCTGATTGTCTGAGGGAACTCGAATCCCTGGCCATCTGATTAAAAAGCTTACTTTGATGGACTTTTGTGCTCCGAACTGTTGCGAAACACACGATTTTACGGCATTTTTTGCGTTACTCCGCCCTGTAGCAACCCCTCATGCATTTTCGAGTTGTCGCATTTTGTCGCACTTTTTTGCGGAACTATAATCGGGACTTTTTTTCATTAGCCATGATAAACGAGAGTTCAGGATCCATAATTTCGGATAGATGGAAACTGCACGGTTTGCTGCAACAGGAAGAATGATCTCGGGTGGTTCCCCTGCCATATTTCAGGATGCTGCACTCATCAAAATTTCGCCGGAGTGAGTTTGAAGGTGGGTACGGGGAGAGGTCAGAAATATCATTCGATATGGAACAGTTTTCCATAGTAGGTTACACTATTTTTTGAGCAGTTCCGCCCAGACATGGATATTTCAGTTTTGCGAGGATTTCATCTGCACTCAAGCCTTTGGCCAGCAGATTCTTCAGCTCCTTGATCTAGCGACTGTCTTGGCAGTACCCTTCTTCCTGTTGCTTTGTCAGTATGCATTGAAGTCGGTCTTACTTCCTTTAGCTCCAGTTGTAGGATTATACCTCCAAGTCTATGTAATCTGTGGAAAAAGATAGCCACGCTCTTCGTCCAGTAACATAATGCTTATCCCGCCAGCATCGGCGCAACAACAGCTTTGATTTGCTCTACAGTATAGGCACTATCTCATCGTTCAATCAACTATATTCTTCACAGCTTAGGCATATTGCTGTGTTACCTACCACTTACTGCGTAGATTCGGCCATATAGTTCTTTGCGTCCTTCAAAAAGCTAACTGTAATCATTACTATAACAACACCAATCGGGAATGCCGCCACGATGCTTACCGATTGCAGGTTGTTCATAGAACTTTCCGCAAACAACAATGCAATGGGCAGCAAAATCAGCAGGATGCACCACATCAACTGGATGCCCTTATTGGGCTGTTCATCGTCCTCGAGGGCGTGGTAGCTATAACAAGAGGCTGTCAGTGCGATGGAATCAAAAGACGTCGCGTAGAAGGCGATCATCGTAACCAGAACAGCCACCATAACGACCGGTGCACCCGGCATGGTTTTAATCATATCCACGATCATGCCGTACATATCGCCTTTTTCCAGATACTTGGCGATAAAATCCGCCTTGCCGGTCATCTGTAGTCCCATAGAGTAGTTGCCCAGCACAATGAAGCTGGTCAGCGTAGATCCAACACCGAACACATAACCGCCGAGAATCGTCTGCCGTACCGTCCTGCCACGGGAAATGCTACCGATAAAGAACGGTGCAGCCACACACCACACCATCCAGTAGGCCCAATAATAAATCGTCCAGTTCTGTGGAAAGTTCGATGTCCGAAGTGGGTCGGTGAAAGTAGACAAGTCAATAAAATTCTGAACCATCTTACCAAGCGAGGCAAATCCGGTTTCAATGATATAACGTGTCTCGCCGCCAAACAGGAGGACAAAGGCAAGCAACCCAAAGAAAAGATAGATGCAGACATTGGCCAATTTGCTGATACCCTTGAAGCCATGCAGCAAAGAGTAAGTATACACGGTGCAAGTGATCAACAGGATGATAATATTGATGACCGTGCGACTCACAGCAACATGGAATAGCTCTCCGATGATGGTTGCCATCAGCGGTGTTGCTACGCTGAAAGTAGTGGCTGTACCCGCCAGCAAAGCGAACACCGCCAGCAGGTCAATGATGCGACCTGCCCAGCCATCGGTGTGCTTGCCCAGAATCGGGCGGCAGGCTTCCGAGTATT